>Ga0194128_10002832_pt1 | contig 27498 bp, 65 predicted proteins | sample TA2KigCa65mmetaG_FD_148650 | JGI IMG/M metagenome (GOLD analysis project Ga0194128, IMG submission 148650) | Freshwater microbial communities from Lake Tanganyika, Tanzania - TA2015037 Kigoma Deep Cast 65m | ecosystem: Environmental > Aquatic > Freshwater > Lake | place: Tanzania: Lake...
AACTCTCCGCTCCCCTTGAGATGGTGTCGAATCGACTTCGACAATTCATGCCGACAGAACTTTGAGATGACCGCGAAATCCAACGCTCCCCGCCCCTTATACAGTACCAGTTCATTCTTCCCGTCGTCCCACCCCACAAAGCGAAGGTCCAGTGGACAATCCCTCAGCTTCAGGGTCAAGTGCCGTATTTGATCGCGCATCAACCCGGCAACGAGGACGCAGTAGCGAGAATCCGGCGCATGACCGTCTCGAACTCTGTTCGCGGCGGTAGTCGTTTCCATTCGTACTCTCCTTTCCAGCGCAACCCGATCTTGACAGTGCAAGGCATCGACAATTCCAACCCGTAATAAGATCGTGGTTGCTCCAAGTTTGTGACCAAGAAGTGGACTACATCATAAGCCGAATCAGGTTGTAATGACAAGAATAAAGCATCGTGGCCCTGGAGGTTAATCCGCCCTTCCCGCCACCCCCCGCTTGCCAGCCGCTCCCACAACGGGACAAGCCCTAAGTGGTTCATTAACAAGGCAATTTCAGACTGTGGGTCAAACGAATACCCACGGCGGTAGGTGTCATCATTGAACCGATCATACTTGAACGAGAGCCGATACCCCCAGGTATTCTCTAAGGAGCGGTCTCGAATGATACGTTCCCGCACCCACCGAAAGAACTCAGTCCGTTCCGGCACCAACGCCCCATAAATATCCAACAGGGTTTGACACTCATCACCCGTCCGCACGTAGCCGTCCTTACTGAGTTCGTCGGCCATTTTCTGGCCGTGGAGGTCGCGCCAGCTTCCATGCACCGTCTTTTTACCTAAGTACCGCAGCTTCGCCCATTCCTCCTTTGAGACTTCGTGTTCGCGGAGGTTGAAAATCAAGGTGGTGTTCTCGCTGTGTTGGTCGTATTCATCGGGGCGGAGGCGGGCCTTCTCCAACAGTACCTTGTTCCCTGAGACCATCGACGCGAGCAGGTAGTCGATCCGCGCTTCCGCCTGGCTCAAGTCCACCTCCACGCCGAGACACCCTCCATCCGCCAGGAACATATCGCGGGCCTCTCTATCAATGTTCTGGCTATTCGACCCAGTCCCACGCGGATTCACGCTGGAGGAAAGCCGCGCCGCCTCCGTGTTCATGGAGTATGAGGACCGAAACCGCCCGTCAGGATCAACGCGCTCATCCCGGTAGAAGGTGGAGAGTTGCGCCGCCCGCCGATGATCCAGAATCAACTGCCCCACCGCTTGCGGGAACTTGTCAGGGTACTTCGTCATCAACCGGCGCACCGCTACTTCATTCGCACTCTCGGTCTTGATGCCGGTCGTCCGTTTTGCATATTGCACCGGGAGTTTCAACGTCTCGTAAAAGTATTGTTTTAGCCGCTTGGTGGACAACCCGGTTTTCCCGTACAGGTCCACTTCAGTTGTCTGGGTCAGGGACGCTTGAATCCGTGTCATGGCGGCTTGTAATTCCAGCAACCGGGCCTTCCGGCGCTGGTCATCCAACCGCATCCCCCATCGAGACAGATCATGGAGCGGGGCAAACAACGGCTCATACAAGCGCTGGTAAATCTCCCACCCCGTTTGTCCGTTAGCGCGGCAGTCGGCCTCCAATCGCTGCCGGTAGAGTGTGGTAAGTTCCCGCGTGACGGCGGCATCCTTCCCATTGTATTGAAGGAAGGCCGTCCAGTTCGAGGTCCACTTGGACGCGGCATCGGGGTCTTTGGCGTCCGCCTTCCAGTACGGCTCCCGCGTATCCACGCTGGCGCAAAACGCCAGGCTATGCGGCGCGGACGGGTCCAAGCAATGGTGCATCAGCATGGTATCGTAGAGCCAGTTGACCAGCCCAATCCCACGATCACTGAGATACCAGAGGTCATAGAGGCCGTTATGGAGCGCCTTTTCAGCAGAACATTCACACAGCTTTTGAACCCAGGTCCAGGCTTGCTCCAACCGCTGCCGATCCCCCCAATAGCTTTCCGTCGTCGGGACCGTGAGGGAATACGCGGGATCATGGCTAAACCCCACACAGACAATCGCGGGGTCCCCCCACACCGTCTTATGCTTCACATGCCCCTTCCGCTTGCCGGTTTTGTAGCGTTGCGGCTGTCCCTGGTCATCGAGGATGGGCGCCCGTCGTTCCTCTCGTGGGTTCTCAATGTCAACGGCAAGGACTGGGTGATGAAGGGCAGTCACCTCCTGGTAGAACCCTTCTAGGTCTTTCAAGGTTGGGGTAATAAAGTGTTCGCGGATGGGAAGCCGGAGTTCTGGAAAGCTGCGTTCATCGCGGATACGCTCCCAATCGGACAAGCATTGCCGTTCCAGCGACGGCTGGCGGAAGGTGGCCGACGGGTGGATCGTGGGGATCACTTTCACGGTGCGGCCTGACAGGGTGGTATAAGAAAGAATGGACCCCCGCCACGCGGTAATCCCAGGTCGGGCCGACTTCCCATCCCGTGAATGCCAATGCACCTGCCCTTTGCCGGTCAACGCATACAGAGGGTAATTACCGAGGGGGACAATAATCTGCGCCTGGGTGAGTTTGTCTAAGCGTTGGTGCAGGTCCTCAATCCACGGCATCATGGAGGCTTGACTGACCAACGACATTTTATCGTTGGGGACCCGGCATTGAACCACGTTATCAATGTAGCAATCCACCCGTGAAAGTCCCACGCCCTTCAACCATTCGTTGAGGCGCCGACCTGCGGCCCCGACAAACGGCTCACCCTTTAAGACTTCTTCACCGGCAGGGGCCTCACCGACGAGAACGATGGTGGCGTCCGAACGCCCCCACCCTTTGACAAACGTTAGCACTGGTTTCTCCTTCATCAAACAGGTGCCGGTAACAGAGGAATGTAGAGAGACTGGCGGGGGCCAGCCAGTGTTCAGGTATCGCGGCGTGGAAGAACACCGGGTCGCCCGCGAAGCACAAGATACAAAAGGGTCTAGGGTCAGATGGTTTGAACCGCCGCCGTCGGCCCACAACACGCATCAAGGGGTACTCCGCAGCACTAAACGGTTCATCATACCTGGACCACTCCACCCAATCCCCAGGCTTAAACACCCTCTACCTCCCCTACACTGGTTACTGAATATACCACTCTCCAGATGGTAATTGAGTTGGCCTACGAAGGTTCTCTGTAGGCCGGACGTGTGCCATCAGTTCTGCCTCAACACGACTGAGTTGTTGTTTAAGGAGCGGGTAAAACCAAACCACATCAAATTCCCTACCCTCGTACTCTAGGTGATGGTATAACCGAGCAGCAAGATTCACGGTCTTCCCAACCCAGATAGGGTAAATGCCTTTGAAGAGAGCATAGACCCCCGGTTGGGGTACGTGGATATGTGAACGGGCTAGAAGCACCACCCTTCCTTCCCCAACGGTGGAAACGACTGTTGTGCCGCCTGTATCTCATCCTTATACTTGAGGTAGAGAGGTAATGGAAGACGTTGTTCAGTACACCCCACCCACCATCCTCGGTAACACCTCATCGTCGAGGAATACACCAAACTGGAGATGACTTCATTGAGGGGGTCTGGGGCACTGGTGGTATTTAAGGTGGTCCCATATAGAATTCGAGCGAGGGGCGGGAAGCAGTCCATGGACACGACCTCTAAAATTATGTCACCCCAATTAGGACTTGGGTAATATAGTAAATCTCCAACCTTTGGTGTTGACCTCGTACTCACGACTTCACCAGCGGCGGGAAGGATTGCTGTGCCGCCCGTATCTCGTCTTTATATTTCAGGTACAGGGGTAGTGGAAGGGGTTGTTCGTCAAGTCCCATCCACCATCCACGTTGTCTTTTCAAGGTCGATGAATAAGCAAGACGTTCCATCTCTCTATCTACGTGTGGTCGGACGCTGCTGAACCACGGTATCCCCACTAGAATCCGAGCAAACTGATCGGCCATTGAAACGACTTCGAGGATAATGGCACCGTAATAGAAGCTCTCGAAGTACACAAGCTCTCCAACCTTGTATGCCTTGTATAGTAGCTTCTTCTTCACGACTTCCTCAACGGTGGAAACTTCGCCTGTGCATCCTGGATCGCTTGCTTATGGAGGAGGTAGTCGGCTAAGGACAACTTCGTATCCCTACCAAGAAGATACCAGCCGCGAGCAAGGCCCTTGTCGTCTGTGATGGCATGTCGAAGGGCAGCAGCCCCTTTAACTGCCATTCTTGTATAACATTCGTGTCCTTTATCTTCAAGAAATTTCGATATGGTATTAACCAGAAGCCGAGCAACAGGATGGCGCTCAGCTTTGGGGTCGGCTTTCCTCACCACTTCTGCAATCCAGTCAGTACAATCCCCCGGCCTCACAAGGTCCCCCACTTCCCATTCAACATAGTTAGCGCTACTTAGCATACACTTTCCTCAACGGTGGAAACCTTGCTTGTGCGGCTTGAATCGCCTCTTTATGCAGGAGGTATTCTGAAAGCGTCAACTTCCTGGCCCCTCCGTGAATATACCAGCCGTGAGAGTCGCCGTCGTAATCCATAATCTCATGTGCAAGAGTCTTGTCCTTTTGAGTGAGGACAGAACAAGTATGCCCCAAGACACGCGTTCGTGGGTCAAAAGAAACAAGAATACGACAAATTGGAGAGCAACCGTGAGACGCCTCACGTACAAATTCTGCGACGCACTCCGGCCACTCCTCCAGCGTGAGGAGGTCCCCCTTTTCAAACGCAGTTAGCATACGCCTCCCACAACGCCGTCCGCTTCTCTAGTGGTAACTTCGTATAAGCGGTATAGGTGAGAGCGTGAACCGCCTGCAACCAAGCTCGAAAAGAAGACCGTGTTCCAATCATGGCAGTCGTTTCCTATACATTAAGTATTCTGGGAGGGTTAAAGGTCGGTAGAAACATCGACAGACGGAGAAGGGCTCACTTGTCTTATAGGACTCCTGTGTTGCATACCTCACACACCCCACTGAAGCATGTCCATTGATACCCTTTAAAACCTCTATAATACGGATACTTCCACCTTCAAGGAGGATGTTAGTGATGAACTCTCCAACATCGAATGGCTTCTTCACCTTCACATCTACCACCGCTATTTGCTTACCCATACAACTAAGTAGATTGGTCTAGGTAGCTGGATTTGAACCAGCACCCTCCCGGTCCCAAGCCGGGCGCTCTGCCAGGTTGAGCTACACCTAGACCGATCCAGCCTCCTATGCTATCCGCCAATCCGCTTTGGAATGGCTTGCGGCCTCAGCCCCGGCGGATTCACCGGCCTGGCTGCGCTTGCCTGTGGTGAGGGAGGAGCCGGGATTTGCTGACTCCCGTTGGACGGCGGCGCCCCCTTCTCCACGTAGGGAGCTTTCTCACCTTCCGTGAACCACCGGGACACGTTCGCCCGCGTCCGCCCGGCGTAGGGATTTTCCTTGCCCCCCTTCATCGCCGGTTCCAGCCGGTGCGTCACCAACCCCAACGCCTTCCGGTCCTTGACGTTGGAGGCCACCATGTCCATATCCTCCCCCTCGAACTGGACGCCGCAATTCTCCACGAACTGCTTGAGCCTCCCAGAACGCTTGATCCAGGTTTCGCTCTTCAGCGCACCGGGGTCATCGTCCGTCCCCACGAAGAAGCTCTCGGTGTGCGTCAGACCCTCAACTTCCTTGGGTTCCGCAGCGGTCAACGCCGCCGCATACATCAGACGCTTGGACGGGTCGGCTTCCACCTCCTTTTCATTGTTGGTCAACCCCTCCACCTTCCACAGAATCAACCCCTGTGGCGGCACTTCAAACGGTTCCTTGATCCCGGCTGGTACAACTCGTCCCATAACGTAACCCTCCTTAGATAATTACCACTACTTATAGGGAGTGGTAGGACCTATTCGTCATTCAGCAGCGCTTCCCACATCCGTTGATACCACGGGCGTTGTCGGCGGGCTTGGTTAATGCTGACCCGCCTTTCGGCTGCACTCAAGCGAAGGGTCGCCAAGTGCAGTTGCAAGGCCGTTCGCCGTGGCAATTCTCCCTGCTTGCTTGAGTACACATGCAACGTCTTTTTTTGCCACCCCGTTTCACAGAGAAGTTCGCCGTCGCCCCACCGTTTGCGTAAATCCTTCAAGTCCTGTCCAGTCATACACTCACCTCCCCCTTTATAAACAGCCTACTTCCCCCAATTCTCCCACAACTTCTCGTAGTCCGGCTCACACCCATCAGGCGCATTGATCTGACTCGCGGCATACCAGAGATTATCCGCCTGGGTTTGAAGCGCAAACCGACGTTCCTTCCCAGCCCCCTTGACGTGGGCGCGGTACGTCTCCCCGTACCCGGCAGGCAACTCCCCGATCAACTGCCCTACCGCGTTCGCACCGCGCAGCAACCCCTCCCCGAACTCATCCTTGCGATCGGAGACGTGGGCAATCACAATCACATTCGTCTGCAACCATACGAACCGTGAAAGCAACTGCGCCACCAACTCCCGCTTGAGGTCCGCGTAGTACAGTCGAGGGTCTTTATACCCTTTGTTCAGGACCTTTTCATCATACCGCAAGTAAGCGTTCTGCGCAAACGTCAGCGAATCTAGGATGATCGTCCCCCATTGGGAGGCCTCACTGGACAGTGACGGGACCCGGTCTGAGAACTTGCGGTAGGCGGTCGGTTGTTCAGGGTCCGGGTCGGCATAATACTCTACCCGTGAGAGGACGTTGTGGGAAGTCGGGTCCACCACATCTACCGCTTCAATCCCCTGCTGCGTATAAAATTGATCCTGGACCCCGACCACGTCCCCCCGCTGAAGGAAGGGTGTGAGCTTATCGTAGGGGTCAAACGCCAGAACGAGGTGCGGCGGCGGGAAGGTCCGCGCAAACCTGGTCTTGAACATTCCCGTGGCACCATACACGAGACAATGAATAAACGGTCGCGTCATGTAGTTACCTCCTCTTGGGTGTGTGATTGTTGGCGAGCGCGTAAGACTTCTGCAAGTGTTGCATAGCGAATTGAAAGCAATAAGAGGGGCAACGAGCAATCGACCTTGTGGTAAGCTACGAACAGTATGGTGATAGCTGCGTTATTGAGGGCACATGACTGGACCCTCCCTACATACTCTTCATTCACGCACACCCACTCCCCTACTTTGAACATGCTTTCTCCTTTAACACTTCCGCAAGCGTGGCATAACGAAAGGAGTTTGTCCAATAGAGCGGCCAGCTATGGCCTCGAACGCCGCGAATGACGACGAAGCGCCCGCTTGGACTAATGTAATCTAATCGTCCAACATACTTGTCATCCGCACACACCCACGCCCTCATCTTAAACATGCCTGCTCCTTTGCGTGTAGGACCTCTGCAAGCGTAGCGTAGCGGATTGAGTCCATCCAAAATGGTTTCAACGAGTTTCTACCACGACGGATGACGACAATAAGGGCGTAACTACCGCCTGGAACTATCGAGTCCACCCGCCCTACACACTGTTCACCTCCACACACCCACTCCCCTACCTGAAACATCCTTACCCCTCCTCTGGGTCACGTCTGCTTAACTTGAGTTGTTCTGGTAAGGTGGCATGGCGTATCTCCGCCCTCAGAAAAAACATACGCTTCGTAGCCCACCCACCGGCTCTCATTGGAAAATCACTGTCAATAAGGATTCGATCCCCTTCAATATAGCGAACCTTCCCTATCCCAAGAATCATTGGTAGCGGCCACCCAAACACAACCCTATCCCCCACCTTGATCTCCCGTACCTCAGTCTGAACCATGTTCCGCCTCCGCCTTTTTCAACGCTAAAAAATCCTGAAGGGAAATGGGCCACAGCCGTGGTGCCATCGTATCCAGCCAAGCCATCGTAAAAGTGCCATTTCCAGGTGGTCCAATCGGCTGCTCAAACTCTAGGAGGAATGGGGCTTTCTGCTGTCCTGGGGGAAGGACCTCTTTGGGGGTTGAAACACGCCCCTTAATAGGAGGTTGTTCAACTCCTGAAAACCACCAACACTTCTCCAGCCCTAAAAGCACGAAGCTCTCGTCCTTCGGCTCGTTTAATAGCCCAACCAGATAGATTGCGGGGTATAGGATAGGGTGCATACCTGCCGCGTATCCAGGTGCATACTGAATCGAAGCCCCACTTACGACGCCTGGTAAGGCGTTATACTTCCAGATGGTCTTATTCCACATTTACTCCTCCAACGGATTCCACGGACTATGCACCAACATCCCTTCCACCAGTGCAGGAATCCGTGGCGTCGAACAAATAGTCTGAAACTCACACCACTGACAGGCGCTTGTAAACGCCCCCTCTTGCGACAGGGCCGGAAGCGACTGGATCGTGGGGGCCTCCTGACTCAAGGTGTAAGCCCGCTTCGCCAGCTTCAGTGCATCCGCCCTCCACCCCACCAAGAACGCATCCTCTCTAGGGTATTCCCCTAGCAACATCGCCTTTGCATGGGACAGACGACATTCCTGGTACTTGACGCCGTGGGTGCGGCATTTCCAATTCTCATGCTCAGGGAGCTTCCGTAGCTCAATCGCGTTAATCAGCGCCCCCGTAGTAGGGAGATTCAACGGCGCCCCCTTCACCGTCCCGTACCGCGCCCCCCACACATACCCACTCAACTGAGAAGAGAGGTGCCACTTCGCCTGCCAATTATCTGAAATGCTCCCTGTAAATTTGTGGTCAAGCACGAGGGGCCTCCCCCGCACTTCCACCACCGCGTCAACCCGCCCAATCAACACAAACTCCCCGTTGTCATCTAAAGGGGCCTGAAACCCAAACTCCACGCGGTCGGGAAGAACCTTGTACGGCAACGCCGCAACCGGGTGCGTCATTAACCAATGCCGTAAGATCGTCGTGACGTTTGTATAGCTCAGTCCATCATCAGTCGGGACATTGCACAGCGCCCATTCCTTATACACCGCATCGAAGGAGGCCAGGGAGTCCTGGATCGTCCCGCCGCGAAAGTGGGTGGCGAGGGCCGCGTGGCCTGCTTGCCCGCTCAACAGCTTTGCCTTTTCCATCTTATGGGTGTACCCCCAAAGATACCGCAGGGCAACCTGGGTGGTACACGTCTGCATTGCAGCGAGGGTGGAATTATCAACGTAGAACGGCATCTAGGACCTCTTGACGGGCTGGCGCTTTCAATTTTTTGAGCGCGTTGAGAACGGCGTCCAACTCCGCACGTTGCTGTAGCACGAGCGGGAGTGGAGCCGGATGGACATAACAACTTGTCACAAGAAACAGTGTGAGCGGCCAGTCGGCCTCATTAAAAAATGAGTAGTGGAAATCACGTAATCGAGCGGTCACTGTTCGATGAACCAGTTGCTTAGGGTAGTAGAGATACGTCCGTGTTTTACTAAGGTCGTGTAGAAGAGTATCATAAAGCACAGGAGTCTGCACGGCAACGTACAGAGGGTATTCTTCATGCACCACAAGCTGGTAGTCAAGCTCTTGTTCTACCATACTTACCCCGCTACTTTGCTTTCATCCACAAACTGCTTTTGCAACACTTGTAGAAGCTCGTTTAGGTCCGTGCGTTGCTGAAGGACAAGCGCGAGGGGAGCGGGATAAAGCGCGCTCTTGGATGCAAAAGCGATGGTCAGCGGTGAGTACATCCTTTTATTGTGGAGCGAATAGTGGAGGTCATGACCCATGCCGCGATAAAGAACTCGGTTTCGCCCGAAGTAATACACATAGCAAAAAAAGAGCGAGGGTGAATCGACAAGCCACTTCTTGTATAGGAGTGGTGAATACACCGCGACAAGCGCTTTCTCTTCTTTATGGACCACAAATCGGTAGTCAAACCCCACATCTACCATACCCACCCCCGCAGCCATATCCACACCGCCAACCCGATAAACACCAGTATTTGCGCCGCAATCCCCACAACCGTCCAGAGCGGTTGAGGATCATCTTGGCGTGGATTCACCGCTCCCCCATTTCCACCCGCCGCCGCGCTTCCTCCTTCATGGATTCAGGTGTCCCGTCTGGGGCATAGACCTCACCCGCTTCAATGACAGTTTGAGTGATACCAAAGCGCCCATCTGCGTCATCCCCATACCGCTCACGATGCAGGACGTACTCTACTTGCATGGTATAGAGTTGCCCCGACTCCCCATCCTCAAGTGTGATGGTGGCAAGGTGGCTCATTTTATGGCACCCCTCCCGTCTCGCGGCGCTTTGCTAAGGTCGCTTCTAATTCCTTCACCCGTGCCTCTGCTTCCTCATAGCGTTGCTTTAACTTCACGTATTGTTTATCTTGCCAGCACGTACCACAGCGCACAAGCTCACCCTGGCTCGCGGTGTTCACGCCATCAGCATCCTCGATCTTCTCAATAGGTTCCCACGCCACCGTCCAGCAGACCTCACAGGCCCCACGGTTGCGATGGGCTTCCTGGAGGGCCTGCTGAAGTTCGTCGATTCTCGCATTCGCTCGGCTCAGGTGTCCTTCCAACCGTTCAAAGGACTCAGCACGAGTTGACAGTAGTTCAACCCCACGTGCTTCTGCTTCCTGGAGGGCCGCAAGCAAGTCGTAGCCAATTTGCAAACACTCTTGCGCACCGAAGGTCATCTCGCCGTGCGTGCGGATGCGGTCAAGGTATTGCTCCTTGAGCACGTCAAGCCGCTGCCGGATCGCCTCAGTCGTGTCGCTCATTGCTGCACCTCTCTAATCAAAAAACCCCTCGAACAGCATCTTAGTCCGTCCGCACTTCCTGCAAGTGGCGTTCGGCTGATCCTTTAGCCCCAACCATTCATTCACCAGGATGGTCTTGTCAGCCTTAACGAATCGTAAACAGACCGCGCACACCGGCACAAAGGTTGCTCCGCCGTCATACACGACACGGCGCACATTCTCGTAAATCGCGGTCGCGCTCATGGTCTCCTCACATAAGTATCATCAAAGCCCTTAATCAGCACCGAGAGTTCGCAGGCATCACAGTGAAGGCTATGCCTGTCGATGCTCCATACTTCATCGAACAAATGAATTGCGCGTGAACAGAACACCCGTCGCCAAACCCAACGGACAATCCGAAAGTCTAGCGGCGGGAGATAAGTAAGCCCACGATAATGAGTCGTCACCTTCCCCTCGCTCATGTGGCCCTCCGCTTAAATAGGAATCTGCCAGCGGAATCGGTTTAGACCAACCCAATAACAGAACCAACAAAACCAAAAAGCTAATTTCCAACGCATAACCCCTCCTCGCTCAAAGCGTGGGCTTCTGTTTCCTTCTCGCCATCCGTCGCGCTATTCGCTTGCGCTTCTCCTCCCACGGGTTTTTAGGGAAGCGTGGCCCCCTAGAGAGGCGCGGCAAGCGTTTGACCGTGACCTCGAAACGGTCCTTGTCGCCGGTTTCGATACCGAGCATGGCAAACGATAAACCATCCAAGGTATTCTTCTCGCCGACGTTATAGGAGACAACCGTGGAATTCCACAGATGGTGCCTCGTCGTCACGATAGCTGTTTTTACTTCTTGCCCCATGCCGCCTCCGTCGAGTTAAGAGTATTTGTTGAGGACAATGCCCGCGCCCCGCAACACTTCACGGTCGTATTCGTCAATGAGCCGCCAGTTGATCTTTCCAAGCGCACGCAGTAGCTCGTCGGCATAGGTCAAATCTCCATACGCTTTTGCCAGCGTAGCGACCGCACAAACGTAGCCCTTAGTAAACCCCCGCGCCTCCGCCGCCCGCTTGTCTCTCGCTCGCTGCTCCGGTGTCATAGCTTCAGGTCCATCCACGAGTAAACCTGCACGTTATACAGGTGTCCATCGCCCCGAATCACCCAGGCATCGCCCGTCGCCTGGGGCCGACTCAGCACCTCGCCCTCGATCATGTACATTCCTTCGGAGTCAAGGTAAACCGTCACGCGGTCGCCGGGGTCAATGGTTGTCTTGGTCGTTGGCGTGGTCATAAATTCCCCTCCATCTTAACCGCCTCCCCCCGCTGCTCCACTTCCCGCTGTGTATACCGCTGTGTCGCTTCCACCGCATGAAGCTGGCACATCACAATCCTCAGTCCATACCGGTACTGACAGCCGCAAGGGGTTTCATACAGTGACGTGGATCGTCTACTGCCCATTCAGCTTCCTCATTGTGGAGTCGGCGGCGGTGGCGGTGGACCCAAGGGTAAGCACGTAGTCGTCGGGACCGGCCCTGGGCAAGTGACACAAGTATAAAGCTGTCCTCCAGGCCCAATGACGATCTGCGTCATGCAGGCCCAGGCCAAACTCGCCAGTAGCCCCGCGAGCGCGAGGACCACGGACACGATGATAATGGATCGCAGCACGGGCGTTCCTCCCCAGGAACAAGGGTGAGTATAGTACATGGTCCCTCCTTTGTCAAGCACGTTTTCCACCGTCCCGTTTCCATCGCAGGACTTCTTGGAGAGTGGCAGGGCGTGGTAGCTCACAAGGCCCCCCAATGAAAAACTTAGAAGCATGTTCATCACGTTCAGTTCGGTTAAGCACCTTCCGACATTGCCCACAGAAATAGAATTCAACACCCTGTTCTTTCCTCCACTGTAGCACTTCTTGAAGGGTCGCCGGGCGTGGGGTAGAAAGAGTATCCTTATGTTCATCGTAGTATGAACGAGGAACCACCTCCTTGCAAGACTCGCAAAAATAAAACTCAACTTCGTTATCCGACATAAACTTTCTCGTTACTTTTCAACCAGTTCTGAATTCAACCTGAATTCATGTACTGGTTTCTACTTAGACTTGAACTTAGAAGTCATTGTTAGATAAGGTAAACTCCCCCGAATTCATGCCGTAAGTTCAAGGCAGGCCGAACTTCACGGTTTAGGTGGGGGTTAAGTCTATATATCAAATAATATTGATATATCATAAGAGTATAATAATACAGAGAATTCCACACTGTATCTATTTGGATACACCTACCTCCTCCACTTGGGGGTGCCCATGATTGAAATGAAGCCTGAACTTTGGTTGAGTTTACCTGCATTATCAATTACTTGTGCACATTGATCTAGGTAGTTCTATTGACATGAATTCAGGTTGAACTCAGAAGCCGTTGTTTATGCTGCTTTTCTAGCTTGTGACGAATGTTGATCGGCATACTCAAGTATTCTGGGAGGGTGAGAGGACGTTGCCAGTCCCGTAGAAGCCATGTTGGTGAAACAAACTCATAACGATGATGCACGGTACACCATACAAACAGCCCTGGCTCTTCATTAGGCGTTGATTTAGGCGTTGACATGGGTGTGGACCTCCACAACGTCGCCAAACGGGGCTTTTATGGTTGTTCCTTTAGGCACAACCCATAAGACAGGGTACGGCGGTGCCGCTGGTGGAAAGGCGCCGTCTAAGTCGGTCACATAGATCAAGCAGAGCGGTGGGTCAGCCTCCAGGTGCTTAAAAACTGGCTGGAAGTCGGTCCCCCCAAACCCCTTCACTCGACAATCCAATACATCGTCAGGGCCATACGTCTCAACCTTTTGTACGGCTGCGTCCGCATAGAGCAAGACCAACTGCTCCGGCTGTACCTCTTCATGGATCGCTGCCATTTCCCGGATGAAGGCGGGCAAGTAAGACGTAGTAGAACCCGACGAATCAATCGCTACCGCCAGCGTCCCCACACGCTCACCTAGAAGCCTCGGTAGGTAGAGGCCGAAGGGAATATACCGCGTGGCTGGGAGCTTCCACGAGTAGTCGTCAGCGCTTTGGCACGTTTGAATGAATCGACGAATGTATGAACGCCAGTCCACTTCACTCTTGCCGAGGGCCTTGACAAACTGCTCCAACCCGGCGGGAAGTGACCCCCGCGCCTTCGCCGCCTCTGCCGCTTGCTGGACAGCGATTTGCCAGTCCAGCGCCGTCAGCGTGGTCGCCGTAGGATCACGGGGCAGACCGCTTTGATTCCCAAACCCGGCGCAACCCCCCTTTGGAGCTTTCGGCGGGTCAGGCATCTTAGCGTACACTTCCTCGGCACACATCGCTTCGTATTGAGGCAACATCACAGCGTCAGCAGGAACGATCAACCCAGAATCCCTACATAGAAAGTTTGTCGGATGCTCACAGGCCAACTTCCACTTTTCTCTTTCGCGCCAGCCGCACCGGGATTCCGGGCCACAATGTCTGAGGACACAGTGGGCGACTTCGTGGGCAACTTCAAACATCGCTTGTTTCAACGACAGCCCTTCCATAAAGTCGGGGTTGTACCAAAGATGGGTGCCGTCCGTGGCCTCCGTGGGGATCAAGCGCGTTTCAATGGGAGTGAGACGGAGCGCCAACTGCCCCCAAAACGGGTGAGTCTGGAGCAGGGCCACAAGCGCCTGCTTGAGTGTGGTTTCAGCTTTCGTCATCATCTATTTCTCCTATCTGTTTGAGGGCCAGGTATTCAGACAAAGTGAGTTCCCTCACCGGCCACGCAGTATAAAAAATCCGGTCAAAAGCACCAGTCTGGAGGTGGAACCGCTGAAACGCCTTCTTAGAAAGCCATATCGCGGTGTATATCGGCAACGCTGACGATGAAGAAGGACGCTTTATTCGGTGTTTTAACAGCCTCCCCACGGTTTCATCACCGCTTCTAACTCCCTCCACCGCATCCCCTCCAGGTGTATACATGGTCACTACAAAGTCACCTGGTTTCAACTTCGGCTTCGTTTTCGTCATCGTCAATCTCCCCCACTTGCTTCAGCGCTAAGTATTCTGCTAACGTCAGCCGACGTACCGGCCCCGACGTGTAAAATAAACGATCAGCAAGACGGAGGCGACGGCACGTCCGCTTGGTACGCTGTATCTTGGTCCACTGAGACTCGTTAGGCCGTGGGTATGCAACCAATTTCCCCATGACCTCCTTATCTTCCAAAACCCACTCTACAGTCGTCCCCAGTATCCCCTCTCCAGGTCCGTAAGAGTCGATTCCGTACATGGTAACTACATAATCCCCCACTTCCGGCTTCATTTCGTCGCCTTCTCAACAACAGAGCATGTCCCTGTGAACCCACGTCGGCTCCATCCCGCATAAAAAAGGAATCGCAACCGATCATAGAAGCTCCTGAATTTGTGCTGTCCAAACCACGGGCGCCTGGTCGCAAACCAGAGAATCAGCCACGCCCGCCGCCAAAACGAAGCGTATTCATGTTCAAACATCCACGGAGGTCGAGGAAGAATACCCAGATGCCGCATACATCCCCCCTTCATTTCGTATCCTTCGCTACCGTGCCAATGAGAAAATCCCCCAATGGGTGTTTTTCAAGCCCTCGCTTAAACGCGGGGGTTTTTTCAATCGCCTGGCACGTTCTGAAACAATCGAGACAAAGTAAACTGGCAAACTCCACCAGACTTTTCGGCTTGGCGTCGTACAATCGTTGCACGTAGGTCCAGATTTGCCCAAAGTTCTCCACGGTGCAGGCCATCCCCAACGCGGTTGTAGTAGCGTAGAGAGCAGACGGCTCTTTTGAGATTTTCACCTTGTCGGGAGCCTCAAGAATCTCAGTGACGGTAGGAAGATCGTGCGCCATCCGCCTATATGCTAGAAACTCGCCGGTCGCACCCTCCCCCACAATCCCGGCAATCAGTGGAAGCTCGATTGCGGGCGACGGCTCTGCTTGGATTGCGCGTGAGACGGCTTCCCATGAACGCTCGCAAGGGAAATTCACAATGTCCTGCGACGGCTCAAACTGATTCAGAAGGTTCGGGCGAAACCTCAAGAACGCGATTACGTCAACGTGAAGCTGCCGCCGACGGGCGAAGGTGTCCCAATCGGGGTGATCGGAGCGCAGATGATAGATGCCGCCGGTGAAACGGTTTTTCACCGCCTCAAGAAAGGTTGTGACGCCTGACTTGTGGGCGCGGCTATTGGTACACGCAATAAACGTGGTCTGCTCAGACAGGCGATGATCCCCACATTGCCGCCCAAGGAGAAACTGCATGTAGCTTGCTTGTACTAGTGGCGGGGCTTGGCCTAAATCATCCAAGAGCCACACAAGCAGATTGCTCGCCGCCATTGCCCGACGCACCGCTGTCAGTGGTAGGAACAATGCCCGCTCTCCGCCCACCACCCAAGGGATGCCTTTTTGTTCGGTCGGGTCTTCCACGGCGGGATGCGATACAAGCAAGTCCGCCGCCTCCAACTGTGCGGCTTCCTTCGCTATCTCTGTTTTCCCCACCCCAGGCGGACCAACCACCAAGGCCGGTTCCCGTCTACGAATCGCAAACCGCAACAACTCAAGCAACTCACTCGGTTTTACTGTCACCATCTTGAATACTCCTTTCAGCTTTTAAGGTTTACCGCAACCGTAGTAAAAACCCCGCCAGCGCCAACCCGATGAAGACGCCAATGAGAATAGACATTGTTAATCCTCCCTCCTCCCTACCAGTCGGTTTCTGAGAATCGTTGAATCCAGCATGTTGCCACAGTTCACGCAGCGCCATTGCGGTTCTGTAGCCTGTAAGTAGTAACCTACTTCCTCCGGTGGAGGCGTAAGAGTTAAACAACCGTTACAGCGTGGGCATTTCATAACGCCCTCCCTACTTATCTCTTATGCTTGCAAGTAACAACCTTCATCGACATCGGATACCAACCTTGACAGCCAGTATCAAAACGATAGACAACACCATCGACACCGAGCGCGAGCGTCGAATAGGTCAACCCTGTCGATCCCTCCCACGATGCGGCGACGATTTGCACCATCTTGACTGTTTTCGTTTTCATGGAAGCCTCCCTGCCGACGAAGGCCGATCCGAGAGATCGGCTAAGATACGCGCCGCCTCTTCCGCTTGGGCCGTGTCTGGAAACCGTTGGAGAATGGCATCAATCCCGACGCTGACCCACGGCTTCACATAATACTGGACGCCTGCCATGAACGCTGGACCGTTCGCCATGCGAAGGTCGGAGAAAGAATACGGGTCGGTTGGACCGGCCCCCTTCACGTCCGTCAAATAGTTAATGGCGGTGAAGCCAGCCGCCCCACGTAATTGGACCGCTCCAGGTTCTTCCGGCCACGTCCAGCCGCTTTGAGCAAGGCCCACAAGGACCAATGCGGCGACTATATCCAGCTTGCGTCGATTTGGACGCGGCTTGTCTTTCGGGATTTGCACAAGCTCCCAGGCGACCCAGAGCAGCACCCCGTAGAGCGCAAGGTAGAGAATCCCCTTAATGATAAGTAGAAACAGGTAGAGAAAGCTGTGAGTTATATCGAGCATGGTTCGCCTCCCTTATTTCCGCTCGAAGTGATAAGCCTGTTCCGCTAATGCAATCAGGTTGATAGGTGTACCTGTTTTTTGTGCTGCACAGACCGCCGAGAAAGCCGCCCCCGCCGCCCGCTCTATTTTCCAGACAGATTCCGCCGCCGCCGACCAAGCCGCTTCCGGCGTGTCCCCTAGCCATAGGTAACGCACCTTACGCATGGAAGTCGCCGTATTCCGCGCTTCATCCGCTGCAACCTCCGCCTGTTTCCGTGTCCGATCCTCGCCAGAGAGATACCGCCGCGCCCACCGCTTAAATGCAACATGGTCGCAGACGGCCTGCGCACAGAAAATCGCAAACGCGACGCGCTGCACCTTCGTAAATTTCGGGACCGGCAATTCCTCCACCAACATCATCCGTGTATAGCCCACTTTCAGACCCGAATCAGCTTTGTAGGCCCCCCATGCCTTGCCCCGAAAGAGTCTGGGGTGTTTAAAATCAGCGTGGAGGAAGTTAAGTAAAACCGCTAGGTAGGGCGACGTATGGGCGTGGAGCCAGCCGGGGCCGCATAATTCGCCTTTGCCGCTCGTTTCATGAGGTTTATTCAAGACCCACTGACACCCGTTCCATGTTTGCATACGTTGATCGGTCAGCTTATAGATGGTGTACCGTGCATTTTTGAGGGTCATCATGTTTGTACCTCCTTGTTATTTAGACTGACTCGCCAACAATACCGATGCCACCAAGCCCCACCATCCCGAATACTCCCCATGCCCCGCGTCCAGACTGACGTGCGACACCGTGGGCAAATCCCAACGCGCTCAGGCCGATGTTGTGTCCAACGCTTCATTACCGCAATGGCTCCGCCGTTTCGTTCCAAAAGGCGCGGGCCAATTCTGAGTATCGCTGCATCCCCTTCACGTCTTCCACTGGCTGCGTGAGAAGGTCGTAATTCCTTGTGTCCAATTCACGGTAGATTGTCGCCTTCTCAGTACAGAGAGCACGATCAATCCTCTCATACTCCTTCACAGGTCGGTTTTTGTAAAACAACCGCCAAGAGATCGAGGTTTCGCCAAAAGAGGTCCGGCTTTTCCGTCGCTTCTGTTCATACCGCCACCATTCTTCAAAAGTAAGAAGAGTCTGTATAGGCATAATCATTGCCCTCCTTCGACCTTCGCTAGGGCTTGCCGGGCCGCCATACAGGAGGATGCGTGTTTGTGGTCCGGTGCGCTTCCGTCACGCAATGGGCAAATGCAATAGCCGCCGCGCTCATCGCCTCCCATGTGGTTCATGTATTTTAGGGCCTCATACAGCACGGGCGCAGCGACGATCAGACGGGCATCGGCAGAGGCGTCACTGGCGTTGCTTTGATCGTCATGGATTTGTGTGTCTACGATCACCTTGACCCCCTTCAGGTGGTCTCTCACGCTGCGTCCTGGTGCATCATGCGTACTGACAACGATGCAGCCTCCGGCATAGGTACGGAATTCCCACGGTCCCGGTGTGAAAGTCGGTGTTGTCGCGGGCATAGTTATTGCCTCCCTCCAGCTTGGCCTAGCACCTTTACCGCGTAGGCGTAGGCGTTGAGCTTGCTGAAGTCCTTTTGGATTTTCAGGCCGCGTATAGAGAATGCCTCCACCATGCCCCTCAAGGCCGAGACAAGCTCTACGCGGGCGTTCACGGCGCGGACGATTTTCTCCCCTGCGCCTTGCGATTCAGGGCCGATTAAGCGGGCGACGCACGTATGACCACCTTGACCATCCTCAAAGCACAAGACCCCACCTAGGATTGATGCACTCTCTTTGCTCGTGGTCATGGCTGCTCCTTTCGTCTCACATTGCAAAGGGGGCACGGTCTAAAATCGCCCTGTAGCATACCACTTGTCGGCGGGTTCCCGTTTTTGTCCACCAGGCCATGCCCGGCGTAGATCAGTCGGGCCTTGGTGGTGTTGCCTGTGTCCATTGTGCGCCCTCCCTTGGTTGTCCGGCATGGCTGGGGTTAGTTAATCTCAACTAATTCAGCGGCCTCAGCCTCCGTGAAGAAAGCCCTCATTTTTTGAGCGAAACTGGACACGCGACGGAAAGTTTGCTCGGCCTTGCGACTGTCTGCGTCAAACCCATAGTCAGAGCAAAACTCCTCCAAGGTGTCCGGCACGTGATAGTCGCCACTGATGCAGGCCAGCACAGAATAAGCGGTCGGCTCTTTTCCTTCTTGGCTATCGCGCAGACTGTTCCAAAAGTCAAAGCTAAGTGAACATCTACGCCCTTTGTAACCTTCCCGCTTAATGGTTATTCTGTAGCGGTCCCCGTGGATATGTTCTTTATCATCCCACGGTGGGCAACGATCCCCCTTCCATGCCGCCCTGAAAACAAGGCCGTGCTTCGTCAAAAACTTGGTTGCTTGAACTTCATATTCGCGCATAATTCAGCCCTCCTCTGGTTTCGGTTGATGCCGGCCGCAGTACCCTTCACGCACCACGGTCCGCTTGCCAAAGACCACGCTCCGGCGTTGAGTAAACCCGACCGCCGGCCTGATGTCGCCTAGCGGACAGGTGGCACAACGGTCAGGGATGCCCCCGTGCGCGCCGATGCTCCAGCGGCCTACCGTTGGCGGGCCGTACTTGCTCAAGAGGTCTGTAAAAACTAGCTTGCCGTCGTGAGTACCGACAATCTCATAGGCCATTGCAAGCCCTCCCTTGTGCCCGGCGAGGCCGGGGTTATTCCACTGTAACGCCGGTCGTGGCTCTGCTGGCCACATGCTCAACCATTTCCTGATCGAGCCCGATGATTCGACCAATGACCACGCCCTCTCGGTTGAGAATCTGAGAAACAAAATTGCCGGGGCTGTCCTCGATTGCGTAAGTGCATTGATACGAGGCAAATTCAGCGCGCATGGTGACTCCTTATGGCTCAACTCTCCTGCCCAGCAAGTTCGATAATACCGAGCATGTAGAGAATTCTGAATGTTCGCTCGCCACAGGTGCAGCCGTCTGGATGCAGGTGGCAACCACGGCAACGAGTCGAACCATCGGCGGACTGAAAGACCGGGTGGGGGCATTGCTCAGGACTACCGATCCACTGGTTGCAGTGCGTCATGTTCACGCCCTCCCTGGTTAGAGCAACGGTGCTCCCTCTAGCTTCCGTACCCCGGACACATCCTCAGCAACATCGCTCGGTTTCAAATCGTAACAGTGAGCAACCATGACGACCGTGAGATACCCCGCCAGTTCCTCTACAGAATCGTTGTGGGCAGGGTTGTCGTTCAACGCAATCCACTCGATCAGCCTTCGATATTTACGCGATCGATAGTGCATGTTCACGCCCTCCTCTTGTTAAAGCAGTGGACAGTCGTTGACTGTTTCCGCGTGTGCTCGACACCGAGCTTCTAGCCGTGACCCATCATAACTTCCGTCTGCCCGGTACATTGGATTGTGAACGCGCCCATGATGGTGGTTCCCTCCATCCCACTTGCAACTATTGTGTACGCTTTCGGCTCCGCAGATAGTACATGGATCATCTACAAGTTCATCCGTAGTTTGAATCCACGTAACTGTACCAGTCCCAGCTTCGTTCAGTTCCGTCCGATATCGTTGCTTGTAGTGGCGTAGCAATGTTCACGCCCTCCTTGTCAGATTGCAAACGAGTCGAGAAGATGTTGGCCTTCGCGGTCACTCATGGCATACTCGATCCTAAGGCGGAACCGCTCTGCCCACTCCACCGCGTATCCGTCCTCGCATTTCTCGGCTTCGGTGTCGGCCCACCGTGCGCGCATGTACGCCACGTAGCGCTTCCGTTGCACGTGGTTGTTCGGTATGATCTTCCATGCTACTTCGTCATAAGTTTCCATGTTCACGCCCTCCTCCGCTCGATCAATAACAACCATTAACCATGCCGCTACGTCTCTGTTCTCTCGCTTGTCTCGCGTCATCCCCCCTTTTATGCTTCTCGCTTGCCTCGCTCGCACGGGCATCTTCGCTTTGCCAGATTTGGCGCTGTACGCCTCTTCGGTATATGTTGCGACCCTTTCTCGTCGTTACAGTCCCGACGGGAACGGCATCGGTGCCAGTGGAGCGCAATATGCGGATTGTAAAGGTGTGCTGCTGTTTTTCTGCTCCGTAACTGTCCCTAATGATTTCAGCCTCAATGACTCGATCACCTAGATAGATAGGCTTCCTGAAAGAGCCAGCAAAGACCGCTTCAGTGAATTTGATTGTATCCCCTGTTACTACATCACCAGTCGCGTCAATCGGATAGTCAGTGGTGGCAGGTATCCGCACGCGACGACAATCTTCCCTGTGTCTTGTGTCCATGTTTGCGTCCTCCTCTATCTATAAGATGAAGCAATCTTCACGCTACCTGCAACGAAACCGAAGCGGTCCTTTCCAGATGTAGAAGGCTACGCACAGCCAGTATGTTAGCGCTAGTTCCATGTTCTACTCTTCCTCCCTTGTTCGTTAGTTGCCACGCCACTCCCATTTAATAAGACAAGCAATCCCTATGCCCGCTAATTGAGAATATACACAGATAGGTACACTTGTAACTACTTGATAATATTGAGACATGCAAAAATCATGCCTCTCATATTAATTTTCGTTGATGGATTGTGACAACATTTTGCGTCATCTGTCACATTTTACGCACAGGTCAACTACTTAGGCAATAACGAGCAATCGGGTTTATACTTAATAGCGAATCGTGGCTCTGGGCGCGCGGTTTGTCGTGGTTGGCGCGGAAGAGCAAAAGCCGTGCCACGTCGTCTAAGTAGTCGCGTATCTTTTTGGATACGTGTTTGCACTAGCAAGTTGATGTACTTAGTCAACAAGCAGAAGCTACGTATGTTGACTAGGTTGGTACACTTACTTATTGGCATGTAAATTGCATCCAACGGGGGTGGTTCACAAATGGCGGTGGAGCCACACACGCGCCGGACCCTTTGCGTAGGGGGTACCTCCATTTTGCGTCAGGGGTGGGGTATAGGGGGGTATGGGTAGGGTGGGGGTATTATACCGAAATGGGTATAAAAGGATGGTAGTATAAATACTTAGTTAAAATAGAGCTTGACAAAGGTGGGGTGGTTTCGGTAGGCTTGGGGCTGAACCCTGGGGAGGGTTGAAAGCATGATAACAGACGCAAGGACCGACGGCGTGATGCAGCTACTTGCTCCATACATGGATCGCTACGATGTCTCAATCACATGGCACAACAAGTCATGGACGGTCCGCTTCATTCGTTGGGGCAAGGGACAGGAGATGCTGCACTTTGTCGGTGAACACTCCCACCTCCTTGTTGCGGTGAAAGTGGCCTGCAATCAACTCGCCGTAGAAGAGAAGGTGTAGGGATGCGCTTTGTACTAGCTGGTCAACTCCCATCCGGTAAAAACGCCATTAAAACCACCCGTACAGGGCAACGCTATCCTTCTAAGCGCTTCAAAGAGTGGCGGGATGAGCAAGTTTGCGCGATTCGGCGCCGACGGTGGGAATTAACAGTGGCTCCATCCCCTACGCTGTTGGACCACCCCGCCTTTACCGCCATCCATCCCGTCCGGTGTGAGATTCACTACACCCCTGGAGATCGACGGCGGCGGGATGTCCCCGGCATGTTGGATGCGCTATGGCATGTTCTAGAAAAGGCGCTGATTGTCGAGGATGATGCCCAGATTACAGCCGTCACTTGGGTAGAGGAGAAGCTGGATCGTGACAACCCAAATGTGGTCATTGATGTACATGCGAGGTAATATGGAAAGCACAACCGACGTAGATATTCTGTGCGCTTCGCTCGCTGCCCACCGAGCGGCGTTGCAAGCCTTGGTGGAGAAGCTGACTTGTGAGAAGTTGGTGGAGGGGTTGAAAGGGGTGTGTATGGTGGCCCAGCTACACGGGTGTTCGTATGAGGGGCCGACGTGGGCGCTGGAACTGGAGCGGGCGAAGGACGTGTTGGCCCAAACACCGACTTCGTGAGGACGCAAACGAGAAATTAGTTATGGGGATTTTTAATGCTGGAATTGAGACAGACAAAGAGAACCGATAAAGACCTGTTGGAGAGGATGGAAAACCATTATTCAAAACCAAGGGGCTTTGTTGGTAGGAACATTTGCTATGCCGTCTTTTATGATTCAGTTTATTACGGTCATATTGTTGCTGGTTCAGCTACTCGCTTCCTGCCAAATAGGAATGAATTTTTAGGAATCACCATTGAAGACATCAGCAAAGTTATCAATAACATTTTCTTCAATGTTTCCCCTCCGAACGATGGCTCATACCCAATGCGCAATTTCACATCTTCTGTGGTTAAGTTATTTGTCAAGCAATCACAGAAGGATTGGCAGATAAAATACGGAGATGTTTGTGTGGGTTTTGAAACGCTTGTTGAAAAGCCAAGAACAGGGGACTTGTATTTAAGGGCTGGTTGGACGCTAATAGGAGAAACCAAAGGATACACTTGTAAGCGAGTTGCAGGGAAAGGGACTGATTGTTGGTCTGGTAAAAGAGTCTGGAACACAAATCCCGACGAATTACGTCCAAAATTGGTTTTGTGTTACAGGTGTTTACAATGAAAATCTATAAAATGACTAAAGCATCTGAATACTAAGGAGGCCGTGATGCGCTACCAATGGGATGGGTGGGATACACACGATATGAACCCCGACTTGGACGACGACCCTAGTTCCACCGCTGATATGCGGTTACAAGGGGGAAGTCAACGGGGAAGTCAAGGGGGAAGTCGCCCCCACGCACCGTACCCAAAGCCGGTGAAGGGTAATTATGGAACATAGAGCGAAGGAATTTGCGACTCTCTACCACGGCAGCATTGACCAGCGCCGGAAGTACACCAATGAACCGTACATCAACCACCCGGCAGCAGTTGTTGAGTTGGTGCGGAGTGTGCCTCACTCGGAGGCGATGATCTGTGCGGCTTGGTTGCACGACGTGGTGGAGGATACACCCTGCACTTTGGATGAGGTCGAACGGGTGTTCGGCTCTGAAGTATCCTCGCTGGTTGGAATGCTGACAAACGTGAGCAGGCCAATAGACGGCAACCGGGCTATGCGCAGGGCGCTTGACCGCGCACACACGGCCAAAGCGAGCGCGCAAGCCAAGACCATTAAGCTCGCTGATTTGATCGACAACAGCCGAAGTATCGCGGCGCACGACCCGAAATTCGCCGAGGTGTGTTTGGCTGAGAAAATACTATTGCTCAATGTGTTGAAAGAAGGCGACGCGACCTTGATGGAGATGGCGTGGGCGTTGGTGGTCACGAACAGTCGGTGAAACATGCAACCAGGTCGTAAGTATTATCTGTATTCTGCCCACCAATGGGCGGAGAAGGTGCCACTAGAACAGGACCAGTATGTGTGTATTGCGTGCGGCCAATATACCAGCCTATCAGCGATGTCTGAATTCGAGGGGACCTGTACCAACCTACTGGCGTTCACGTATGAGATGTTGCCGTTTCACTTAAAGCAGTTATTTTTAGAGGAGGAGGGTGTCGGGGCATGATCCTCCACGAAATCACCACCAACATCCCCACCATTTCCACCCCCGTCCATCTGTTTCCAGCCGGATGCTGGCATACCGATGACCCAGGATTCCGCCGCGATTTACTCCATCAATGGATCGACGAGATTAAACACACGCCCCACGCCTATGGGGTTGGACTCGGCGACTACCGCAACTTCCTTCGTACCCATGCCCGTGATTGGCTCCGGCTCTACCCCCATGACCAGGATGCGTTCCGCGATCTAGACAGCATGGTGGCGAAAGAAGCCCGCGAACTGCACCAACAGTATTTGAAGCCCATCGAAGGCCGCTTGTGGGGGTTATCGGAGGGCAACCACTTCTACGCCTTCCACGGCACCTCCAAAAACCAGTGGCAGGCCGGGGAAACCGACACTCAATACCTGTGCCGTCTGGCCGGGGTGCCGTACTTCGAGAAGCTGGCCTTGATTCGGTGGAAAATCGTCAACAACGGTAGGTCACTCCAGACTTTGAACATCCTGCTGCACCACGGCGATTGGAGTGGGGGCTACGGGACGCCGGGCGGCGACTTGAACGCCCTCAAAAACAAGACCGTCGGGTTCGACGCCGACATCATCATCGCCAGCCACACGCACATCAAGTTCGGCTACCTCTCCCCCTTACTGACCATCCCGAAAAAAGGCGTCCTCAAAACCGTGGAACGCCCTCGCGCCTTCATCAAAACCGGCTGCTTCGTCGGGGCCTACGACCGCTGCGTCCCGACTAACTACGTCCAACGCAAACTGATGCACCCAAACGAATTAGGCTATGTCCGCTTGACAGTTCGGTTCTTTACGCCGTATGATGGGGCTAAGTACGCCCAGGAATTGAGTCTGGGAAAAGACCGTATGAAAGCGCGTCACAGCGGCAACCTTCGGTACAAGTTTGAAATCCGGCTGTAGGGTATGTACTACGTCACGGTCTGTAAAAACACCATAGCGAGCAACCTAAAACACGGAACGAAGAAGCCTGTTATCCGTGTTAGCCGAGGTAAGTATGGTAGACCGAAGCGGGTCCATACTTTTACACGCGTGGGGAAGGTGACTATCCGGTATAACCCAACCCACCCACTTCCTTGGGGTGCGCGTGTTTGGCTGGAGGTTACATAACGGAACCATGTGCTGCTACTTAGGCAACTTTGAAATCCGGCTGTAAGGAGCCTTCACAGGAACCTCGCCCATGCCCACGAGACAAACGCCCCTTTGTCCCACGTCAGTACCGTCGGTGGCTCCAGGAGGAGGGGTGGGTGTCGCTCCCCAAAGCCGCCCTTTCGTTCCATCTGACCTCCGCCAACCTGCTGGCCCTGTGGGATGCGCTGCGCCTGCCCAAGTTCCACCATCGGGGACGGACGCAATGGGGAAGGCGCCGACACGATCACTGGGCACAGCCGGACCTGACCACGACGCCCCGCAACTACGCGCTCCACACCAGTCATCTGCTCTTGTTCTACACCCTGATCCTCAAGTACAGTTGGGAGCAGGACCTTCGCGCCCTGCGGGATGCCTTCCCGACGCGCCGTCCATTCCCGCCCTGCCCACTTCAGGTCTCCGAGGCCCTGTACGCGCAATTCTCGCAACTGTGGCCCCCACTCTGCTCCAAGGGACATTCGCTGGTGTCAACCGCCTCTTTCACATGGCTGAAGAAGCGAAAGGGCGCCAAGACTTCCCCTTGGAACACCTCAACACGGTCGCGGCGACGCGCCTCCAATTAAAACTCCTGGAGTTCACCGTCGGGAAAACGCTCCACGTCAACGCCACCGTCAAGAACCAGACCGATCTTCCGCGTTGGGATGCGCTCCCCCCTGAGACTCGCGCCCAGTTGGACGCGATCCTGAGCACCACGATGGCGGGGGGCGACGTGATCGACGTGGAACCGACCTTTGGAGGCGAATGAGAGCGATGAACAACACGCGTTCATGTTTCATGAACAGGGAGGTTTGATGATGTCCGACCTGGATACACGCTTAGAGGAATTGGAACGGCGCGTGAAGGAATTGGAGAAGCGCGATTTACCGACGATTTGGCCACTCTTTGACCACACTTGTTCGCCGGGTGTGCCGTGTATTAGGCCACATCAGCCAAGTACAGCCGATCCGTCGCCGTGGCGGTTCAGCAACATTTGGTAGGAGTTGTTCATGTTATTCACCCGCACCAGAAACGGTGAACTGCTCATCGAAGTCCGCTTTGAGCCGTTCAAGCTCGAATGGGTCAGTGCTTCCATCGAGCAGCGGTGCGTTTTAGAGGACCACCGCCCCGCCGTCCGCCGCGTGGATGAACTCGGCGTCACCTACACCACTCTCCACCCCGAAATTTGGGAGCGTGTTAAATCTCACATCAAGCCGCTGCTGAATAACGGGAAGCCGCTGGAGAAGTTGGGGCGGGCCAAGCGCTGTTCAGCTTGCGGCGATGAGTTGAAAGTGACGAAGGAGTTTGAGGGGGTCTGGGTAATGCGCTGCCCCCGCTGTGCGTCCCTCGCGGTCCTAGGGAAAGCTCAAGTTGGGGGGACCATCGGCGCGGGTGAAAAGGAACAACTCTAATGCCCACGCACAACATTCCCGTCTCCTCCAACGTCCTAGATGATGTTCGCCATGCGCACCGTTTATTGGAACTCAGCATCGCCCAGGTGAAGGCGGGACCCGCCTTAAAACCCGGCGAACCCGTCTATCAGTATAATCGCTTACGGGAAGCGATGGCTATTTTAGACGGGTTTCTCCGTGTCGCCAAAGTGAAGCGTGCGCCCTGCGATTAGCCAACGAATTGTCAACCATGTTTACGTTGCTTTGTCAACGCTGCTTCAAGCCGATTGATCCAATGGACCAGGATCGTCTGGCTGCGTGTTGTCTGGCCACGTTGTGGTCCTTTCAAGAACAAGTGGAGCAGGGTGGGGCGTTGTGGTTGATTTTGAGC
>Ga0194128_10002833_pt1 | contig 27493 bp, 25 predicted proteins | sample TA2KigCa65mmetaG_FD_148650 | JGI IMG/M metagenome (GOLD analysis project Ga0194128, IMG submission 148650) | Freshwater microbial communities from Lake Tanganyika, Tanzania - TA2015037 Kigoma Deep Cast 65m | ecosystem: Environmental > Aquatic > Freshwater > Lake | place: Tanzania: Lake...
CGCGAGATGCGTCGTCCACTATAACCCACTCCCAATCTGGGACGGTCTGCTGAGCAATTGACCAATAACAGCGCCTTATATAGCATGCACAATTGTAGGTACACGTAATGAAAGAGAAAAGGGGGGATGTCATCTTCAAGCTTGAATCCGGTATTCTTCCAGCCATAGCAGCAGCAGGAGAATTCCAAAGATCCGCTCGGAGTTGCCGCCGAGCCTTTTGTGAAATTCCAGGGAGTTCTGTAACTGTTTCTTGTCCACGTAAGCGACTGGGGAAGTCATGAACGCATTCAGAATCTCGCTTCCAAATTCCTCTCTAATCCAAAGGCCTAACGGAATCGAAAAGCCCTGCTTCCGACAGTAATCGTAACCTCTTGGGAATAGCTTTCTTGCTAACAGTTTAGGCAAAATCTTGGATTCGCGACGCGTTGTCTTAAGCTCATCTGGTACCCGGCTGAACGCAAATTCGACGATCCGGTAGTCCAAGAATGGAGCACGAACCTCAAGCGATGTGAGCATGCTCGCTCGATCCACCTTGACCAAAACATCCTCGGCCAAATAACCGTGAAAGTCCGATCGCGATACACGCGACACCAACGAGTCCGAGACCGGGGCAAGAGAATCCCAATATTCCTCCGAGACACTGCGCGTTGCCTCCATATTCCACCCTAATCCAGGGAAAAGAATGGGAAGTTCACGCCGGTCAAACAGAGCCCGCGCTTGGGGGTTGCGTCCATTCTTGATAGCAATCAATGCTTGAATGTAATTTCGTCCGCGAACGCCGGCCGGGAGACAATCCCTCAAAAGGTCGAGCATTCGAGTTGTGACCGATGAGCCGAAAGGGATGCAGTCATTATAACGATGAAGCTGAAGGATACGCCTATAATGCAAATAGCCTCCGAATATTTCATCTCCGCCATCTCCGCCGAGGGCTACGGTTGCGTAATTGCGGATAAGTTGCGAGACGAGAAGAGTTGGGATCATTGAGGAATCCACCATCGGTTCATCGAACTGTTGCGCAAGTCTTCTCACTACATCAAGGGACACCGGTGGCACGGGCAATTCAGCATGTATGGTCCCAAAATGCCGAGCAATAGTCCGTGAGTACTCTGTCTCGTTGAGGTGTCCACCCCCGGGAAACACGGCAGTAAAAGTCCTCACAGGGGCGCTGCTTACTCTAGCGGCATAGGCGGTCACCAGACTGGAATCAACTCCTCCGCTTAACAGAATTCCTACGGGAACGTCAGCAATCATCTGGCGACGCACCGAATCCTCCAGCAGCCAATCTAGTTCGGCTGCCAAATCATCGACTGAGTGGTTGCTAACCAACTGTCCGGAGCTGCTGTAGCTTCTGCTTTCGGGCAACGTCCAGTAACTCCAAATGTTAACGGCTCCAGAGTCTGGGCTGAATGTAAGCGCATGGGCTGGAGGGAGTTTTGCATAACCATTCAAAATGCACCTTGGCGAAGGCACGTATCCCAGCGTCAAATACATTTCAAGACTCTCCAAGTCTAAGCGCCGTGAAAGTGCAGGATCAGCAAGCAGAGCCTTCAACTCCGACGCAAATCTCAAGCCACAAGTGTCATGAAAATAAAATAAAGGTTTCTCTCCCACTCGATCGCGAGCCATAAACAAGAGCCGCTTTTCTGCATTCCAAATAGCAAAGGCGAACATTCCATTTAGATGCTTGGGGCAGTCCTCACCCCATTCCCTATAAGCTTCCAGGAGGACCTCCGTGTCTGATTGGCTCCGAAAACAATGCCCTTTCTGCTCGAGTTCGAAACGAAGCGCTCGAAAGTTATAAATTTCGCCGTTAAAAGCGATAACGTTCTGTCGTTCGGGATCCACCATGGGCTGATGGCCAAGCGGAGAGAGGTCTATGATGGCAAGTCGGCGATGCGCCAAACCTATCCGAGCATCGTCGCTCATCCAGAGCCCAGCCGCATCGGGACCACGGTGACGCATTGAATCTCGCATTTTGATCAGCAAGTCGGAGTCAACTGAATCGCGCCTGAAAATTAGACCAGCGATGCCGCACATAAGCGCCCCTACGCTCCAAATTGAGATTTCCGCCTGCAGCGAATGTCCTGCAAAAGCTTCTGTCGAACAATTCCCCAAACCTCCTCAACCGTGATGTTGTGCATACATGGGTGATCGGGAAGCGGGCACACACGCTCTCGACATCCGGCACATGGAACCTCCTTGCGAATTACGACATGTCCTGTGCCTAGTGGGTTCCACCTCCCCGGCCAATCCTGTGCTGATTGCAAGGAAACGCAGGGCACCCCTACCGCGCCGGCCATGTGCGTCGTCCCTGTGTCCAGACCGATCAATAGCCTGCATCCTGCAATAAGAGCCGAGGAACCTAAAACAGACAATTCTCCGCATGCTGAAATTCCGGTTCCCCATTTCTTGACCAATTCCAGCGCCATTGGAATTTCAAGTGATCCTCCCACAACGATCAGCTCCACTTCGAAGTTACTTAAAATCCTGTCTCCAAGTTCACCAAATCGTTCGAATGGCCACCTGCAGCTCGGCTTCTTGGCACCCGGGCAGATCGCCACGCGGACAACGGACGGATCACATAAGCCTTTCTCCTCAAGCCAATCATCCGCTTCGCGGCGGGCATGGTCTGGTAGCATTAAGAGCGGAGTGCAAAAGGCCTCCTGCTGATCTATGCTGATTCCCTCAACTTCTAGAGACTCTACCCGTAGCATCGCCTCATGTTTTACCGCAGCGAGCCCATGATCCGGTCGACGCGGCTCGACTAATTTGCGGTCAAAGTACCGGAAGCAACGTCGTTCTCTTACTCCAGACATTCCAAAGAAAAGCCAATCCCGCCAAATCTGCATTCTGCTGCGCTCAGGGCTGATCAAATAGAAAACTGCCGTGAAGCGTCCCTTACGTATTCTCCACCAGAGCGAGCACGCTTCAAGAAAACGAGTTCTTGCACTCCTGCTGAATCTATAATCGAGAAAGTCGTCAACCACTCCCATACCCGCAAGAACATCTCGCGGGGTGAAATCAAGATGGTCGTGTCGTTCGTGCAAAACAGTCAATCTCAAGGCATTTCCGTAGTGAGATCGTATTACGCGGAGAGCTGGGATGGTAACGATAGTGTCACCAATCGTTCCCAGCACAATTACCAGAACATTCCTCATCAACGAGAGCCTTACCGATACTTGTGATCCAGCGCTACCAGATCTTCCCAATCACTGCCGATATCGGCATTCCAAGTATAGCCTTACCCCAAACAGCGTGCAGCGCTGGCCGCAGCAATCCTGGATCGGCCGATCGGATACACCAAGTGGCGTCTGGCCTTTTCGACCAACTCCTCAGGGGTTGAAAGGAATTCAGCTTTCTTTCCTTCAACATACAGTCATTCGTGAGCCGGCATCCTCATCGCCAGAAGGAAAGTATCACAAGTCGGTAGGCTTCGTCGCACAATCATGCAACGACACCGAGCCGGGATATAAAAGCTCCGCCCAGCGGTCTCGTTGTAGTTGATCTCGCACACGAAACACCGTCCCTCTTTGGCTCCTATAATCACACGCATATAATCATCGTTGATCAACGGAAGCCGTACCACCATTGATCCGTCGACGCGATCCAATACTTGTAATCTGCAAATACCCAGAAAATCCAGCGAGTGCCAATGCTAGTCCTACCCATAAAAATGTTTGCATTGCTAAATATCGCAGGTTGTAAACTAGCCCGTATGTTCCCATTCGCTCATACGCAGAACTCGCCAGAATCGTAATAAGCGCCAAAGCCAACTGCGGTTGATTCAGGAATTTCCGACGTATAAATATTTCCGCTAGTCCCCAGCACAAACAACTCACTACACTGTATGCCACCGCACCCATCAGCCCGGCTCTTGACCAGCCATCCGCAAGAATTGGCACCGGAACTGTTCCTCCAGCCGAAATTGAAAACCCGTAAAGCCTGGCAGTGCCCATCCCATAGTCCGCATCGACCATTTGATCAAGAAAGTCTCTTGCGTCGTCGACGAACAGCGTGGACCGGTTTATAAATCGAATCTCCTCCCAAAAATCCCCAAATCCACGAAAGGAGACCTGTTCCGGAGAGTAATATAGAGCTGCCACATTGCACCACATGACCATCCTACCCAGACCCTTGGAAACACCGTCAGAAATGCTTCCACTTTGGGTGGCATCGAGGCCCATCTGCAACACTTCGCTCAAACGGGCCAGAAGCTCTCGCTCTATGTCTCGGCTACCATCTTTACGTACAGTTTCGATCACTCCGCTGAAATGAAATACCGGTAAAGCCAGGAGTACTCCCACTCCTGCTGTGAGCACCTTCTGCTTTCCACCCAGTGTCCACCAAATTCCGCACGCCAAATACGCGGCAGGCAAAAATAAAAGATATCGGGAACCTCCTGCGAGAGCCATCATCCCGGCAGGAATTGCTGAACACGCAAACACCACCAACGGACGCCTATAGCGCCGCCAACACAAACCAATCAATACCGGAGCCATCCAGAACGAATAATGGGAATAGGCCAAAAAGGCGGCCAAATATCGCGCCTCCAAAAGAGATGTCGCCATCTGTGAGGCCAAAAAGTAGAGCAGTGTACCGGTTGCAAAAATACACAGCATGATTTCGAATGATGGAACACGCTGTGCATTCAAAGTCTCGAGTAAATTTGAGGGCTTAGCACCGCGAGTTGATAGAAGTCTAGCAACAGCGAGGGAAATCGCTGGCGTGATCGTTAGCCCAAGAGACACCCGGAACGGTGTTTCATTGAAATTTGCGACACTCTGAATGTAATTTGAAAGTGCGGTCGCACCGGACACAATGACGCAGATAAAAAACCAGAATACTTGCAGTAGATAAAAAATCGCCACTAATGTCAAAAGTATGTGTCCACTTATCCGCCGAAAGAAATACCAACACACCCAAGCATTAATGCCTAGTGCCGCCAAAAGACCTAGAACCAGTTTAGCAGACGGGCCTTCCATGTGCTGAATCAAGATTGGCTAGCTTCGAGTCACTCCACCACGCCTGGTTTCATGTGTCCTTGGAGATACGTTACCGTCTGCCTTATCCCTTCCTCAATTGAAACTCGAGGAGTCCATCCCAACGACTGGACCTTTGATATGTCAAGTCTTACAATCGGGCTATCTCCGATCCATCCTCGCACTCCACCGGTTGTCTTGAATTGCACGTTCTGGAGATTAAGTTCATGAATTATGATCTTCGCCACCTCACTAACGGTGAGCGTTTGAGTGTGTCCCAAATTGAAAATGCCTGAGGGTTGCGCCGGTGCCGCGAAAACCGTGAACACGCCTTCCACGCCGTCATCGACGTCCAGGTAGGACTTCTCCTGCTTGCCGTCTCCCAAAATCTCCAATCGGCCGGGATCAGCCCGCAGTTTCCTAAAAAAGTCACATATGACTCCATGGTGGTAGCGCTTTCCAATCCAGCTCACGAACCGGAAAATCAGATACCGCATGCCAAAATACCCCGCAAACGCCTGAATCATTCCTTCACAGGCATATTTGCTGGCTCCGTACAGAGATGTCTGCACGGGACAGTAATCTTCAGGAGTAGGAAACATCAATGGTTCGCCATATACCGTGGCGCTGCTTGCAAAGATAATCGTTTTGACGCCAGTGTGGCGCATCGCCTCGAGCACATTCCAAGTTGCGAGCGTGTTTTGATCGAGGTCAATTCGCGTATTCTTCATGCCGTTTCTCACATCGGCATTAGCCTGAAAATGAAAAGCGACGTCGCAACCCTTCATTTCGCGCTTGAGCGTTTCGAAATCCAGAACGTCAGCAGTACAAACGTGAAGCATCGGATTGCCTCGATGGTGCTCAATAAACAGTTCCTTCCCCGTCGAGAAGTTATCGTAAACAACCACTTCGGAACGAATCTGAAGTAACCTGTCGACAACGTGGCTGCCGATGAAACCAGCCCCACCGGTCACGAATGCTCGTTTGGGGAACATCGAATTACGCACAATACACTACTCTTCTCAGGTCGGTGATTGAGGGGCATCAACTCTTCGCAGTCTCGTCTTCCTCGAAACACAAAACCCGTGATCCTTGAGAGTCCAAAGAGAAAGGCACCCTTCTTAACTCCTGCAGAGCGTCCGTCACCGCCGCATGTTTTTCCTCGTCGCAGTAGAACAACAGGAAACCTCCTCCTCCAGCTCCGAGCAGCTTTCCGCCTCGCGCTCCATTCTTCATCGCGATGTCGTAGTAACCATCAATGGCGCGGCTCGTAATACCGCTGGCCAACTGACGCTTCAATTGCCATCCTTCATGCATAGCGTCGGCCAGGACGGGTAAATTGCCGGCGCACAACTCGCCGCGCACTCGGTCCGCAATCGATCGCATTTCTCGCAAAATCTCAATACTAGCAGGCACGGTCCTCAACCGCCGCGTCTGCTCGCTCAGAATCTCGCTCGCTGAACGCTGAATTCCCGTGTAAAAAAGCAGCAGTTTACCTTCGAGAGATCTTCGTTGTTGTTGCGTAAGTACGATCGGCTCCACGTGGACACTTTCATCACTGTGAAACCTGTAATAGTTCAATCCTCCGTACGACGATGCGTATTGATCCTGCTTGCCGATCGGTTCATCCAACCGACAAATTTCCACTTCGCATGCACGCGCCGCGCAGTCCTGAGGCGAAATATTCTTCTGTTTATAAGCCTGTAGCGCTTTGATTAGCCCAACGCAGAATGCACTCGAACTGCCGAGACCGCTTCCAGCCGACGGTATATCGGCAAAACTCGCGATTTCGACATGATCCTTGAAGTCACACTGCAATAGACATTCCCGCATCAAGGGGTGCTGAATCTCCAAAACGTCATTGACGATCTCCGTCTTGGAATATTTTAGGACAATTTGCTTAAAGAAGTAGCGGTGCAATGCGATGTAGACATACTTTTGAATCGTGCAACTGACTACCGCCCCATAATCCTTCCGATAAAAATCCGGCAGGTCAGTCCCACCACCAACGAAACTGATGCGGAGAGGTGTCTTTGTGATAACCATGGTATGAGTCCGTAACCAGATCAGTTCCTGAGGCCCTCTGCCGATCCAGATCGCCGCTCACGATAGCGTTGGCCGCATCCAGTAACGATGAAAACTTATATGTCGGGAGAACCGGAGAATTCCACTGTGCGGTATTGCCAATCAAAATCGAGCGAATCCCGGCGTTGTAGGCCGCTTCAATGTCACACTCCGAGTCACCAATCATGATGCACTCGTTGAGATTGAGGCAGCACTCTCGCCACGCTTTCAGAATCAGACCCGGCCTGGGCTTTCGGCAGAGGCACGCCCGACGCAGCTCAGCTATTCCTTCCCCGTGGTGCGTTTCCGGGTGATGGGGACAATAATAGATCGCCCGAATATTGCCGCCCTTTGCTTCGATCGCCGTTTGCAGGCGACAATGAATTTTGTTTAGCGTTTCTTCATCACATAATCCGCGCGCTATCACCGGCTGATTAGTAACGATGACACACTGCTTCTGATGTTGCGTTAGGATCGCGAGAGCTTCGGGGACGCCCGGCAGCACATCCACTCTCTCTGGCGCATCAATCAATCCAACGTTCCTGTTCAGCACCCCGTCGCGGTCAAGCAAAACGGCCCGGATCGGCCCCGGATTGGCCCGAGCAAACTCAATCTCACAGCGATCGCTCACGTACTTTTGCACGATTTCCAACCGGTCAGGAGTACCCATGTCTTGCACGTACCCTGTCGGTGGCAACCACTGCGCAACGATGCGGTTCCCGGCCCGAAGCGCTTTGGGGAAGACGTCTTTGACAAAATCAACCGGACCATCTGGAATCGCAGGCACAAATCGAAGTATGCCCTTCGACAGCGCATAGATGGCGCAATTGGAAACATTCTTATATGGCTTTGTGCGGCCTGCCTTCGGAACAAATCCATTCACTTCGCTGCCGTTGCCGAGTTCGACCAGGTCGGAATCCCACGGGTGATCCGACGCACGCACCAGAATTGTGGCGAGCGGCCGTTTTGTGCAGTGCCCCCGCCAAAGGGAGGTGACATCGAGATCCAGAAATATATCGCCGTAGACAAGCAAGAAATTGTCATTGAGATATGGCTCGGCAAGCCGAAGAGGACCAGCCGTTCCTAATGGCCTGTCCTCCACAACAACATCGATCCGCAGTTCAGGATTATAGTTCCTGAAAAAATCCGAAATCACCTCAGCTTTGTAGCCCGCGGCAAAGATGATATGGCGAAACCCACATTGCTTAAGAAGTTCCACCGTGCGCTGCAGCAAAGGCTTGCCCTCGATTGGCATCATGGGCTTTGGAAGCATTTCGGCCAACTTGCCCAATCGCGTGCCCTTGCCGCCGCATAGGACTACTGCCTGTTGCATTTGACTGGTCTTAACTCGAGGCGTGTGTGAAAGGAACTCGGCGGTTATAAATTGGTCTGCATCTGCCGAGACCGATGAGGACTTAACACCTTAAGCACCTTCGCCCAGTCGTCTCTCATGAAGCGGTTCCAAGAATAGTCCGACCGAACACACCTTTCATGACCTTGTCGCGCGATCTCGCGACGACGCCCATCATTCTCAAGATGAAACCGAGCCTTCCGCACTAGCTCCTCAGGCCCGTCAAAGAACTCCGCCTCCTTACCCTCAACGTAGCACTCCGAGTGTTGCGGGGTCCGCATAGCAAGCAAGAACGTGCCGCTCGCGGGAATCTCGAAGCTTCGAGCGGCCGTTTGATTTCGGTTAATCTCTGAAACAAAGCAGAGGCCAATCGTCGCCTGCTTGAGAGAATGAATGTATTCCTCATTGTTGAGTTGCCGGCATTTGATCGCTCCCTCGAGCTGCCGCTTGTGGGTAGCCTTGTGCCATCCAGAACCGTACACAGTCAATGGTAGCCCTGCCTTGGCTAGCGCAACCATGCCGGCCTCGGTGCGCAGCTCATGATGGCCAACGAACAGCAGCTTTGTCGCGAGCTGCGCGTCGATTTCGCGGTGAGAAGGCTGATTGTTGAAACGTTCCGGGTCATACCCTAGAGAGGTCAATTCGGTTCGAACAATACCCTGCCGTTTTATGGCTTCGTAATCGTAAAGGTTTGTTGTAAAATACAGGTCATAGAGTGCCAACGTAGAGCGCAGCGACCGTTGCTTCAGCCAGAAGTTCGAACGCAGCGGCCAAAGTGCATCAGTATGGTGCTGCACGAGAAAAACACCTCTGCGCCGCAGCATTTTCAATGTCGACGGCCATATCCAAAACCCCTTATCGACCCACAAAACTCCCGCTTCCACACTCGCGCACAGCTTCAAGAGCGCCTCATTCGCTTGGCGAAACCGGCGACTCGATGAAATCAACACCTCGCAAAGCCTTTGCCAACGAGATGCCCTGCCCAAATACGCCAGCGTGTTGAATGGTTCGACCTTCTCTTCGATGTTTGTCAGCGCGTTGTATCTTGAAAGACAAGTCCCGCCTTCATCGAGAGGCCCCGCGTAAACTATTTTCATACTTTCATACTCCCTTAATCTTTGTGCCTTGCTTGCGGGTGGTTAATTAATTAGCAATCAAGCATTCCGCCCGCAGGCGGTCGATCAGCTCGCGCTTTTGACGGGCAACGCCGAGCCAGAGGCCTTCCGGCAATGATCCATCACCCCTGATGCGTGTCGCAGTTAAGCCGCGGGTGCCGAAACACCACACATCGTATTTAACGTCATTCAGATGTGCCCACAGTTCCCGCAACGACCTGCCGGCTTGTTCTTGTTCGGCGACGCCGGCTTCGGCAATGATTGCGGGCAAGTGGTGCGAAATTGTGGCTCGCCCGCCCTCGAGCAGACCTAGTTCACCACCCTGAATATCCATCTTGAGAAGATCCAGCCGTTCCAACTTGCATTCGGCCGCCCAATTATCGAGCGAGCGCTGGCGCACCTGAAGCGTCTCGCTGCAACCAGAATACCGAAACTGGCTTGACATACCCTGGTTCGGAACCGAATCCGGCATCAGAAAAAATGATACCGCGCGTTCATCAGGCCCGAGCGCGACTGTCTCGAGTGACACGATATTTTCCAATCTGTTCAATCGCACGTTGTCCGCGAGCTGGCCGTTCACATGTGGCACTGGCTCAAATGCATACACCCGACCTTTTGCGCCCACCAGCAGCGCAGCGAGCAAAGTCTCGCTTCCATTGTTCGCTCCGGCATCGATAACCATGTCTCCCGGACGGCACACAGCTCGTATCGCGGCATTCGTACAAGGCTCATATTCGCCCGAAAAAAAAATCCTCCAACCGATGACCTCCTTCGTATTGAGTTTGAAACGAAGCCCGTCGCAGTACGGCAAAACGGCGTGAAATCCCCGCACGGAAGAATAGTCGAAATTATAAACGTTACGCGCGATGCGCAGCCGTGCTCTCCGAGGAACGACTTTCAACAACGTACGCAGTGCGAAGGCGTACGCCCTCTCGACTCCAACGCGGAGTGATTCATTTACTACCTCCTTCATGGAAAAGTTTACTCCTTACTCAGTGTGACGCAGTCGATCACTGATGGGCAATGCGTTCGGCCAACACTTCTCGAATTCTAGCCTTCACCTGCCTCGCCATATACAACCCGTGCTCGATTCGGCTCATGACCGGACGCCGCTGCAAATCTAACTGCACTCCCATCTGCTTCGCGATTCTAAGGCAAGGCCGAAGCCAAATGCCTCGGCGAATGTGGGCATGAGGATTGAGCCGATACAAATCATGGCGGCTCGCATAAAAACCAAAGAATTGGTTGCTCCGCTCGGATCCTTTAATTTCGAAATCCCATGCGCTCTCACCCTCGCACACAAGAGCCCTTAGCGTCGAAGCACGCCAACACCCAACATTCAGTGATGCCCGGTAAGGTGTTCCCCGCGGTACCTCAGACAATTGCGGGTGCTCACTCACAGGCCGTTGCATTTTAGGCACTTTACTAACAAGAACTAGGTTGCCTCCTAGTTCCTCTAAGCTCTCAAAGCATCGTCGTATCGCGGCGGTGTTGATATTCTCCAACACGAAATAGTCGTCTAAGCAAAGGAGCACATAGGGTGTCGTGATCTGTTCGAGCATTCTCAAGAGATTCCCCGACCAACTCTTGTCATCACCAACCGTGATGCTTCGCACGCGCGGATCAGGATACCCCAAATAATTTGCGCCGAGACACACCTTGTATGGACATTCGGGCCAATGCTTCCAAAAAAGTCTAAAAAACAGTTCCCACGCGTCGCTGTAGCGATCGCATGAAATAACCAAGACGGTAGCGTCAGGATTCACTAGTTTGGCAGCGCGATATACCTATCATTTGGCAAAACCTCTTCACCTGGAGCAAGAAAATCACACGCACAGATCTTGCGACTAACATTGATGCCAGCAAACCGGCTCCCAAAGCTATTATCAGCCAAATCACCTCCGGCAACAGATAGCTGCGGCTGAGAAAGTATATTAACGCCACGATCGCGCTGCTTGCCAGCGCCGGAAGAAGAACGTCGGCCACCAACCATGTCTTAAGCTCCGAACCGAAGAACAGCTTGAATGTCGATATGGTTAATGCGACGCAGTGCAATCCATAAACCGGTATCATCACCGCGACAGCTCCGGTGACGCCATACCTTGCGTTTGCGATGACAAACATCGGCATCAAAAGCAATGCCGCGATGACGTTCCAATAGGTCGCGATCGAAACTTTCCCGTGTGCGTAGCGCAGGATCCACGGCCCGGCGGAAATGAACAAGAACAGCGAGGAACACACCAGCAGCTTGACCAACAGACTCGTATTCTCCGCAACCTGGAGGTTTTGCGTCCACACCAGCATAATGTCATGCGAGAAGCACACCGCGACTGCACAAGACGAGACCGTTAGAATAGAAATCAACTGACAGGCTCGGTGGAAGAACTGAACGGCACGCGCGCGGTCACCCGAAAACAACAATTGGCTAAACCTCGGATTCACCGCGAACAGCACAGGGTGCATGAGCAACCCCGAAATGATGATCGGGATTCTCGTTGCGATTGAGTAAAAGCCAAAGTTCTCGAGCGAGAGGAGCTTCGATAACACAATCTTATCGATCTGCGTCAAGAACATGTTGCTCATCGAAACACCGGTCATTGCCACTGCAAACCTGGCCGTGCGTCGAATGGTTGCTACTGATGCCTGCGCCAGAGAATAACTGCTATTCGGAAGACACCGCCAAGTCGCAGCGCATATCACCGCCGTGTATAAAACCGATGTCGCGAGTTGGCATGCCGCGAATGCAACGACTGATTTCGCGCCCCATAAAAGAACTGCTGTCGTTCCCAAATACCTGATGATATCACTTCCTGTCATCAGAGCGTTGAGCAGCAGGTGCCTCTGTAGGCCAACAAGCGCTCCGAAATAGACCCCCGACAGCAACTTCAAAGCAACATCGCCGATCATTAGCATGATCGCCGCTTCAACGACGCTCAAGGGAATGTTGTTGGGATTTAACCACCCCTGCGCTAAAAACCGTGCAACGGGAAACGCAAGGAGAGCGATCAAAACGGCCATCCCGAGGTAAAGGACCTCAAACGATCTGATAACATCCCCAATCGAGCTTTTCCGCTCCCGTGTCGACGAATCGATCGCAATTTCTCGCGTGATCGTTGCAGATGCTCCTAGATCCAACAGGCCAAACACCGCCGCGATCGTCCCCTGAAGTCCCACCAACCCGTAGCTCTCAATGCCCAAGAGCTTGATGTAAATCGGTACAAAAACAAAACCGAGAATTGTCCCAATTCCCCTTCCGGAAAAACTCGCGACGATGTTCGCTAATGTCGTCGTGCCAACGGTCATGCTCTCTTGGACTTCAAATCGAGGACCGATGCAATAGTGTCGGCCAAATTAGTGATCAGAAAAGGCTTGAATCGTTCGCTGCTGATAAAGCGTTCACCCGCTTCGAGATAGCAATCGAATTCTGCTTCAGTTATTGACTCCAAATAGTCGCCCAGACTTTTCGCATCCTTGAATTGCCGACGGTCGATAAACGCCGCCGGGTCGACGACATCCGCCACATTCGTCCCACCAATGAAAACGGGCACACACTTGCTGCGCATACAGTCGAATAATCGCGGTGAGATCCAGCCCGGCTGAGTAGCGCAATTCTCGTAGCAGAGATTGAATCTATATCGTGATACCGTGGCCGCCTTTGCCCTTTCCTCCAACACTCCTCTGTAAGTTGCGTACTTCGGGATCAAAGACGGAAACACGCCCTGAAGCAATGTCCCGGGTCGATTCCACCCATTGCCAAAAAGATCAAACTGATCAGGCCATCGTTCGCTAAAATAGCCGACGTCCTGGCGCCGCAGCTCCCCAAGATGATATCGATTTGACGTGTAGTTGTTCGTAAGAGTGCAGACAAGCAGCCTTCGCTGATCGAAGGGGAGCTTATCCACCTCCGGCCATTCGTTCATCGTCGGCAATCGCCACAAGAAAAACTGCTCATTATCGACGTAATCATCGTGATTCGTCAGAATTATATCGCAAAGCTCGGCTACCTTCGGGTGGTAATTCTCCGGAATATTCGCGATACATTCATGAACCATGAGAACGGCTCTGCCCAACAGACCCCTTTTCTTCATTTCCGAATACAGATACAGCTTTTCCGCAATTCCCGGGCGTCGCAACAACTTCCTAATCACTCCCTTAGTGACACTCTTAAACCCGAGTCTCTGCCCGGTAGATCCAACCTCATTGAATATCACCCAATCGACGTGATCCAATATACGAGATTCGATAGAGGGATTCTCACAGACGATCCAGTCGTATCCACGCTCCCTCAGTCTGTTGACGAACGAAGGCTCTTTGAAAAAGTAGTGGTGATACGGCACGTACGCGCCAAAATATCCATAGAAAAGCACTTTCTTTATCATTCCTATGAGCTGGCAAGGGCGAGGCGCTACTAAATGCTGGTGTGAGTCTGCAACAAAATGGGTCCATTCAATTCTGCTCGGAATCGAATCTTCTAAAGAACGCCCTAATCTTCGCCGCTATGTATTCTATTTGCAGGTCCGAAAGTTGACTGGCCGAAGGAAACCACAGTCCATTTAGACCGACGCGCGTGCTCACCGGAAAGTCTCCCGGAATCTGATAGGCGATCTGCTGATTGATTGGCGGATACATGACACGCGTTCCAATGCCGTTGCTCTTCAGGAACGCAGCTAGCTCTGATCGTCTTTCAACCAGTGCATCAATGAACCACGGAGTCGTTGTTCCAAGGTTTTGATCGAAAAACCCAACTTCCGGACAGTCCGCCAATTGCAGTTTGTATGCTTTTAGGATCTGCTTCTTTCGGTCCACGCGCCAGGCCAGTTTTTTCATCTGGGCCAAACCCACGCACGCCTGGAGTTCGGTGAATTTGAAGTTATATCCGACGCTGTCATGCAGATCATTGCCTCCACCTGTTCGTCCGAAGTCTTTCAACTTACGAATCCGTTGGGCCAAGTCGTCCGAATTGGTGATGAGCGCTCCCCCCTGGCCGGTTGAGATTACTTTGGGAGCCGAGAACGAAAACGAACCCACGATACCAGCGGTCCCGATATGCCGACCGTCGGGATAGCACGAACCGAGCGATTGGGCCGCATCCTCAATTAGATGAATCTTGCGGTCTGAGCAAAGTTTTTCGAAAGCTGCTATGCCTGATTCAGGGTATCGGCCATTGGCACTGACGAACATCAGCGCTCTCGTCCGTGACGTGATGGCCCTCGCTGCGCGGCCGATGTCCATGCAAAGCGTCTTCCGTTCCACGTCGACAAATACCGGAACACAGCCGAGCATCTTAACAGAATTCGGTGTGGCGATCATCGTATAGTTTGGAACGATGACTTCGTCGCCGGGTTTCAAATCCAATGACAGGGCGGCTACCGTCAGGCTGACGGTTCCGTTGTTCACGACAATGCAATGTTTCGCCCCTGTGTACTGCGCTATCTCCGCCTCAAATTGGTTGGTACGCTTGAATTCCGTGAACCATCCGCCCTCGTCGAGGTAACGGTTGATTTCAGCATTCTCCTCAGTCCCGAACCACGGTTCCATCTGAGGAATAAACGGTCTATTTTCGCTCATCTCTTCTTAGTTCGTTCCTGAACTCCTGCTCAGCCGCCAGAATCATCTCTTTGTCCCGCTTGCCCAGTTCACGAGCCGGAACGCCCGCGTAAAGTGTCCATGGCTCCAAGTTTCGCTTTACTAGTGAGAGACCGCCAACCGACGCCCCATCGCCCATCATCACTTGGGGCAAAATGACTGCCGAGCTAGCCAACAATGCAATGTCTGCCAATATTGATATCTCCATACTCCACCTTTCCTTTGTATTTCTCGGGCACGAAGGGCGTCGCGATTCCAGCCCGGTAATCATCGCTGCCCGCCGACAGAACCACATTGGGAGCGAGAGTCGAAAACGGACCCATTCGGACGGTGCACTTTCGGCCGCCAATCACTTTGCATCCGGCAGCGATATGCACGTATTCCTCGAGATCGAGGGCTGTGGATATGTAAGTGAAATCGTCAATGATACAGTTATCGCCGATGCGAACGAGTTCCGGGTAACGAATGCGGACCGTACGCCCTATAATGACGTTCTTACCGCAGTGTCCCAACTGCTGCAGGTCAAAGAAGATATTGCTGCTCATTTTGCCGGCGGGATCTGCTCCAGCCAGAACTCAATCATCTCGTCCATCAGAGTTTTGAAGCTGTACTCCGGCTTCCATTTCAACGCCGTCCGGAACTTTGTTGAATCCCCCCGGAGGTAAGGCAGTTCTTCCGGACGCAAGTAAATCGGATTCTGTTTGATGTACTCCCGATAATCGAGGCCGAGCTTGCTGAAAACATAATTGGCCATTTCACGCACCGAGTGTGTTTCGCCTGTGGCCACCACAAAGTCATCTGGTTGATGGTGGTTGAGAATCAGATGCATACCACGAACGTAGTCTTTGGAATGGCCCCAGTCGCGATAGGAATCCATGTTGCCCATTTCAAGCACGCGCAGCTTGCCGCGTTTAATCAAGACAGCCCCTTTGACAACTTTGTTCGTCACAAAGTTGCTCCCTCGCCGAGGCGACTCGTGATTGAACAGAATGCCATTCGCCGCGAAAAGTTTGTAGGACTTCCGGTAGTTCCGGGTGATGTGGTAGCCGTAGAGCTTCGCGCAGCCATACGGGCTCACGGGGTGCATCGGAGTTGTCTCTCTTTGAAAACCATCAGCATCGACGCTGTCGCCGAACATTTCGGACGAACTCGCCTGATAGAAGCGAGCATCCGGACACGAGTTCCGGAACGCCTCCAAAACGTTGAGGACACCCAAAGCGTTCGTCTGAGCCGTGAATTGTGGCACATCGAAACTGATTCGGACATGACTCTGTGCCGCCAGATTGTAAATCTCGCTAGGCTGAATCTTCCGCATCAAGCGTTCAATGCCGCCCACATCAAGCAAATCGCCATAATGAACGACAACTCGGTCTCGAATCGATTCTATCCGCGTCTGCTGGTTTTCAGGAACTGAATTTCGCCGGACGATTCCATGAACTTCGTACTCGAGCGAAAACAGGTACTCCGCAAGATAACTGCCGTCTTGGCCTGCAATACCGGTAATAAGCGCTTTTCTCAAGTAAATCTATTTGCTGCTATCAATGAATACTTTGTCGAGTGCCTGGCCTAGATAAGGACCGGTCTTATACTCGTACACGATTGTATCGTCCTCCAGAATCAAGTAGTTGTGCCCTCCTCTGAACGTCATCGAACAATCCCCGGCATTCAGAACCGGCCGAGCTATGATTGCGTTATCCAAATCGTAAAAGATGCACTCGACTCGCCCTGAAAGCACAACCCACGACTCTTGCGCAATATTGGTTACCTTCTCGTGAATAATGTGTTTGTGCGCCTTGAAGGTCTGTCCCTTTGCCATTTTTATGCTGGCAAGCTGGAGGAACTCGTTATCAGGCGCGACGTTGGTGCGACCGTTAACATCGGCTAACCGGTAAACCAAGTGCAGCAGAACCTTTGGATCCACTTTCGAATATATCTTTTCCATAAGCTATGAATCACCAAGAAGCCGACGCCGCAGCTTAACCTCTTTGAGTTTGGTGAGATTTGCCGCCGCCTCAGGGCCGAATTTTCGGTTCACCATGTCTAGGTAAGGTTGATGATTAAAGTAGGTTTGCCAAGCGTGATCGCGGAACCGCAGCACGTCTTCGGCGCTGGCGTATTTAGTTGCCATCGGAACGCATTCGTATGCGAGAAAGCCGTAACCAGCATAGGATTCCGGCATCTTCAAACCTCGTGATTTCGCCTCGAAATGCAGCGGACTTCCCGGAAGAGCCATGCACGCGTAGCCGTTCCACATTTCAGTGCAAAGTTCCAGGCTTAAATCGAGCGTCTGCTGCATTGACTCCATAGTGTCATCCGGAAAACCAAAAATATAATTCGCGATCACGTTGATGTCCGCTTCGCGCACTTCCTGGACAACTTTTCGTATGTTAATTTCTTGGAACGTGCCCTTTGTCACTTCGCGGCGGATAGATTGACTCGCAGCTTCGATACCTAGGCAGAACCATCGGACTCCAGCCTTGCGAAAGAGTTCGAGCTGCTCTTTGCGCACGGTGTCCACACGACTGTAACTCCACATGCGAAGGCGTTCGCCGTAACCACGCTCCACTAATCCACGTAACAGAGGCTCGTAGTATCGCTTGTCCAGGAAGAACATCTCGTCCACAATGCGAATCGTATTCACACCGCACGCGACCAGCTTGTCGTACTCCTTGAGAATAAACTCTGGCGACCAAAACCGCATGAAACTGCTTTTGTTTGAAGCCACGTTGTCGCTGTAGTCGGTGCGATTAACTATGTTGATCATGCAAAAGTCGCACTTGAATCGGCAACCCAGAGACGTGTAGATGGCAGCGAAGGGCGTCTTGTAGCGGTCCTGAAAATCCGCGTGCCACAAATGTGCGCGATAGAGATCGAAGGGCTTTTCGCGATAAGGCAACAGATCCCAAGGGTAACCCGGCAGATCAATGTCCATGCGCTCATGCGGCACAACCGCCTCAGGAGGATTCAACACCAGATTTCGGCCGCCGTCTTTAAATCCAATCCCATTAACCTTCGGAAGATGATCGTTCAAATCACTCTTCAATAGGTTGCGGAGTGCATAGACCCCTTCTCCGATCAAGACGATGTCAACGCTAGGGAATGCGAGCACTTCCTTGGGCAAAGCGCTGGCATGCGAACCGACCATGCATGTCCTGTATTCGGGATATGCATTCTTCAAATAATTGCACAAATCCATCGTCCCCGACATGTTTGTCGTGCCTGAGCTGGGATTCTGGCCATAGACGACGAAGCAGATCAAACGGGGGTCCGCTTCTCGGATTCGCTTCGTAGCCACTTCTGGCGATAACCTCTCCGCGTCGCAATCCAAAATCGCGACCCCAAAACCGACCGAGCGGCAGCTTTGTGCCAAAAGCAGCGCCCAAGTTGGTGTCTCTTTGGCAGAAAAATCTTTTGCTAAATCTTGATAAACATCGGCCGACGAATTCGGGTTGACGAAAAGGACATCGAGTCTGCGGTTCATAAGATGATTAATAACCACTCACATTTTGGCATGGGTGAGAATCTGCTTCCGCTAGCCAACCACGTTGCGTCTTTGCACCAGCGTTGGCTTCTTGGAACACAGCAAGGGGCAGTGCAGCATTCTCACCTGGAGTATTACCTCGACGAGTCCACGTTTCGTTTCAATCGGCGAACCTCGAAATCGCGTGGCATACTCTTTTACCGCCTGATCATCCAGGCGATCGACCTCGAACCTGAGTTGGCGCGTGATCTCAAGGTGCCCAATAACACAGAATGAGGCATATATTTCATAAAAGTAAACTGCATAGCCCTAATAACTATTTCTCTTCTTGGCAAAAGCGAGCGATCTCCTGGCCGACTGTCGCCGCATCAATACCGGCTTTGCGATGCATGTAGCCACGGCCACCGTTTTCAAACAGATAAGTGTCTGCCACACCAATGCGCTTGACGTGCTTCATAATTCCGGCGTCGGCCATGGCTTCAACGATTGCGCCGCCTAAACCACCGCTGAGAAAATGCTCCTCGAGGGTGACGACCCGATCGTAACGCGCCAGCAAACCCGACAAGATATTGCCGTCAATAGGTCGCAAGCGATAAGCGTCGATGATACCGAAATTAATTCCCTGGGACGCAAGTTGGATTTTGACCTCCCTCGCCACCTGAACCATATAGCCGTTTGTGATGACACACACCTTCTCGCCAGATTCAATTTCGACCAGTCCTTCGTTAAGGAAGCGCCGGTCATTTTCTTCGTAAACAGCAGGCAAAAATGCGCGGTCGAGACGAATATAACGGAAAGCAGGATGACTGTGGGTGAGTTTGGCTGTCGCCACGGCCGATACCGTGTCGCACGGAGTCACGATCTCGAGTCCACCAAGGGCCCTCATGCATGAAATATCTTCAGTGGCATAATGGGTCGGACCTGCGTCAGTGTAACTGTAACCCACACCATTACCAATGATCGTAACCGGTAAGAACATGGATGCGACGGCCACCTTAATCTGCTCATAGCATCGAAGCGTAATAAATGGAGCCATGGCATACGTATAGACGATCTTACCGTTCTGGGCTAAGCCCGCAGCCAAGTCCATAACGTTCTGTTCAGAAATACCGCCATGGATCAGTTGCCGCTGCAGTTCCACTCGGAACCGGTCGAGCGCTTTCGCCCCGAGATCGGCCGTGATAAAGTAAATGTTTGGATTCGATTTCGCGGCCGCAAATATTTCATCGATGAACGCGTCGCGTGGAAGAGCTTTTTGTACGTCAGTCATGGGATATCTATGGATGTAATTTAAGCGTTTGGTTCAGCCGCCAATTCGCGGCGTGCGATAGCGATTTCGTCGTCGGTGGGCATTCGGTTGTGCCAACCCGGTTTATTCTCCATGAAGGAGACACCTTTGCCTTTGACACTGCGGGCGATCACAGCGATAGGCTTGTCAATCTCGCCAGAGGTGGCCATCTCCAGCACACCCATGACTTCAGGCATTGAATGAGCGTCTATAGTCACTGTGTGCCAACCAAAAGCTTTCCACTTGTCCTCCAAGGGGTCGATTCGAACACACTTCTCAGTGTGATCCATAATGCAGCAGCCGTTTCTATCCACGAATACAACCAAGTTGTTTAAACCAGCGTGGGCAGCAAACATCGCGGTCTCCCAGGTCGACCCTTCGTAGCACTCACCATCGCTAATAATGACGTAAGACCGAGACGCACGTTGTTCATGCTTCGCTGCCAGACAGTGGCCAGCTGCCAAGCCAATGCCGTGTCCGAGCGAGCCAGTAATCGCTTCAATACCGGGAATCGAAGGATCCGGATAAAACCGGAAAATCCCATCGGCTTTCGTGAACTTCAGGAGCTCACCTTTTGGAACAAAACCCAAGTCCTCTAAAACCGGGTACAGCACCATCCCTGCATGGCCCTTGCTGATAAATAGGCGGTCGCGATCAGGATTCTTCGGGTTGCGAGAGTCGTAACGCAAGAAGCCACTGTAATACAGCGCGACGACGATCTCCGTACAGGAGGACGACGACGGGAAATGACCCTTCTTGGACCGTGCTACCATTTCGAACGCTTCACGGCGCAGCCAAGAAGCCCGTTTCTTCAACTCGTTGATATTTGTCGTCATAGGGAATTTTGCCAAAAATATTTTCGACATCTGATTCCTAGTCGCGCCGGCGTCAGTCTCCGGATTTTGAATAACGCTGATCAGATCTGGTTCAGCACTTTGCAGAGGATAGAGATTCTCTGTGAATCCAACTCGGGATAATTGCCGATATAAAACCCGTAAAAATGGACGTGATCAACTTGCGGGTAATCTTCGGGTCGAATGTCCGGAAACAATCGGCGCAAATAGGGCTGACGCAACTGGTTTCCCCCACCCGAAGTCCCACGGCGAAACTCAACGGTATGAGCCTTCATTGCCGCCATGACTCGGTCCCGTAATTCGGTATCCGGATCCTTCAAAACAAGTGTGAACGCGTAGTTGCTGCTGCCTGCAATCTCAAAATCAGTTCGGAAACGTGACGGATTCAACTGACTAAGAAACGTCTCCAGGTTGCGGGTCCGGATTAAGTTGTTGGCATCTAATCGCTTGAGTTGCGATCTGCCAATCACGGCGTTGATCTCGGTACTCCGGACATTGAACGCGGGATATGCGAATATGAAATCAGGATTGAGATCAGAATGCCGCTGTGCATACTGCTTGCGTAGTTCGGCCGAAGTGATTTCCCGCACCATTCCGTGTGACCGCAACATTCTGAAAATTTCGTAAAGGTCTGAATCGTTGGTGCAAACCATGCCCCCTTCGATCGTGCTCATGTGATGAGCGTAGTAGAACGAGAAATTTGAGATTAGGCCATAGGTGCCAAGTTTCCGGTCTTCGAAAGTCGCACCGTGAGACTCACAGACATCCTCAATCAACGGAATCTTGCGGGCTCTCAACTCGTCAATGAATCGATGATCGAGAGCATTGTAGCCAAGAATGTGGGTCAAGAAAACAGCCTTGGTATTTTTGGCGATCTTCCGAAGCACCTCGTCTGTATTCATGCCCAAAGTGCGCGGATTGATATCCACAAAGACCGGAGTGAATCCCGTATGAAGCACCGTCGCAATATCTGAAACCCAGGTCAATGCAGGGACTATCACCTCGCCAGGACCAAATGCGTGGTAGAGTGCCGCCATCGTCACCAAATTGGCTGAAGCACCAGAGTTGACGAAGACACTATGCTTAACGCCAAGCCAGGACGACCATTCCCGCTCGAAGGCTCGCACTTGTTCAGACTGCGTTAGAATCGGCTCGCCTGCCTGCAAAAAACCGATCACTTGGTCCAAGTCAGACCGAATAATGTTATTTGCCATCAGCGGCCACTTTAGATTTTCCATCCCATTGGTCTCTCTCGGTAGATTGCTTTTGAACTACAGCAACACGAATCATTGTGTGCTTCCGTGCGTCTTAAAATACCAATCCAGATGCATGATCGCGCTTCGCCCCATGGCGACGACCGCCTCAATTGCATTGCCCGAAATATGAGGGGTGCAAATCAGATTTGGGAGAGTTAAAAACTCGAGATCCGAAGGCGGCTCCTGCTCATATACATCAAGGGCAGCGCCTGCCAGCTTCCGCGCTTGCAATGCTTCCTTCAGCGCGTGTTGGTTAACCACATTACCTCGCGACGTATTGATCAAGAAAGTTTCAGGTCGGAATTGGCTTAAAGTCCGTCGACTAATCAGATGATATGTCTTGTCGGTCAGCGGCAAATGCAACGTGACAAAGTCCGCTTCGCCGAAAATTGTCTTTTTGGAGGCAAGCGTGATTCCGTTGTGCCGCGCATATTCGTCCAGGTCGGTAATGTCATTAGCCAGAACTCGACACTTAAAGGGTGCCAACAGTGTAACCAACTCTTTCCCGATATTGCCGAGACCTACGATTCCGACCGTCTTCTCCGACAATTGTATTCCCCCATCCTTGTTCCACGTGCCCTTCTTCAACAATTCGGACGTGGAAAACAAATTGTGACCAAGGCTGAGTATCAGACCTAGAGTCACTTCCGCCACCGACCGGCGGTTAACTCCGGGTGTCCAACCGACAAACACGTTTCTTCGGCGGCAAGCGTCGAGGTCGAGATTATCAAGTCCAACACCATATTTAGCGATGGCACGCAACCGGAGACAGCTTCTGAGCAGCGAGTCCGTCACGCGCTCCAGACCGACAATGGCACCGTCTGCGTCCGCCAAGTAACGCGCGAGTTCCTTTCCCTCCAGGCGCTGGCCGGCCGTATTGAGAACGACCTGGTAAGGGCGCCGAGAAATCTCGTGCTGAAGAACCGGGTTCTTTGAGAAAGAAGGCGAAGTGACTTTTATCAACAGAGGTGTCATGGAATTTTAGGAAATCACACCAGGTGTAGAGACCCCGTGGATTCGTAAATGTCGACATCTCTAGTCATTGACTCAGCCGCTCCTCCTGTGACGGAGCCGCTGTCCACTCGCTGAACGCTTCGATCTTGCGTTTCATCCTCTCTTTATCGTGTTCGGCGAAATCCTCCTCTCGGTCGAAAAAGATGATCTGACTCCCACCAAATTCAAAGCGAAACGGAACATAAATCAGCCGATTAAGCCGCTTCCGAACTTTCGCTTGTCTCTCCGGTGGCACAAACAAGAGAATAAATCCCCCCGCACCCGCACCGAGCAGTTTGCCGCCAATCGCTCCTGCCGAACGTGCCTCGCTGTAAATCGCATCCACGGTCGAATTGGAAACCTTATCACTCAGGCTGCATTTGATTTCCCACGCCCGGTGCAATAGCTCGCCAAACGGTCGCAGCTCGCTGTTGCTGTGTAACACTAAAGAGCTTTCATCAACATAACTCTGCAGCCGCCTCAAAAACTCCGCCCGCTTCTCCAAAGTGACCGCGTAACTGGAAGCCACTTCCGATGCCGTTCGTTTGATTCCGGTATAAAACAACATCAGGTTCGAGTTCAGCTCGCTTAGCCTGTCGGGTGGGAGTGTTAACGGTTGCACTGAGAAATCACCGCTTTCCAAAAACGTGATTCGATTCAGTCCTCCGTAAGCAGCACAAACCTGATCCTGAGAGCCAACGGTTTCCTGTAGCACCTCCTGCTCGAGTTCAATGCTCTCAGCAGCCAACTGCTTCTTGCTTACGAACTTCCCTTGTAATCCGTACAAGGCGTGCAAAAGGCCCACCGTGAATGAGGAACTCGATCCCATCCCGCTCCTGCCCGGCAGGTCTCCGTCGTGATGGATCTCCATGCTCCGATCCATTTTCAGCCAGCCGAGCGTCTCGCGCACAGCAGGATGAACAATCTCCTCCCGAGAATTGCACATTTCAATCTTCGAGTACACGACTCGGAAACGATGCTCGAAAAACGGGGGCAAATATCGACAGGTTAAATAACAGTACTTATTTATGGTCGCAGCTAACACTGCACCCCCATGATGGCGGTACCACGCCGGATAATCCGTGCCTCCACCAAAAAACGAGATCCGGTAAGGCGTTCGGCTGATAATCATCGCAACACTCCTTTCTGGGCCCAGTAGCAAGCGGAACGAAGAATCTCAATCACGGGAGGAACGGTGTTCATCGGCAATTCGTTGGGAGCAATCCACTGCAGATCCAAACTCTCATGGCTGGAACAGAGTTGGCCCGCGACTCGACGGGCGACAACCGCTGCATCCACCAAATGCCTTAAATCACCGTTATCCGGGTATCGAATAATTCTTCGATGCGGATCGGAGAATATGCCGAGAAATTCGGTAATCTCGACTTCCAATCCGGTCTCCTCTCGAGCTTCGCGTATCGCGCACTCGGCGATAGTCTCGCCAGGCTCCAATTTGCCGCCTGGCAGACACCACCACCCGCAGTCGGACCTTCGTTCAAGCAAGACGCGTCCGCCCTCTTCGAAAACTAAGACACAAACTCCACACTTAATTGATGCCTCTTGAGACAAAGGCGAGTCGGGAAACATAGTATGAGGCGCAACTCCAAGGCCGCGAATGAAATCCGCGGCAGCATCGTAGGAGTCGGGCACCCCGATGTCCAGGAACGGCGATTTCGTCTTGAAACCGTTTATTAGCCCGTCCTGAACCCATGCAGGAAAAACTTGTTTCTCGAGCGATACTCGGCCAGCAGCGATGGACTCCATCACCTTTTGCGTGAGAAAATAAGCGCCGGCGTTCACCAATCCCATGGTCGGCGTGCCTTCCTTCTCGCGAAAAGCTTTGATTCGCCCTGCTATATCACAGTCAACCAGACCAAAGCGACCCGCGTTAGGCAGTTCGACAAGAGCAAGACACGCCTCAGACTTCTCTGCCTCGCGTCGGAAAGCAGCGAAATCTGGCAGTACAAATGAATCTCCATTCATGACCAGCACGCGCTCGGACCTCAGATGTTGCCGCGCCAGTCCTAACGCGCCGCCTGTTCCAAGTAACTCCGTTTCGACCGAAAACTTTACCGGCATGCCCAGCCAGCTCTTACCAATGATGCTCTGAACAGTATCCGCCTTGTAGCCGCAACATAGAGTAGCCGACCGCGCGCCACGTAGCGCGAGGAGATCCAGCAGGTAAAACAAGAACGGTCGGCCCATCACTGGCGCGAGCGGTTTAGGCACGTCCGCTACCACTTCTCGCAGACGCGTGCCCATGCCGCCGGCCAGAATGGCGGCGTCTATACCCTGCAGGGGCAGCTCAAGCATTCGCGTAGACGCTGTTCTTTAAGATGCGATAACCCATCTCCAATTCTCGAATCCCACGCTCCAAAGACCATTCGGGTTTCCATCCAGCACCAAGAATCCGCTGGTTGGAAACGATGTAGTCTCGTTTGTCGGGATCCTCACCAATTGGCGCTTCCAAGTAGACGAATTTCGGCAGTTGCTTCTGGATAAGAGCACAAAGTTCGAGCTTCGTCAGATTAGCGTCCTCGAGCCCGACGTTGTAGGCTTTGCCCTTCATTGATTCGAACTTTTCAAGCCCGTGAATAAATACGCGGACCACGTCCCGAACGTGAACATAATTGCGTTTGAAATGACCTTCGAAAATGACGACGGCGCGGTCGTTAACGGCCCGGTACACGAAATCATTGACGAGGAGATCCAGACGCATCCGAGGTGACATCCCGAATACCGTCGCTAATCGAAAGCTGATGCTGTTCTCACGATCGAGCACTGCCTGTTCCGCCTCAACCTTCGTCGTCCCGTAGAGTGAAATCGGCCTCAAGGGCGAATCCTCTGTGCATGCGATACCCGGCTCGCCGATGCCATACCCGCTATTCGTTGTGGGCATGAAGATCTTCTGATCACGCGAAGCAAGCTTGCACAGCATCCGTACTGCGTCCCTGTTGACTGAAACCGCTCCCAACGCGTCTCGGTCACAGAGGGGCGCACCGACCAACGCAGCCAACGGGATCATAACCTCATGCCTCGCGACGAGATTCTTCATTAGGCGCTCGTCACGGCAATCGCCGCGGATTACGTCGAACGTCTCATACTGGCAACACTCCGCTAGCGATGTTTGGCGGAACATGAAATTGTCGAGCACCGTGACATCATACCCTCGATTCAACAAGGCCGGGGTCAGAATCGACCCAATGTAGCCGGCGCCGCCTGTAATCAATACCTTCATGCGTTGAATGACCAATGACTCTCTAGAAACAAAACGTCAGAAGATCGCTTCAGTCTGTTGCAGCCCAGTTGCTTGCATAGAGAATTGGAAAAACGGTGTGCCACGCAGTTTCTAATCCAGCGAAGAGCCACCCGGCGGTTCTGTCCGCTGACTACTCCCTCAACAAGCGTGATTTATTGATAGAATTGAAAACAAAAAGCTCGAAATGGCTGAGAATCTGGGTTGAGATGCGGGTGCGAGTAAAACATCCATAACCAACAAAAGAGCATTGCGAAAGAATCTACCTCAAAATCTTCCGCAACCGCATGAACCGAATCAGACGTCGTCTCAAACCCAAGAACTGCCAAAGCCGGGAGTGCAGCCCGTCGCAAAAATGAATGCCTTACAGTAAGCCAGCGATTCGCGCGCCAAAACTTGAATAGATGCACCGTATAGAATTCAGTTTGAGCGAGTGAGTTCGCGAGAGTCGATCTCGTATGCCCTATATGCCCCGCGTTCGTCACCTTGCGACAAGACAGTAAGCCATCTTGGGACGAAACCCTTGAGTTCATCCGTTTCCCGGCCCAAGTCGCCAAGAACTGGCGTTGAGAGCCTGAAAAAATCTATCCGAGGCCCGCGTGCGCGGTTGCGTAAAGCTTGAGCCCATTCGCTCAAGAGAAAATAGTAACCAGATCGTTTGTTGTCTCGCCTCTCCCAGCTAACAGGGTCAAGCGTGTAGAGGATGGGACTAGACAAAGCTCGACCGTCAACTATCACACACCAAATTACAGTTTCCTGAGCCGCGTCGTCGGACGATTGAAAAGTACGGACTTCAAAGGGAATATCCGTTGCACCAATCGAAAGCGAAATCTGACGAGAGGTTCGCATTGGTATTGGTCGCCATCCAGCACTACGCCAGCAGACATCTGGCGTGTGATTCAGCCCCTCAAAACCAGCCCGATTGCCGTTTTCCCAGCGCGCCCAAAAAGCCCGAAAGATTTGTCCGCCGGCGCCTCGGAACATGCCTTCTCTGATTTCCCTGGTACGGAGCATATTCTTGACGAAGTCGCTTACGGGTTCGGGAATGAAGGTGTAGCCAGGGATGTTGGTTCTGGCGGAAAGCCAAATTCCGGAGGCAGGAGACCGGAGACTGGAGGCCGGACGGCCAATGTCTGTATTGAACCAGGCGTACGCACCTAGGATGGAAAGCGCGAAGGGGAGGAAGAGGGCGAACGTTGTGAGGGGACGGGGCATTGGGTTATCGGAGTCAGGAGACCGGAGGCAGGAGGCCAGGTTCCGTACTCCGGCC
>Ga0194128_10002835_pt1 | contig 27458 bp, 26 predicted proteins | sample TA2KigCa65mmetaG_FD_148650 | JGI IMG/M metagenome (GOLD analysis project Ga0194128, IMG submission 148650) | Freshwater microbial communities from Lake Tanganyika, Tanzania - TA2015037 Kigoma Deep Cast 65m | ecosystem: Environmental > Aquatic > Freshwater > Lake | place: Tanzania: Lake...
CGCCCTTGACCTGGATGGCATCCTCCACATCTTTGCGTGTGACGCGCCCGCCGATGCCCGTGCCCTTGACCTTCGAGAGGTCCACCCTGTGCTCGGCGGCCAACCGCTGCACCACCGGCGAGTACCGCCCGGGCGCAGTCGGGCCGTCCTCGGGAGCCGTTGGTGCGGGCGGAAGCGGTGGTGCTGCCGATGCCGGAGCTGCTTGGGAAGGCGCCGTCTCCATCAGCGGGCCGCCGGAGCCGGTCGGCCCCATCGGCGCCACATTCTTCAGGAGGGTTCCGATGCGGTCGGCTGGCATTTGGCCCGACTTGGCGGCGGACGGCGGTGTGATTACCTGCTCTTCTTCCGCAACCGCGATCTCTGCGATGACCGCGCCCATCGGCACGGTCTCCCCCTCTTGTGCCACGATGCGCGTCAGCACCCCGGCTACAGGGGAGGGCATCTCCATGTTCACCTTGTCGGTCAGCACCTCCACCAGCGGGGCGTACTTCTCCACCCGCTGGCCCACCTGCTTCAACCACCGCCCGATGGTGCCCTCAGTAACCGACTGCCCGACCTGGGGCAGCTCGATCTTCATCGGCTAGTACCGCGCCAGGGTGCGGACGGCATCGGCGATGTTCTTGCTGTCCAGCATGAACATCTCCTCCAGCGGCGGGCTGAAGGGCATGGCAGGCACGTCCGGCCCGGCCAGCCGCGTCACTGGTCCGTCGAGGCGGTCAAACGCCTTCTCCGCGATGGTGGCTGCCACCTCCGCGCCGATGCCCACGGCCCGTGTGTCCTCATGCACCACCAACGCCTTGCCCGTCTTCCTCACCGACACCAGCACCGTCGCCTCATCCAGGGGCCGCAGCGTGCGCAGGTCCACCACCTCGACGCTGATGCCCTCCTTCGCCAGCTCTCTCGCCGCCTCGATGCAGTGGTGCAGCATCAGCCCGTAGGTGATGACGCTGATGTCGCTGCCCTCCAGCTTCACGTCTGCGACACCGATGGGCAGCGTGTACTCTTCGTCTGGCACCTCGCCGCGCACCAGCCGGTACGTCCGCTTGTGTTCGAGGAACACCACGGGGTCGTCGTCGCGTATCGCTGACTTCAACAGTCCCTTGGCGTCGTACGGCGTGGCTGGCACCACGACCTTGAGGCCTGGCACGTGGGCGAAGAACGACTCGACACTCTGCGAGTGGTATAGCCCTCCTCGGACACCGCCACCGTATGGCGCGCGCAGCACCAGCGGCACATGTAGCCCACCGTTCGTGCCGTAACGCACGCGGGCCGCCTCGCCCACGATCTGATTGAACACCGGCCAGATGAAGTCCGCGAACTCCATCTCAGCGATGGGGCGCATCCCGCTCGTTGCCGCGCCCAATGCGATGCCGGCGATGGACGACTCCGCCAGCGGCGTGTCTATCACTCGCTCGGCCCCGAACTTCTGCAGGAAGCCGTCCGTTGCCAGGAACACTCCGCCGCGCGTGCCGATGTCCTCCCCCATGACGAAGACCCGCTCGTCGCGTTCCATCTCCTCGCGCATGGCGTCGCGCACCGCTTCCAGGACGTTCTTTACGGCGATGGTGCACCTCCCTGCGGTGCGTACACATGGTCATAGAAGCCTTCGGTAGTGGGGTAGGGTGCAGCCTCGCCGAACTCGGTGGCCTCATCCACCTCGCGCTTCGCCGCCTCGCATATCCGCGCATCCAATTCCACGTTCAGCACGCCGATCGCTTCGAGCTGACGCTTGAGGATGGGGAGCGGGTCGCGCCTCTTGACCTCCTCCATCTCCTCGCGGGAGCGGTACTTGCGGTCGTCGTCGTCGCTCGTGTGCGGGAGAGCGCGCTCGACCATCGCCTCGATGAGCGTCGGGCCATGCCCCGCCCGCGCCTTGGCCGCCGCCTCCGCCGTTGCCTCGTACGCCGCCGCGACGTCCGTCCCGTCCACCGTGAGGCCCGGCATCCCGTACCCCTCGGCCCGTGCTGCCACATTGGATACTGCTATCTGCTTGGACAGCGGCACCGAGATGGCGTACCGGTTGTTCTCGCAGAAGAAGACGACCGGCAGCTTGTGGATAGCTGCGAAGTTCATCCCCTCGTGGCAGTCGCCCGTGCTTGCTGCTCCGTCACCGAAATACACGATGACTACCGTACCCTCGCGGCGCATCTTCGCGGCCAAAGCCGCGCCGACCGCCTGCGGGATCCGCGTGCCCACGACGTTAGAGGGGTTGACGATATGGTATTTGGGGTATGCGCCATGGCACGGGAACTGCCGTGCGCCGCTGAACGGTTCACCCGCCTTGGCCATGTACCCCAGCATGATTTCCTTAAAAGGGACGCCTAGGGCCACTACCACGGCTAGGTCGCGGTAGTAGGTGTAGAACCAGTCCTGCCCCGGCCTTAACGCGTGGACGGTGGCGATCTGCGCCGCCTCGTGGCCCTGGGCCGAGGACATGAGGGCCACCTTCCCCTGCCGGTTGAGCAGCCACACCCGCTCGTCCAGCGTGCGCGAGCGCACCATCTGGGTGTACATCGCCAGCATGCGCGGCGCGTCCAGTCGGATGGCACCGACCTTGTTGGCAGGGGACTTGAGGGTGGCGATATCGGGGTTCCCGTCTCCCAAGGAACGTACCCTCCGCGCCGGACGCAGTCTGCCGTGAGGCGAGACGCCCGACGCGGCCATTATAGGCAGCGCCGCGAAGCTACGTCAAAGCGGCAGACCTCTCATGGGTCAGGTGCATGTCCGCGCTGGGATCGGGGTGGCAGTGGTGGCCGACGGAAGGACCACGATTGCGGAGCCGAAGCCGCCGCCCTCCTGCTCAGCGGCAATCATGTACGAGCCTGGTGTATCACGTGCTATGCGTATGCCGTGATCGATATCCTCTTCCGCTACAAGGTCGCGCTGGTGCTCCCCGTGCAGGACAAGGCGGGAGCTATCCTGACCCTGCGTCATGCCGTGCAGACCTGTCCCTTCCCCCTCCGCTACATCCAGACGGACAACGGGTGGGAGTTCCAGCGGCATTTCCACCAGGTATCCGAGGAAGTGGGCATCCAGCACTACTACATCCACAAGAGCAGTCCCAATAAAAACGCCGTCATCGAACGCAGCTTCCGGACGGATGAAGACGAGTTCTTCCTGCTGCTGGCTGAACCTGCCGAGGATTGAGATAACCTGCAACGGTCCTTCCAGCGCTCCCTCTCAGGTTATAACACCGTGCGGCCCCACATGGGTATCAACATGCTCACCCCGAAGGAGGGTGTGGCCCTGTACCAAAAAGTCGTGATGGAACACGGCACCTTAGACAAAGAGCAATCCCCCCATGAACACTTGACAGAACAGGACTGGAATGAGAACACCAGTGCATTTAGTAGTCTGCAAGGAGGCAGGAATGCTCCTACGTGGGACTACACCTCACATTACACTGTGCCACCGACCGGTGCCTTGGTTGACCACAAATGCGTTTGCCAGCGTGACCAAATCGTGCATATCACAGGCGGGGCGTGGAAGGGGCATGTCGGAACTATCGCGTCACTAATTGGCTATGAAGTGGGCCTAGAGGAGCCGGACGACTCGCTCCACGCCTATCATGTGACGCTTCAGTCTGGGAAGTGCGATACCATGCGATGGGACCGTCTGCGGTCAACAGGACAATGGCTTAAACGAGTACCCATTCCGAGAGACAACGGTAGTCCGAGCATGGTCGGTGTTTTCCAAGTTGGCTCCTCGGCCTATCGGCAGGTCTTCCGAGAGTCGATGCCTAGGACATTGACAGACGTAGCTCATGGAATCAGTGTCGGTCTCCCCGGTGTACGCGGCAGTGGTGGCATACGGAGCTTCTTACAGCGGCGGAAGGGGGTAGAGCGAGTGACCTTCGATCACCGCCTGGAACTGTCAGCTTTGTCTAGAACCCTGGGAGCTGCGCTTTTTCAAGATCAAATGGTGCAACTGGCGATGGACGTCGCAGGGTTCACAGCGGAGAAGGCGGACGCGATGCGACGTACGTTTGAAGGTCGGCAAAGAAGGCCTCTGCCCTTGTCAGGGTTGGGCGGCTGGGGTAAAGTACAGGCCACTTTCGGGTGAAGCTGTGGCAACTCACGCCGCGGCCCCCACGACACGAGGAGGAGACGATGACGACGACGCTGTTCGGCTCCAGCATCAAGCGCCGCGAAGACCCCCGCCTCATCACCGGCAGGGGCACCTATGTTGACGACGTCCGGCTGGTGGGCCTGCTGCACCTGTTCCTGGTGCGCAGCCCCCATGCCCACGCTAAGATCAAGCGGATCAACCTCACCGCGGCCAAGAAGATGCCCGGCGTGGTGGCGGTCTATACCGGCGCCGACCTGAAGGACAAGCTCGGCTCGGTGCCCTGCGGCTGGGTCGTCCCCGACACCAAAGAGGTCCCCCACCCGCCCATCGCCTACGAGAAGGTCCGCACGGTCGGGGACCCCGTCGCCGCAGTCGTGGCCACCACCCGCGAGGCGGCCGCAGACGCCGCCGCCGCAGTTGACGTGGACTACGAGGTTCTGCCCGCCGTGGTGGACATGGAGAAGGCTATCAAGCCCGGCGCGGCCCAGCTTCACGACGGCGCGCCCAACAACGTCGCCTTCGTGTGGGAGGTCAAGGGCGGCGACGCCGACGCGGCCGTCAAGTCCGCCCAGGTCAGGGTCAAGGAGCGCATCGTGAATCAGCGGCTCATCCCTAACGCTATGGAGACGCGCGGGGTCGTGGCCGACTACAACCCAGGCACCAACCAGGTCACCGTCTGGACCTCGACCCAGATCCCGCACCTCGTCCGGCTCCTGTTAGCGCTGGTTACGGGCCACCCGGAGCACCAGATACGGGTCATCGCGCCGGAGGTCGGCGGCGGCTTCGGCAGCAAGCTGTACCTTTACTCCGAGGAGGTCATCGCCTTCACCATCGCCAAGACGCTGGGCCGCCCGGTCAAGTGGATCGAGCAGCGCCAGGAGAACTACATGGCGACGACGCACGGGCGCGACCACATCGGCGACGTCGAGATGGTGGGCAACAAGGACGGCACCATCACCGGCCTGCGGGCCAACATCTACGCCAACATGGGCGCATACCTGTCCACATTTGCGCCGGCCATCCCGACCTACCTGTTCGGCCTGATGCTGTCCGGCCCGTACAAGACGCCCAACATCTACTGCAAGGTTACCGGGGTCTTCACGAGCACGACGCCGGTGGACGCGTACCGCGGCGCTGGGCGACCCGAGGCGACGTACCTCATCGAGCGGATGGTGGATCGGTTCGCGGCCGAAATCGGTATGGACCCGGCGGAGGTTCGGCGCAAGAACTTCCTGCCGCCGTTCAAGGACGGTCAGGCCGTCACCACCAACGTCAGCTACGACAGCGGCAACTACGAGCCCGCATTGGACAAGGCCCTGAACATGGTGGGCTACAAGCAGTTCCGCAAGGAGCAGGCGGAGGCCCGCAAGAAGGGCAAGTACCTGGGCATCGGCCTGTCGAGCTACGTCGAGATCTGCGGCGTGGCCCCGTCGGCGGTGGCCTACGCGCTGGGCGCCCGCGCGGGCGTGTGGGAGAGTTCGCTGGTGCGCGTGCACCCCACGGGCAAGGTGACGGTGTTTACCGGTTCGTCGGGCCACGGCCAGGGGCACGAGACGACGTTCGCGCAGTTGGCGGCCTCGGAGTTCGGTATCCCGATGGACGACGTCGAGGTCGTTCACGGCGACACGGACAAGGTACAGATGGGCACGGGTACGTTCGGTAGCCGCAGCGCCGTGGTGGGCGGGACGGCCTTGCACATGAGCGCCGAGAAGATCAAGGACAAGGCCAAGAAGATCGCGGCAAACCTATTGGAGGCCGCCGCCGCCGACGTCGTCTTCGAGAACGGCAAGTTCTTCGTGAAGGGCGCGCCGGCCAAGGCGAAGACCTTCCAGGAGGTGGCGCTGGCCTCGTACTGGTATGCCAGTCTGCCCGAGGGCACGGAGCCGGGGCTGGAGGCGATGAGCATCTTCGACCCGAAGAACTTCACCTGGCCCTTCGGCACGCACATCGCGGTGGTGGAGGTGGACGGGGATACGGGCCTGGTGAAGCTGAAGCGCTACGTGTGCGTGGACGACGTGGGCCGGGTCATCAATCCCATGATTGTGGACGGGATGGTGCACGGGGGCATCGCCCAGGGGGTGGGCCAGGCGCTGCAGGAGGAGGCGGTGTACGGCGAGGACGGGCAGCTCCTGACGGGCAGCATGCTGGACTACGCGGTGCCCACCGCCGAGGACTTCCCGAACTACGAGACGGCGCGGACGGAGACACCTTCGCCCGCCAACCCGCTGGGCGTGAAGGGCGCGGGGGAGACGGCGACCATCGCCTCGTCGCCCGCGGTCATCAACGCGGTGGTGGACGCGCTGGCGCCGTTCGGGGTCAAGCACCTGAACATGCCGGCCAAGCCGGAGAAGGTGTGGCGGCTGATGCAGGCGGCGAAGAGGTAAGCGAGGCGGGGCTTTACCCCCACCCTTCGACAGGCTCGGGGCAGGCTCTTGGTCCCCCCCCTCGAGGGGGAGGAGAGTTTGTAAAGGTGCCTGCCTTGCAGCAGGCAAGGCGTGGAGCGAAGTTAGGGACTCTGGCTCGCTCACCCTGTCCTGGGGCCATCCAGTCGGGGTGAGGTGTTTTTTGGGCAAGGATGTGCCCTGCCCTCACCCCTTCGGCCCATAGAACGAAGGCCCTCTCCCCTCACGGGGCGGGGGGGTTGAACGCCCCCTTGGCATGGTCATCGCCTTCGGTCTTGCAGCAGCATGGCCCGTGTTCGACCACGAGTCCACCGCGCAACACACCGGACAACCACCCCTCAGCATCCGGAGGTCCACCAGTCTTTAGGGGCCGGTCAGTTTCTCGCGACGGCTTCGTGAACCGGCGGAGTGGCTACGTGGGAGGCGTCGAGACGGGCTTTTCGGCGTGATTTGCCCACTTTTGTCCACCTAGACATCCGAGGGTGGCGCTTTGGAAAAGAACGGGGGTCCGATTATTGATAGTAGCTTCCCATGGCTGCGGCGGGTTGTCAATGCGGGTATCGTTTCCAGCCAATGCGTTTGCAGGGATATCCCAGGCTCCATGGTGCAACTGAATGCGCAGGCTTGGGAAATGCCGAGTCTTTCCTGGCGCCTCGTTGAAGGTGACCAGGACAGGCTGATTCCGTCTCCGCGATGTACGCTCGACTAAAGACATTGCTTGGACCAGCACTTTGGAAAACATGGTGGGAGATGTCATCACAGGGATAATCCCTATTAAGCCATGGCGTGGGAAATACTGGCATTGGGCATTTGCCTTTCACATCGGTTTCGATTTCCTTCTTTTTCCAATGACCAGCGCTGTACCACGCCTGCTTTAGGCGAATCAGAAGTTCAAACATTCCCCGCACGCTATTGGGTTAGTGTTGATGGCGATGTTGCTTCTAGAAAACGGTAGAATAGCCAGGCATGGCTAAGCAGAAGGCAGCGGCAGACCCCATCAGGAACATCTTGGAGCGGCTGGAGGAGGCGAGCTACATCGCCGACCCGGCCATCGCGACGTCCATCTACCTGGCACAGTCGCTGGAGCGGCCGCTGCTCATCGAGGGGCGGGCCGGCGTGGGGAAGACGGAGGTGGCCAACGTGATGGCACGCCTGCTGGACACGCGGCTCATCCGTCTGCAGTGCTACGAGGGGCTGGACGTCACGACGGCGCTGTACGAGTGGAACTACCCCAAGCAGCTCCTGCGCATCAAGCTGGACGAGCAGGACGGAAGGCCGGCGGACGTGCGGGAGCGCGAGATCTTCAGCGAGGCGTTCCTGCTACAGAGGCCACTGCTGGCGGCGCTGACGCAGCCGGACAAGCCGCCGGTGCTGCTGATAGACGAGGTGGACCGCGCGGACGAGGAGTTCGAAGCGTTCCTGCTGGAGGCGCTGGCCGAGTTCCAGGTGACCATCCCGGAGATCGGGACCATCAAGGCCAAGCACAGGCCGCTGGTCATCCTGACGTCGAACCGGTCGCGGGAGCTTTCGGACGCGCTGCGGCGGCGGTGCCTCTATCTCTGGATAGACTATCCAGACCTGGACAAGGAGCTGCGCATCGTGCGGGCGAAGGTGCCGGGGATAGACGAGCGGCTGGCGGGGCAGGTGTGCAGGTTCGTGGAGGAGATCCGGAAGCTGGAGCTGGACAAGGCGCCCGGGGTGTCGGAGACGCTTGACTGGGCGCGGGCGATGGTGGTGCTGCACCATGACCACCTGGACAAGCAGACGGTGGAGCAGACGCTGGGGGCCATCATCAAGGACTCGGAGGACATGGAGCGGTTCCGGGCGGAGGCGCTGGACGCGATACTAGCGAAGGTGTAATAAGATACCCCTCACCCTATAGACGTGCCAGGCACGTCCATAGGCCTCTCCCGCAAGGGGAGAGGAGATATTTTGCGCGGAGTGAGTGAACGATGGTACGCATGAAGGGGAGTCGGGCGCTGATGGAGCAGCTCCGGGCCGAGGGGGTGAAGTACATCTTCGGGAACCCGGGGACGAGCGAGAGCGCCATCATGGACGAATTGGAGCGCTACCCGGATCTGAAGTACGTGCTGGTGACGCAGGAAGGGGTGGCGATGGGCGCCGCCGACGCCTACGCCCGAGCCACCCAGCGGCCCGCGTTCGTGAACCTGCACATCGAGACGGGTCTGGCCAACGGCATCAGCCTGCTGAACAACGCCAACGAGGGCGGGACGCCGCTGGTGCTGACGTCGGGCAACAAGGACATGCGCAAGTTGGTGGAGGGGCGGACGGAGTTGGCCGACATGGTCAAGCTGTTCACGAAGTGGAGCGTGGAATTGAGCCACCCGGACCAGGTGCCGGGGGCGATCCGGCGGGCGTTCAACGAGGCGAAGACGCCGCCGACGGGGCCGGTGTACGTCGGCTTCTCTGCGAACTCGATGGACGGCGAGGCGGACGTGGAGATCGTGCCGTCCACGACGGGCTACCACCGGGTCGAGCCGGATCGGCGCGCGGTGGAGGAGGCGGTCAAGCTGCTGGCGAAGGCCAAAAACCCCATCATGCTCATCGGCGACCGCGTCGCCCAGTCGAATGCGAGCAAGGAGGCGGTGAGGCTGGCGGAGGCGCTGGGTGCGAAGGTCTACGCGGCGTCGGTATCGGAGTTCAACTTCCCGACCGGCCACCAGCAGTTCCTGGGGCGCATGTTCTACGGCTTCCCTGAGCCGACGAAGGTGCTGTCCGCGGCGGACGGGTTGCTGGCGGTGGGGAACGTGTTCACGAGCTACTGGTTCTTCGACACTATGGGCGGGCGGACGCTGCCGGCGAGCACGAAGATCGTCCACTTGGACGTGCCGGGGCGCAACGTGGGCAAGAGTGAGCCGACGGACGTGGGCATGACGGCCGACCCGAAGATGGCGATGGCGGCGCTGGCGGAAGCGCTGGAGGCGGAGATGTCGGGGTCGGCGAAGGAGGCGGCGAAGGGACGCATCGTTGCAATCGCGAAAGAGAAGGCGGCGCAGCAGGCGGCGTGGGAAAAGCGGCTCAAGGAGCGGTGGGACATGAAGCCGATGTCCACCGAGCGGATGATGACGGAGGTGGCGGCGGCGCTGCCGCCGGGGACGGTGGTGGTGGACGATTCGGTGACGACGCGGACGTCGGTGATGGGCGCGATTGAGTTCAGCACGCCGGGCGGCTGGTTCGGCGAACGCGGCGGGGCCATCGGCTGGGGGATGGGCGCGGGCCTGGGCGCGAAGCTGGCGAACCCCGACAAGCCGGTGGTGGCCATCGTGGGCGACGGCAGCGCGATGATGACGGTGCAGGGGTTCTGGACCGCGGCCAACGAGAACATCCCGACGGTCTATGTCATCTGCAACAACAGCACGTACCGCGTGCTGAAGCTGAACATGAACGTCTATAAGAACATGGTCATCAAGGACAAGTCGCCGAGCAAGTACATCGGGATGGACTTCCCCACTCGGCTGGACATCGCGGGCATGGCGCAGGCGATGGGGGTCTATGGAAAACGCATCGAGGACCCGCGCGAGATTGGCCCCGAACTGAAAAAGGCCCTCGCCTCAAAGAAACCCGCCGTCCTCGACGTCGTCATAGACGGCTCACTCTGAGAACCCTGGGGGACTTCTTCTGCCCGGAAGAAGTCCCCCAGACCCTTCAAGAAGTTTCTAGGGCACCGATATCGGGATGGATTCTGTATCCATCCCGATATCGGCCCATCGAACTCTTCGGTCGAGGAGGGGTAAATGGACGTCCTTTGGTTTGTCATAGGTACAGCCGTTGGCGCTGCCATAGCAGGGGTTGCGGCCTGGGCAAGGTTCAAGTTAAAAGCTACCTCAGAAGGAATTGAGTTAACCACCAAGCTCAGACTGGCTGAGGAGCGTATTGAAGAAATCAAGCGCGAGCGTCTGGCGGACGAGCAGCAAATCTCCCACGTGTTCGCCTCGCTAGCCACCGACGCGCTTCATAAGAACAGCTAACTCTTTCTACAGCTTGCTACCTAGTCGCTCGACAGCCGAATCAAAAAAGCCAGGGGCGATTTGGAGTTGAGATTCATGGCTGTTGAAGGTTTGGTAAGACCACTGGGCGACGCACTGTCAGAAGTCGAGAAGAGCCGCAAGGAGGCTTACGGTGCGCTGAGGCAGCAACTGGAGGACGTCACCAAAGGTCAGCAACAGCTTACCTCAGAAACAAGTCGCCTAGTCCAAGCGCTAAAACACCCACAGGCGCGTGGACGCTGGGGGGAACTAACGCTTCGCAGAGTTGCGGAGTTGTCAGGAATGGTTGAGCGCTGTGACTTTGTCGAGCAGCAAACAATAAGTAGTGCCGACGGCCTGTTGCGCCCAGACATGGTCATCTACCTCCCGAGCGAGCGGCGAATAGCCGTGGACGCGAAAACTCCCCTCGATGCCTACTTACAAGCTATTGAGGCTCAGGGCGATGACCAGCGACGAGCAGCTCTCGAACGCCATGCAAAACAACTCCGTGATCGTATTAGAGAGCTCTCTGCTAAATCCTACTGGGATTCCCTTGGCTATACCCCTGAGTTCGTCGTGCTCTTCTTGCCAGGAGAGTTCTTCCTCACTCCAGCACTCGAGCACGAGCCAAACTTGCTAGAGGAGGGTATGAAAGCTCGGGTCGTAGTAGCCACGCCCTCAACTCTAATCTCTCTGCTCTATGCCGTCGCATACGGTTGGCGGCAAGAGCAACTAACTGAGAATGCAAGAAGAATTAGCGACTTAGGCAGAGAGCTGTACGACAGGCTCGCAACCTGGGCAGAGCACCTTGGCAACCATCGCAGGTCTCTAGAAAAAGCAGTAGAAACTTTTAACGAGGGTATCGGATCCTTGGAGAGGATGGTACTTCCATCGGCACGTAAATTCAAAGAACTGGGCGTCTCACCAACCAAGAAAGCCATCCCAGAGATTGAGACAATTTCGACTACGCTCCGGATCCCATCCTCTGTTGTAAACGATGAAGCCGAGAATCCCTCGGCACAAACTTAGCTTTGGTTCGCCACGTCCTGCACGCGGACATGGATGCGTTCTACGCCTCGGTGGAGCAGCGGGATAACCCGGCGCTGCGGGGGAAGCCTGTGGTAGTCGGTGGGTCTCCTGAGGGCCGGGGTGTCGTCGCTGCGGCGTCGTACGAGGTGCGGAAGTTCGGGGTGCGGTCGGCGATGCCGATGTTCACGGCGATGCGGCTGTGTCCACAGGCCGTCCGCGTGCCGCCGCGGTTCGACGTCTATCACGAGGTCTCCGAGCAGGTGATGGCCGTCTTCCACGGGTACACGCCGCTGGTGGAGCCGATGTCGCTGGACGAGGCGTACCTGGACGTGACGGCGCTGGTGACGCTCGAGAACACGCCGAGGATGATTGCGGCGGAGATCAAGCGGCGGGTCAAGGCGGAGACCAAGCTGACGATTTCCATCGGCGTGGCGACGAGCAAGTCGGTGGCGAAGGTAGCGTCGGGCTTGGAGAAGCCGGACGGGCTGACGGTGGTGCCGCCGGGGACGGAGCAGGCGTTCTTGGCGCCGCTGCCGGTGGACAAGCTGTGGGGTGTCGGCCCGAAGACGGCGGCGCGCTTGGCCGAGGAGGGCGTGCGCATCATCGGGGACCTGGCGGCGAAAGATGCGGCGTGGATGCGGGCGCACTTCGGCAAGGTGGGCCCGTTCATGCTAGACCTGGCGTTGGGCGAGGATGACCGGCCTGTGGTGGTGGAGCACGAGACGAAGTCGGTGAGCGCGGAGACGACGCTGGCGCGGTATTCGGGCGACGCGGAGGAGTTGGAGGAGCTGGTGACGCGGCTGAGCCAGCGGGTATGGCGGCGGCTGGAAGGGACCGGGCTGCAGGGGCACACGGTGAAGATGAAGCTGCGGCTGTCGGATTTCACGACGTTCACGCGGCAGGAGACGCTGCCGGAGCCGGTGGAGTCGGCGGAGTCGCTGGCGCAGGCGGCTAAGGCGATCCTAAGGACGGAGATGCAGCCGGGGCGGCTGTTTCGTCTTGTGGGCGTGGGCGTGTCGGGCTTCGAGGGGGAGGCCGTGCAGGAGTATCCCTTACAGCCGAGACTATCCGGGTTTGAATAAGGGAGGCGAAATGACCTATCACGACGGGCTGCAGCGGTGCTGGGACGTGCCGCCGGACGACCCGATGAAGCTGGAGTACCACGACCGGGAGTGGGGGACGCCGACGAGGGACGACAAGCGGCTGTTCGAGTTCCTGGCGCTCAGCGGTGTGCAGGCGGGGCTGAACTGGTGGGGCGTCTGGCGTCGGCGCGAGGCGTACCGTAAGACCTTCGACGGGTTCGATCCGGCGAAGGTGGCGCATTACGGCGACGCCAAGCTGGCGGCGCTGCTCGCGGACGCGAGCCTCATCCGCAACAGGGCGAAGATGGGAGCCATCATCGGCAACGCCGAGGCCATCCAGCGGGTGCGGGCCGAGCACGGGAGCTTCGCGGACTACCTGTGGGGTTTCGTGGACGGCAAGCCGATGGTCAACGGCTGGCGGCAGAACGTAAAACTGCCGGCGGTCACGCCGCTGGCCGAGCGCATGAGCAGGGACATGATTGGGCGTGGCTTCAAGTTCGTTGGGCCGACGATCGTCTATGCGTACATCCAGTCGGTGGGCCTAGTGAACGACCACTACGTAGGCTGCTTCCGGCACGGAGTGCTGCCGTTCGACGACGGGGCCGCCAAGCCGAAGGCGAGCCGGGAGGCGAGGAAGAAGGGGTGAACCGCTGCGCGTGGGGGACGAGCGACCCGTTGATGACGGTCTACCACGACAAAGAGTGGGGAGTGCCGCTGCACGACGACCGGGCGCTGTTCGAGATGCTGATACTCGAAGGGATGCAGGCAGGGCTGAGCTGGCAGACCATCCTGAACAAGCGCGAGGCGTTCCGGAAGGCCCTCGATGGCTTTCAGCCGGAACGGGTGGCGACGTACGGCGAAGCGAAGCTCGCCGAGTTGCTGGCGAACCCTGGGATCGTGCGCAACCGGCTGAAGGTGAATGCTGCCATCACCAACGCGCAGGCCTCTCTCGCGGTGCGGAAGGAGCAGGGCAGCTTCGACGCCTACATCTGGGGCTTCGTGGGCGGCAGGCCGAAGGTGAACGGGCGGCGGGCGATGGGCGACATTCCGGCGAAAACGGCGGAGGCGGATGCGATGAGCAAGGATCTGCTGAAGCGGGGGTTCCGGTTCGTCGGCCCGACCATCTGCTACGCGTTCATGCAGTCGGCAGGGCTGGTCAACGACCACACCGTGGACTGTTTCCGATACGGGGAACTGGCTTCTAGAGCCTAACGCCCCAGTGTCGCGCCTACGAAGTCGGGGTGGCCGGCCAGGAACTCCTTGGCGGAGACGGCGCGGCGGCCTTCTTCCTGCAGCCTGCGTACATACAGGACGCCCTCTCCAGTCGCCACACCGAGTCCAGCCTCGCCCAGGCCGAGGATGCGGCCTGCCGTGGCCCTTGAGTCAGTGCCCTCGGCCGCCGCCTCGATGAGCTTGAGCATCCTGCGGTCCCAGTGGGTGTAGGTCCCGGGCCAGGGGTGGTAGGCGCGCACCTGGCGGGCGATGTGGGCGGCGGGCTTCGACCAGTCGACCAAGCCATCCTCCTTGGACAGTTTCCGGGTCAGGGTGGTTTGGGCCTTGTCTTGGGGCCGGAAGACGGCTTTGCCTGCCGCGACGGTGGGCAGCGCCTCGACGAGGAGGGCCGCACCCATCGCGAAGAGGCGCGCCGTGAGCGCATCGGCGGTCTCATCTGGACCGATGGGCGCCTCCTGCTGCGACAGGATGGGGCCGGAGTCCATGCCCTCATCCAGCTTCATGATGGTGACGCCGGTGACAGGGTCGCCGTTGAGGATGGCCGTGGCGACGGGCGACGGGCCGCGGTACTTGGGCAGGAGCGACGGGTGGATGTTGAGGCAGGCGAGGGAAGGGACGGCCAGGACTTCCGGCGGCAGGAGCTTGCCGTAGGCGGCGACGACGATAGCGTCGGGCTTCAGCGCGGCCAACTCCACCTGCGCTTCTGGGCTGCGCAGGGTCGGCGGCTGGAGGACGGGCAGGCTGTGCTGGGCAGCGTACACCTTCACAGGGGGCGGCTCCAGGAGCTGGCCACGGCCCGCGGGCTTGTCGGGCTGGCAGTAGGCCGCCACGACCTGGTGTCCCGCCTTCATCAGCGCCGCCAGTACCGGCACAGCCAACTCCGGTGTACCCATGAAGGCGAGCCTTAGTCGCGAGTCAGGGGCCATCCGTCACTTCCGCACCAGTTGGTTCAGACGGCGCCGGAACCACTGGTAGCGCCACACACCCACGGCAATAACCATCACCGCAACAGCGATAAGCAGCCCCCCAAACACGTCGGCAACGACGGTTCCCAGGAAGTGGATGATGGAGCCGCCAGCGATGGCGAAGGCGATAACCGTGGGCGTATGGGAGAGCAGGGCCCGCTCATTGGCCAATACCGTGCGGTCAGCAGCCAACAAGTGTCTCAAGATTAACTGCTCGCCCTGGAACCTGGTGTATGGCTCTTTGCTCATAGCTGCTCCTTGACAAACACCATTCTTTCGCCGACGCTTCATTGATGCTCAAGCAGCAACAGGCGCCTATGCCGCTTTTCGCGGCCGCGCATGTATTGGCGTGGCTGGCGTTTCTCTTCCTCGTCTCCTGGCCCAACTTCTACTCCGGGTTCACCGAGACAGCCGTGTCGCCCGGAGAGACGGCGGTCGAAGCCGAACGCGTCACCGCATCGCTCATCGAGGTCAACGGGTACAGGATCGTCTTCCTGCTGCTCATCCCGGTCATCGTGTCCGGCGTCGCGCTCTTCTCGGTGTACGCCGAGCTGAAGCTGGGCGCGAGGATCGGCTTCACGGTTTGGGCGGCAGCCTTCACGCTCATGCTTTTCGCGGGCATAGGTTCCGTCACCATCGGCATATTCTACCTGCCTGGAGCATTGACACTGTTGGTCGCAGCGGTCATCAGACAGCGGCGCAGGCAGGCCCAGAAGCGTCCGCCCCGGCAACGGGAGGAAACGTGGCGGTGAGGCTTTTGGAAGGCTTCTCCGAAAGGAAACCCTGCTTCGCCGTCTCTGCAAACGTTAGACCATTAGCGAGCCACGGAACCCCCTGGCGGCATAGTAAGAGTCCGCACCGTTGTGATATGCGAAGACATGGTCATGGCGGCGATCAGCAAAGATGGCGCCGCCGAGTTTTTTGATACTAGAAGGCGTTTTCACCGAGCTTGACGTTTTCGTATCGACATTTCCAAGGTTTTGCAACTCTCGATACTGTTCTTCCGTCAACAGCTCAATGCCCATGGCAGCTGACATGTCGATAACGTTATCTTCTGTTTTATGTTCTTTCCTTGCCTCAAGCGCTTCACGATCGTAACAAAGACTTCTGCGGCCTTTAGGACTTTCCGCCGAACAATCATGAAAGATGGATTCGCCTGTCTTCTTATCCTGACCAACAACATCCGGTTCACCGCCCGTTCCTTCCATCTGATTCAGTGGCCACAGTTTTTCAGTATTGGCTTCCAGCCTAGCCTGTACTTTGGTCGATTCAAGACCTTTGTGGCGGTTCATGTTCTTCTCGAAACGAGCTTTCAAGGCTCGGAGCAACTCTTCGCGCTGTTCTGGTGACAACTCCTTGTTGCTGTTGACCTTCATTGTTCAACTCCTGTTGTGAGCTTACCAGGGAGGAGACCTGGTGGTAGGCGCTTCGCCTCGGTCTTTTTGAAGGAGCTTGATACGTTGAGCAGTCGCTTGGCGATGATTTGATACCATGCCAACATTTCTTTGGAGGGCGCCAGCTGCTCAGGGCAGAACGCTCTCGCTGCCGGAGCTAACCTCCAACAACCGTGTTTGGAGGGGGCACGTACAACAAGGTAGCCACAACTGACATAGACTGGAAAGCGTACCGCAGGAGCCTCATTCAGGCTCTCGATGATACCTAAGCCGAAGTCCCTTCCCTCCCACCGCAGCTTCGCCGTTGATATGGCCCACTCCGGTTTCGCGAGGATACGCACCTTGGGAAACCCCGGACCAATCTTGGGATCAGAGACGATATACTCCAACTTACGTAGACTTTCTGCGTATCGCCCCTTAAACCGGTAAGGTCTCAATCATGTGCACGTGGCGGATTGGTCCTGCTCTTATGGTGACAATACCCCGCGACGGAAACACGAGCCGGTTGGTGTTGATCTTCTCTTCAGGGTGCCCTCTACCCGGCAAAACCACTGCATCCACGCCTATCTTCTGAAGCGCTGCGCCCAGTTCGCCTTTTGGGTCAAGACCAAAATACCGCCGCAAAGTGGATATTACAGACATGGATGCCCCTTAATTGAAACACTTCAGTGCCGCAGCAACTGGGGCAGTTTGCGAAGCTGGTACACATCGCCCGCTGGCACGAAGCGGTCCACGTAGGGGCGTGACGCGACCAGGCCCCGTGTCAGCGGTTCGTAGCCCTGTGTCCCCAGAAGCGGGTTGAGCCAGACCACGCGGCGAACCCGTCTGCGGATACGGCGCACCGCCCGGGCTAAGTTCCCAGGCTCGCCGGTGTCCCAGCCGTCGCTGAGGAGGAAGACGGTGGTGTAGCGGGTGAACAGTCCCTCATGGCCGGCGAGGACGTGGGACAGGGCTTCGCCGATGCGGGTGCCTCCCGACCAGTGGTCGGCGACGCGGCCAACGCGGCTCAGCGCCTCGGGGAAGGACGGCGCGCGGAGCTGGTGCGTTACCCGCGTGACGGATGTGCTGAACACGAAGGTTTCGACGCGGGAGGTGTGCTGGCCGACGGTGTAGGCGAGCTGGAGAAGGAGCCTGGCGTGGCGGTCCATGGAGCCGCTGACATCCAGGAGGACGACCATGCGCGGCACCCTGGGGACACGCCTGCGGCGGGGGAGGCGGATGGGGTCGCCGCCGGTGGCGAGACTGAGGCGCATGACGCCGCGCAGGTCTGGCCTGCCCTTGCGTCGGTGGCTGCGCAGGCGGCGTCCGGGCCGCGAAGCCAGAGCGCGGACGGTGCGCGCGGCGATGCGGGACAACTCGTCTAGGTCGCCAGCACCCAGCACGGTCAAGTCCTTCGCCCCTGTGACCTCCAGGGGGCTGGCGCCAGTGCGCAACACCTGGAGCAGGGTGTCGGCGGAGTTCGGGTCGTGCTTCGGGGCCAGCAAGGCCCCTGGCGGAGGCCGGAACTCGCGGAGGCGGCCCAACTGTTCGCCGCCGGGACCTCTATCCTTTCGGAGCGGCGGCGGCTCGAAGTCCCAGAAGCGAACGAAGAGCTGGTCGAAGAGGGGGATGTCCTCCCGGCGCGAGACGAGGACGCTGCGCAGCGCCCAGTATACGCGGCCCTGCTCCATCAGGCCGACCAGGTCAACAGCGCGGAGTGCGTCCGCGGTTTCCTGCGGGCCGACGAGCAGCCCATAGTCGCGGAGCGCCCGGCAGAACCGGGCGACGTGGGCGGTGACATCGTAGCTGGCGGTGGCCACGGGAGCATTCTAGCAGCCGTCCTCGTTACTTGAACTGGCCCTCCCCCTCGACTATATTCTGCTTCGTGCCAGCGGGCACCAAGGAGGTCAGGATTGTTCAAGTCGCAAGCGCACCCCGAGGTCTTGGTCAGCACCGAATGGGTGGCGCAGCACCTGGATGACGGGGCAATCGTCATCGCGGAGGTGGACTCGGACCTGAAGGCCGGCTATCTTTCGGGCCACGTGCCCGGCGCCGTGGGCTGGGGCCTGCACACCGATTTCGAGGACCAAGTGGCCCGCGACATCCCCTCGGAGGCATACATCGCCAGACTGCTGAACAAGGCGGGTATCACGCCGCGCATAGGCATCGTCCTCTACGGAGACGGGAACAACCGCTCGGCGACGTGGGCCTTCTGGGTGCTCAAGTACTACGGCCACCAAGACGTGCGGCTGATGGACGGGGGCCGCAAGAGGTGGGTTGCGGAGGGCAGGCCGCTGACGACGGAGGAGCCGAAGCGCATCCCAACCAAGTACAGCATCGGCAAGCGAGACCCGTCGGTGCGGGCGATGCGGGAGTACATCGCCGGACGGCTGGGAAGGTCAGGCACGAAGCTCCTGGACACGCGGACATACGAGGAGTTCGCGGGTCAGTTGACCTCGGCGCCGGGCACGCACCAGCCGGATATCTACCGCAAGGGGCGGATACCCGGCGCCGTCCATATCCCGTGGGACGACGCCTCGGACAAAGACGGCAGCTTCAAGCCCGTCGAAGAGCTACGCCGTATGTACCTTGCGAAGGGGATCGGGCCGCGGGACGAGGTCATGACGTACTGCCGGCTCGGGGTGCGGGCGTCCTACACCTGGTTCGTGCTGAGGTACCTGCTTGGATACGAGGACGTGAAGAACTACGACGGGTCGTGGACGGAGTGGGGCAACTCGGTAGGGGTGCCCATCGAGACGGGCCAGTAGAGTAGAATGCGCGGAACGGGTACGAAGGAGGATCGGATGGCTACCAAAGAGAGAGTCGCGTATGTCAACGGCAAGGTCGTGCCGGAGAGCCAGGCATCCATCTCCATCAACGATGTCGGCTTCCTCTACGGCGATGCTGTATTCGACACGACCCGCACGTTCGACAAACGCATCTTCAAACTAAAGGAGCACTTGGACAGGTTCTACCACTCGCTGCGGTACATGCGGATTGACCCCGGCATGTCTAAGGAGGAGATGGCGCGCCTCACGATGCAGGTGTTGGATGCCAACCTGCCGCTGTTGGGGCCGCACGAGGACTATTGGGTGTCGCAGCGCATCTCGCGCGGCGTGCGGGGCACGGGCAAGCCGATGGTGCCCACGGTGGTCATGGAGTGCCACCCGCTGCCGCTCAAGGAGCGGGCGAAGTCATTCCGGGATGGGCTGCAGATCGTGACGCCGTCCATCCGAAGGACGCCGCCCGAGTCCATGAGCCCGCGGGCCAAGGTCCACAACTACATCAACATGATCCAGGGCGACCTGGAGGTCAAGTCGCAGAACCCCGATGCGTTGGCGATTCTGCTGGACACGAACGGCAACATCGCCGAGGGGCTTGGGAGCAACGTGTTCATCGTCAAGGACGGCGCGCTCATCACCCCCAGAGACCAGTTCGTGCTTGGCGGCATCAGCCGTGAGACGACGATTGAGCTGGCCCAAGAGTTGAACATCGAGGTACGTAAAGAGGACATCGACCTTTTTGATGCCTACACCGCCGACGAGGCGTTCGTCACGTCAACCAGCTACTGCATCTGCCCCGTGTCCAAGTTCAACGGGATGAAGGTGGGCGACGGCGTGCCCGGCCCGGTCACCGACAGGTTGCAGAAGGCGTACAGCGGCCTGGTAGGGATGGACATCGTGGGGCAGTACCTGGCGCACCTGAAGTAACGGCCCTTCGCCTTCCTGGTCTCACCGCATCTCGCTGCGAACAGAACAGCCCCGTGGCATCCACGGGGCTGTTCTGTTCCTAAATGGGTGGGATGTGTGTGGAAATGGTGGGGGTGCACTAAGCAAAAACCCCAATCTGAAACTGACATGTTGACTTCCGTTTGCAAACGATGCTACAGCCCCTGGGCCCCAACGACTGCTCTGCCCCACCTAGATTTGGGCAACAGGCTAGGAACGCCTTGCTGAAGGCTTGCTGGCCTGTCCGGCGGACTTCAAGATTACTCTGGTCGGCGCAGGCTGAGTTACCCACGTGGTGCGAGCCAAATCTCTGCAAACCATCGTATCGCGGTCCCGAGGATGCATAGGAGTTGTCCAGTTTTCAACTGGGGCAGTACACTACCCTGCGAAAAACATAGGGGCGTCCCGACTGGTCGGGACGCCCCCTGAGGCATTCGGAAAGAAGTGTTGGCTAGCCTGCCGCCGCAGCCGCCGGGCGGAGTTCCTGGACGCCGTCGAGGAAGCCCCACCACACATCCAGCGCCACGTGCAGGGCCTCTTCGACGGCGGGCTCTTGCGCGGCTGAGGTGTGTGCGGCGATGGCCTCGCGCTCGCGGCGGGAGTGGTCTTCGTCGAGGGTGCTGTGGACGGCGAAGAACTTGAGGGCGCCGGCCTCGTAGATGCCGTGGTGGCCCTTGAGGCCGCGCATCTTCTGGAGCGCAATCTCCGGCACCTGCGACTCATAAGCGTACACCGCGGCCAACCCCTCCTGGAACGAGCGGTGGCCGCAGAGGTCCTCGTACGCTTTCAGGAGCGCCTGGGTGTTAGGGTGGACCTTCTGCCGCTCGACCGTCTTTCGGTTCAGGCCGACGGCGGCGCAGAAGTCGAGCCACAGCGCCCGGTGGTTCTCGGTGCCGTGTTCCTCGTCCCAGAGGTTGTCCAGGATGGCCTGGCGCACGTCGCGGTCCGGGCAGCGGGAGTGGATGGCGCTGAGGAACCTGGGGAAAGCAGCCTCGAAGAAGTAGTACTGCGCAGCGTAGGCCGCCAGGTCTTCCAGGGTCAGGCGGCCCGCCTGCCAGTCCTGATAGAACGTGTGCTTGAGGAGGGAGCGCTCCGCGATGCAGTGCTCCAGCCGGTTCAGAAGACTCTTCGCCACTTGGGCCTCCGAGAACGATACGTTAGAAGTGTCACAACCATCTTATCGTACCGTCCCCCGAGGTGCATTGGCAAGCAGGGGGCAGGAAACGGGATTAGCGCTCCATCCGGGGGCTCCGGCTGGCGGGCGTGGCCTGCTGCATCTCGTGCAGGCGGCTGGCGAGGGCGCTCCGCTCGACCAGCACGGGCGCCTGGCTAGCGCCGGACCGTTGCATCCTGCGGGCGATGCGGTTGCCGACGTGCATCTGCTTGAGGCAGACCTTGGAGCCGCGGCCCATCCGCAGCGGAGCAGTGTAGTCCACCACGTATGGGAACCCCTCGCTCATCCCCTTGAAGAAGGACCGCTGCTCGCCGCAGACCCGCTCGCACGTCGCCGCCTGGTCTTCTCCCGCCCGCTTGGCATCATCGAGGAACGGGCATAGGAAGGTGGTGATGGTCACACGAGTCCCATGGACATCCACCGTCGAGGGCAAGCCCAGCGTTTCGGTGGCGATGCCGAAGGTGTCCCTCGCGGCGCGTAGGTCCGTTCCAGCCTTGTTGAACCATAGGAACCGCTTCTCGACCCACTTGCGCCCCGTCTCGTGGAGCGACCGAGCCGCCATATCCTCGGCCGGCGCCGCCCATGGCTCGTCCGCGCTCGCTTGGTTCATCATCCGGATGTGCATGCGGAAGAGCTGGAGCAACCCCGTCCACTTGTCGTGGGCGGGTGTGGGCATCCAACTCATCATCCTGTAGAACAGGACTTGGAGGTCGGCCTTGGTGTTGCGGATGAGTCTCAGCATTCGGTTCGGCGGCAACGCTCCTTCTTGAGGCAGTCCTTAATACCGTTGATGGAGCCAAAGAGCCGCGGCCATGATGCCGGCGCTGATGGCCAGGACCACCGCGAAGCCGAACTCCTGGCCGAACACGCCCGCCAGCCACGCGCCGACGCCCGCCGCGCCGACGCTGACGCCGTTGAACAGGCCGATGGCCATCCCCTGGTGCCGCTCAGGCACAGGGTCGGTGGAGGTGCTCGGCCCGGTCACGCCAAAGGCGCCGTGGGTGGCGCCGCACAGCGCGAAGAGCGCCGCCGCCGCGGCCAGCGACCAGACCCCGACGGGGGTCAACGCCAGCATCGCGATGCCCAGCACCGATAGGATGCGCCACACGCTGGCCATCTGGTGCAGCCGCAGCGGTGTGAACTTGGCCACGAGGTGCCCGGTGGGGTTGGACGTGGACCACGAAGCCAGCCGAAACAGCAACACGAAGGCGAAAACGGCCCCGCTAGACAGCCCTAACCCTTGCAGCAGGTAGAGCACCGAGGCGGTGTACGACATGCCGATGCCGAGGAACAGGATGGCTGGCAGGACCGTGTACACCACCCAGACGTCGCGGAAGACCGAGGCGGGCGACGGGTCGAGGGCCGAGCCGACGATGCGGCGCGTGGCGGAGTCCTCTATCCTGGGCAACTTGGCCGTGTTTGTTCCTCTCTCCTTGGGAATGGTGCCAACGGCGTACCAGATGCCCAGCGCGGATAGGAGGGTGGCCACCCCGAACGTAACGAACAGCCCATGTTCGGCTCCACCCAGCCCCCAACTCTCTACGGCGAAGAGCCAGCCAAAGGCGAACACGGTGCCCAAGGCTCCGCCGAGCGCACCAACGGCCGACAGCTTGCCGAAGACTTCGCCCCACCGCGACCGCGGGACCTGCTGGCAAAGGTACCAGGGGAGGGCGGAGTTGGGCACAGCGGTCGTGGCTCCAATCAACAACGCCACTACGTATGCCAACCCCATCGTGCCCGTGGCCGCGAACAGGAAGACCGGAATGGCGCACAGCGCTAGTGAGGCGGCGAGCAGCGGGCGCGAGGGCGCGAGACGCCGGGTCAGGTAGCCGAAACCGAACGAGGCGAAAATGAAACCGAAGTTCGAGGCGGCATCGAGGAGCCCCAAGTTGCTTGTCGTGCCCTGAAGGATCTTAGCCCCGAATACAACGGTGAGCACGTCCACTGCTGAAGAGCTGGCCTGGTAGAGCCCGTATGAGGGGTACACATTGTGTACTCCTGCGGAGGCTCTTCGCGCCAGGGCGCCCCAGGCGGCAGCGGGATGGGCTTCTACTCTCCCGACCGTAGCAATCGCTCCCTAACCAATTTATACTTTTCTTAGACAGAATAAAGCCATGCTAGATAGGGCACAGCTTGAAGTCAATATGGTTGCGAGCATATCCAGGCCCTATGTGCGAGGCACCATTTTGAGCGTCCAAAGACGGGTGCGCGGCCAATACCACAACTTCTTGTGCCACAACTCCCGCAGACGGCAGCGGTAGTGGTCGGTGGCTCTGCCGGTCTTTGGGTAAGGTATGAACAACGGAGTGTTTGTTCTGGAAAAGATTGGGCTGTCTCGAGCGCATGAGGCCGGCGGACAAATGCGCGTCTTCCGAGGGGGTTACGGGTAGAGTTTGGCTACCGACCAGTAGCGATGCGTAGCGCGAGCAGAACCACCGAGGCCACCGATGTGGTGGCGTAGAACGTGGGAAACAGCCACCGTATCGCCACAATCCTGCTGATGTCCTGGCTGTTCCGCCTAGTATTCATGTATTTGGGCAGTCTGATCTGTTCCAGAATCGAGTCTATCTGCCGCAGGCAGTGCTCGAGCTCGGCTTTGAGGCGAAGGCTGGTCACCAGACCGAAGACGGAGAGGGCACCGATGAACGCTATGAGGGCGATCTCGAAGACGAAGTCGTTCGCCGTGCCGTGCATGAGGGAAAGGGTGGTACCGACGACGAGGGCATAGATGTTGGTGAACCACATGCGCTCGTTCTTGATATGGCGCGCATTCTCCCAGTTCTGGTTCAGGATGGCGACCAGAGACAGCTCGCTTGCGGGTTTCCATTCGTCTGTCATCTTGGCGCCAGGCCCTTCATTCGACATTCGCCAACCTAGGCCGTCGTCCGTCTTATTTGCGACTTTCGCTCCTCGTCTCTTGCGTGGATGACGCCCATCAGGCGCGTTCCTTCAGGGCCACTGAAATAGTCCTCCGCCCAACCGGCCGAGTCCTCGATCAGTTTGGCGGTGCCGTCTTGGTGGTTCGGGTGGTTGGAGTTATATGCGGACATGTCCGCCGTAGGGGGTTCGAGGATGAAGACATTGCCCAGCTTGCCGAACTTCTCCAGTTCATACTGGCACAGCCGGTTCAGGGCGCTGATGGCCGCTCGGGTCAATGGCCTGAGCGGGCCATAGCCGTGCGTTTGCAAAAAGTGAGGGCAGTGGAGTACCATCATGTCCGTCGCGCCGTTTTCGTACGCGGTCTCGACGCCGCAGTGGCTGACCACACCGCCGTCCACATACTCTCTCCCGTTGATGAACACGGGCGGGAAGACGCCTGGGAGGGCCGAGGAGGCCGGCAGGGCTGGTATGAGTGGGCCTGAGTTGATCGTCGCTTGGCGCCCAGACTCAAGGTCCCTCGCGGTAACCAGCAGTGGTATAGCCAGGTCCTCGAACCTGAGGTCGCCCAGGTGCTCTCGAAGGAATGCCGGCAGCCGCTTCCCGTTGAACAGATGGTTGCGCCCGGTTGCCGCCCGCCACAGAGCGGAAAGGGTCTGGCCTCCGAGGATCTCCCGCACATATTGCGCCTGCCAGACCGCCTTGAGCCGTTCGACGCCCTGCATGTCCGGGCTCGCGGCGAAGACGGCCCCGTTGAGTGCACCGACGCTTGTGCCCACAACGAAGTCTGGTTCGATCCCTCGCCGTGCCAACCCTTCGAGGAATCCGACCTGTACCGCACCCAGCGCACCTCCCCCTGAAAACAACAGCGCGAGTTTCATCTAAGGCCGCACCACCCTTCTCGACGGCTTTGTCTCCAAACATCTAGAATCAGGTTAGTCATGGCACATGAAGGGTACATGCATGAGGAAGTCCCTGGTCGTGAAAGCTCTGTGAACCGTTCCCGAGGCTCCATCCAATGCTTTGACTCTATGGATGAGCGGGCATATCCTAGAACACTGGGAAGGAGAGCGTCTTTTCGCTGATTTTGATGGTTTCCACCGTCAAACACCTGCTTTTCGGCAACCCTCTGACGGTCGCCCAGGCCAAGGCGGAGCGGCTTGGCATCCCCCTCGCATTCGTGCTGGTGGCGGCCAACGCGCTCTCCTCCGTGGCTTACGCCTCGGAGGAGATACTCCGCGCCTTTCAGGGTGGGGGCGTTTCAGCGCAAGGGGTCGCGGTCTTCGTCTCGTTGGCCATACTCGGCCTGATGCTCATCGTGACCATGTCGTATGACCGGGTCATCCGCAGCTACCCTCAGGGTGGGGGCGCCTATGTGGTGGCGAGGGAGAACCTGGGCACAATGGTTGGAGTCGTCGCGGGTGCCAGCCTGCTGGTGGACTACACCCTCACCGTGGCTGTGTCAGTCACCGCGGGCGCAGCAGCCATCGTGTCTGCCTTCCCCGAAATCGTGCACCACCGTATCGAGATCGCCGTAGGGATGGTTGGCCTGTTGGTGTTCCTGAGCTTGCGAGGCACCCGCCAATCGGCCCAACTTCTGGCGCCGCCGGTCTATCTGTTCGTCATCAGCATGTTTGTGATGATTTGCGTGGGCCTCATACGCTACTTCACGGAGGGGGTAACCGTTGTGCCAGACCAACGGGTCCTGACGTTCCAGGTGCAGGGCCTCAGTCTGCTCCTGCTTATCCGAGCCTTCGCTTCGGGCAGCGTGGCCCTGACAGGGGTAGAGGCAGTCTCCAACTCCCTTGGCGTCTTCAAGCCACCCGAAACGAGACACGCCCGTTTGACCTTGTTGTTGCTGGGCGTTCTGCTGGCCATGCTGTTTCTGGGCATCAGTTCACTCGCTTTCCTGTACCGCTCCGAACTCATGATGGAAGAGACGCTGGTCTCGCAGGTGGCCCGGGTGACCTTCGGGACGAATGCCCTGTATTACATCGTCCAGTTCAGCACGCTCGTTGTGCTCATCATCGCGGCCAATACTAGTTTCGTAGCCTTCCCGCAGCTTGCGGCCAAGCTGGCTCGGGATGGGCTCTTGCCGCGGCCGCTGACCAATCTCGGCGATCGGTTCGTGTACAACTATGGGATCCTCGTCCTAGGTGGCCTTTCTACTTTACTGGTCATCGCGTTCTTCGGTGAGGTCCACCTTCTACTGCCGCTGTATGCCATCGGCGTGTTCATCGGTTTCACGTTGACTCAAGCGGGCATCGCCGTCCATGTCTGGAAGCGACCCTCTCCCGGTTCGCTGCCCTGGTTCTTGGTCGCCGCGGTGGGCGCTGTCGTTACCGGCATCGTCACCTTGGTATTCCTCGTAGTCAAGTTCACGGACGGCGCTTGGATGGTGGCAGTCGCCATCCCGGTCATCCTCGCTCTGTTCTGGGCTATCAGGAGCCACTATAGCGACGTGGCGCGCGCCCTCTCCGTCGAGCGCTACAGCCAACCTCCAGGGAGGCTGGGCAGCCAGGTTGTCGTCCCCATAGGCGGTGTCCACCGTGCGGTGCTCCCTGCCCTTGAACACGCCCGCGCCCTCGGGGGCCAGGTCCGAGCCGTCCACGTGTCCACGGATGAGGAGGTGACCCAGAACGTCCAACGCCGCTGGGCCAAGCTGCGCACCGACATCCCGCTCATCGTATTGCCCGCGGCACGTACCGGTGTCGTGGAGCCGCTCATCGAGTACATCCACATGGTCGCCAAGTCGCACCCCAACGAGTACGTTACCGTCGTCCTCCCCGAATTCGTCCCCAAGCGCTGGTGGCACCGGGTGCTCCACAACCGCACCGCCACGCTTCTCAAGCGCGCCCTCCATACGGAGAAGCGCGTCATCGTCACGAACGTCCCGTACCACCTGCCCAGGTAGTCGGCCGAAGCTGACGCGGCCAACGGGCGGGTGCTACAATTCGGGGAACCCCGATGGGCTGCAGCTCTGGTCTATGACGCCAGAGCCGCACTTTTATGAGACCTGGATCATCCTAACCTGAGCGGAGGCCGTTTACCCTCGTGTCGGGCGAAGCCATCGGCGCCGCCGTCATTTTCGGCCTTATCTACCTCCTCATCATCCGTGGCAAGCCGGACCACACCGTTGTGGTCTTGGTGGGCGCCGCACTTGTGGTGCTTCTGGGTCTCATAGACAGCGACGACGCTCTCCACCACATAGACATGAACGTCATCCTTCTTCTGGCGGCCATGATGATCGTCGCCGATGTCATGGCGCGCACCGGCGTTTTCGACTGGATCGCCACCAAGGGCATCCGGCTGATGAAGGGGAGCGGCTTCGGCGTCATGGCCCTCCTTGCGGTTGTTACAGCCGTTGTCTCCGCCCTCATAGACAACGTCACCACCGTCGTCATCATGCTCCCCGTCACCATCGCCCTCTGCAAGACCCTCGAGCTCAACCCCATCCCCTTCTTCCTCGGCGAGGTCTTCGCCTCCAACGTCGGCGGCACCGCCACCGTCATCGGCGACCCCCCGAACATCATCGTCGCCA
>Ga0194128_10002842_pt1 | contig 27428 bp, 23 predicted proteins | sample TA2KigCa65mmetaG_FD_148650 | JGI IMG/M metagenome (GOLD analysis project Ga0194128, IMG submission 148650) | Freshwater microbial communities from Lake Tanganyika, Tanzania - TA2015037 Kigoma Deep Cast 65m | ecosystem: Environmental > Aquatic > Freshwater > Lake | place: Tanzania: Lake...
CGCCGCCGGCGCGCTCGCAGGGAGCGGCGACGTGCAGCTGTCACACTTCGCGAGCCGGACGAAGGACGACGGTCTTCGCCGTCACGGACTCTAGCGTTCCGCGACGTTCGCATTCATGGACTTTTGCATAGATGACCGACTCGAGAGCCTGATCGAGCGGACGCGCGCCCTCGGGCTGGCCGAGGCGCGGCCCGCCGGTCTCGAGGCGGACCGTCTCGGGCGCCCGATCCCCGTCGACCACCCGTACTTCGCGCGCCTGGTGGCGCGTGGCGAGGGTCGCACGAGCTGGCGTGGGCGCAGCCCGGCGGCGCCAGCGCGTCCCGCCCGGAGCGGCTCCGGCGGGACCAGCCAGCGGACCATCGGCGCCCTCCTCTACGTCGAGGAGCTCGCGTACTGGGACCGCGGCGTGGTGGTCGCGACACCTGGCGTCGGCCTGCCCGAAGCGAGCGTCCTCTCCGCCGGCACCGAGGAGCAGAAGGAGCGCTTCCTCGGCCCGTTCCGCGAGCCGCAGCGCCCGATGTGGGCGTCGCTCGCCATGACCGAGCCCGGCGCCGGCTCCGACGCCGCCGCGATCCGCACCCACGCGCGACGCGACGGCAAGCACTGGATCCTGAACGGCGCCAAGTGCTTCATCGGCAACGCGAGCCGGGCGGAGTGGATCCTCGTCCAGGCGACGCTCGATCCGTCGCAGGGCCGCGCGGCGCAGCGCTCGTTCTTCGTCGAGCGCGACACGCCCGGCCTTGGCGGCTTTCGCATCGAGCAGAAGATGGGGCTGAAGGCCTACGAGTCGACGTCGTTCACCCTCGAGGACTGCCGCGTCCCGGCGGACAACCTGCTCGGCGGCGAGGAGCGCTACGAGCGGCGCGCCGGCTTCGAGACCGCCATGCAGACGTTCAACGCCGGGCGTCCGATCGTCGCGGCGAGCGCCGTCGGCATCGGCCGCGCAGCGCTCGACGAGGCCCTGGCGTTCGCGCGCGCACACGACCGGCTCGGCGACGTGCGTGTCCGCGATCGCCTCGAGCGCGCCGCGCGCCGGCTCCGGATGGCGCGCCTGCTCTGCCTGCGCGCGGGCTGGCTCGCCGACCGGAGGGCCGCGAACATCGTCGAGGCGTCGATGTGCAAGGCGGTCGCGGCCGAGGTCGCGCTCGACGCGACCAGCCTCGGCATGGAGCTGCTCGGCACGATCGGCTGCCGCGGCGATCAGCTCATCGAGAAGCTCTACCGCGACGTGAAGGCGATGGACATCGTCGAGGGCACGGGACAGATCCAGCGCGTCATCATGGCGCGCAAGCTCGTCGGCCTGCCCCACTGAGGAGACGCGAACGTGATGGCGCGCAAGCTCGTCGGCCTGCCCCACTGAGGAGACGCGAACGTGATGGCGCGCAAGCTCGTCGGCCTGCCCCACTGAGGAGACGCGAACGTGCAGTACGGCATCCACCTTCCACAGGGCGGCCGGGCCGCATCCGCGTCCGCGATCGCGGCGGTTGCGAAGCATGCCGAGGACCTTGGCTACGCCGACGTCTGGGTGAGCGACCACCTCGTCATCCCGCGCAACGCCGAGTACCCGCCCTCGCCATACATCCTGGAGCCGATCGTGGCACTCACCTGGGCGGCCGCCGCCACCGAGCGCATCCGGCTCGGCACGACGGTGCTGGTGCTGCCGCTCCGGCCGCCGGTCCTGCTCGCGAAGATGCTGGGCTCGCTCGACCTGATGAGCGGCGGGCGGCTCGTGGTCGGGGCCGGGAGCGGCTGGCTCGAGCGCGAGTTCGACGCGCTCGGCGCATTCTTTCGCCGGCGCGGTGCCTGCACCGACGAGACGATCGACATCCTGCGACGCTGCTGGCAGGACGACCCCATCGACTTCGCGGGAGCGGCGACCGGCGCGAAGATCGTCGACATGCGCGCCAAGCCGCAGCCCGGGCGGTCGATCCCGATCTGGGTCGGCGGGCGCAGCGAGCCCGCCTACCGGCGCGCCGTCGAGCGCGGCGACGGCTGGCACGGCGCGTTCACGCCGCCCGCAGAAGCCCGCGTGGTGGTCGAGCGGCTGCGCCGCGACCGCCCCGAGGAGTCCTTCACCCTCTCCATGCGCACCGGGCTCGACGTCCTGCGCGACGGGGAGGACACCGTTCTCCGGGCCCTCGACGGCTATCGGGCGGCGGGCTTCCAGCACGTCGTCATGGAGCCTGCACAGCGCGGTCGGGACGCCTGGCTCCGGTGCAGCGAAGTCTGCGCCGGGCTCTTCCCGCGCGTCGGCTGAGGAGAGTGTCGTGTCGATGACCGATCCCGCGGATCGCCTCGCTCCCGCCGGCCGCGCCGTTGCCGGCGTCAACGGCGTTCTCGCCTTCACCGACCACCTCGAGCGCGACGCGATCGTCGCCTACGCGCGCCGCCTCGAGGAGCTCGGCTACGAGATCATGCTCCTGCCCGACCTCTTCGGGCGCGACCTGTTCGTCCTCGCCGGCTACGTCCTCGGGCACACCACGCGTCTCCGGGTCGGCACGGGGATCGCGGGCATCTACGGTCGCGACCCGATGGCGATGCTGCACCACGCGCGCACGCTGTCCGAGCTCCACGACGGACGCTTCCTGCTCGGTCTCGGCGTCAGCAACCCGATGGGCGCAGCACTCCGCGGTCAGGCGTGGACGCCGCCGCTGGCGCGGATGCGCGCCTACCTCGAGACCATGCGCGAGCTCGAGGCGAAGGCGCCGCCGGCCCGGCACCGGGCGCCGGTACACCTCGCCGCGCACGGCCCGAAGATGCTCGCGCTCGCGGCGTCGCACGCCGACGGCGCCAACACGTACCTGATGCCGCCGGCGCGCACGACCGAAGCGCGGACGATCCTCGGCCCCGACCGGACGCTCAACGTCTTCCTCCCCTGCTGCCTGTGCGACGATCCCGAGCAGGCCCGCAAGACCGCGCGCAAGGCGCTCGCTCCGTACCTGACGATCGACGCCTACCCCGCACAGTGGCGGAAGCTCGGCTTCGCCGACACCGACTTCGTGGACGGCGGCAGCGACCGCCTGATCGACACCCTGGTGGCCCGGGGCGACGCCGGGGCGATCCGGGCACGGATCGCCGAGCACGTGGCGGCCGGCGCAGACCACATCGTCGTCCTGCCCTACAATCCCGTTCCGCGCGACCCGACGATCTTCTGGCCGGTGCTCGAGGCCCTCGCCCCGGGCACGTGAGCGCGGGCCGTCGCTCCTCGCGGCGCGCACCCTGCGGGCAAGCGAAAGGACCACCCGATGTCGACCGACACGCAGCAGCAGGCGATCGCCGAGCACGAGACGGTGATCGACACCGGCGAAGGACGCATGCCGACCTTCGTCGCCCGCCCGGAGCCGCCCGGCCCGCACCCTCTCGTGCTCTTCCTGATGGACGCGCCCGGCAAGCGGCCGCTCCTGCACGCGATGGCGCGGCGGATCGCCGGGCACGGCTACCACGTGATGCTGCCGAACCTCTATTACCGGACCTGCGACGCCTTCGAGCTCGACTTCACGAGCAAGGCGTCCTTCCAGCGCATGCGCGAGCTGATGCTCGGCGTCGGCAACCGGATGGCGGCCCGCGACGCCGCGGCCCTCCTCGCGCACGCCGGGCGCGACGACGGCGCCGACACCCGCCGCGTCGGCGTCGTCGGCTACTGCATGAGCGGCCCGTTCGCGCTGTGGATCGCCGCCGAGCAGCGCGAGCGGGTGCGCGCCGCCGCGTCGTTCTACGGCGTGCGCCTCTACGTGGACGCCTCGGACTCGCCGCACCGCCGGCTCGGCGAGATCACCGGCGAGGTCTACGTCGCGTGTGCGGAGCGCGACGACTTCGTGCCGCTCGACATGGTCGACCGCTTCGAGGCGGAGCTGCAGGCTGCCGGCACGCGCGGTCGCGTCGAGCGCTACTGGGGAACGCAGCACGGCTTCGCGTTCGCCGACCGCCCGGCGTACGACGCCCGCGCCGACGCGCGCCACTGGGATGCGCTGCTCGATCTCTTCGCGCGGAACCTTCGCTCCGGCGACGGGACGCGCTGATCGGTCCACGGCGCACGGCCGCGGCACTGCGGGACACGACGCGTGTCGCTCCGGTGCCGCCGTCACCGTACGGCGTCGGCCCGCGCCGCGCCCGCGGATCGGCCCTCAGGCGATTCCGTCGGGAATGCGGAGGACGCGGTTGAAGAGCCGCACCATGAGCGGGTTGGTGAACCAGAAGCGCTGCTTCTAGAGCGGCGAGTGCCACTGCGACGGCGGCAGAACGCCGTCGAGGATCTCGGCGACGGCCTCGGCACCCTTCTCGCCGAGCGTATCGAGGATGCGCTCGCCCAGCTCGGGCGACGCCTTGCCCGGTGCGCCGGCGTAGGTCTCGGCGCGAAAGAAGCGCAGGCCGCCGCGAAAGGCGTTCACCATGGTCATGACGCCGGCTGGCTTGCCGCGCTCGTGCGTGGGCGGCGTCTCGCCCTGCTCGCGCAGCCAGCCGTCCACGGTACGGCGCGGCAGGGCTCCGTAGTCGCGCTCGACCCACTCCGGGTGAAGCGCCAGGAGCTGCGACGTCTCGACGACGCCACCGTGCGTATCGCCGACCAGGTCCTCGCGATCGACGCCCGGCAGCCGGCCGAGGACCTCGTAGAGCTCGGAGCTGCCGCCGGTCAGGCGGCTCAGCAGGACCGAGAAGATGCACACCATGCGCACGTTGCGCTCGCGGCTCACCCTGGCGCAGGCCTGCTCGATGGCGAGGAAGTGGCGCGGGCTGCCGTGGAAGTTCGACACCAGGATGTTCTGGAAACCCTGCGCGGCGAGCGAGCGGCCGAGGTCGCGCAGCACGGCCTGCGTGGTCGAGGGCTGGAAGAAGATCGAGCCCGGGTGCGGCAGCGTGTCGGTCGCGGCATAGATGAAGGGCAGCTGCAGGAACGTCCTGCTGCGGTGTCTCTCCGGCAGGAATCGCAGCATGCGCCGCACGAGGCCCTCGCCTTCGAGGGCATCGGCGCCAAAGGGGAGGTGCGGTCCGTGCACCTCGAGCGGCGAGCAGGTGACGAGCACGACGCACCGGCTGCGGTCGAGCTGGTCGAACTTGCGCTTGGTCAGGGTCTCCCAGCGGAGGAGCGTGGGCTCGGCATCGGCCGTTCGCGATTCGTCCATTCCGCCTACTACCCTGCCAGCATCGAGCTCCTCCTTTCAACGCCTGGTGCGGCGCTTCAGCCGCCACGCGCGCCGCCCCCGGCGCGTGCGCTCGGCGTGAGCCTCGAAGGCCGCGAGCTCGACCGATGCGGCACCGGGAGGCGCTGCTCGCGCGGCACGTCGTGGCGTGACCGTCGCTACGCGGGGTCGTGGCGCAGGTCGCGCGGTTCGGCGCGCGCATCGACGCTCTGCCCCGGCAGCAGCACGTCGCCACGCGGGATCGCGCTCCAGTCGATCGCGTAGAGCGGCCCCGGGGCGGCGAGCCGGGTCACTCCCGGACCGAGTGCTTCCAGGTAGCGCGTGAGCTGCGGGCGCTTCGGGTCGGTCACGACGTGCGTCACACCGTAGTAGTGGGCGATGCCGAGCACGAGGCGCACGTCCTCGCTCGACGGGATCGCGACGGTCTTCACGTTCGCGGGGGAATGGAAGCGGAGCTCCCAGGGTTGGCGCGCCATCACCACCCCGCCGCCGGGCAGGTTGCGCCCGATCCACGCACCGAGCGCCTCTGCGGGACTCGCGCGGAAGCCGCGCGCGATGGCGGCGTCTGCCTGCTGCCAGGCGACGAGCTGCGGAGCACGAGCGACGGCGAAGCCCACGAGCAGCACGCCGGTCATGCCGGCGGCGAATCCGGCAACGTGCCCGCTCAGCGCCGCCCAGCCTGGCCACGCACGCAGCAGTACGGGGCCCGTCCGCCGTCCGACGCGGCGCGCGACCGCGGCGACGCCGGTCGCGCCGAGCACCGCCATGACCGGCAACGCCGGGAACGTGAAGCGCGCACCGACCGCGAAGAAGCAGATCAGGAGGACACCGTGAACCGCACCGAGGAGCACGAGCGCCGCGACGATGCCCCACGAGCGGGGCCACTCCCGCAGCTCTGCCGCGAACCGGCCGCGCCAACACCCGCGCAGCGGCACGCCGATCAGCACCGCGATCGCGTAGAGTGCACCGAGCAGGTTGGGCACGAGGGTCGAGCGGTGCTCGGCGACCGAGAAGTCGAGCAGCGCGCGCCACCCTCCGCCGAGCGCCGTCCAGCCCTCGCGCAGCGTGCGCGACCAGAGCGCCGGCCAGGCTGCCGCGGCGCGCTGCGACGCCTCGGGATCACGGCTGCGGTCGATCGCCGGCTTCAGCAGCGGGGTATCGGGCTCGGTGCGCTCGAGCGCCGGCGCGATGTCGTCACCGCGCAGCAGCGCGAACGCGGTCACGCCGAGCGGTCCGAGGCGATACCAGTCGGCCTGCCCCGTGGCCGAGCCGAGCAGCACCAGGCGGGCGTACTCCTCGCGCTGCCGGCTCACGAGCTGCCAGTAGCGATCGGCGTATCTCGTCCAGCGGTCGCGCGTGGTCGGTAGATCCTTGCCCCAGTAGGGGTGGTAGTGGCGATTCTCCCAGACGTCGAGCCCGATGAAGCCACTCACATGGTTCTGGGCGGAGTGCAGCGGTGAGCCCCACTCGCGCAAGTTCGCGATCTGCCAGGGCAGCATGCCGGCGACCAGCAGCCCCCAGCCGACGTACATCCAGCGCTGCCGCAGCGCGCGTGGACCGGCGATGAGCAGCGCGAGGCAGGGAAACAGGCCGGCGAGCATCACCTCGGACGACTTCGCGTAGTAGGCGAGCGCGCCCAGTGCGCCCGCGGCGAGGTAGGCACGCGGGCGCGCTCGCGCGGCGACCAGCGCGGCGCAGAATGCCGTGAGCAGGGCCGCCAGCGTCACGTCGGAGAGCGTCGTCAGCGACTCGCGAAACAGCTGGCGATTCACGATCATCAGCAGCCCCGCAGCCGCCCCGACCCAGGCCCTGCGGCTCACCACCACGCCGAGCCACGTCGTCGCGAGCGGCAGACCGAGGGCACCCATCAGCACCGCCGGGATCTTCGCGTGCAGCGCCGATACGCCGAGCGTCGCGAAGAACGGGGCGATCAAGACGCCCATCAGCGGCGGCCAGTGATCGTCGCGCCGGTCGATCACCGGATCGTAGGCATAGTAGAACGAGCTGATGTAGCCGACGCGCAGCCCGCGGCCTTCGGCGAGGCTCCGGCCCATCTCGGCGTACGCAGCCGTGTCCGAGTGCCCGATCGTGCGGTCGAGCGCGAGCACGTCGAAGCGCGCCGCGGCCGACACGCAGCCGAGGGCGAGGACCACCGTGAACGCAGCGATCACGCCCAGGCGGCTCGAGCGGCCGTCGGGGCTCTCGGCCCAGCGCCGCAGGAGCCGCGCGGTCGAGGTCGGGCGAGTCACCACGCTCGGTACGATCGCCACTTCACGGCACCGATCGCCCCCGCCGAGCGCCGTAGGGGATCATGAACTCGTCCATCGGAAACAGGTCCCGGTTCGGCGCGCCGAGCCTCGACCGATCCGCTTCCGGACCGAACGCCTCGCGTGCCACGAGGTAGGGCTCCATCAGCCGGGCGATGTCGACTCCGCCGGCAGCGTAGTAGTCACGCGTGAAGGGATCGCGCAGGCGCTGGCGGATGACCTCGGCGTCGAACGTGATCGGTGAGGTGCTGCCGAGGAGGATTCCCGGCGCGTGGACGACGTGCGGGAACACCGCGACGAACGTGTCGCGGACGCGCGGGCTCGCCGCCCAGCTCACCGCGATGCCGCGCGGCTTCAGGCGCTCGCGCAGCAGGGTGAAGTACTCCGTCGAGTAGAGATTGCCGGCGTACGCGCTGTTGGGCCGCAGCGCGTCGGCCTCGATGATGTCGTAGCGCTCGCTCGAGCGGGCGAGGAACGCGCGCCCGTCGGTGAAGTGATGGCGCACGCGCGGCTCGCGCAGCAGCGCGCGGAGTCCGGCATCGCCGGCGCGGTCGTCGAGCTCGTGCAGCACGGAGAACGCCGGCGCCACGATCTCGATGCTGTCGATCGCGCGCGTCTCGGCGCGCCCGCCGGCGCCGAACAGCGTGTCGCCGGAGCCGAGACCGATCACCACCACCGACGCCGGTGCCGGATGGACCATCGCCGGCAGCGCGCCGAGGATGGTGTGGATGCCGTCGAAGCCACCGAACGGGAGACTGCTCTGCCCGATCCCGTTCGCGAAGACGATGACGTCCGGCCCCCGCCGCACGAGTGCGGCGAGGCCGGAGCGATCCTCGTGGACGATCGCCTCGGCAGCGCTCGCACCGTGCAGTCGAGCCCAGAGCTTGCCCGCGCGCGGCGTCGACACCAGCGCTGCGACCGCGAGCGCGAAGGTGGTCGCGGCGACGAGCCGCGCCCCGGTCCGAGGTGGCGCCGATCGCGCCAGCACGCTGCGCGCGTACAGCAGGGCGAACGGCAGCCCCAGCACGACCAGCGCGACGAGCGTGCCCGCGGTGCCGAGCGCGTGCAGCGCCAGCAAACCCGTGACGATCGCGCCGAGCATCGATCCGACGATGTTCGCCGCCTGAAGCCAGCCCACACGTCGCCCGAGACGCGCCAGGTCGGTCTGCACCTCGCACTGCAGGTACGCGAACGCGATGCCCATCATCACCGTCGGAACGCCGAGGACGCCGAGCGGGACGACGACGTAGAGCAGGAACCCGAGCCGCAGCGCTGCGCCGTCCGGCGGCGCCGGCGCGCCACCGGCGAGCCAGGCATCGATCGCTCGCGCAGCACCGCCGACGTCGACCGGCTCGTATCCGCCGACGTGCTCGCGCAGCACGCTCCAGCCGTCGGCCCCGACCAGGTGCAGGAGCACCACGACCGCGAAGACGGCCGCGACCGGAACCAGCGCCTGCAGCAGCAGGTAGCGCTCGCCCGGATGGCGAGACGTCGCGGCGAGGCGCCGCCCGAGGAGCGCACCGAGCCCCACGCCGCCGAGGTAGATCGCGAGCAGGTTGCCGAAGGTGAACGAGCTCGCCTTGATGAACACCCCGAGCATGCGAAACCAGAGCATCTCGAGCGACAGCGCGACGAACCCCGACAGGGCGAACAGCGCCAGCCAGACTCGCCAGGAGATCGCGCTGCCGACCGTCGAAGTGCGCGCGCCGGCGGGCGGCGCGGCGGCCGGTCCGCCAGTCACCGCCACCGCGCCGCGCCGAGGCGGATCGGCGTCGATCGCCGCTGGCGCCCGACCGGCGCCACCCTGCGGCGCACGCGGAGCCGCGCGCCAGGCGAGGAACGCGCCGGCCGCGGCGCAGGTCAGCGTGAGCACCGCCCCGATCCGCAAGGCAGCGTCGAAATCCATCGCGCGCAGCAGGATCCACACGGTGACCAGCGAGCCGCAAGCGGCACCCAGCGTGTTCCAGCCGTAGAGCGCCGCGATGCGCTCGCCCGGCGAGCGTTCGTCTGCCAGGGCGCGCGCGAGCAGCGGCAACGACATGCCCATGAAGAACGTGGGCCACAGCAGCACCGCGAACAGGATCGCACCGATGGCGACACCCGACAGCGGCAGCGCCCCGAGCTGGTGATAGAGCACGTCGTAGAACACGAACGTGCTGGCGAGCGCGAAGAGCGCCACCGCCAGCTCGGCGGCCGCGAACGCGAGCAGGCGGGCGCGCGGCGCCAGACGGTCGGCGAGCCCGCCGCCCGCGAGGCTCCCGAACCCCAGACCGGCCATGAACGCGGCCACCGTGATCGTGACCGAGAACGTGTCGGCGCCCCCGAAGAAGGCGAGGATGCGCTGCCAGACGGCCTGGTAGAGGAGCGCCGCGAAACCGCTCAGGAAGAATGCGAGATAGGCGATGCGATGCACGTCGTGGGCCGCGGCCGTCGAGAAGACCGCGTTGCGCCGTACCGCAGTCCTGCGGTCGCGGTCAATCGGCACGCGACATCGGCACGCGACATCGTGTCAGCAGGGCACGTCGGCACGCGACGTCGGCACACACGACGTCGATACGCAGGACATCGGCACCGACGATACGGCGCCGGCACCGACGACCCGCTTCACTTCGGCTCGACGATGCTCTCCGGCACGTCGCCCTGCCACGCCCGCTTGTAGAACTCGAGGCCGGCGATGAACTGCACCCGGTCGTCCGCATCGATGAACGACACCGGGCCGTGTCCGAAGTAGAGGAACTCGGTCCCGCTGCCGCCGGCCGCCTCCTCGTGGATCTCGCCGATCTCCTCGTAGCCGTACACTCCCGCCGTGGCGGAGCCGCGCTCGAAGCGCAGCTCGCCCTTCAGGATGAAGAACTCGGCCGGCGTGATGTGCTGGTGCCGTCCGAACTTCACCCCCGGCTGCAGCTGCACGTACAGCACCCAGTCGCCGGTGACGTCGCTGTAGCGCAGCAGCTTGAACTTGACGCCGGCGCCGAGCTCCCGCCACTCGATCCGGTTGACGTCCACGAGCATCGCGCCCGGGATGCCCGGGTCGTGGTTCTCTCTCGGTACACGGTACATTGCCTTCTCCTCCCGTTCGCGTTCTCAGCGACCCGGCGGCAGCGGCTCGAGCACGACCACCGGGATGCGCCGCTCCGTCCACGTCTGATAGTCGGCGAAGCCCTGCTCCTGCTTGCAGATCGCGGCCCACAGTCGCTCGCGCTCCTCGCCCTGGGCTTCGCGCGCCCGCACGTCGACGACCCGCGATCCCTTCTGCACGCTGCCGATCGGGTTCTCGAGCAGGTTCAGCCACCAGCCCGGGTGCCGCGGCTGACCGGCGAACGACGCGATGACGACCCACGCCTCACTGTCCGCGAGGTGGGCGAGCGCGACGGTGCGCGGCTGGCCGGTCTTGCGGCCGATCGTCGTCAGCAGCAGCACCGGGTTGCCGCCGATCGATCCGCCGAGCCGGCCGCCGGTCGCCCGGTAGAGGCGCTTGTGGTTTCGCCAGATGAACTCGTTGACCCTCGTCCGTCGCACCGCGCCCATCGTTTCCTCCTGAATCGTCGCTCGGCTCGCGCCGCCGACGCCGCCGGTCAGCTCGCTTGCCCGCTCGGTCGCACCGTCCGCCGTCGCCTCGCCAGCACCCGCGCGGCGTTCCGCTCGTAGTCCCGGAACAGCGCGTCGAGATCGAGAGCTTCGGCGTCGACCAGCCACTGGTACACGGTGCCGAACATGAACGCGCAGAACTCGATCGCGAACTGCTCCGCGTTCACGTCCCGTGCGATCTCTCCCGTCGCGATGCCGCGCCGCACCCAGCGGGTGGCGTCCGCGCGATAGATGCGGTGGTGCTCGGCCAGACGGTTCCGGATCTCGGACGCGCGACCGAGCGACTCGTACCACAGGATGTACATGGCCCGCAGGTAATCGGATTCCAGCTTGAGGAAGTCGCGCAGCGCCCGGGCCGCGGCGATCACGGCCGCAATCCCGGCCTTGTCGCCGACGTAGCCGTTCAGATGGTCCTTCCAGCGCACGTCGAAGCGCGCGAAGAGCTCGAGGAGGAAGCCCTCCTTCGAGCCGAAGCGGGAGTGGGCGAGCCCCCGGCTGTAGCCGGCGAGCTCGCCGATCTCCTTGAGCGTGGTCCCCTGGGTGCCGCGCTCGATGATCAGCCGGATGGCCGCATCGAACATGCGCCGGTCGGAGAGCGCGGTGCGCTCGGCCTGGGTTCGCCGCCGCACCTTCGCCACGCGTACCGGCCTCCCGCGCGGGAGGCGAGCTCGCAGGGCATCGGCGGAGCTCGCCAGCCGCCGACTACTTGACGTACTCGACAAGGAGCCCCCCGGCCTCGCGGATCGCCCGCAGCGCGCGCTTGTCGAACTTGCCGACGCTGGTCTTGACGATCGCGTCGGGGAACGCCCAGTACTCGGGGATCCAGAACCGGGCGACGCGTCCGTCGAGGAACTCGCGCAGCTCCTGCGCCGACAGCGAATCCCGCGCGCGCACGACGATCGCCAGCGGCCGCTCCTGCCAGCGCTCGTCGGCGACGGCGATGACCGCGGCCTCCACCACGTCGGGGTGCGCCGCCAGGACGTTCTCCAGCTCCACCGAAGAGATCCACTCGCCGCCGGACTTGATCACGTCCTTGGTGCGGTCGGTGAGCTGCACGAAGTGCTTCTCGTCGATGTGCCCCACGTCGCCGGTCCGGAGCCAGCCGTCCGCGGTGAACGCGTCGCCGCCCTCGCCGCCGTGGTAGGCCCCGGTCACCCAGGGGCCGCGCAGCTGCAGCTCGCCGACGGTGGCGCCGTCGCGCGCCAGCGACCCGCCCGCGTCGTCGACGACACGAACCTCGACACCCGGCACCGGGCGGCCGCTCTTCGCGCGCCAGCGCGTCTCGCCGAGATCGCCGGGATCGCGCGGCGGATGCGACAGCGCGCACAGCGGGCTGGTCTCGGTCATGCCCCAGCCCTGCAGCACCGGCACGCCCCACTCCGCGCGCGCGGCATCGATCATCGCGGGCGGTACCGCCGACCCGCCGCAGACGAGCATGCGGAAGCTCGTCATGTCCACGCTCCCGGTCCGTGACGCGCGCAGCAGATCGCCGAGGATCGTCGGCACCATCGCGGAGAAGGTCGGGCGCGCCTGGCGGACCATCTCGCGGATGCCGTCGAGCTGGAGGTGCGGCCCGGGCAGGACGAAGTCGCTGCCGCTCAGCCAGCCGCTGTACGGCAGGCCCCACGCGTTGGCGTGGAACATCGGCGGCAGCAGCAGGATGCGGTCGCGCTCGCTGATGCCGAACGTATCCGCGGCGCGCGATGCCAGCGAGTGCACGAACGTCGTGCGGTGGCTGTAGACCACGCCCTTGGGGTTGCCCGTGGTGCCGCTGGTGTAGCAGACCGCCGCCGCCGCGACCTCGTCGAGCACCGGCCAGTCGTAGACGTCGGGCCGCGCCGCCAGCTCCGCCTGGTAGGTCGAGCAGGACGGGACACCGGGCAGGTCCGGCTCGGCGCCGACGAGCACGACGTGCTGCACCGTCTTCAGGAGCGGTACGACCGGCGCGAAGAGCTCGCGCAGGCTGCCGTCCACGATCAGCACCCTGTCCTCGGCGTGGTTGATGACGTACGCGACCTGCTCCGGCGCGAGACGGACGTTGACCGTGTGCAGCACGGCGCCCATGCAGGGAACGGCGAGGTAGGCTTCCATGTGCGCGCGGTTGTTCCAGCAGAACGTCCCCACGCGATCGCCCGGCCGCACGCCCAGCCCGGCGAGCGCGCCGGCGAGGCGCGCCGCATTGCGCGCCACGTCCCGGTACGACGCCCACGCGATGGCGCTGCCGTCGAAGGTGCCGACGAGGCTGTCCGGAAAGACGGTCGCGCCGTGGTCCATGATCATCCGCACCGACATCGGCGTGTGCATCATGGTCGCGTTCATCGTCGCCATCCCATCTCTCCCGGGCGCCGGTGCTCCACCGGACACGACATCCCCTACACTTGCTTGATTGCGTCCAGCAAGTGGGTGTAGGGATCGGGGAGCGGACGGGGCCGCCAGCGCAGGGCCGCGACGCGATGCCGGGTGCCGTTCGGGACCGCAGATCGAGGAGGAAGGCGATGAAAGTCGGGCTGCTGATGGTGTTTCAGAACTTCCAGGACCGCGTCACGGACACGGACGCCTACCAGCGCGACATCCACCTGGCGAGTCTCGCCGAGCCGCTGGGCTTCGACACCCTGAGCGCGGTCGAGCACCACTTCTGGAACTACGCGATGTCGCCCGACAACACGCAGTTCCTCGCCTACATGGCGGCCCGCACCGAGCGCATCAAGCTCCTGACCGGAGCCATCATCCTTCCCTGGCACAGCCATCCCGTGCGCGCCGTGGAGCGCATGATCATGCTCGATCACCTGAGCGGCGGTCGTGCGCTGCTGGGCGTCGGCCGCGGCCTCGCCCGGCGCGAGTACGAGGCGTTCGGCATCGACATGAACGAGGCCCGGGACCGCTTCGACGAGGCAGCCGAGATGATCCTGCGCGGCCTCGAGACCGGCGTCGTCGAGGGGCACGGCCCCTACTTCCCGCAGAAGCGCATCGAGGTGCGCCCGGGCAACCTCGCGGGTGCGGCGCCGTGGCGCGACCGCTTCTACGCGGTCGGCATGTCCTCCGACTCCGTCCCGGTCGTCGCCCGGCTCGGCGCCAAGATGATGAGCTTCGCCCAGAAGCCGTGGAAGGAGATGACCGACCACTTCGGCCGGTACCGCGAGCTGTTCGCCAAGCACCACCCGGACCGCGCCGTCCCGGCGCCGGTCTGCGTCGACTTCATGTGCTGCGACGAGAGCGGGGACCGCGCCGAAGAGCTCGCCCGCGAGCACATGGCGAACTACTACGTGACGGTGATGGAGCACTACGAGATGGCCAGCACCCACTTCTCGCAGATGAAGGGCTACGGCGACTACGCCACCAACGCGGTGGCACTGCAGGCGTCCGGGATGGACCAGGCGGCCAACGGCTTCGTCGACATCAATACCTGGGGCACGCCGAACCGGATCCTCGAGGGCCTCGAGCAGCGCCAGCGCGACATCGGCGATTTCGACCTGACGGTACAGGTCAGCTACGGCGGCATGACCCCCGAGAACGCCGAGAAGAGCATGCGCCTGTTCGCCAGCAAGGTGCTGCCGGAGGTGCAGTCGTGGCGCCGTCAGGCGGCCTGACCGCGCCGGGAATGCTCGCATGGTGACCGAAGTACGGCGTCTCTCCGCCGACGACCGGCTGGCGATGCACGAGGTCGTGAGCCGCGCCGCCTGGGCGTACGACGAGGCGCGCCTCGACGTGGTCGAGAGCTGCTTCGCCGCGGATGCGGTGATGACCGTCGAGATCGCCGGCGCCGGGGCCCCGGCGCGGATCGAGGGACGCGACGCCATCGTCGGGCTCATCCGCTCGTCGATCGAGGGGCAGAACGACCAGCGCCGCCACGTGATGTCGAACGTGTTCTTCGAGTCCGACGACGCAGCCGGACCCGTGGTGATCTCGACACTGACGCTCGTCGTCGTCGCGGACGGCACCGCCCGCGTCCTGTCGTGCGGCACCTATCGCGACGAGATGGCGCGCGACGGCGACGCGTGGCGCATCCGTCGACGCGATCTCCGGCTCGACCTGCCGTACTGATGAACGTCGGCGCCATCCCCGCCAAGTGGGCGCGCCTCGCCCGCGGTCGCGAGGCCGTGATCGATGCGAGCAGCGGCCGGCGGACGACCTTCGGTCAGCTCGAAGAGCGCGTGCGACGCCTCGGCAGCGCGCTGCGCGGTCGGCTCGGCCTTTCGTCCGGTGATCGCGTGGCGGTGCTGTCGAGGAACAGCGTCGAGTTCCTCGAGGTGTACTTCGCTGCCGGCCAGCGGCGCCTGATCGTGCAGCCGCTCAACTGGCGGCTCGGCGTCCCGGAGATGGCGAAGATCGTCCGCGGCGCCGCACCGCGCGCGCTGATCTTCGCGCACGAGCTCGAGAACGAGGCCGCCGAGCTGCGCCGCCAGGTCGAGGTCGAGCACTGGATCGAGTACGGCGGCGGCGAGCGTGGCTACGAGGCGCTGATCGCCCGCGGCTCCGACGCGGCGTGCGTCGAGCGCGTGTCGGACGACGATCCGCTGCTGATCCTCTACACCGGCGGCACCACCGGCGAATCGAAGGGCGCCCTGCACACGCACGGCAGCGCCAGCATGGCGATGCTCAACCAGACCGTGGCCGAGCGCATCGTGCCGAGCGACGTCTACATGCTCACCGGGCAGATGTTCCACATCCCGGTCCTGCTCGCGATCAACTACCTCGCACACGGCTGCCCGCTGGTGCTGATGAACTTCGAGGCGCGCCTCGCGCTCGAGCTCATCGAGCGCGAGCGCGTGTCCGCCTTCCTCGGCATCACGACGATGCTCAACTGGATGCTCGCCGAGCCGAGCTTCGCGCGCTTCGACCTGTCGAGCCTGCGCAACGTGCAGTACGGCGGCGGACCGATGCCGGCGAGCGTCGTCGAGGCGGCACTCGCGTCGCTGCCGTGCACGCTCATCCAGGGCTACGGCCAGACCGAGGGCGGGACGATGACGTTCCTGTCGCAGGAGGACCACCGCGACGCCGTGCGCGGCGTGCACCCCGAGCGCCTGCGCTCGTGCGGGCGCGAGGGTTTCGTGACCACGATCTCGGTGGCCGATGCCGACGGGCGCGATGTGCCGCGCGACGGCACGACGCTCGGCGAGATCGTCGTCCGCTCGCCGGCCAACATGCGCGAGTACTGGGGGCGGCCCGATCTCACCTCCGCCACGCTGCGCGACGAGGGCATGCGGACGGGTGACATCGCCACGTGGGACGCGGACGGCTACGTCTTCATCGTCGACCGCGCGAAGGACATGATCATCACCGGCGGCGAGAACGTCTACTCGGTGCAGGTGGAGGCGGCCGTGCAGCGGCATCCGGCCGTGCTCGAGGTCGCCGTGATCGGCGTGCCGGACGACATCTGGGGCGAGGCCGTCAAGGCCGTGGTCGTGCTCAAGCCCGGCATGCAGGCGAGCGCGCAGGAGATCATCGACACGGCAAAGCAGCAGCTCGCGTCGTACCAGAAGCCGAAGTCGGTCGACTTCGTGGCGGCGCTGCCGAAGGCGCCGACCGGCAAGATCCTGAAGCGCGAGCTGCGCGCCCCGTACTGGCAGGGCCGCGAGCGGCAGGTATGAGCGGACTCCTGACGCCGGAGATGCTCGCCCACGTGGGGCGCGGGCGCCCGCCCCGCACCGAGCCCGTCACCCGGCGCGACATCCGCAAGTACGCGATCGCCTCGGGACAGCGGCTGCGCAAGTACCTCGACGGCGACGAGGCACCGCCGCTGTTTCACGTTGCGCTGTTCTGGGACGTCGTCGAGAAGGACGACCTCCTGCCCGACGGCGTGTCGGTGGATCCGCTGCTGCCCGACCTGCCGCTGAAGCGCGCCATGGCCGGCGGCATCACGGTCCGCTACCACCGCCCCGTCCGACCGGGCGACACGCTGGTGGCGGTGCGGACGCTGACCGACCTGTACGAGAAGACCGGGCGCTCGGGCGCCCTGCTCTTCTACGAGGTCACGCTCGAGATCACGCTCGAGAGCGGCGAGCCGGTCCTCACCGAGAAGACGACGCGGCTCCTGCGCTAGGATGGGATCGTGAACCTCGACGAGCTCGCCATCGGCACGCCCCTCCCGGGGCGCGAGCACCGCCCCGACGAGGTCGATCTTTTTCTTTACAACGCGGCCCTGTGGAACGCGCACCGCATCCACTACGACCAGGCGTACGCAACCGGCGTCGAAGGGTACCCGGGGCTCGTGGTGCCGGGGCCGCAGCTCGGCGACTGGCTGACCCAGGTCGTCCTCGAGTGGATCGGCGACGACGGCGTCCTCGTCGAGTTCGAGTACTCGAACCGCCGCGCGGCATACGCCGGCGAGACGCTGCGCGCCGGCGGTCGGGTGAGTCGCATCGATGCCGAGCGCTCGGAGGTCGGGCTCGAGCTCGAGATCAAGAACGCGCGCGACGAGGTGATCACGCCGGGCTCGGCCATCGTCCGGCTCGGGAGGACCCGCGCGTGAGCCTGCGCGGTGCCGCAGCGATCGTCGGCATCGGCGACACCGCCGTCGGCAAGCTGCCGGGCTGGACGGCGACCGGCCTGACCGTCGAGGCGGCACGTCTGGCGCTGGCCGACGCAGCACTCGACAAGAGCGCCATCGACGGACTGGTGACCTGCGATTCGATGGTCGAGCCGCACATGTACCACGCCGAGTTGATCGCCCAGACGATGCGGATCCGGCCGCGCTGGTGCATGACGCTCAGCGCGGGCGGTGCGACGAACTTCGCGGCGGTGCACCATGCCGCCGCAGCCATCGCGACCGGACAGTGCACGACGGTCCTGATCGTCTCCGCGGACGTCCTCCGAACAGGGCTCACGCCCGAGCGCGCGCAGGCGCAGATGTCGTCGACCGGCGATCCCGACTTCGAGGCGCCGTACGGCCTCCCGGTACCGGGCTCGTACGCGCTCGTCGCGCGGGCGCACATGCACGCCTACGGGACCACCGCCGAGCAGCTCGCACGGGTCGCGGTCACCACGCGCGCGCACGCCGCGCTGAACCCGGCGGCCGAGAAGCGCACGCCGATCACCGTCGACGACGTGCTCGCGTCGCGCATGATCGCCGACCCGCTGCACCTGCTCGACTGCTCGCTCGTGTCCGACGGCGGTTCTGCGGTGATCGTCACCGCGGCCGAGCGCGCGCGCGACTTTCCACACCCGCCGGTGCTGCTCCTCGGCGCCGGTGAAGGGCGATCGCACGAGCACGTGAGCCAGGCGCCGAGCCTGGTCACGTCGGCGGCGCGCGAGTCCGGACGCCGCGCCTACGACATGGCACGCCTCGGGCCCGCGGACGTCGACTTCGCCGAGCTCTACGACTGCTTCACCCCGGTGGTGCTCGTCGAGCTCGAGGATCTCGGCTTCTGCCCGAAGGGCGAAGGCGGCCCGTTCGTCGCCGACGGCCACACGGCTCTCGGCGGTTCGTTGCCGACGAACACGCACGGCGGCCTGCTCTCGCACGCGCACCCGGGCAACCCGGGATCGATGTTCGCGCTCACCGAAGCCGTGCGACAGCTGCGCGGCGACGCCGGCGAGAGGCAGGTGCGCCGTGCGGAGATCGGGCTGGTGCACGGCCAGGGCGGGATCCTGTCGAGCCACTGCACGCTCGTCCTCGGGCGCGAGGTCGCGCGATCGTGACGACGACGGCCAAGCCGCTCCCCGTGCCCACGGCCGTCACTGCCCCCTACTGGGAAGGCTGCCGGCGTGGCGTGCTGCTGCTCCAGCGCTGCACCGCGTGCCACGCGGTACAGCTGCCGCCGCAGCGCCACTGCGGCAGCTGTCTCGGCGACGCGCTCGAGTGGCAGCCCGCCGCCGGAACGGGACGGATCACGTCGTGGACCGTCGTGCGCCACCCGATGTCGGCCGCGTTCGCGGCGGACGTTCCGTACGCCGTCGCGATCGTGGCCCTGGACGAAGGTCCGACGATGATGGCCAGGATCCGCGATTGTGACCTCGACGCGCTTCACGTCGGCATGCGCGTCGGGGTCGGCTTCGAGCCGCGCTCGGAAACGATCGCCCTGCCGTACTTCCGTCCGGCTCGGTAGCCGCCGACGAAGAGCTCAGTCAGCGCGGACGTCGCGTCTGCGATGCCTTTAGGTCTGGCTGTCACGATCCGCCGGGCGTGATTCTGCAGGTAGGCCGATTGCTATGATTGATAGCGCATCAAAGCCGGCTTCGAGGTCCTCTCTTCTCTGGACGTGATGCTCGCCGAGGAGAAGCTCGACGAGCGGATGATAGTCGCCGGTCGTGGGCCCGATGCTCCAAGCGTCGACGAGCGTGGTGAGCGCGTCGGGAATGGAGGTAAAAACCTCTCCAACGCCGGGCACGCAGTGAATGCGTCGAGTAATGGCCGGGGGCGGGCGGCATTCACGCCGTGCTTTCCGGGAAGAGCCCCGGCATCCAGCGCGAAGCGAGGGTCGCCGGGAAAGCCAGTCGCAGATTCGCACGCGTGCTGTCCGACGTGAGGGCGCCCTGTTCCAGCAAGGCAGAGACGACGCGGCGGGCCTGGCGATCACCGGTCCCAACTACGCCGGCGGCGTCGGCGCGCGGGAGTTCGCCACGGTAAAGAACGGCTTCGAGGATGCTACCCGCCTTCGGTGGGAGCTGATTGAGCCTGGCTTCTTCTTCGGCCCACAGCTGATACAATCTGAACATGCGCCCTCTTGTCGGACGTCGCGAGCGTGGCTCGACTTCGCTAACGCGCCCGCACAGTCCGGCCCCGGTGCCGTCGAACTCCGAATTCCGACCAGAACGCCGTCCGGGCGCCGCGCGACCTCTTGCGCGGCGCCCCATTTTCGTTGACCCGCGCCCTCTCGCTCGCCCCACGTACGGCTGGCTAACCCGGCCCGGGCGACCCGAAGACCCGCGCCCCGCCAATTCCGCCCCACGAAGCGAGTTTTATCCCTTGCGCGGGTCCGGCGTTCGAGTTACCGCCGAGGGCAGTTCGACGGTGTCGCGTCACCCGCGGGCGGGGCTCCGGCACAGTCGCGTACGACGACTGACGTTGCGCACGAGCATAACCGGAGACGTCAGCGCGGCCCGCACGGGCGGGGGCTCGCGCTGGTGGCCGCAGGCGCGCCGAGCAGGAACATGAATACGAGACACAACCGATCGGGCGACGCCCCATCGTCCGAGCTGGTCCCAGCCGACGCGACCGCGCCGGACCCGCTCGCCCTCGCGCGCGCCCTCTTGAACGCGACCAGCGACGCCGTCGTCGTCACCGACGCGGACCGGCGGATTACCGCCTACAACCGCCGCTACGCCGAAATCTGGGGCTTCCCGCCCGGCCTCCTCGACAGCGCCGACCACCGGGCCGCCGTCCGCGCGATCGCCGCCAAGTTCGACGAGCCCGACAAGCTGATCGCCGGCGTCGACGCGATCGACGCCTCCGCCCCGGCCCAGTCCTACGATGTCCTCTACCTCACCGACGGCCGCAGCTTCGAACGGTTCTCCGAGGCCCTGGTCATCGACGGCCGCCCCGCCGGCCGCGTCTGGAGCTTCCGCGACGTCACCGACCGCGGCCTGGCCGACGAGGCCCGCTCCCGCCTCGCCGCCATCGTCGAGTCCTCCGACGACGCGATCATCAGCAAGACCCTCGAGGGCGTCATCGTCACCTGGAATACCGGCGCCCAGCGCACGTTCGGCTACACCGCCGACGAGATCGTCGGCAAGTCCGTCCTCACCCTCATCCCCCCCGACCGCCAGCACGAGGAGCCCATCATCCTCTCCCGCATCCGCTCCGGCCAGCGGATCGACCACTACGAGACCAGCCGCGTCCGCAAGGACGGCGTCCTCATCGACGTCTCCCTCACCGTCTCCCCCGTCAAGGACTCCTCCGGCCGCATCATCGGCGTCTCCAAGATCGCCCGCGACATCAGCGAGGTCAAACGCGCCGCCGTCGAGCGCGAGCGCCTGCTCGCCGACGAGCGCGCCGCTCGCGCCGAGGCCGAGCGCGTCAGCGTCGTGAAGGACGAGTTCCTCGCCACCCTGTCCCACGAGCTCCGCACCCCGCTCAACGCGATCCTCGGGTGGGTGCAGATCCTCCGCTCCCACCCGATCACCGACCCCGACGTCAACGAGGCCCTGATCGTCATCGAGCGCAGCACCCGCGTGCAGACCCAGCTCATCGACGACCTCCTCGACATGAGCCGGATCATCTCCGGCAAGCTCCGCCTCGACGTCCAGCGCGTCGACCTCGCCGACGTCATCCGCGCCGCCGTCGCCTCCGTCCGCCACGCCGCCGAGGCCCGCAACATCCGCCTCCAGATCATCCTCGACACCGTCGCCGGGCCCGTCCGCGGCGACCCCAACCGCCTCCAGCAGTGCTTCTGGAACCTCCTGACCAACGCGATCAAGTTCACCCCCAAGGGCGGCCGAGTCCAGGTCGCCCTCGAGCGCGTCAATAGCCACATCGAGGCCTGCGTCGTCGACAGCGGCCAGGGCATCGAGCGCGAGTTCCTCCCCCACGTCTTCGAGCGCTTCCGCCAGGCCGACGCCAGCACCACCCGCCGCCACGGCGGCCTCGGCCTGGGCCTCTCGATCGTCAAGAACCTGGTCGAGTTCCACGGCGGCACCGTCAGCGCCCGTAGCGACGGGCCCGGCACCGGCGCCACGTTCTGCATCGAACTGCCCCTGATGGCTGCCGACTCCGACAAGGCCGCCCCCGACCGCCAGCACCCGCGCGCCACCTCGTTCGCGTCCGCCCCCACGGAACACCCGTCGCTCGACGGCGTCACCGTCCTTGCCGTCGACGACGAGCCCGACGCCCGCGAGTTGCTCCGCCGCATCCTCGAGGAGTGCGGCGCCCGCGTCGTCCTCGCCGCCTCCGCCGACGACGGCCTCGCCGCCGTCCGCCGCGAACGCCCCGACATGATCGTCAGCGACATCGGCATGCCCGGCAAGGACGGCTACTCCTTCATCCGCAACGTCCGCCAGCTCTCCGCCGACGAGGGCGGCCGAACCCCCGCCGCCGCGTTCACCGCCTTCGCCCGCGCCGAGGACCGCATGCGCGCCCTCCACGCCGGCTTCCAGACCCACCTCGCCAAGCCCGCCGACGCCGCCGAACTCACCGCCGTCGTCGCCAGCCTCGCCACCCGCCGCGGACCCACGTGATCACGCCCCATCCCCTCACCCCCTCACCTCCCCTCCCGCTCACGGATACGGCGCCACCTTCGGCTGATCCCCCGGCAACTCCAACGCCCCCACGATCTCGCTCAAGCGGCGAGGCAGCACACCGCCGCGATTTGTACATATGCCCTCTTGTCGGACGTCGCGAGCGTGGCTCGACTCCGCTAACGCGCCCGCACAGCACGCAACGGAACAAAGCCGCTGTCAACGGAAATCTGGCCAGGACGTCACCCGCGAGGCATCGGCCACGGCCTCGACACGCCCAGATCCCGTGACCGGCCGACCTGCTGGCGGCGCAGGCGGCGGCGTTGTCGAACCGGCTGCGCGGCCTGTTGTTCGAAGCGCGCCCGAATCGCGCCGGGCACTGGTTGGGGGCGCAAGCGCGGGTGGCAGCCACGTCGCTCGACGGCCGGCACGTCTTCGTCGGAGAACGATCGTGGGTCGAGCCGAGCGCGCGGCTCGGCGAAAACGTCGTGCTCGCGGCGGACGTGGTGATCGACCGTGGCGCCCGCTTGCGCAACTGTCTGGTGCGCGACGGCACCTACATCGGCAAGAATCTCGACCTCGAGAACGCCATCGTCGCCGGACCGCTCCTGGCACGCGCCGATACGGGCATCGTCACCGAGGTCGGCGACCCCTTTCTCTTGGCCTCGACGCAGGGGCGCAAGACGCCGGCATGGCGCCGCTCGGTGACGCGCTGGCTGGAGGGATGGCGGCCTGGCCTGGCGAAGCACAGCGCCGCCGGGTCGGCTTTTTCTACCCCGAAACGTGTATGCTCACAGCCTGATGCCCGCCTGCTTGCGAGGCCAGCGAAAGGTAAGGTCGCCGGCATGAAGGACGTTTTCGTCCCACCGATTCCTGACGAGCCTTGGGGCGCGCATGACTTTCGCCAATCGCTCGACGCCGTGCTGCGCAGCTATCTGCCTCTCGTCTTCGCCGGCCTCGCCTTCTATTACGCCCTGCTCACCGTCAGTCACGCCGCGCTCCTCGCTGGGACGACGCGCATCGTCATGATGAGCGCGTCCGGGACCACGTTGGCGATCTTGCTCGGCCTGGCGTGGCACTCGCTTTCGGGGAAACCGCCGATCGGCTGGGCCCTCCCGATGGGATTCGGGGTTGCCGTGCTGACGCTGCTCAATAGCCTGCTGCATCTCGCGGTGACACGCGACGTCGCGCAGACGATCAACATCGTCTTGGTCGTGAGCAGCGCCGGGGCGCTATTGCTCTCGGGCCTGTGGTTGAACCTCTTGATCGTCGTGAGCGTCGCCTCGTGGGTGGCCGTGATGTACTGGTCGGCGCCGCCGCAGGCATGGGGCCACTATGCCTACGCCATCTTCAGCGCCGCCATCATCGCCAACCTGGTGCGCTTTCTGCAGGTGCGCACGCACCGCGAAGTCTGGGATCTGCACCGCGAGCGGGAGGCGGCGCAAGCTGCGTTGATCGAGCGCGCGGCGCGCGAAGCGGCGATTTTGGAGTCGGCGCTGGACTGCATCGTCGTGATGGACGCGCAGGGTCTGGTGGTCGAGTTCAATCCGGCGGCCGAGGCCACCTTCGGGTATCGACGCCACGAGGTGGTCGGCCGCTTGATGGCGGAATTGATCGTGCCGCCGGCGCTACGCCCGGCGCACTACGACGGGCTGAAGCGATTCTTCGCCACCGGCGCCGGACCCGTCCTGCACCGACGCATCGAGATCACGGCGATGCGCGCCGGCGGCGAAGAGTTTCCGGTGGAACTGGCGATCGTGCCGATCGGTTCGGGCGGGAACACGTTGTTCTCGGCCTACCTACGCGACATCACCGAACGCAAGCGTTCGGTGATCGAGTTGGCGGGGGCGCGCGACCGTGCCGAAGCGGCCAGCCTCGCAAAAAGTCGGTTCCTGGCGACGATGAGCCACGAGATTCGCACGCCCCTCAACCCGGTCATCGCCCTGACGAGTGTGCTGCTCGAAGGCAAGCTCGACCCGCAACAGCGCAACTACGTCGAGCGCATCCGCCAGTCCGGCCTGTTGTTGCTGCGTCGCATCAGCGACGTCCTCGACTTCTCCAAGATCGAGGCCAGGCGCATGGAAATCGAATGTGTCGACTTCTCGTTGCGCGAGGCCTTGCAGCAGATGATCGACCTGTTCGAGCAGCAGGCGGCGGCGAAGGAGCTGCTGCTCGAATGTGCGGTTGCGCCCGAAGTTCCGGATTGGGTGCGCAGCGACCCCGGGCGGTTGCAGCAGATCCTGTCCAATCTCATGTCGAATGCGATCAAGTTCACCGACCACGGATTCGTCCGCCTCGAGGTCGCCTATCTCGACGGCGACACGGCCCGGCCCAGCGTGCGCTTCGCGGTACGCGACAGCGGCATTGGCATCAGCGAGCAGGAGCGCCAGCAGCTGTTCGAACCCTTTCGCCAAGGGGATTCGTCTTCGACCCGGCGCCTTGAGGGCAGCGGCTTGGGGCTCGCCATCGCGCACGAGCTGGTGCATCTGCTCGGCGGCGAGATCGCCTGTGAGAGCGTCGTCGGCGAAGGTAGTCGTTTCTCTTTCACCCTGCAGCTGGCGATCGCGACGACACCGCCCGTCGCGGCCGAACCGAAGGAAGCAGCCGAGACGCCCGAGTCGCGGGAACTCGGCGGCGCCCGCATCCTCGTCGTCGAAGACAACTCGATCAATCAGGAAGTGCTCATGCTCATGCTGCGGCTCCTGGGTCATAGTGTCGACCTCGCGGGCGATGGACGCGAGGCGATCGAAGCGGTGCAGCAGCGCGGCTACGACTTGGTGCTGATGGATTGTCAGATGCCGAACGTCGACGGCTACGCCGCGACGGCGGAGATACGCCGCTTGGAGACGAAGGGCGCTCGCCTGCCGATCATCGCCGTGACGGCGTATGCCGGCAAGGGAGATCGCGAGCGTTGTTTCGCCGCGGGAATGGACGACTTCCTCGGCAAGCCGGTCGATCTCGATCAGCTACGGTCGATACTGCATCACTGGCTGAAGGAACGCGCCAAGGCGACGAGTTGCGTCGTCGACGGCGCGGTGCTCGACGGCTTGCGCGAACTGGAGTCGCCGAGCCATCCACCCCTGGTCAATCGGCTCCTGAGCAACTGGATCAACCGCACCCCCGAGCGCTTGGAGCGGATGCGGCAGGGCTTGGAGCAAAGCGATCTCGAGGCCATCGCCAACGAGGCCCACAGCATGAAGTCGGAAAGCGGCAACCTCGGCGCCATGGCATACTCGGACCTCGCCTCACGCCTGCAGGACGCCGCCCGCAACGGCGACCTAGAGGCATGCCGAGCCTTGGTCGATGCCTTGTTCGCCGACCTAGCCGCGGTATCGCAGGCGTTCCGGGAACAGATCCGCCCCGACGCCGAGTGATCGTCGCGACCGGCTCGAGTCGGTACGGGCACGAGGTGACAGGGCGGAGGAATCGCGCTCCGCAGCGGCCATGATCCGAACCATCGAATGGCGCGACGACGCCGTGGTCATGCTCGATCAGCGTCTGCTTCCGACACGCGAGGTCTACAACACCTATCGCACGCACGACGAAGTAGCGCGCGCCATCAAGGACATGGTGATCCGCGGCGCCCCGGCCATCGGCGTGGCGGCGGCGTTGGGTGTGGCGCTGGGCATGCGCCAGGCCAAGGGCAACCCCGAGCGCGCGCTGGAACGGATCTGCGCCAAACTCGCGGCAACCCGCCCGACGGCGGTCAATCTCGCTTGGGCCCTGGCGCGCATGCGTCGATCCTTCGTCGCCAACCGCAGTTTGCCGACGGAGCAGCTGCGCAAGACCTTGCTCGACGAAGCCTTGGCCATTCGCAGCGAGGACATCGAAGCGCGTCGCGCGATGGGGCGCCTGGGCGCCGAGCTGATTCCCGCTGGCGCCTGCGTCATGAGCCACTGCAACGCCGGGGCTCTCGCCACCGCCGGTTACGGCACGGCGCTGGGCGTCATCCGCGCGGCGCGCGAAGCCGGCAAGGGCATTTCGGTCATCACCAACGAGACACGCCCGTTTCTGCAGGGAGCGCGCCTGACGGCCTGGGAGTTGGTGAAGGAGAAGATCCCGGCGACGCTGAGCGGGGATGCCCGGTCCAGAGCTCATCTCGAATCTCCTCGGCGCCACCGGATCGAGCGCCGGTCACAGGGGAATTGCCGCGGATGCCGATCTCGCGGGGTAGACCCCACCGGCACGTCGTCGGCGCGCGACGACAGGCACTCGCAAACGCGCGGGTCAATCAAAGTCGGCACGGATTCGGCACGGGACCACCCGGTCGCCGGGAACGGCACGCTGGGCGGCGCTGCCCGTTCCCGCCGATGCAGAATGCGCGAACACGGCCGATTCCCGAAACCTGCGATCGGGCGGCGCAAGCGCGCGATTTCCATGCTCGCCGCCGGCCATTGCAGATGGTGTGCCGAGGGGCCCGATCCAGCCCGCGCGGAAACGGCCCCTGGTCACGTATCCGAGATTATTTTGTGCGGGACCGCATGGCACTCGCCCGAGACCGCGCGGAAAGCCCTGCGGACGGCCGCGGGCACGCCGCCGCGAGCCGTCGGACCGTGGGTTGCGGCAGCCCCTGGCAGCCCGGGGAGCCAGACGAGAGCTCAGCCCTCCTGGTCGACGTCGATGTCGCGCCGCGCGAACTTCCAGCCGGTCGGCGTGCGGACGAAGCGATCGCGGTAGACACCCGTGTTGGTGAAGCGCGGGGTCTTCTCGCCGCGGAACTGGAAGGCGACCACGAACATCGTCTCGCCGCGTACCGATCCGTCGCTCTCCGGTGTGAGCAGCGTGCCGGCCTGAACGTGGCGGGTGGTCACGAGGCCCTGCTTCGCCATCGCCTCGTAGAAGCCGTCGATGAACGTCCGGCGCTCGGTGTTCGATCCGTACGACCAGGCCTGCTTGCCGACGAAGGCGGCCTGGATGACCGCGTCGTCGGTGAACAGTCCGACCCAGCCGGCCACATCGCGACCGTCCCAGGTGTAGCTGTAGCGATGGATCAGGTCCGTGATCGCGGCGCGGTCCTCGAGGGCGACCCCGGGCGCAACCGGAGCGCCACGACCCGCCGCCTGACGGGTCGCGCTGCAGCTCGGTGCCACGAGGGCGAGCGCGACGGAGAGAAGCACGACAGGATGGCGCTGCATCACCGGTGGGATCCTTTCTCGACGAGGGCCACGTGCGACGCGATCGCATCGCTGACGGCGCCCGGGGCTTCGATGGTCACGGCGTGTCCCGCGCCGGCGATGTCGACGCGGCGGGCACCCGGGATGGCGGACGCGACCGATGCCGAGTCGCGCGTGAGCAGGTCGCCGCCGGCGACGACGACCAGCGT
>Ga0194128_10002843_pt1 | contig 27418 bp, 21 predicted proteins | sample TA2KigCa65mmetaG_FD_148650 | JGI IMG/M metagenome (GOLD analysis project Ga0194128, IMG submission 148650) | Freshwater microbial communities from Lake Tanganyika, Tanzania - TA2015037 Kigoma Deep Cast 65m | ecosystem: Environmental > Aquatic > Freshwater > Lake | place: Tanzania: Lake...
AAAGGCGGCTACTGGGTAGTGGAGAGTCGACTCCATCATTGCCTGGACATCACTCTCAGAGAAGATGAGAGCCGAGTGCGCACTTTCCACAGCGGCACGAATCTTAGGAACCATTCGACGCATCGTCCGCAGCTTTGCCAACGCTGCGGTCAATCGCGCGCGAAAGAACAATCCCAAATCCAAATGCAACACCGGCACCTTTCAAAGCCGGTTCAAATCCGCTCATGGCGGACGCGAACGACTCCATGCGCTCGCGCTCATGGACCATCCGAACATCGCCAATGTGTTCGACGCCGGCGCGACCGAGAGCCTTCACCCGGTCTCCGACCACCTGCCTGCCGCGACTGCGGCGCAGACAGGCCCTCTCCCATCCGGGGTTGGGGGTGAGGGTGCACCGCGTTTATCCGCCGGTCGGCCCTACTTCGTGATGGAGTTAGTGCGCGGGGTGCCCATCACGGAGTATTGCGACAAGAATCATCTCAACTCTCGACGGCGGCTCGAACTCTTCCTCCCGGTTTGCCAGGCCATCCAACACGCGCGCCAGAAAGGCATCATCCATCGCGATCTCAAACCTTCCAACGTGCTGGTCACGGTGCGGGACGGCCGGCCTGCGCCGATGGTGATCGACTTCGGCATCGCCAAAGCGACGCACCAGAAGCTCACCGAGAAAACGCTCTTCACGAATCTCGGCCAGATGATCGGCACGCCGGTTTACATGAGCCCCGAACAAGCCGAGATGAGCAAACTGGACGTCGATACCCGGAGCGATATTTATTCGCTGGGCGTGCTGCTTTACGATTTATTGACCGGCACAACTCCTTTCCCCGAGAAACGCTTGCGCATCGCCGGCTTTGCCGAAATTCAGCGGATCATCGCGGAGGAAGAACCTGAGCGGCCATCAACGCGGCTCACTACGATGGACAACGAGCAGCGCACGACCATCGCGCGCAACCGCAGCATGGGAGTCTCCGCGCTCGGCCGATTGCTGCGTGGCGACCTCGATTGGATCGCGATGAAGTGTTTGGAGAAAGACCGCACGCGCCGGTACGAAACGGCGAACGGTCTGGAGATGGACATCCACCGGCACTTGAACAACGAACCGATCTTCGCACGTCCGCCCAGCGCCGTGTATCGCTTCCGGAAAATGGTGCGACGAAACAAGGTTGCCTTCGCGGGCGCAGCGGCGGTGCGGGCGGCTTTGTTGATCGGAGCCGTCGGAATGACCGGTCTTTATTTTCGGTCCGAGCGACTACGCAAAGAAGCTCAGCGAAATCTTTACGTGGCGAACATGAACCTGGCGCAGCAAGCGTGGGAGCAGAACAATGTTGGGCGCTTGAGGCAATTGTTGCAGGAGACAGCGACGTATCCGAACCGGGGGTTTGAATGGCACTGCTGGCAACGCCAAGCGCATTTGGCTTTGAAAACACTGCGCGGGCACCTTGGCGTAGTAACGGCGGTCGCCTTTTCGCCGGACAGCCAGCGGGTTGTAACTGGAAGCTGGGACACCCCCGCCAAGGTATGGGAAGCGAACAGCGGTAGAGAGATGCTAACGCTGAAAGGGCACAGCAGTAACGTCCAGGCCGTGGCGTTTTCTCCCGACGGCAAGAAAATTGTCACGGGCAGTTACGATAAGATGGCGAAGCTGTGGGACGCAACTAGCGGCAGAGAATTGCTCACCCTCAAGGGCCACAGCGGCTGGGTCCGCTCCGTGGCCTTTTCCCCGGACGGCCAACGGATTCTCACTGGAGGCAGTTCAACCGTCATCAAAGTGTGGGACGCTAAAGGGGGACACGAGTTGCTCAATCTTAATGGACAGGGCGAAGGAGGTTGGTATTTAGCGTTTTCTCCTGACGGCCGTCGAATTGTCACGAACTGTGATAATGCCGCCGTCGTCTGGACAGCGGCATCCACGGAACAAGTGGCGGCGTGGCAGAAGGAAGAACAGGCCGCTGCACAACGCTGACGCGTAAAATCCGAATCCGAATATCGAGATCCGAAACAAATTCTAATGCAGATAATCGAAGCGATCGAAACGGGCGTGGTCCTTTTCGTGCGGCTTGTTGGGCGTTCTTCCCATCAGAGGAGCCTCAGGTGATGCGGATTTCGCAGGAGACAATCCAGATATCGATCTGTCGGAATCTCTGCTTCAGGGTCAGCTTGAGTTGATCGAAAAAAGCGGCGCTTTCTTCCGTATCTTCGACATCAATGAAGAACTTTACGTTTTCTTCCTCGTATCGCTTCCCTTAGTGAAGTCAGATGCCTCTGAGGATCTCCGGTTGCCAGGTGACACCCCCGAACCGGGCTACGATTTGTTCCGCTGTCTCCCAGAACTTCGGCTGCTCGATGGGAGTGCCGTCATTGTACCGGGTGGGCAAGATGATTTCGTAGCGTCTGAACGACATCGTCGTGGTGAAGACTCTCCAGGAGCGTGAATGAGACGCGCTCGGCGGTCAGCCATTCGAGAGCCGGGGAAGGAACAATGAGAACCTGGTCACGCAACACGGTCACTCGCCCGCGTTGCATCAGCCCGTGCAGCGCCTTCGCGCAATCGTCGCGGGATTCGATTCTGATCTTTGCGAAAGTCATGACTGAATGGAAGTTAGTCGCCGACGTTGCCGCGGTCAATTTGCGATTTCCAGGTCGTCCAATTGTCTGCCCATTCTTCCAATTGGATAAACGCGAACGAGCATGCCGGCTTTAGGGGACTCAAAAGTTGTCGAACTGAGATGGCGCCAACGACAGCCCCGAATTATTTGCACTTCATCCGCACTATTACTTAAGTACTTTGTAATAAATGGAGCGGGTCTGGGAATGGAACCCAGCCAGGGTTTCGGCTCGGGAGCGATTCGCGTTGCTAGTCATGCGCCTGTGTCATTTCATTCCGACATGAAATCGTTGACCGAGTATCTCTGGTTTGAGGTCCCAAACCGGCGCGGGTTTGTGAACATCACACGAACTGTCGAAGAATTGGTGCGCAAAAGCGGCGTGACCGAGGGAATTTGCCTGGTCAATGCCATGCATATTACTGCCGCAGTATTCATAAACGATCAGGAAGACGGACTGTTGCACGACTACGAGGTTTGGCTCGAAAAATTGGCGCCGCATGAACCGGTCGCCGCGTATCATCACAATCGCACGGGTGAAGACAATGCCGATGCCCATTTGAAGCGTCAGATCATGGGCAGGGAAGTGGTTGTGGCGATCACGAAAGGGAAGTTGGATTTCGGGCCGTGGGAAAAAATTTTTTATGGCGAGTTTGACGGCCGACGGCGGAAACGCGTTTTGGTGAAGATCATTGGCGAGTAGGGTGCGAGAGGACTGTGGTTTCCTGTTCGATAACAAACTGAAGTTCGGCTGCGGCTAACTGCCGTTTGAGGGTCCCGAACGCCTGGTTGATCCGCTTTTGAGACTGGGATCGATTGGATTCCAGCCGCAAGATACGGCACACTGAAAGTCTGCGCTACGGCGCAATGGGCGCGCCAAATACGGACAAGCCTGCAGGTTTGTTAGGAATCTCACCAGTGGTTCGAATGCTGATATGAATACATGGTATCAATCTTGCATTGGTATGCGTTATGTCGCGCATTGTCCGAAGACATCAACATCATGAAGCTCTGGAATATTCGCCAACTCGTTAGTCGGACGATCGTTCTTCTCATCGCGCCCCTTTGCGCAACCGCGTTGGACGCGCGGGCGCAGGTTCTTATCAGTGAAATCATGTATCATCCCGTCGAGGAACCGGCCTTCAACGCTGATGGAAGCCCAGCGTTCGATCTTTATGAGGATGTTCACGAATTTATTGAGATTCATAATTCCGGCTCCGCAGGGGTGGACCTGAGCGGTTGGAAGATTGCCGGCGGTATCCGCTACACCTTTCCTCCGAACTCCACGATTCAGGCCGGAGGCTATCGCGTCCTTGCGAAAAACCCTGAACGCCTGGCGGCCGTTCAGGCATACGGTCTTGCGACACCCGATCTATTCGGCCCGTTCACCAACCAACTAAGCAACGCCAAAGACACCATCCGCCTTCTCAATTCTACAGACGTCCTCGTCGACGCCGTCAGTTATTCGGCCGAATTCCCGTGGGCGATCGGCGCCGATGGCCTGGGCGCGAACGAAGACTTCACGGGCCTCAATCATCTCGCTTACCAGTATCGCGGCCGTTCGCTTGAACGCGTGAGTTTTGTGCATTCCGCGAATGATCCGGGGAATTGGCTCGCGTCACCGCTGCCAGGAAACCCAAGTCCAGGCCGGCCGAACGCCGTGAACCTGCCTGTCCCAAAGCCCATCATTATTCACTTCAACGTTTCCCAACAAAGCGACGAGGCCGCGATCATTCGTGACAACCAGCCGGTCAGGATCGACTGCGCCTTTTCCGGAGTCCATTCGCTTTCGAACGTCGCACTCGAATGGTTCGTCGAGAATATCAATGGGAGCGACGAGAATCGGACGCTGGCGCCAATGAGCAGCAAAGGTCCAACGCAACTGGGTCGCTTCACCGCTGTGCTCCCGGGCCAGCCGAATCGAACTATTGTGCGGTATCGGTTCCGCGCCGATCGCGGGGCAGGGGATGAAGTGGTCTCGCCGCGCGCCGACGATCCATTCCAGTGGCACGCCTACTTTGTTACTCCCGTTCGCACTTCGACCAAACCGATTTACGATTGCTTTATCTCGGCGAACAGCCTGTCGGTTCTGCAAAGGAATATCACGCAAAGCCCGCGGCGCATCACGACTCCGGACCCGCCCGGCCGGCCGCGCCTCTCCTGGAATGCCACCGAGCCGGCCATCATGGTTCATGAAGGCGTAGTGCGCGATATCCGAATGCGCCATCACGGCAGCCGATACAACCGCAACGCAAACCGCTATTCGCTAAAGTGGCAATTCCCGCGCTACAAAAAGTTTAATGGTGTAACGGGCATTTTCGAGACTGACAAAGGCAACGATTTCATTGTCGGCCATAACCTTTTCATTGAAGCAGGCTTTCCTGTTTCAAACGTCCGTTACGTCGATCTTTACCTGAACAATATGGCCGTGATGCAACGGTTGGAACAAGGTGAGTTTGACGGCGATATGCTCGACGTTTTTCACAAAGCTCAGCAACGGTTGAATCCGGGCGCGCCGCTGGAGCCAAGCGGCGAAATCTACAAAGTCGTCGGAACCATTGATATGCCGGGCGAAGGCCCCTATGGCCGAGGCGACGGACGCAAGCTGGCCAAGCCAGGTTATTGGACCGATCTGCAAATGTACGATTGGACCTACGCACTCCAAAACAATGGCTGGCGCGGTTCGTTCTCGTTCAAGCAGATGATCGATGCGATGTGGGCGGCGCGCGGTGACAGTCCTTCAGCTTTGAATCCGAACATCCCGGCCCTACGAGCCTTTTTCACGCAGTACTTCGACATCGAGGAAATGCTCGACTACATCGCTGTCGAGAACTGGTGTTGTCCCTGGGACGACACGACGCAAAACCATTTCCTTTGGCAACGGCGCAATGGCAAATGGGGCATGCTGCCGTGGGATTGCGACGCCTGGTTCGGCCGAGGCGACAACACGCCGGCCAGTTCGTCGATCTATATCGGTGAGGTCGGCGATCGCAACAACAACTTCCGCGGCCCAAATTATTTCAAAGACGGCTTTATCAAAGCATTTCGCGAAGAGTACAAACGGCGGCTCTATCTGCTAAACAACACCTTCCTTCACCCCGAGAATATCAGTGCCATGGGCTTTGGCAGTATCCGCACCTTTGCGAACGCGCGTTTCACCGCCGTCAATAACCAGTGCGGATTCGGTCCTTTTCAGCGGCCAACCAAGCCCGTGAACACGACCCCAGCGGGAAGCAGTGCGGCACTTCCCCCTGCAATCTTGCAAGCGTCGTCCTACGGTCACAGTGTCAGCCCAGCCCCGGCGCACGCGAAGACAACGTGGGAAATTCGCCGCGCGGCGGGTTCCTACCGCGCACCCGTTTGGAAGCTGACTAGCACGACGAACCTAACTTCGATTCCCATCCCTTTCGAAGAATTGAATTTCGGCGAAACTTACTATTGGCGCTGCACTTACTTCGATGCCGATGATCATCCCTCCCTGGCATCGGACGAATCCGCATTTAATTTCGGTCCTGCGCCTTCGCAGGTCACGCTGCTGGCAATCGGCGATGCAACTCGATGGAAATACAACCAAACCGCCGATCTGTCCGGCGTGAATTGGAAAGTCCCGGATTACGATGATTCGGCCTGGCCGTCAGGCGCCGCGCTGTTGGCGTTGGAGACCGCAGCGTTGCCAGAGACAATTCGCACTCCACTTGCCCTCGGTCGAACCACCTATTATTTTCGGACTCGGTTCAATTTCCCCGGCTCTCCTCAAGGCGCAGAACTGCGGTTGCGTCATGTAGTCGATGACGGCTGTATTGTTTACTTGAATGGCAGGGAGGTTCTGCGCAATGGCATGCCTGCCGATCGCATTTCCTACAGCACCCTCGCAAACCGCAATGTTGGCAATGCGGTTTATGAAGGCCCGTACACGATCCCAACAGCGCAACTGGTCGCGGGGGAAAACGTCCTAGCCGTCGAAGTGCATCAATCGGCCAATAATAGCTCAGACATTGTGTTTGGCCTCGCTTTGGAAGCTTCTATCCCGGCGGTTACGGGAGAAATTGTGCTGAACGAAATCGCTGCGCGCAATCGCGGCTCCGTCCCCAACGGCGATCAAACACCTGACTGGATTGAATTATTCAACGGCAGCAGTCAAACGGTGGACTTAGCCGGCATGAGTCTGACGGACGATTTGCTCGTGCCAACGCGGTACGTGTTTCCGCCGAATACTCGGATTTCGCCGCAAGGTCACTTGACAGTGTGGTGCGACAACCAGACGAATGCCCCAGGCCTGCATACTGGATTTGGCTTGAACGACAAAGGCCAAACCGTGGCTCTGTTCGCTGCGCCGTCGAGTGGGCAAAGCGTCCGAGACTTCATTGCGTTCGGTCCGCAAGTTGCCGATCTCACGATCGGGCGAGTTGGCAACGGTCCTGGAGTGTGGCAGTTGACCGAACCGACGCCTGGACATGCGAACCGCGCTCAAGCACTAGGCTCGCCGAGCCAACTGAAAATTAATGAATGGATGGCGTCGCTCGCCTCCGGAGATGATTGGTTCGAAGTGTACAATGCAGACCCGCTGCCGGTCGCGTTGGACGGGTTGTATCTGACCGATGATCTGGCTTCGCGCACCAACACACGAATCCGAGCGCTGTCGTTCGTCGGGCCGAAAGGGTTTCTGAGATTTGTCGCTGACGAGAATCTAGATCAAGGCGCGAACCATGCCGACTTTAGATTGAGCGCCACCGGCGAATCGATCTTCCTGATCTCGGCGAATGGAAGCAGCGTGATTGATTCCGTCACGTTTGGCCCGCAGACGACCGGCGTATCCCAAGGCCGCCTCCCCGATGGCAGCGCGACTATCGTTTCATTCCCGAATTCGCCATCGCCCGAAGAGAGCAATTGGTTGCCAGGGGTGTCCACCGATTCCGATAACGATGGAATGCCCGATGATTGGGAAAGGAGCTTCGGCTTGAACGTGGGCGCCAATGACGCCGGAGTTGATCAGGATGGTGACAGAATGACGAACGCGCAGGAGTATCTTGCTGGCACCGATCCGCAGAGGAGCGACAGCGTTTTCAAGGTTGAAGCCAATCGTGATGGCGCAGGAGTCTCGCTGCGTTTTACGGCCCAAGCGAACAAAGCGTATCGAGTGGAATTCCGTCCTGCCTTGACTTCTGGCGCCTGGCAAACCCTCGCGAACATCGCGGCACAATCGACCAGCCGGATGATCCAAATCAACGAGTCCAGCGCCGTGATTGACGCGGTCCGCTACTACCGCGTCACAATATCGGCCGCGCAGTAAATCGCGGGCGCTCGTTTCACGATCATCGAGGCAGGGCGAACCTGCCGGTGAGCCTCCAGCTCCAGAGGCAATCCGCGATTATATTATTGGTTGATTGGCTCACCCCACCTCGAAAACTGCCCGTGTTCAACCTTTTCGGGACAAGCTTTATCCTATCGTGGCGAGTTCGGGTCGCGGCTGATTACATCGCGTTGGCCTGTTTCATCGCCACGACTTCATCGAGCGTCACGAACCCATCGCTGTTCAGATCAGCCGTTGTAGCGTTAAGAGCGTCCTGGGGCGTGGCCGGATTCTGTTGCGACTTTTGAGAGGCTTTCTCGGCCGAGTCGCGGTCTTTGCCGGTAATCTTGTCGCTGTTAGCGCCAATGACGTACCCGCCGCCGGCGCCAACCGCGCCACCGATAATTGCCTCCAACACGCGATGTTTCTCACCCCCAACCGCAGCTCCAACGGCTGCGCCACTGACCCCGCCAATGACTGCGCCTTGGGAACCTTTGTCGCCCGGCAAGTTTTCACATCCGGTCAGCAATAAGGGCAGAATACTGGCTGCTGCAATGAACCGATTGATCTTAGACATAGTTACCTCACTTGCTGCAAGACTACGACTTGATTGAGTTTGGGCCCGTTGCCAATCCAACCGCGCGCTTCTAAGCAAAACTCGGATAGCTTTCGCGTTTGTCAAATTGTGACGCAGCGATTCTCACATTTGTCCTGGAGGGACTGTCTGCAATGATTCTTCGGAGCGCGGACATTGTCCGCGTTGCGCTGTATCCGCCGAAATCGTTACCTACTTCGAGTTTTGGGCTGTGACATAACCCGGCGCCGCGACGAACGTTTTCAAGAGTGTTCCATCCTCCGTATTCCAAATTCGGACTTCACCATCGTGGCTGCCGCTAGCGAGACGGTTTGCGCCAGGATGATAATCTAGCGCATGCACCCAATCTTTGTGCCCCGAGTACGTGCGCACGAGCTTGCGATCGGGCATGGCGTGCTGCCGGATCAATTTGTCTGTCGAACAACTGAAAAGGTTGTCTTTCTTAAAAAACAATCTGACAACATCATCGTCAAAGCCGCCAATCTCTCCGGATTTTTTTCCGTCTTTGGCTTCCCACAGGTGAATTTTCCGGTCACGACCGGCGCTATAGGCGCGTTTTCCGTCACTACCCAGCGCGACGCCAAAGACGGCCGTGTTATGATCGTTATAGGTCGTCTCCAATTCACCCGTCTTGCTGTTGTAGATTCGGGCGGTCCGATCCCGGCTGGCCGATGCGATGTGCGTTCCATCCCCATCAAAAGCCAGGGCCATAACCCAATCAGCATGTTGTTGGATGAGCAGTTGTTCTTTGCCGGTTGCGATGTCGAAAATGTGAATCGAGTTGTCGCCACCACCTGCCGCTAACCGCGATCCATCAGGACTGAAACAAGCGGCGAGCATCACGTCACTCATAGTGCCGAGCAATTTCACCAGCGAGCCGGAGACGGGATCAAACAGCGCGGCTTCGCCCGCTTCTCCGGGCGCCCCGCCAACCGCAGCCAGCAGCGACCCCTTCGGCTGGTAGGCCAAGGCTTGAGTGCGTTGCGCTACATTCTTGATTCGTCGCAGCAATTTCCCCTCTGTGGGACTCCAAATAGTGATCTCATGATAGCCGCCCACGGCAAGTTCTTGCGCGTCCAAATTAAAAGCCACAGCGGTTACAGGCATGGGAAAGCGATAACTCGCCGGCGGTTCTGGGTGAGATGCCCGCGGAACCAAGCTCACGAGCGGCGCCTTGGGATCGTTTCCGTCGAATCGTGCGCCCTCTTTGATCCAACGCGCAAAGAGCGCAATTTGAGCCGCTGGAAGAGTATCGTCCTTCTGCGGCATGCGATCATCTGGATCGGCAGTGGTCAGGCGGCGTTGCAGCTCACTTTCATCGGGCTCTCCCGCGGTGATGGGCGATGACTCGCTATCTCCGGCTTTCAGCATGAGCTCGAAGGTATGCAATTGGTAGCCGCCCTTGGCTTTCTCCGGGCCGTGACAGGTCAAACATTTCTTTATTAGAACCGGCGCAATGTCATTGGTGAAGCTGACAGTGGTCAAAGATTTAGCATCTTGGGCCACATTCGCTAGGGAATCCAATGCGAGGACGAACGCCATCAAAGTTAGACTAACCGCATTTGAGATATGCAGCATAGCCGGACGGGCTGCGCTACAAGCGTCAAAATGAGACGTCGTCGGGTTGCGGCTATGAGCTTGGTAGGATAGTGCGTCCCGCCTGTCATGCTTTTGGTGTAGGCAGGTGCTGAACAAGCGAGACGCCTGTCCTACGACCGGATCATGAGCAGAGTCACTGAACGATGGATGAAACATAGGGGGGATTGTAGTTAAGCGCGTGCAGGTTTTAAAGATGTAACTCCGCCGCTGCCGAGTCTGATGCGAGCTGTACTGAGTTTTCTCCGTATTGCTTGGCTCGCTGCCTCGCTTTGGCGGTGTCCGCAAGGTCGTTCATCTCTCCCAGAATCCGCCGAGCTTTGGCAATAGCGGCATCACGCGCAGCATTGAGTTCGCGAAACTGTTGCTCGACCTCCTCCAGTTGTCGTTCCGTATCGGCCAAGTCCAAAGAAATGCTCCGGAGGCGTGTGGCCAAGGGATCGTTAGGCTCGGCAACATTGCCTTGGTTTCCGGCCTGCGCGGCAGCTTCTTCGGCTTTCAGCTTTTGCCATTGTTCCTGGAGCACGGCGCGGAGTTGCGCTGAAGCGGCCACCGCCGCGTTGTATTTCTCGATCTGTCCGCGGAGATTGTCGCGTTCATCCGCGACGAGAACATCGGGATCACCACACCGGTCGGATTCGACGTCCAAGCCAATGAACCGCGCCAGCTTTCGGCCAATCGTTCGCAGGATATTGAGCGGCTTGTTCTTCATTCTTTGGTCGGCGCTCGACAAAACCTTCAAAAGGCTTGCATGTGCGATGCCGACTTAACCGCCCTTAACAAACTGTTCGATGGATCTAACCGAATTGATGGCGCCATAGATCGCCAACGCAAACAAGAGAGCCATCACCATATTCTCCCACCAACGGTTCCGAAACGCGGCGCCGATATACCGCGAGCTGGCGGTAATCCACCAAAGGCCGCCGGCGAGAACTGGCAGCAGAACGACTTGAGCGCTATTTGCAACCAGCGTCAGCGTGACAAAGTCAGGCATTCCCGGAATCGTCCAGACCATCGGCGTTATCAAACACCAAAGGACAATCCACCGGTACAAACGATGTTGGCGGTAATCACTCGTGATTGGTCCAGAACCCGCTTGCCAACGCAGCCAAGCGTGACTTCCCATGAAAGCCAAACCCGCCGAGTGCCCGAGAACAGATGTGTAAATCGCCGCGAAGATTCCCAAATAAAACAACCAGCGGCCACCTTCGCCCAACATGGCACTCAGCAATCGCGGCAAGTCGTCCAGGGTTTTGATCTGTTTGTCGGGGTACAACAGCTCCGCGCCGAGCGTCCAAATCGCCAGGTTCAGAATCATCATCACTGTAACGGCCAAAAGGAAATCGTAGAATTGCACGCGCCGATATTGCGGACCGCGCCACCCTTTAGCTTCGAGGAAATATGGATAAACCAAATTCATCAGCGAACCGCCAACGGCGCCAATCATCGCGACCGCCACGAGCATTGGATTGAACTTGCCCGCGTGATCGGGCATCTCGAGACGGTACATTCCTTGCAAGAGCCCAACCGGATTGAACCCGACCCACACCGCGCAACCAACGAACGAAATGGAAAGGACAGCGAGAAAGAATTTGAAAGCCCATTCCAGGCGTTCGTAAGCCGGTCGAAAAACCAGGACCAACGCCACCGCGTTGCACAAAAGCGCCCAGTGCCAGGTCGCGCCGAAACGGAAGAGATTGCGGCACGTTTCACCCACGCCGACCGTCATGTACGCTCCATAAACATGCCCCATGAGAATCGCAGCGAAAAAGAGCGCCGGCGCATACCAAGGATGCAGCCGCGCCAATCCGTCCAGGACTCCTTCGCCATGCTGGTTGCACAATTGATAGCGCGCGATGAGCGACACAAAAAGAAACCGCATCACCACGGCAACGACCAGCACCCACAACAGCGAATAACCGTAATTGCTCCCGGCCACACCCATGTCCACCACATCCCCAGCGCCGAGCCAGGTCAGCACGACGACAATGCCGGGGCCAAAGGAACGGATGTACTCGGCGAAAGTTCGAGGAACGGGCGGAGGCGTTTGTGATCGATCGGGAGAGACTGAGCTCATAACCAAGCCTCCACAAAAACGAACGTGCAGACGCAAGCAGGCGGCGCGGAACAGGATCGGGATAAAAGCAAGCCATGCATCGGTTCGAATACTGTCAACTTCCGTCAAGCTAGCAATACCTTTGGGCTGATTCGATAGAGCCGCCTTTGGCCGAGCTTCAGGCAAAATTGACGCTGTTGCGAAATACCGTTCTCACCGGCCTGGTGTAGCAATCTAAGAAACCGGCTGCATTCGGCAATTCGGCTATTACGTCGAATTAAGATGATGATTCCGGGATTCGGATGCGATAAAGCAAGTGTCCAGAAATGGTATCGGTTGCATGTCACGAGCACTGCCCCTTGAGAGTGCGCAAAAGCCAAGATGGAAATATCGTCGGATCCGACGGCACCAAGAGTTCCTCAATCTCTGAGCAACGTGACCTGCTTGGGCAACGACGCGGGCGATTGAGTCCGGAACGTCATTGTCCAGTAGAAAAGTCATGAACTGCCTTCGGCCATCTGGCGCGCCACGAGGTAATCGATCTCGGCTAAGTGATCTTCGTAATACGCCAGACACTCGTGCGCTTGAGCGCGAGTCAGACCTGGCAATTGGCGTGTTACCGAATCAATAGTTTCGTTGTTATGCAGCAATCCAATCACATCGTGCACACAGATGCGCGTTCCTTCGATGCGAGCGTTTCCCCCGCACACTCCGGTCGTCTTTACGATGTAATGATAAGTTTCGGCAAGTTCAGCCATGCTGCGTCAAAATAATCAAACGCTCTTAAAACATCAACCGCATCTCAGAGTCCAGCCAACCGACCCTCCGCGTCGCCAAAACGGTCCAACTTCACGCCCATGCGGTCCAAGATGGAGAGGTACAAGCTGCAGAGTTTGCGGTTGTCATCGCCCGCTGTCGCATAATCAAGAACACGCCCGGTTTCGAGCGTGCCGCCCAAACCACCGGCGAGCAACACAGGCACCTTCGAATTATCATGTTTTGTTCCCGACCACATGTTCGAAACCCAGAGCAAGCAAGAGTTATCCAGCACTGTGCCTTCGCCTTCCGGCATTGCGTCAAGCCGGGCGGAAAGATAGGCGAGTTGACTGCAATAATAACGCGAGATGCGTTGGTAAGCGTCCGACTGATCATCATGCGATGAAGGGTGGTGCGCCGTCCGAACATCCAGGAAGGGATAGAACAGGCCCGACAGATCGCGGCAAAGCAACAGTGACGCGACGCGTGTTTTGTCAGTTTGAAAAGCAAGAGCGATGATGTCGCACATGAGCCGCATGTGCTCCCGGATGTCCTCCGGCAATCCGTTGTCGGGCCGCTTCATCGTGAACACAGATGGTCCGCGATCTTTGGCCTTCTCATCCGCCGTCTCTTTCGTAGCGCGCATTTGCTCGATGCGTTTCTCCACTTCACGCACGCTCGTGAGATACTCGTCCAGCTTTGCCTTGTCATTCGAACTGACGCGCCTGTTCAAACTGGCGGCTTGTTCTTTGACGCGATCCAAGATGCTCTGCGTCCGCCGGTGACCGCGATTTTCGAAGAGGCTATCAAACGCAAGCGACGGATAAACTTCCATGGGCACCGGTGACAGCGCATTTTGCCAGGAGATGTGCGAGCTGTAAGCCATCGAGAAATTCGTTTCGTGGTACCCGGTAATCGGTTGCTCGCAACCGAGCACCATACTGGGCTGGACGGTTTCCTGGCCGATATGATTCGCAAGCACTTGGTCCATGCTGATCCCGCCCTTGAGCACTGCCCCCTTTTGCAGCGATGCGCCTGAAAGGATATTGCCGGTTTGTCCGGGATGAATCCCAACGCCCGTAGCGTGCTTATTGAAAAGCCCGCTAATGAAATTCATCTTAGTTTTCAAGGGCGCCATCGGTTCGAGGCTTTTGCCGAGTTCCATCTCTGCGCCCGAAACTTTCGCCCACCAATGCTTCGGATTGATGCCATTGCCCATGAACAGCGCGGCGAAGCGTTTCGGGAAGGGCCCAGGCGGTCCATCTTTGGCGGGCGGAGCGCCCCAAACGGGAATCGACTCAAGCCAAGGCAAAGCCATTGCGACACCAACACCGTGAAGAAATGTGCGGCGAGAGAGATGCTTGGCCTCCGCATTGCGCGTTGTGTTCATAGGTTGTCCTCGGCTCGTTTATTCAAAAACTGTGGGCTCGCCACAATACTCTCGATCAAACTGCTAAAGCGATTCCCGTTGGCCGCCAGCTTCGTCCGCATCTCGCGAATCGCAGCGTCATCGGAAATCAACAACGTGCGTCCGAGCGCATAGGCTAGCAACTTGCGGCATAGATTGTCGAGAAAGTCGTCCTGCCGATGGATGCGCAGGTAATCGCGCAAACCATTCAGCCCCACACCTTCGCTCCCACCGGGAAACTCAGCCCGGATGTCCACCGGACGACCGCCCAGATCCATCGTACGACGTTCGCCGATGGGACCGTATCCTTCGAACACCAAGCCAAAAGAATCGAAACGTTTGTGGCATCCAGCGCAGCTCTTATCTTCCCGATGCTTGGCGAGCATTTCGCGCAACGTCAGGTCCCCTAGCTTCGATTCGTCATTGGGCAATTCGGGGACTGTCGGTGGCGGTGGCGGAATATTCTCCCCAAGCAAACGGCGGACAACCCAATAACCACGTTTCACGGGACTCGTCCGCAGACCGGGCGCGTTCTTAGTCAAAAAAACTGACATCGGCAAAAGGCCACCACGTCCGTACTGGTGGGCTTCATTGACCTGGACCCAGTCGTTCGATTCAACATTGAGCCCAGGCATACCGTAATGCTTCGCCAGGATTGGATTGGCAAACGCGTAATCCGCATAAAGGAAGTCGAGGACGGGACGATCGTCGCGAACCAATTGGACGAAGAAACGAATAGGCTCCTCGAACATGGCCTGGCGCAATTCGTTGTTAAAGCTCTTGAACCGCTCCCGATCAACGCTGTTGTGTTCTTCGAATCGGCGAAAGTCGAGCCAATTGCCCCCGAACTCAGTGGCCAAACCGCGAACTCGGCTATCGCGCAACATCCGGCGCGCTTGCGCTGTCAGAATCTCAGGACGCCGCAAATCTCCAGCAGCAGCGCGAGCCAACAATTCTTCATCAGGCATGCTCGCCCAGAGGAAATAACTCAAGCGGCTGGCCAACGCGTAATCGGACAACGGAATCACACGGCGTCCTTGTCTCGTAGCAGCCGAGGCAACGAGGCTCTGTTCATTCAGAATTCCACTGGACGCTACGTTGAGCGAAGCGCCGCTCGCTTGCATGGAATCGACATGGTAGCAGAAATGCGGCGACATCAGGGCGCTGACCAGGGTATCCCGAATCGCTTCTTCGTGATCGAGGTTTTCTTTCTCTCGTAGAGATACGTAGAAACTGAGCAGTTGATTGCGCTCGGTTTGTGACAATGGGCGTCTGTAAGCCCGCTCGACCAAGGCCAGCAGCGCTTCGCGGTGGCTCTGTTCTGCGGCTAACCGCGTCTCTTCAACCCGTCGAATGTCAGAAGAAATGCTCTCGAAGTAGTGTTTGATCGCGTCAATTGCCGGACCTTCGTTCGTGACACGCCGTGCCTTGGCAAGGTACGTCTCCGCCATCTGCTGAATCTTCGCGGCCGACGCCGAGTCTTTGTCCTCGGAACGGGCGAAATCGAATTCAGCCCCTCCCGCAAACCGGGGCGGCTCAGCGCGCTCGAAGAAAATGAAATCCTTGTACTGCCGCAGCGGAGCAAACGTAATGAAATTGAGTTCCTGCCAAAGGCCATCAATCTCGCGCTGGCCCTTTTCATCTAGAACCAGTTCGTAAAGCGGCGCGTCATCTCGAAAATAACCCACCATCAAATGGAAACCGGCGCTCAGTAAACGTCCCCGATCGCCTTCATCCTTCTGAAGAAAGATTCGGCCGCGCTCCGACACATAAAAGGCGTCGGGAAAAATGCGGCAGAAACGCTCGAACGCCTCTTGGCAACGCGAACGCGCCGCGTCGTCGCCCAGGATCACCACCGCGTGATTCGTCGTCGCCAGGGCTGCCGTTTTATCCCAGGCGTTTGGTTGCGCGTTCGCAGCATTCGTGGCTGGCTGCGTAATGAAGCGGACCAGCTCGAAGCCGAAATCCTTGGTTGGGATTTGGAAATGCGAGTCCGCTTCGACATGCCGCCGAGCCGCGTTCGTCGATGCTTCCAATGATTTCAATGCGATTTCGGAAATGAACGCCTCACGACGGTAACGCATGCGGTTTGTCGCGTATTGGCGATCTTTCCAAAGCACGAGTGGTTGAGAGCCGGAGGAGACACCCCGCACCGAAAGGTTCTTGAATTCCGGCTTCAGTCGTTGACGAAGTTGCAGCGCAAACGCCCGCATCTGTTCGCACCCATTGCGCACCAGGTCCGGCCGTCGCGCTTCCGCCGAAGGCAATTCACGCCACATCACCTGGAGCTTCGCCATTGGGCCGAATTCCTCCTGGGTTCCAGCCAACGCGGACCAAACAATGGCCAGATATTGGGGACTAACATTTTGCTCGCGGGCTATATCAACCAATGTCGCTTCCGGTTTGCCGAGCGCGGCACGGTGTCCGTAACGCCAAGCGGCCATGAAATAATCGGCGTAGTCCGTGGGCTGCCGCTTGTAAAAATCCACAATGCGTTGAACGCAATATTTGTCGCGGTCGGTCTCAGTCACCACCGGATGCGGCGCGAACGTGAGCCCCTGCGGTTTCAAGACGATGTGTTCGGCGACATGCCGCGCGGCCTCCAGATATTTCCGTAGCAACCCGGGCGACATACTGAGCGATTCGCCGGAGTTATCGAACCCAGCTTGATTGGCCGGATCAACGGGGAACTCGCGCGTCGGACGAATGTCGGCGCCGGTCAAATCGCGAATCGTGTAATCATACTCGGCGTTGCTCAGGCGGCGCGCCAGAACTGGGCCGGGATCGCCGGCGTTACGCTCGGCCTCGTGTTTGCGCAAGGCGCGAATCCAATCGATCACGGCCTGGCGATTCTCCCCAGATGGCTGGTGTTTAGCTTCTTCGGGAGGCATCTCTTTCTCGGCGAGTTTTTCCAGAACGAGTTCCCAACGCGGATAATCTGCAACGACTGCCTTCATCGTGGAGAATGGCGTCAAGTCGAGTTGGGCTTTCGGCTTTTCTTTGCCATGGCAATTAAAGCAGTGCGCTTCAAGGAACGGATGAACGATGCCGGCGAAACGCTTCTCCAGTTCAAGCTCGCCCGAATCGGCGCCGAGAGCGTTCAGAACGAACGCTGTCAAAGTTGCGGTAACTGTCAAACTCGCGATGCGCATTCCCATGCCGTTGTATTCTATAGCTCGTCCCACGCGCTTCGTCACTCTCTTCTCATCTGCTTTTTCCTTGTCCACGCTGCGGCAGGGAGCTTACTTTGTGGCCACTGAATCAATTGGGAAAACTCAACTTCATCTCATCATGAACATTCGATCTATTTCGCGACGGTTCGCAATTCTCAGTAGCGTGGCGCTCGTGACGATCTCCTCGGCTTTGGGCGCCGGCAGCCCCAATCAGTTTATTGGCCATTGGGCGTTAACCATCCCAGGCGGCGGCGCGGGATGGCTTGGCGTCACCGAAAACCAAGGGAAGCTATCCGCCAATATCCTGTGGGGCGGAGGCAGCGTGGTGCCGGTGACCAAAGTCGCCATGAACGGCGATACCCTTCTGCTGACGCGTGAGAGCCGCAGCGGAAGAAGGAATGCCGCCGAAGCTGTCGTCACGACCGAAACAATCACCGCCAAGCGCGAGGGCGACACTCTTAAGCTCGCGACCGTCAAGAGCCGCCCTAACCAAGCCGAGTTCGAAAAAGCCGACTTTACCGGCAAACGCACTCCACCGTTGCCGTCGAAACCGGACTTGTCGAAGCTTAAGTTTGACGAGCCAATCAAGCTCTTCAACGGCCACGACTTGACCGGTTGGAAATTAACCAATCTCCGGGCTGCCAACGGTTGGGTCGTTAAGGACGGAGTGCTCAGCAACGATCCCGTGCAAGAACAAGGTAAGAATTACGGCAACATTCGCACAGAGCGCGAATTCGAGGACTTCAATCTCACAACGGACGTCATGGTCCCTCCGCGTGGCAATAGCGGTATTTACCTCCGAGGGATTTATGAAGTGCAAGTCGGCGACACGCACGGACGCCCATTGGACTCGCACAATATGGGGGCCATTTATAGCCGCATTACTCCCACCGAAGCGGCGGAAAAGCCGGCTGGCGAATGGCAAACTTTGGACATCACGCTGGTGGACCGCCATGCCACGGTGATTCTGAATGGGAAAAAGATCATCGACAACCAGCCCGTTCTCGGTTGCACCGGCGGAGCACTCTGGTCTGACCCGCTCCGGACCGGTCCAATCTATCTGCAAGGCGACCACAGCGGGGTGAGTTATCGGAACCTTGTTCTGCGGCCCGTTGTGAAATAGTGCGGTTCTCGATTAACCAGCCAGGCATTGTAAGCGCTTCGCCTTATGATTCTGTCCTATTTTGTCCTGCATGATTTTGTCATTCCGTGCGGAAAATGATCAAATAACGAACAGACGACAGTCGGCGCCTTCAGCGATTGTTCAATGGATCTGTCCTTAATCTAAAGGCTGGCCTCCTCCCACACAGCCTCCGCAACCCCGCGCGGTCGGATAGGCGTGTCCGATTCAATCTGAGGTGCTCGCTTCATGTTGGGTTTTCCGTTCTTTGTCTTGAGGGCTTTTTCTGATCTTATCGCTCGCCTTCGTTTTGTCCGCAAGGTGGATGACGCTGTGATGTTAGAGTTTCATGACGCAAAGCTAGAAACCTTCTCGTCGTGCTGTTGCTGAATCAATGAAATGCACCGCGGCGCGCGCGTTGCCGCGGACTTTGTCGCTGGCATCGTTCTTGGCCACGTTGATCAGCGCCGAGAGCGCCGCCTTCGCGTTGGTTCCCAAACTGCGCAGTGCATTCGCGGCTTCGAGCCTGACAAATTCGTCCGCGTCTTCCAGCGCTTTGGTCAAAGCCGAAATCGATGCGTCCGAAGTGTTGTTCAAAACACCGAGCGCGCCGGCCGCGGTGAAGCGCACGGTTGGACTCTGATCGCCCAGCAGCGCATTCGTAATGGCGGCCGCGGCACGGTCCGCAACATTCGTCAATCGCCCTAAAGTGCGGAGCGCGTTCATTCGAACGGGATCGTTGGGATCGTTAAGCAGCGCGATAGCGCTGTTAAGGATGGGAACGGCGCTCGCTGTGTTGGGATCAATCTTCGACAATGCTCCGGAGGCGGCGGCAGCTACGGAGGTATTGGTATTGGACAAGAGTTGCTCCAAAAACGGGGCGCTGCTTTTGGCGTCTGCACCAAAGCTGCCGAGGGCTTCTGCAGCTTCTCTCTGCACCGGCGACGATTGCTCGGTGAGGAGTGCGGTCAATCGAGGCACCGATATTTCGGGCATCCGTGCGATTGCCTTCAAACCCATCACGGCGTGAATCTTTCCGTTGTCATTCGTATCGGACAGATTGTTCACAAGAAAGGGAACAGCGATGCTCGCTTGCTCATGAGAAATGTTGTTTCGATAGACGGCATTGGCCAAGCCAACCGCCATGTTCCATCGAACGAATGGGTTCGTATGGCAAAGGGCGTTCGTGATGGCGGGCAATGCCGATGGACCAATTCCAGCCAACGCGCGCGGGACGAAGCCCGGGTAATGAGGCAAAAGCTTTTGCAATTCCGGAAGGGCCGGCAGGCCTATCTCACCCAGAGCTTCAAACCCCCTGACGCCACGGTCAAGATGTTCGCCTGGCACGGCGATTTTGACGGGAATAAGTTTCTGTTTCGTCAGGAGGTTGCGTGCCAATGTCCGGAGCCGACTCTCTCGGACAACCAGATCATCGAGCAAGTATGGAATTGCATCGCTTCCGATTTGGCGCACGGCTTCTCCGGCCGCAACATTCTTCGGTGATTCTGGCATTCCTCCCGGCGTGAGGTCTGCAAGCCACGACGTCAGTGTTCGGCGCTGGTAGCTCGGCTCTCGATAAGCATAAGCCGCGACAAGAAATAAGACCGCGGCAGCGCCAACCACGATTGCGCCAATCCGCACCACACTAAGTCGCCGATTCCTCATAACGATGGACTATAATCAAAGACGGAGAGGTTCGTGAGAGAATTCGATTCGGAACACCGAGACCACGCCGCAGGAGAGCCGCAAGCAAAACGGAGCGCGGACATTCTTGTCCGCGGCAAGATTCGAATGTCTGGCCAGTCTCGGCCGTTCGAACGCGCGGCGTTCATTGCCCAGGTCTCTGTTTGCGGCGCTCGGCTTTCCTAACTTTCCCAACGAATGTGTGTCAAACTGGCGGGCGCCCTATTAGCCTGCGGGTTTTCTTTATATGGCTGAGCGTTCTGAATTGTGGTCATCGGTCCGGGAAGCCCTGCGCGGAAGCCGCCAGGACTTCACTGAGGTGCCGGCGCGCCGCGCCGTTCTGTTTCGCGTCGAGCGCCGGCACCTTCGCTTGGAGTCTGACACTATGGTGTCGCTTGTCCGGCTTTCCGCGACCGGCATGTTTCAAACCCTGATCGGCATGGCGAGCTGGCTGGCGTTGATCCGAATTCTTTCCGGATTCGGAAATGCGGCACTGGCCGGGTGCACGATCGCGATTCGACTGGTAATCTTTGCGTTGCTCCCGTCGTTCGGTCTGGCCAACGCCGGAGCCACGATGGCGGGTCAGAATTTAGGCGCTGGAAAACCTGAACGCGCCGAACAAGCGGTGTGGACGGCGGGTCTCTACAACATGATATTTCGGATTTGTCGGAACCATATTCGTAGTCTTCGCCGAACGAATTATCGGTGCGTTTGCTGACAATCCTCAAGTCGCACCATACGGCGTCAGTTGCCTGCGAAATGTGAGCCTCGGACTTCTTTTCTATGCGTATGCGATGGTGATGAGCCAAGCTTTCAACGGCGCAGGCGCGGTTTGGACGGCGACGTTCATCAATCTGTTTTGTTTTTGGCTGTGGGAACTGCCGGTCGCGTATCTGCTGGCGCATCTGTTGAGCTGTGGCCCGCGAGGCGTGTTCGCAGCGATTACGATCTCCTTTTCAACTTACGCTGTCGTAAGCGCCGCCGTTTTCAAACGCGGGCGTTGGAAACTGAAAAAAGTCTGATATGCAACCTTTTGTTCCATATGCGACAAAAAGTAGCAAGCCCTTGCCCCGTTCTCGCCTTCTCGGATCTGTCTCGATTCAGAGGGGTTCAAAATCGGAGCGTCAGTCTGGCGTAGATAGCCCGATCCACTTCGACGTCTTTCGGGCTAATGGCAGGCGGGGCCGCTTCCTGGTGATGGGCATGCAGAAGGCTGCGGCTGATGACGGCGATTTCACAGTTCGGCGTCGGCTTCCAAGCCAAGCGCGCATCTAACTCGGTGTAATCAGAGACCTGAATCCGCCGGCGGCCATCCACATACCGGCCGCCCAGCCCTAGCTCCACATTTCGTCCGAGGTCAACGTCCGACTAGAGAAAAACCTGTTGTTGAGGATCATCTTTCTCCCACCCCTCGGTAAGCGATCGCACTGGCCCGTGTGTTTTACGGTTCAGTTTTAGAAACGTGTAGCCAGCGCGGAGCCGCCAGGCATCCAGTGGCTGCCATACCGCCGACATTTCGGCTCCGTATCCTTCGCCATAAAGATCATTACTGGAGGTGGCGGTAACAAACAGATGCGGTTGCGGAACGAAGCGCAATTCACCGGGCAGCACCGTTGTTGCCCAGAGCTCGTCGTATACATTGTAGAACACTGCGCTATCCAATGTCAGGCGATCGTGCGCTTTCAGGCGATAGCCAAGTTCGTAGGCCAGCACCTTCTCCGAGTCTATTTCAGAATTACCGACACCCCAAGCCAGGACCGGAATTGGGAATGGCACCGAAACTGGTGGGTCCAAGTAAAATGACCTGCCACGTTCAGATCTCGACGGCGTGCGAACGGCGCGCGACACTGCACTCCAAATCGTGTGCCGATCATGAGGAGTCCAGGCCAGGCGAGCGCTTGGCTGCACCTCGAAACCGGTAAAGTCGTTATGCTCGACTTTCGTCCCGAGAGTCAGGCGAAGGAGATCGGGAACCACGCTGATTTCATCTTGCACAAACGCGCTGAAAAGTTGCAGGCCAAGATCGAGATCATTCACCGCAAAGTCCGGACTCTGCGCAAGCTCATCGGTGGAATATCGATATCCCAAGCCCCACACAATCTCTTGCCGTTCCCCGAGCTGAAAGCGATGTTGGGCATCGAAGTAGATCGTTTTCCTTATCTCGCTGCCAATCCCGAAAGCGCGGTCTGTCCGGTCAAAATGTGATTTCGCGGAAAAATCGGATTCCTCAGAAAACGAATGTGTCCACCGTCCAAGGAAATTCATTCCTTCGACTTTGCCGCGATAACTGGAAGGAAAGACTCCTATTGGCGACAGCGAGTGCCGCATCACCTGGCCATTCATTTGGCCGTAGTAGTAGTCGCCTTGCAGCGTCATGGTGTTAGCTTCTGACGGCTCCCAATCCAGTCGGAACCCGCCCTGCGATTTCCACCACTGGTCACCGGCGCCACGCCCGTTGGTGAGCGTGAACTCATCGCGGTTGAAGTATCTTCCATAGACGCGGTAATAGACATTAGTCGCCAACCGGCCGCCATAACGCACCGTGCCGAATCCACGCTCTTCCAATCCTCCCCCTCCGCTAATGAGCGTGCCTTGAGTTTCCTTGGCACTTTTAGTCATGATGTTAATGACGCCATTGACGGCATTGGCGCCCCAGACACTGGCGCCGGGACCGCGAATCACTTCGATGCGATCCAAATCCTCGAGGACTGTGTCGGCTTCTTCCCAATAAACACCCGAGAAACCTGGCGTGTAGAGCGCGCGCCCATCCATCAGAACCAGCAGCTTATTTGCGAATATGTTATTGAAACCCCGCGCGGTGATTGCCCACTGGTGCGAATTGGCCTGAGCGACCGCCATGCCAGGGGCCATACGAAACATCTCCGGCAACGAGTTGACACCGCTTCGGCGAATTTCCTCTTGTTGGAGGACATAGATGGCTGCGGGCGCGTCAGAAAGAGTTTCGCTTTTTCTCGAGACGGAAGTGATGGCGACCTTGCCAAGGTCTTCCAAACTTAGTTGAAGAAGAACCGGCTCGGAGCGATTGTCTGCGGCGCAGTTGTTCTCCGCCATCAGTGTCAGTGCGGCCAGAGCAAGTGCCGAAGGTATGCCCCGAAGGTGCAGAATGTGAAACGCTCTTCGCTGCTCTTGGTGCATGTCGCGGCGTCATGGTAAATGAATCGGAGTCGACTCGCCAAACATCTTTCATGAAGCAGCCGTTTTCTTCCCATGAACCTCCGGCAGGACAGGGCGTCCCGCCTGTCCTGCTTTTGGTGTACGCAGATGCTGGACAGGCGGGACGCCCTGTCCTGCCACGTTCATGGTCCCAACGCGTGTGAGCCTGAAGGCCGGGCTGTGTTGCTGACCCATTCGTCGCCATTCTGACCAAAGCCGAAATGATTCGGAAACTCTCGGCTGATCAGGCGGCCCAGGGTCATCCGGTCCGGCACTTCGATCGAAGACGAACCGGCATTCCGCCGTCTCGTCGGCAATGTCTTGAGCCGGCAAGGTTATGAAGTGCTCGCGGCTGGCTCTGGGCCGCAAGCGCGGCGGGTGTGGCGCATGGAATGCCATCGGATCGATTTGCTTTTAACCGATATTGTCATGCCGGAAGGCACTTTGGGAATTGAGCTAGCGCAGCTTTTGCAAGCCGAAAAGCCCGCTCTGAAAGTAATCTTCACCTCCGGTTACCGCCCCGACATTGCTGACAAGCGGATCGAATTGCAGGAAGGGATCAATTTCCTGGCCAAGCCCTATCTACCTCCGAAGCTTGCTCAGATCATCCGCAAGATATTTGACTCTGAAATTTCAGGTTGATAGGGTTCAAACGCGGGTTAAGGAACCGGCGAAAAAGCATTCAGCCACGAATGAAGGCGAATAAACGCGCATGAAATTCAAGAGTTCGTCCAACGGGTTTACCACATTCCGGACGCTGTGCGGCTTCACCCTGATTGAATTGCTTGTCGTCATAGCAGTCATCGCTGTACTCGCCGGCTTCTTGTTGCCAATTCTCAGCCGGGCGAAAGGGAAGGCCAAGACGGCCGTTTGTTTGCCAAAACAATCTGCGGCAACAAGGCATCCTTTTGGCAATGTATGTCGATGATCATCGAACCTATCCGCGCGACACCATCATCTATGACCCAAAGGGGCTCCGGCATGATGGCCATACGTCGAAGTTTTTCGGTGCGCTACAGGCCTATCTCGAACGGGGCGGCGCGAATCCCGATGACTTTATCCAACGAAGCACAGGACCGCGCACGATCTTTAACTGTCCAGCGCGAGGAAGGCAAAAAACTCCGCCTTCGCTGTTCGGGCCGCGGATCGAGCCGCCTTTCGAAGTTGGCTATCATTATAATGGCGCTGGCACAGCCGGAACGATCTGCGTCGAAAAACCCTTGGGACTCTCTCGGATTGTCTTTCAACCGACCAACGCGGCTGGCCAGCACCTTGGCAGCGCCTCCGTTGCCCTCACCCCATCAATGATCCAAGCATCGGCCAACATGATCGCAATGGGCGACGAGGTCGCTGTGGATGAAGTTCTCCGTTTCGCCAGCACCAAGTTCGCTGAAGTCCCGTGGATGCAAAAGCTCGGCATCCGCGTGGCCGACGTGCACGCGCAAGGCGCGAACATGGCTTTTTGCGACGGGCACGTCGAGCATCGCAAGCGAACGAAATGGGTGGAGGAAACCGACACAGCGCGCCGCCGCTGGAACAACGACAACGAGCCGCATCCCGAGACATGGTCGCGGCAGGCCTCCGGCCTGCCGTAGAGATGGGCATCCTGCCCAGCGGAACAAGCGTCTCAATCGAGTCCACCGCCGGGCCGCTCATTGTTGAAATCATCGTCGTAAACTTTGTCGAAGCCGTTTTGCTTCGGAACTTGATGTGGTTCGCAGCAGGCGCCGCCAGGACAAAGCTTGCGATTAAGTTTACGATGAAGGCGAAGCAGGCTCCTGAATACCGGGCGGCCGCCCGCCTACTTGCTCGGATATCGCCAGACCCAATCCACTTCGTTCCGTTCAATCCCGCGGTCGTCTTTTTCGTTTGGGCCAACCGAGTAAAGAACGAATTGGCCGTCGGCCGTTCGCCTATAATGGAGTTGGCCACCGCTGATCGGATCGTGCGAGATCGTGCCGAGAAATTGCGTTGTGAGCATGTTGAGCGTCTCTGGGTATTGACCGTGCGCTTGACGATAATGTTCCAAAGCACAAGCCAGCATCGTTTGGTTCACGCCAGTCTGAAGGCGCGCTGAGTCTTGGGCAAAACCGCCAATCGTCTGGTGCGCTGTTCGATTGTTCATAAATACGCCGGTCGTTTCGAGCTCGCGCTGGACTAGTTCCGCTTTGTTCATGAAGATTCGCTGCTGCTTTGGATCAATTGCTGGAACAAGGCTGCCTTCGTAGAAATGGTACACCGCTATCTGATGATGATAAGCGCGACCGCTTGGATAAAAAGGTTTCATGTGGAGGCGTCGCATCTCGTGGCCGTCGCTTTGTGACAAGTCACCGGACATCATGAGCCGAAAGCGGTTCCAGGCATCCATCTGCAGAAGAGTTTCTCCGCGGATGGTCTTTTGGTAATCCGCAAGCAGATCGAAGCGTTGGAACTGTTTCTCAATCGCCTCGATGTGTTCCTTGGACCAGTGGCGCGACGCTAGGCCTTCCCAAATTGGCTGGATGGCAAAGCCGATCAAATGATGTCGAATACGCTGAGATTGAACGAAAGGTTCGAGACGGAGCGCTTCCGCAAAACGCAGAATCAACGCGACATCACTCATGGCCTCGTCACTTTTTCCCAGAGCGAGCAAGGCGCTCGCGCGAACCTGCAAGACCTCGCCGACGTTGTGCAGGATATCGAGATGGTGCGTAACACTATAGCGCTGTGACGCCGGGTAATGGTCGATCGGGAATCGGCAAAATGGACGCTGGCCCGCTTCGCGGAATTCGTCCAGTTCCACCTGGAACTTGTCCAGAGCCGTCAGAATGTCGGCAGCCGGTTCGGCATTCGTCAGCAGCGGTTTTGGAAACTGGGTGCGGGCGCGGAAATGCTTCTGCAAGTTGGTCAGGTTGGCTGGCATTTGTTCCCGCCAATTCCCGCGCGGTTGATTGCCATAGCTGTACCCCATCCAACCCTGGGGCTGGCCTTCGAGATTGACCGTTTCGAGCGTGTTGAGAGTTCGGCGTTTGGCAAGCGCCTGCGCCTTGTTGGTGCTGGCCACAAAACCGAACACCGGCTCCCAAACTGGCGCAGCCGCAAAATTCTGATCGTCGGGGACGCGCGCTGGCAAGACAGCGTTCAGGTCAAGATTCTCGCCTTTGGCCTGCATCTCAGCTTGAAACTTGGTCCAAGCCCGCTGGCCTCGCCAGTTCTCGACCTTGTGCCAAGCAACAAGGAGAATGAACAAAGAAACGCCGCCCAACGCGAAGCGCGCTGCCAGGAGCGCGCGTTGCCGCCAAGTCCATCTCATATTGACGAACAGAAAACGGTCGGTCACCGCGACGCGGAAGTGCCGGCGCAACTTCCTCCAGGCCCAGGCCGATAGGATTGCCGTGTGGAGCAACCCCAAACCAAAACCGATTTGCAAACAGAGAAAGACATATTCGAACTCGTTCCAGAACGAGCTGATGTGATCCAGCCAATACAAGATGACGCCGTAAACGGGCCAGGGCGGAATGAGCACGAGCGCCAAGGCCGCCCAAGGCGCGGTCCGCGGGTGTTTGACTCGAATTGCCATCCACATTCCGACCCAGCCGAGGGTGATCCAACTAACGACGACCAATACGGTAAGAGCAGCGATGACCAAAGCCATGAACCGCATCACGGAAACCATCTCGCCCTGCAGTCTGGGATTACCGCTCCAAACGGCTTCGATGAATTGCCAAGGCGAGTTGATTCCAAGTTGACGCCCTTCGCCCACCACGAAGAGTTCCATGAGGCTCCAGAAAAAGAAGGCTTGCGTCAGGACGAGGATCAAAATAGGAGCCACCATCTGGCGCGCGAGCGCGAGCCACTGACCGCGCACGATGCGACGCACTTCCAGTGGAGTGGCCATGAGCAATTCGAGCGCTCCGCTTTTTCGGTCCTCGGCGAGACGATGAGCGGCGATCGTTGCGATCCTGAAAAAAACCAGAGCGTGCAA
>Ga0194128_10002848_pt1 | contig 27400 bp, 38 predicted proteins | sample TA2KigCa65mmetaG_FD_148650 | JGI IMG/M metagenome (GOLD analysis project Ga0194128, IMG submission 148650) | Freshwater microbial communities from Lake Tanganyika, Tanzania - TA2015037 Kigoma Deep Cast 65m | ecosystem: Environmental > Aquatic > Freshwater > Lake | place: Tanzania: Lake...
GCCGCAAATGCGGCTTCAAGCGTTTCAAACTTAGTGCCATGTTTGGCGTGAAAGATACGCTCCACATTCGGTGCAGCCATTTTCATGCGGCGCGCAAGCTCCGCTTTTTTAATTCCTGTGGCCAGCATTTCGTTGTGAAGCATGACCTTGGCAACGACTGTTGCCGGCAAATTAATAAACGGCTGGCTGCGTTTAATTTTTGAAGGCGGTGGTACCAAACGCTTCTCATCGAAGTAAAAATCTAACGCTGATTCCAAGGCATCAAGGGCCATCACCAAGGCTTCTTCCCTGGTGTCTGCCGCCGTTGCGACCTCAGGAATATCAGGCAACGTAACCAGATGCTGCCCGTTGGTGTCGAACTGCAAATCAATGGGGTACTTCAAAGCATTTCTCCGTTTTCCAAATCGCCATTTACTTCAAACCAAGATCTTTCTTAATCTTTGTAACCAGGCCGCTACCAATTTCCTTGCCACCGTGATCGGGAAAGATCGTTCGCTTACCGTTCAGTGTCACTTTGAAATGGCTTCCTTTGGCCGCTTCAAACACGGCGCCCTGCTTGGCAAGCCATCTTCTGAATTCGCTTTATTTCACTGGACTTTACGGCCTGTCAAAGTTATCAAATTTGATAACTAAAGGGAAGGCCTACATAAACGTAGAATACTGTAAATTATTACAAATTTTTAACGTCCATCAAACCCATCAGCCAACGGAACCAGCTGCCGGTCTAGGTAGCGAAGCAGCTCTCGTCTGGGCATGTACCACCTGGCCACCAGCCGCAACCAGAATGGCGTGGCCCGCAGCCGAAGAGTTACCTGGAAGTCGATCTTGGCCAGCGGCGGCCCATAGCAAAAGATGGGTATCGAGAAGAACAGGGGTCATGCGCTGAACATCGCGGTGATCTCGTCTCTCCCCATCTGGTCGAAATCATCGGGTACCGTGACCTGCCCTTTAAGAAATCCGACGCGACTACGCTGCCCGTTACTTGGCGCGTCGAGCGCAACGACCCGAACCATAGGCTTACCCGCTTTGGCGATCACAAAACTCTCGCCTCTGGCCGCCTTCTCTACGAGTCGTGACAAGTGCGTCTTGGCTTCGTGGATATTGACGGTTTTCACGGATCGGTATTCCCTATGGTCGTTGATTCCTAGCTTAGTTTAATTAATTTAGTCTGTTAGTAGGATCAGAGTCAATCAAGTCTGCACGCGGCTCAGCCTTAGCAAACCACGCGTTGCGTGTGCACCCGCGTTGCACAAGGGGGAGATAAAGCGAATTAAGTGAACTGTCACCGTAATTCGGTAAAGATTATTACGACCGGGGAAGGGGGCATGGCGCTCACCAACAACCCAGAGCTCGCCGACCGCCTGCAACGCCACCGAAGCCACGGCATTACCTGTCAGCGGGCCCAGATGCAGGCAAGGCCCGAGAGCGAGATCTGGAACTATCAGCTGATTAAGCTGGGTTAACTACCGGTTAACCGATATTCAGGCCGCCCTGGGCCTCAGCCAGCTTTCCCGCTTGGAGGAATTCGTTAAAAAGCGGCAGAGCCTGGCCAGCGTGGATGGCAATGCCTTTAACACGCAGCTCGATGCACAGGGCCTGCGGGTACAAAGCCAGCAGGTGCCTAGCTACACAAAATCTTCCAGGCACCTCTACGTTGTACAGGTGCCTGCCCGCCATCAGAAGCAAATCTACAAAGGCCTGTACGCAAAGGGTATCCAAGCCAACCTGCACTACATTCCAATTCACCCGCAGCCCTTTTACCAGTCCCAAGGCTTCAAACGCGGCGACTTTCCCAAGGCGGAAAAGTACTTCCGACAGGCCTTATCTCTGCCGTTATTCCCCACACTTACGCCCGATGCCCAAAAGTACGTTATCGACACACTTTCGGCGCTGGTCTAACGTGGGCGTTTGATGGCGTTAGACCTTGGCATCATCGGTCTTGGTCGGGCGGCCTTAAGGTGCGAAACCGCTAACAGCTGTTTTTTTGGGCCGGCCACCTCGCGCACCATTGACTCTCGCAGCATGTGCTTTCGCCTCTGAGTGCACCTTGCCGGCCCGAGATAAACGAGCCCGCATATAGTCTCGACTTCCCAAAAATCCCTCCAGAATTCCGCTTACCAGTAAATCTGCATCGCAATCTGGCCAGTGGAGCCCAGTACCCTGCGGGGTGATTTCGATTCGGCTCAGTTGATCGTCTGAAACACCCTCCAATCCCTGTGCACAGGCAGGGGAGAAGGCAACCTCCAACCCATTATTTAGAACGATGCGAATCTTTCGGCTCTCAGAGTCAAACCACGCCTTAATCGCAGTCGGGTAAGCATTGGTTTTTTGTCTAATCTTAGCTTGAACCATGTAGGGTGCTCCATATGCGAATCAACTTGTGACGATGATCTCGGATTGCCAGCAGACATTCGCGCCTCTCTTTCGTACTAAGAGCAGTCAGCTGCTTCGGGTCCAATCGCACCCTTCCAATGAGGTTGGCCTTCACCTCAAAACCCGGGCCTATGACATGAGCATGCGGTGGGCCATGATCATTTGGGTAGATAACGAGGCGAAGATTTTTATGTCGGATGCTAGCCATCGATTTTATCCCAACATGTTGGGTTTTTAAATGACGGCTTTCATTCCTCCATAAAGTGATTCACCGCGCTATCGTTCTATTGGCTAGCTCGACGCGAGAAACCGCAAAGGGTCTCGTACAAACCGGGGTTCGCCTACTAAAGTTTTCGCACGGGCGGCCAGAGTAACAAAGCGAATTAAGTAAACCGTAATACGCTAATACTCAGGCGGCAAGTTACTCCCCAACATCGGCCAGAACCGCAGAGACAATGCTTGGCCCAATGAAGTAGCCAGCCTCCACTATCTTTTCTAATAGTGGGCGTGCTGCGGGAATCAAGCCTTGCGTCTTCGCAAGGCCGACTAATGCTGCCGACCCCAGGACAGCGAGTCCGCGGCTTTTGGCTTCGAGCCGGCCTGCACGGTCGTCCATAACAATGAGCACATGGTCACCTAACTCCTGGCAGTCGCACCCTAATCGTATAGAACTCGCTTCTCCGGGGTCGACGCCCGGGTTCAGTGGCCTGTAATCGGATTTCGGTACCTCGATAACGTCGATCCAGCATCGGCGATAACGATACGGCGCGTCACGAGGCCGGCTTGACCAGCCAGTCTCGGGCATTACACATTTCCGCTAGGGCCTCGTCTGCAGCGTCTTTGTCATTGCCGGTTAGCGGAATACCTTGGCTAGATAAGAGCGTGAGCATCTCTGGCAGTGGCTTGCCAGCCATACGGGCAGCAAAGCCTGCCGATATAGCAGCGCTGCGAAATAAGGACACCGCCAGGGCTACGCGAACGGCCGGCAGATCGGGTAGCCCAAGGCGCTCCAGATCGATCAGCAGGGCTTGTTGGTTGTCCCGGTTCATGACCACGACAATATCGTCGGCGCGGGCGGCAGCCAATGCGGTACTGGGATTTGTCTTAAGTTGCCGAACATTGACTGTCTGCATCTTGATCTTCCTAATATGGTCACGTAATGCAGGAACATCAGAAGTTTATCAGCGGTGAGCCCGCCCCTGCCAGCAAAAAGGGGAGATAAAGCGAAAATGAGGGATTATTGAAGGAGATTTGCCATGACGAAGAAAACTGATCGCGTCGCTACTGAGATGGTTGAAATGGCGCTTCTGTTGAACAAGCAGGGGGTTCTTTCCGCTCACGACCTCGGCCGCATCAAAGCATTGTCCTCGCCGCCGCCGAAATACACGCCTCAGCGGGTAGCGCAGATTCGCGTCAAAAAGGCGAAGATGAGCCAGTCAGTCTTTGCGGGCTTACTCAATGTGACCACCTCGACAGTACAGAAGTGGGAGTCGCCCGCATCTGGAAAACACCCAGGCGGTGCAGCAGCCAAGCTACTTCAGATCATCGAGAAAAAGGGCATCGAGGCGGTCGCGGTTTAGACCCTGGATCTCGCCAGACATGGCGTGGCGTAATACTCAATGCTCCAGCCAATTCTCCCATTTGAGGCCTGAAACACGACTAAATTCGGCGACGTTGTCGGTGACAAGGTATGCCTCCTCTGAAAGCGCCTGCGCAGCAATCCAGAGGTCATTCGCGCCAATGATCCGTCCACTTTGCTCGAGCTGCCCCCGAATCTGCGCATACACCCTGCTGGTTTCAGCCGTTATCGAAATTACCTCGAACCCCTGGGCGATAAGCTCTAACGCAACGGCGTTCTTTTTCTTGAATTGACTTTTTTCAACCCCCAGGCGCAGCTCGCCCAACACAATCGGCGATAGAACAATGTCGTCACTAGGGGTACGTTCCAAGCGCTCTCTTACTGGTTTAGCCCCTTTTATTGCAGCGATCCAGACATTCGTGTCGAGGAGATACCGCATCTTAAAAGCTTGATACTGGCTCTGGCCTGAGGTCTGACGGCGGGGCAAGGTCGTTATCAGCGCTATTTGTTTGGTCCCACAGCGGAGCCAATACCTCGCTCGCCAACTTGGGCTCGTGGGGAACAAGACAGGCCACGACTCTCCCTCGTCTGACAATTGCGATCTTTTCGCCGGCCTCCACGGCAGCGATCAGACCAGAAAAGCCTGCTTTTGCTTGTGTTGCCTGAACGTGTCGCATTTGGCAGCCTCCATTAGACTTTACTTGACCATATGGTCATTTTAGTCCTTTCTGTGCTCGACTTCAATTTTTGTTAGCGCGCGTCAAACCGATGCGGGCGCACCCTCGCCTGAATTAGCCAAGGGGGCTTAAAGCGAATTAAGTGAACTGTCACCGTAATTCCCGTAATTCCGTTGACATGTCCACGCCTTGGGCGCACAATGTATCTACTCTTTGTATATGGTATGGGGCAGCCTCGATGAAGACCGGAGCAGTGTTTAAAAGCAATACCTCTCAGGCGGTTCGGTTACCCAAAGAGGTGGCCTTGCCCGAGTCCGTAAAGCGGGTAGATATTATTCCGTTGGGACGGGGGCGTCTCATTGTTCCGGCGGGTGATTGTTGGGACAGTTGGTTTGACGAGCCCGGCGTCACCCAAGACTTCATGGCGCACCGGGAACAGCCTAGCGAACAGTCGAGAGAATCGCTTTAGTGCTGAAATACATGCTGGACACAAACATCGTGATCTACACGATGAAGAGTAAGCCCGCATCGGTAAAGGAAGCATTTAGCCAGAACCATGGCCGCATGTGCATCTCCAGCGTTACGCTCATGGAATTGGTTTACGGGGCTGAACGTTCGTCGAATCCCGCCTACAACCTTCGGGCCGTTGAGGGTTTTGCTGCGCGGCTAGAAGTGCTTCCTTTAGATAGCGCGGCGGCCCATCAAGCCGGACAGATTCGCGCTCATCTGGCCGAAAAAGGTTTATCCATAGGTCCCTACGATCAGTTAATCGCGGGCCATGCACGCTCACTCGGCCTAGTACTAGTCACCAACAACATCAGTGAGTTTGCGAGTGTTGACGGCCTTCGGGTTGAAAATTGGACTGCATAAAGTACAGAGGCAGGGGAATGCAGCGAATTAAGTGAGGTCTTACCGTAGCCCTGGGCCTTAAGAAAACGGGTTGCGCACCGTATACCGTTTAGTTACAGTATACGGATGATCAAGAGCTTTAAGCATAGCGGTTTAGAAGCATTTTTTAGATCCGGTACAAAAGCGGGAATCCAGCCGCATCACGCCTCTCGCTTAGCGCGTCAACTCTTTCAACTCAACCGTACCAAAACGCCTAGCGACATGAATGTACCGGGTTGGCGATTGCACCACCTGACTACGGGCGAGTGGTCGGTGTGGGTCAATGGCAACTGGCGCTTAACCTTCATCATGGAAGGCGAAGACGCTGTTTTGGTTAATTACTTGGACTATCACTAGGAGCAGGCGATGAGCAGATTGTTTAACCCACCCCACCCCGGAGAAACGCTTAGGGAGGATATCCTGCCGGCATTGGGGCTCACGGTAACGCAGGCGGCGAGCCAACTAGGGGTAACGAGGGCGACGCTTTCTCGCGTGATTAACGGCCATTCCGGTATCTCGCCAGACATGGCGCGCCGTATTGAAATATGGCTGGGCCAAGAGCGCGGAGGGAGGGCAGCGTTGTGGTTAGGTATGCAAATGGATTACGACCTCTGGCAGGCCGAGCAGCGGCCTAAGCCACGCGTTGAGCGCGCACCTGCATCGCCCACAGGGGAATAATCCGAATTAAGTGAACTGTCAACGTAACCTTGTCCAGATGACGACAAGTTTCTCTCACTGGTAAGGATCAAAGCCGCGCATTCTGAAGCGTAAGTTGGCCCCGCCAGTCCAAGATGTTGGCATCGGCGGTTATTAGTACCGCCCGATGATGGATGGCCGTAGCCACAATAAATCGATCTGCTGGGTCTTTATGAAAGTCAGGCAGTTGGGCCGCTATCAAGGCCAGGCGGCCGTCTAAACTCACCTCATGAACGCCCGCCTGCAAAAGATCGGCCCGCCAGAGCTCGGCAGCGACAGGAAGCGTAATGCGCCCCCGTGCCGCCAGCATTGCAGACTCCCAGAAGCTAATGACATTAACGGCTACGCAGTCTGTTCGCCAGGCCTTCTCGATTAATCCGCGGGCTATGGGGCCCAGTGCAGAATCGTCCCGGTCTAGCCAGATCAACGCATGGGTGTCCAGAACGATCATGCAATCGAATCCCAGTCATCGGGATCAAGCGGGGCAATGATGTCGCCCAGTACCTGCAGACCGGGATGCAGGCCAAAGGGAGACCCCACGCGTCCACCCGAAAACGGGCGAACCTCGGCTACTGGCCTGCCATTTTTGGTGACCACCAAGACTTCGCCGCTGCTGGCGACTTGATCTACCAATGCCAAGCACTTGGCCTTGAACTCAGAGACTTGGATAGTGCGCATAGTGGTTTCGCCTAATTTTGTGAAGGTGATAATGGCCATATGAAAGACTATAGTCAATCAAATGACCATGAGCAAGATTTTATTCCTTCGGCGCAGTATTCGACCGACCAACCGAGCATATCTGCGCGAAAGGTTGCTGGCCGATTCAAATTCCCCCGGGGTGGCCACCGTGCACGTTTTCTGCTCCTAGAGTAACAAAGCGAATTAAGTGAACTGTCACCGTAATTCGTAATTTTATTGCTCATTACGATTAAAATAGCTAGAATGCCTGCATGAAAAGCGTTACCGCCCTAGAGGCAAAGACCCGGTTTGGCGAGGTACTAGAGGCCGCGCAGCGGCAGCCCATTAGCATTACCCGCAATGGCCGCCCTTCGGTCGTTATGATTTCGGCAGAAAGCTTCGCCCGCCGCCAGCGGCTAGCGCGTGATCGCCTTCAAATGGCAATGAAGCTGGCTAGCGAACACGCCGCCGCTCAGGGCATAACCGAAGAGGCCTTGAACCAGCTATTGGCCGATGAAAGCTGACCGACTGGTCATCGACACAAATGTTTTTATCGCTGCGCTGATCACACCAACCGGAACAGCCCGGCAGGTAATCGATACTGTTCTAGCGCAAGGTATCGACGTCCTTATGTCAGAAGCAACGTTTGACGAACTGGTCTCTCGGCTCGCCAAACCCAAGTTTGACCGCTACCGAGACCACGAGAGTTGGAACGCCTTTGTCAGCGCGCTCCTAGACCTCGTCGTGTGGCACGAAGACACCGATTCGGCTGACGGTGCGTGTTGCGACCCAGATGACGACAAGTTTCTCTCACTGGCTATCATCGGCGCTGCCGATGCAATTATCAGCGGCGACAGCGACCTTCTCGATCTGGGCTCGTATCAGGGCATGCCTATCGTGTCGCCCCTGCAGTTCCTGCAGAGGATGTCGTCGACCGCAGGGAATTAAGCAAGCCACGCGTTGAGCGCGCACCTGCATCGCCCACAGGGGAATAATCCGAATTTAGTGAACTGTCACCGTAATTGCATCGGAGAAAAATTCCTGCCCTGCCTGATCGCCGCACGCTCGATTTCTGCGGCGGAATCGATCCATCCCATTTCCTGCAGAAACTGCAGAAAAGCCCGAGTGGTGACCTTACGAGAGTTTTCCGGGACCAAGAATGTTGCTCGTGCGATCTTATGGTCCTCGAACAAGAAGACGCCGGTATGGTCGGGTTCGATGAGTGCCATCTGGTGCATTGCCTCCTGAACAGCGAGTTCGCCCAAGTTTGCCCTTCGGGTCACACTGGCCAGACGTTGTGACTCCTTGTAATGGTTATATGTTGTTGTCGGCACGATAGGCACCGAATGCTGGGCAACCCAACGACCGATGGACTGGCCGTTCGGTGTGGCATTGCGAGTCACCTCTTCGAGCACCATGTCAACGACGCGCACCTGCCATTGGGGTTTGAATAAAAGGTCTAGGGCGTCTGCATAGGCAAGGGTGATTAATGGCCCGGCATCGGGTAGCAACACCACCGAGGAAGCATTGGCGGGCAAGCTCAGACCGAAAGCGATTTAAGGTCGGCAACCATTGCCCGGGTGGTGGTTTCAGATAACCGTGGCATAGGCAATCGCGCCTGCGCCATCAGTAAAAATAAGTCTTCCTCAGCATCGATGCCCAAGGCATCCATGGCAGCCAAACCATCGATTCGGCCTAGAGAAAAATCTAACAGGGTTCGGTAGTTCACATTGCTTTTAGCTTCCGCCGATTCGAAGGTTTCAACCAAGTATCGAAGCTCCGCATTGAACAGCGCATTGATAGACGTATCGGCCTTTGCGGCGATGACTTTGGCTCGCTTCAAAAGGTCACGGTCTGCGGATCCGGTGAAATTTACGTTTGCCATAGCGAAACTCTTTTCGGTAAACACAGTTTAAGTGTAGCACAGGATTATGTGTCGCTCCTTACCGAGGCAAGAAAGCGAACTAAGTGGACTGATAATTAATGCGACCTTATGCCGTCGCTAAGTACATGTCGATATGCATCGACGCGAAAGGGCAAATCAACCCGCCCTGCTCAGTGCGTTCAAACATTCCTAGCGTAGCGAGCACAGTCACATCTTGATGAACACGCTTCACATCTCTGCCCACCAACCGTGCAAGTTCGCGAACCGACAATTCGCCGCGGCCTTGGGCAGCGCGCACTAATTCCCACCGCCTCTCTGTGAGCTGACCGAAAAACTGAGCGGGTGTTTCAAAGTTCAAGACTTCGCCTTGATAGGTCTCGGCCTTCGCAAGCTGGGCAGTTGCCCGCAAACCAGCCCTCCAATCCGGCTCCAAAGAAATCGTGAGATTACGCTCCATCATGAACCCCTCCTTGCATCAACAGCAGCGATAAAATCTTCCACTAACTGCTCAATCGTTATGAAGTTGTATGGCAGCTCAACCCCATCTAAATGGCAATGATCCCCTTTGCCCCGCTCGTTATCGAACCCCACGATTCGTTCTCCGTTAACGACATAGACAGCACGGTATTTGTAAAAGTGAAGGCTCGGCGGCACAGGTGTTGTCAGCCGCCAGACAACCAGTTCAAGGATCGACCCATCGGGGTTGACATTCTTAAAGCCAGTAATCAGCTGAGCAGCCATGTTGTCAATAATGCCAACACTCTTTAATGTTGTCAATCCCGACCCTGCCCTGCATCGAGAAAAAGAGCATCGAAGCCGTCACGGTCGCGGTTTCAACCCAGGATCTCGCCAGACATGGGGCGGTGTATTGAGATATGGACCGGCCCCTAGACTACCTCAAGGCGTTTCATCGTGTCGGGGAATTGGGAGACCATCCGAATCAGTAGTACCGCTTGGGTATTTGGCTTAGCGCGGCCCTGTTCCCAGTTCTCTAGTGTTCGAGGATTGGTTCGTAAATTTTTTCAAGCGTAAGCTAAAGCTGCAATGGTAGAAAAGCGAATTAAGTGAACTGTCACCGTAATAAAGCACTGAGCGAGTCGCCCCCCTCTTCCGGTAACATAACCAGACATGATCCCCTACGGAAGACAGTCGATTTCAGAGGAAGACATCGCCGCGGTGGTGTCGGTGCTGCGATCAGACTTTCTTACCCAGGGGCCCGTGGTACCGCAGTTTGAACAAGCCGTTGCCCAAAAGGTGGGTGTGGCCCATGTGGTAGCCGTTAACAGCGCCACCAGCGCCCTGCATATTGCCTGCATGGCTCTAGACGTCGGCCCTGGCGATACAGTCTGGACTAGCCCCAACAGCTTTGTGGCCAGTGCCAACTGCGCCATTTACTGTGGGGCCGAGGTCGACTTCGTTGATATCGACCCAGACACCCTCTGCATGGATGCCCAGGCACTAGCAGTTAGCCTTCAGGAGTGTCGGAAAAGCGGCAAGACCTTGCCGAAAGTCGTCATTCCTGTCCACTTCTCCGGTCTAAGCTGCGATATGCCTGCGATTCACCGGTTGAGCCTCGAATACGGATTCAAGATTATCGAGGATGCCTCGCACGCCGTCGGCTCAGTTGTTGGGTTCATGATGGGTGAGCCTGCAGAGCCTGTCGGCTCATGCAGGTTCAGCGACATCTGCGTGTTTAGCTTTCACCCCGTCAAGATCATCACCACCGGCGAAGGGGGTGCAGCCCTTACTCAGTCTGATGAATTAGCCGGTCGATTACGGGCGCTGCGGTCCCACGGTATTACCCGCGCAGAAGGGGAAATGACCGAGCCCTCGCACGGGGGCTGGTACTACCAAATGCTCTCGCTTGGACTTAATTACCGAATGACCGACATCCAAGCGGCCCTGGGCCTAAGCCAGCTTTCGCGCCTAGAGCAGTTCATCGAGCAGAGGCAGAAAATTGCCGCTCACTACTTAAGTCTTATTGCCGCTGAGCCCAAATTAGGCGAGGGAGCCGTTAAGACGCAGCAGATCCCCAGCTATTGCAGCCCGTCTTACCATTTGTTTGTCGCACAGATTCCTATGGAATGCCATCGCCGCTGCTTTGACGCCCTGCGAGACAGTGGTTACGGGGTTAACGTGCACTACATTCCTATTCACACGCAGCCTTATTATTTAGAGCGGGGGTTTGCTTGGGGTGATTTCCCACACTCAGAGGACTACTACAGAGGAGCAATCTCTCTGCCCATCTATCCTGGCTTACCCCAAGGGGCCCCAGAGGCGGTCATCGACATCATTGCAAAGGAAATAGGCAGGCCATCAGCCTAACTGGCCTGAAATTTGCTGTGATTCCGGTCATGTCAAGTTCAGAATTCTTCAATGGCAGCTCGATCCTTCTTACAGGGGGAACGGGTTCATTTGGGCGGGCGTTTGCACGCACCGTACTCACCCGCTACCAAAAGATCAAGCGGCTGGTGATATTTAGCCGTGACGAACTCAAACAGTTTGAAATGTCACAAGAGTTGTCACAGTCAACATACCCTGCCATACGGTACTTTTTGGGCGATGTGCGCGACCGTGACCGGCTTACAAGGGCTCTAGAAGGGATCGATACGGTGGTGCACGCCGCAGCGCTCAAGCAAGTGCCCGCTGCCGAGTACAACCCCTTTGAGTTTATTAAAACCAATATTCTTGGGGCGCAGAACCTGATTGAGGCCTGCCTAGACTCAAAGGTTAAGCGGGTTGTAGCCTTGTCCACCGACAAAGCCGCTGCGCCAATCAACCTGTACGGTGCCACCAAACTTTGTTCTGACAAACTCTTTATTGCTGCGAACAACTTTAGGGGCGAGCGAAACCTAAGGTTCTCGGTTGTCCGCTATGGCAACGTTATGGGCTCGCGGGGCTCTGTCATTCCCTTCTTCCTAGAGAAGGCCAAGGAAGGGGTTCTGCCCATCACCCACCCCGACATGACGCGCTTTAACATTCTTTTAGAAGAGGGCGTGGACATGGTGCTCTGGGCCCTAGAGAACGCCATGGGTACTGAGATTTTTGTTCCGAAGATTCCGTCTTACAGAATTACGGATGTGGCTAAGGCTGTAGCTCCGGATTGCAAGATCGAGGTAGTGGGTATTCGACCCGGCGAGAAGTTGCACGAAGAGATGATTACTGTAAGCGACAGTTCAACCACTATTGACATTGGCCCCTACTACGTGATTTTACCCATCAATAATGGCGTCAAGAAGCGCTATATCAAAGAACGTAATGCACAGGCGGTTCCCGATAACTTTTCTTACAACAGCGGAACCAACCCAGATTTTCTTAGTGTTGAATCTCTTCAAGCCCTTATTAAGAACGAGCTTTTAATCAAGGTTCGCTGAACTCAATGCTTAGATACCCTGACCTCAAAAAAGCGTTTGCCTTGCTTGAGAAGCAGAGTGACCTTTACAGGCCCACCTCCTTCTGGGCTGATGCGTCGCGAAAACTTGCCTATGAATTCGAAGAAATTGGCATAGAAAACTTTCGTCACGGGCCTTTGGCTTTGTCTTATTTTGTCCCAACCTACGGACCACCCACTATGGGCTTACGAAAGGAACAGGTTGAGCTACTCACCCGAACTTTTCAAGAGCACTATGCAGATCACACAAAGGGCAGGCTTGCTCTTGATGCCTATTTAAGCGGCCAACTTAATGCTTTAGCGGACTACCGCGTTCTATTGGCGGCTAACAGTGCACCCGATGCGCTAGGCCTTACTGAATTTTCGGAAAGTTCCATTGGGAGCCCTATTGAGCAATACCACTTCGATGGCAGAAGCTACAGCCGGTCTTCGCTTAATTACCTTTTGGGGTTAAGCCTGTTAAAACGACATACCGATTTAAGCGGTATTAAAACCGTACTAGAGATTGGGGGCGGCTTTGGAACATTGGGCGAAATTCTTGGGAAAGCACCTTCGAAAGGTCTTAAGTACATTGATGTGGACATTCCGCCCACCCACTTTGCCGCCGAGTATTACCTTAAGGAAAACTTTGGCAGTCAAAATGTAGCTAGTTTTTCAGACCTAGAAGGTCAATCCGAAATTGAAATATCAGACTTACCGGACTTTACGGTGATGTGTTCTTGGCAACTTGAGAAACTTAAGGGGAAGGTCGATTTATTTGTGAATTTCATTTCTTTTCAGGAAATGGAACCGGAGGTAGTCGAAAACTACCTTAAAGAGGTCACACGCCTCAAAGCGCGGTGGCTTTTACTTCGAAATATGAGAGAGGGCAAACAAAAACAGATGGCATCAAAAGTCGGAGTTAAAGTTCCTATCTTGGGTGAAGACTATTCAAATATGTTACCTGATTATTCACTAGTAGCGACAGATGTTCACCCCTTCGGGTATCAAACGTTAGATGGTTTTCATTCCGAGGTACAGTTATTCAAGCGAAGCTGAATATCGTTTTTGTTTGGAGTAAAATATCTTTATGCTCATCGATAATGGTTTTTGGAGGTTTAAGTTATCCGTCTCGCCAATCTTATTGAATATGATACAAGCGAGCGGCTTTGAATTTTTTCGGGTATTTAATTAGAAGAACTCAATAAATGCGTGCACTATCAATAGGGGCGGGGTCAGAACAAGTGGCCTCAATTACCATCGCGAAGTCACTTGGAATTAAGTTGCTTGCTCTTGATGGAAGGCCTGACGCAGAGGGGGCGAAATTAGCCGACCAGTTCATTTGCGTAGATCTTATGGATGCTGAAAGTGTTCTTCAAATTGCTGAACAGTTTCAACCAAATTTTGTTTTGCCAGTGCCACTTGCGAGCCCGCTGATTACTGCGGGGATCGTCAATGATGCTCTTGAGCTCAAGGGTGTCTCCGAGTTTGCAGCACGTCTTGCTAATGACAAACTTAAGATGCGCACTGAATTTACGGCGAATGGTGTGTCGATGGCGGAGCAAATCTTAGTTCAAAATACATCCGATATCGATAAAGCCATAGAAGATTTAGGGTTTCCATTAATTCTAAAACCACGATCTGGGTCGGGTAGTAGAGGGGTATTACTAATTGAGAACAAAGCCAGTCTTCCTGAGTTTATCCCTATTGTCCCAAGTGAAGATTTGGTCATTGAGAGAGCGCTAATCGGGCAAGAGGTGGGCATTGATGGGGCCTTCATTAATGGAGGGTTGGTGTTGTACGCTTTACGTTTTAAACGTCTAACTCCGCCTCCGCATAGGCAAGCAGTTAGTTATCTTGCGAAGGATCCGACGAAGGAGCATTGCTTTCCTGAAATAGTCAAACTCGTATTGAAATCCCTGAAAACTCTAAGGTGTCAGAATGTCCTATTCCACGCTGACGTTGTTCTAGGAGATGATGGAGTCATCAGTTTAATCGAGCTTTCGCCTCGCCCCTCGGGGCATTCGATACACGGTGCTCTCCTTCCAATTTGCTATGGCACTAATTTGATTGAAGACTTTATTCTACGGGTTTACATGTATAAAAAGTTACCCCCTAATCGTTTTCAAAAACCCGCTTTTATGTCGTTTTTGCCCCTAGCGGCTGGACGCGTTGTCATGCCCCTTAACATTGAAAAGGCTGCAGTAGAAGGAGGAGCAATTACTGTTCAGTGTCAGCTCAAGACTGGCGATGAAATAGGGCCAATGATTGACGGGTCGAGTGCATTGCAACGCGGCTATATGACGATGCTTACTGACAATGAGCTACACGGCGCACAAATGGCAAGACGGATTGCCGACGCAGTCAGCATCGAGTCGATCTGATTATGAGTCAAGAATTAAGAAAAGGCGTCTCAACTTTTTGGGGAGCTGAGGCTTTAGCTAATGTCTTGAGTTGGCCCGATGAGAGCCTCATCAGATTTCTCGGCTCCCGTTTTCCAGATCGTACTTTGAACGCCAAAAAGCGTGCGCTAGAGATTGGCTGTGGTAACGGTCGTAATCTGATTGCTTTAATCCAGCAAGGTTTTGATGCAACTGGCGTAGATATCTCAGAGGATGCAGCCGCAAACTGTCGAGCCATCTTGGAGGCAGCTAATCTCAAGTGCAATGTCATCACTGGTGCGTTTCAAGACGTAGTGTCTCTCAATGAGCAGTTTGACCTAATCGTTTGGGATAGCCCTTTCATCGACACCCAAACAGGCATGACACTTGGATTCGCCCGCTCGATACAACTGCTTAAGGTAGGAGGTTTGCTGTGGGTCAAATTTCGTCATCCAGATAGCTGGTTCTCTGGGTTGGGCAAGCCTCTAGAGGAGCGTACTTTCCTTTTAGACGAGCGTGCAGGGGCGTATTCCGGTGCGCTTTACTCCTTCCACGATAGAGCACAAGGATCTACGATGCTGCAGGCGGCCGGTTTCGAGATCTCTAACGTTGAGCGGGTTGAGCTATGGAAGAAGAATGAGGCAGAGCGGCACGTTTGGACGGTGTTTTGGGCATGCAGACCCTATTAAACCAAGGCTTTTGTCTTGCAGATAGGCAAATCGGAGGGGAAGCCCCCTGCTTCATCGTTGCAGAGATTGGAGCAAATCATGATGGTGATCCAAAGCGCGCGATGGAACTTATCGAAATGGCTGCTGCCGCTGGTGCAGACGCCGTAAAGTTTCAGACCTACTCCGCTTCGGAATTAGTGGCGGATCCAGAACGCGTGCTCAATTGGGGGCGTGAGGGATATGAGCGTGAGGAGACGATAGGTTCTTTGTTTGACAGACTCGCCTTACCGCGAGAAGCTCACAAAGACCTTTTCGATTTCGCAAAGTCGAAGGGCCTGATAGCCTTTTCAACTCCTTTTAGTCTGGACGGCGTTGACTTTCTAAATGATTTAAACGTACCGCTCTGGAAGGTCGCGTCATCCGATGTCCGGGATAAGCGACTGTTAGATCATATCGCCAGCAAAGCCAAGCCAGTTATTCTGTCTACTGGCAAGTCGCTCCTGCAGGAAACCGCTCGAGCGGTCGACATTCTGCGATTCCATAAAGTTCCATTTGCTGTTCTTCATTGCCTCGCTCAGTACCCCGCACCAATGGAGGAGGTTTGTTTGTCGACGATTCCCGCCTTCAAGGGTATTTTTCCAGATGCGGTTATCGGTTTTTCGGACCACACTATCGGAATCACAGCTGCGCTAGGTGCTGTAGCGCTAGGAGCGAAGATTCTAGAGCGGCATGTCACCTATGACGAAGGTGCTGAAGGTCCAGACCACTGGTTTTCTTCCCCACCAGAGGAGTTTACGCAGCTTTGTCAAGAGATTCGGCGTTTGGAGGTTGCCATACGCGGGGTGCGAACTGGGATACTCCCCTCGGAGGTACGAGAGCGTGAAGTGTCAGTTAGATCACTGGTTTTGCGAGTAGGCTTGAAAGCGGGCGACTGCATTCGGCCCGAGCATCTTGAGGCCAAGCGTCCAGGCTATGGTATCGATCCTTTTGATGCGGACAAGATCATAGGAATAATGGTGCCTAGAGACCTTCCCGGCGGATCCATTCTTACCTGGGAGGCGCTGAAGCCTTAATGCGTGTATTAATTTGGACGAAAGGCGGGGGCAGATCTGGCGTTGGGCATCTAACCAGATGCCAGGCATTAATTCATGCGTTAGCTCGTCGCGGCGCATCACTTGAGGTTTTCGCTGAAGCAGACGATACGCTTGCCCCATTCATCCAGGTGAATGGGATAGATGTTCAGTTTGTTGCCGACCGCCAGTCAAGTTTCGCAGCCCTAAGGCGTGCGCTCCCAGCCCCACTGCTGATCGCTGACAGGCCTGATCTCACCGCTGAAGACAGCAAATCGTTTCGTGCAGCAGGTGCCGGAAAACTGGTTCTGCTTGCAGGTTCCAGGGTTGGCTATTACCCTAGTGACTTGGCGATTATTGATGACCCGTTTCTAACCGAAACGCAGGAGCCATTGACTCAACGACTTGAAGTGGGAATTCACCTTCATATGATTCGTCCCGAAACATTAGCTCTTCGCCCCGATCATTTCACTGATATCAGCGCGAGAAAACCTCTTGGGCTGTTAATCGCCCTAAGTGGAACGGATCCTGGTGAGATGACGGAAGCCTTAGTGTCGAGCCTTAATAGGCTTTGCTTGCACGAGACCCTATCACTGAGCCTTCGTGTAGTTGCCGGGCCAGGCTGGTCTGAACAACGCCTAGGTAGCTTTCTCAACGCAATAAAAAGCGGCGTTGAGGTGGTAATCGCGCCGCGTAATCTCGGTGAAGAGATTCTAAAAAGTGACGCTGTTGTTACGCTCGGCGGTCAAACAACCTACGAAGCGTTCGCCTTGGGGCGTCCAGCTATGTGTATACCCTGGAAGACCACGAGAAGTTATGCAATTGCTCTCGATCAGCAGGGCCTCGCACTTCTGCTAGATTCCGATCCAAGTCAGGCAGCGTCAAAGATCATTAACGCACTGAAGAAGCCAACGAAAATTATTGAACGTGCTCGGCGCGCTTTCTTTTTAATCAATAGTTCGGCAGCAGACGACGTGGCTGAACTGTGCCTTGATGGGGTGGCATGAAATCAGCAGCCATTATCCAAGCGCGCATGTCCTCTTCTCGGCTTCCCGGCAAGGTATTGATGCCTATAGGCGATCGTCCGATGTTGCAGCTTATTTTTGAACGTCTCCGGCTTAGCAAGTGCCTCTCGGACGTCATTGTCGCAACAAGCCTAGACGTTGCTGACGACGCGATTGAGGAACTTTGCTCTTCGCATGGGATTGGGGTCGCACGGGGCTCACGGACTGATGTTCTGGCTAGGTTTATGGATGCGCTTGAACTCACCAAGGCAACGGCTATTGTTCGAGTAACAGCGGATTGCCCCCTGATTGATTACCGCTTAATCGATATGGCTTTAAACATATTTAGTTTCGAATCCTTAGACTACCTTTCAATGGGTTCAGATAGTGGTTATCCTAGAGGCATTAATGCTGAGGTCATTGCGCGATCTGCATTAGAGATCTCCGCCAAGGAAGCTATCGAGCCTTATGAGCGCGAACATGTCACACCTTTTATCTATACCAGGCCACAGCGGTTTAGTCTCAAAGTGTTGGTTTCCCCCGAGTCGTTGATGAGAGCAGACTATCGGGTCACCGTTGATGAGCAATTAGATATAGATATGATTCGCTTGCTTGTTTCTGGAATAGGAATTGACCCTCTCGATATTAGCCTAGCAGATGTTGTAAAGTTTTTAGACATGAACCCTGAAATCGCACGAATGAATATCGACGTGTATCAAAGGCACTTTTCTGAGGCAAATGGATGAAGGAGGCGACGGTAGTTGGCGGCGGGCCAGTAGGGCTTGTATCGTCTGTTCTTCTAGCTTCCCAAGGCTTCAAAGTTTTATTGTTGGAACGTGAGCGAGAACTGGGGGGCCTAATGCGCTCGCTGCCGCTCATTGATGGTTTCGAGTTCGATTACGGTACCAGATTTGCACCGCGGCTTGATAACCCACAAATTGATTTGCAACTCTGCAACACTAGCGGCGACTGGCTGGAGTTTAAACATCTTCTTTCGGGGACCTTCTTCGCTGGAAAGTTACAGGAGGGGACTGCTTTTCTTGACGTTAATGGTCTGCCTCCTAGCTTGGTTAAAGCAGTTGAGCGCGACTACTTCAGCGCCAGGAACAAGAATCTAGAGTGCCATAATGCGGAGAATTATGTTATCGATAGATTTGGTACGGCAGCTTTATCATATATCTTTGAACCCGCTCTGAGAAAAATCACCGGGCTTTCGCCTGGCGAGCTATCCCCAAGTGTCATACAACTTTACGGACTCTCTAGGCTATTAATGTTTTCAGCACAACGTACGAGAGAGCTTAAGGTTGAAGATGAACATAATGAAAGATTGGCTTTCCATTCACGCGATGAGGGTTTACCAACAGACCCTAAGCGAGTTTTTCGGTATCCGAGACGAGGCGGGATTGGGCTTTGGACAAGGCGATTGGAGGTTATCGCAAGACGAGCAGGGGTGGTTATCCGCACTGGTGTATCTGCCAAGGGGATTGAACGTTTGAGTGACAGCAGCGCTCGCTTGACACTCAACGATGGAAGTGAAATCACCACTTCTAGATTGATTTGGAGTATTCCGGGTTCTCTGTTGCTTCACGCTGCCGGCGTATTGCCACCTGGCGCTCCGCCACGCATGACATCTGGACTTACGTTGTTTCATTTTGTGTTCGACCAACCCCCGCGCTCGGAGCTTTTTTACATTACAAACTACGACCCTGATTTCGCCACCTATAGAGTTACGCTATATACAAATGTGCAAGGCGAGTCCGTAAAAAAAGGGCTCTACCACCTGACAGTTGAAGTGATTCAGAACGCATGGCTTACCGAACCCCCAACTCCTGAAGTAATCGTCCGTGAGTTATTGTGTATGGGGGTACTCGCTCCAAATGTTAGGGTATTGGAAACTGCTGTAACCCAAATTAGACAAGGTTTCCCCCTTCCAACTCCAGATCTTGCAGCCCAAGCACGATCACATGACAACCTAACTAAGCAGTTATTTCCGAAAGCGGTAATATTGGGTCGCGGTCAAACGGGGATTTTTTTTCTCCGGGATGCCCTGCGTGAATGCACAAGAGAGCTAAGTGAAGAAAAGTTAAATGATTGCTCTAAATAGTCAAAGCAACCAGATTGCCTTTGGATCCTAATTTAATTTATTTGAAGCGTGTGTAAATGGTGACCATACGCAAAGAAGCAGCAATAGGTATTTTTTGTCACGATGCAGGAGCTGCAACATTTTTGGCTCTTTGGGCGTTAGCACATGAAGGTCCCAAGTACTTCTGCGTCCAGGGGCCATCTTTAGCAATTTTCCACTCAATTTTGGGCATCATTCCTCTTTCAAGTCTAGAAGAGGCTACAAGTCAAGCAAATATATTTTTGTGTGGGAGCAGCTGGCAAAGTGATCTAGAAAAGATAGCAACCAGAGCTGGAAAGTTACTTGGAAAGCGTTCAATTGTTTATCTTGATCATTGGTCGAATTATAAAGATCGATTCGTTTTAAACGAAGTAGAGTCGCATCCAGATGAAATTTGGGTGTCTAATGTTCATGCGTTTGATATAGCTTCAAAAATTTTTTCCTCAGTAAAGATTACATTAGTTTCGGACATTGTTAGAGCAAGTTATTTAGAAGAAGCTAATCGTCTCAAATCTGTTGTCCGAAAGATCCCAGGGATGGTTTTATTCGTTTGCGAGAATATCAGTGAACATTATGGCAAAAAATACGGGAATCCAAGGGCCCTAGGTTATGACGAGTTTGACGCAATTGACTTCTTTTTTTTGAACTTGTTTCAGATCTCACCAAACGCCACTAGAGTGAGAATCAGACACCACCCCTCTGAACCTGCAGACAAATACAGAAGTTATTTCAGGGTAAAGCCCACTCTTCAGTTTAGTGGCCCTGATGTGCCTTTATTGAAAGATTTATTGGAAGCGGAAGTAATTGTAGGATGCCAAAGCCAAGCGTTAGTCACTGCGGTAGAACTAGGTCTCAACACCGTTTCTTGTATACCCCCGAATGGGAAAAAATGCTGCCTCCCTCAGTCCGGAATTCGGCACTTCAAAACCTTTGAAGAAAAATAAGTGATTGCTATAATCTGGGGGGATTTGGTATCTCCACACAGTCCGTTGCTGCGTTCAAATCGGTTAAGCCTTCCGCAATCGAGCATAGGTCAGGAATTCTTTCTGAGAATCTCGATCCGTGCATAGGTGCCAAAACGATATTATTCTTAAACCACAAAGATCTGTCCGAATCTGACCCCATCATCGTCCAAGATTTGCCTTGCACGGTTAAAACGGGGGCACCTATTGACGCAGCCATCCTGAGTGGGGCGGTATTGACAGAAATTACCAAGTCCAAGCATGCAATCAAGGAGAAAACCCTGTCTAGTTGGTTTTTTTGATCCAAGTCGTCCCATCTTATAATTTTAACGCCATGACTTTTCTCGACTTCTTGAATTTCAGATTCGCAATCCCCATACTGCAAGGAAACCACATGAAGTTTATCGCTCTTAAGCATCGGCAACCAGTCTTCCAGTGCAGAATAACTCAGATTTCTTACAGGACTAAGTTTACCGCTTCTCCAACAAATTCCAACAAGAGGACGATCTCTGTAGGGCTTAAGCCGTTTAGTAAAATCAGCCATTAACGTGTCTGAGGGAATCAAGTAGGGCTTCGACCTGCTGAAGCTCTCAATCGTTGGTCGAAAAATCCGCATAAGAGACCCTAATGGAATGTGGTAGTCGAAGTCACAAATGGCTGGTCTACCAGTTGAAATCAAAAACGACTGCTCTCGAACAAAAAAATTCGGGAAGCTTCTCGAAAATATATCAACAAGCCTTTTGTCAGTTTCAAGAATAATCGCCTCAGAATCTAACGACTCTAATTCGGGCAAACAACTACCAAACAGGAGTTCATCGCCCAACCCTTGCTCCCGCCACACTAAAAGTCTTTTCTTCTTCAATGATTCACCTCTCCACTGGGGAACTGAAAAATTCCTTTTTGGAGACCGTGCACCAGTAAGGGGGACCATGGGACTGAAGCCGCCCTCATAATAGTCCCAACCTTTACTTAAGTTACCCATTTTCAAATACTCAAAACTACAAAAAAATCTAATTGCATCTGCCCTTTGCTTTTCCCTTTCAGGTATGAGTGAAATTGTTTTTTCATACATTTTTACAGAGTTCTCCGGAGATCCTAAGCGGGCTTCTAGCGCTGCTAGGTTGATGAGTGTGTCAATCTGGTTCGGTTCGAGTATTGCTGCTGTTTCATATGCGTGTTTCGCCTCCTTAAACATCGCCAGTTCAGACAACGCTGACCCCAGATTGTTAAATGCAAGTGCTGAGGTGGGCTCTATGGAAACAGCTTTCAAGGCACTGTCCAAATTGCCCTGCAGATCGCCCAAAGCCTGAAATACGCCCCCCAGATTTACATAAGCATAAAGACACTTGGGGTCTAACTCGATTGCATACTGCAGTATTACTTTAGCATCGTGAGGCTTCCCGGCCCTATAAAGAGCGCCACCCAGGTTACTCAAAGCAATAACGTGCCTTGGCTCAAACTCGAGAACCTTGGCGAATGCCTTGGTAGCGTCTTCGAACCGCTCAAGTTGCATTAAGCAGTGTCCGAGATCTATCCAGGCAACAAGATCCTTTGGGTGGGTTTTTAGGTACGCAGCAAATGCTTCTGCTGCTTGAGTGTAATCTCCCCTTTCCCTAAGCTGGTAGGCTTGGGTCTTTAGACGAGGTTCTTTCTGAAAGCGTTTAAAGTTCATACTCGGAAAGTAGCATGGAGCGTGCCAATCCAGAAAAAAAGCCCCCAGTTGGGGGCTTTTGCGTACAACGGGTTAGTCAGAAAGCTATTGCAACAAGGCAAGCACTGACTGCTGCTGCTGGTTAGCCTGCGCGAGCATTGCGGTAGCCGCCTGTTGAATGATCTGCGCCCTGGCGAGAGCGGTCGTCTCCGTGGCATAGTCTGTGTCAAGAATTCGACTACGTGAGGCAGACATGTTCTCCGACGACTCCGACAGAACATTAACGATCGCATCCAGCCTATTTTGGAAGGCACCAGATCTGGCCTGAGCAGCTGAAACATCCGAAATCGCGTGATCAATAGCAGTGATAGCATTTTGAGCGCCCTGCTGTGTAGAGACGTTTACATCAGCAATTTTTTCGCCCGTGTATTTTCCACCGAAGGTGCCCTGACGGAATCCTAAGGTTTCCATTACATCATCACCACTAGCGTCTCCCTCATTTCCGCGAGTAACCGAGAATGCCTTGTCGGAGGTAAGTCGTACGGAGGCAAAAAATGCTTGCGCAGTAGCAGACGTCTCTCCCCCGGTAATCGCAACACCTTGTAAACCCAAACCTGCAGCCGAGGCTGCATCCGTAGTCAGGTAAATATTTCTGCCATCCTCTGCAACAAGCTCAATACCCTCACCCCAGGCCCTCGCTACGACACCTGTTTGCCCCGAAAACTCATTAATCTGGTCAACGATACCGTTACGAGTGGTTGACTTAACAGTAAACGAGACACCATTTAAAAATACTGCAGCCGAGGCAGCCGTTGCATTGAAGCCCGTGCCACGAATTACATTAGCCTCTGCAGTGGCTGTGACGCCATGTAGCGAAGTCTTTTTATTTATCGCAGCAGCAATAGCTATAGCACTCGCCGCCTTGAAGCCAGAGGTGAATGTTGCCCCGTCGGTATGGGATGACATATCATCCTTCGCGACAGAGGCACCAATCGCAATATCGTTAATTACGAGTGTGTCGCCTGCGAAAACGGTAGCCGCCGCGCCCGCGCTAAGCGCTTCTCGATGCTTTGTAACCATGGTTGCTATATCAGCCTTGAAGACACCGGCACGCAAGCCCGAGTTCTCTAGCGCGTCAACGTCTTTATCGTAAGCTTGACTTATGGTGATATCTCTACCGTCCACGGAGTATAGAGAGAATGTACCTACATAGGTTGCTGTTGCCTGTACACCTGTATTTGCAGCAGACAATGTGTCGTACTCGATAGTGATGTTTCTACCATCGTCAGCAACCAGGGTAATGCCCTGCTTATCGTCCCCAGTGTTGATAGCGCGAACACCGGTTTGGGCAGATATTGCATTGATCGCATCGATGACCATCGAACGTGACAACTCTGAGTCTGTCGTTACTGTGATCGTACTGGTTTCTACTCCATTGATCGTAATCGTGCCTGATGCGGAAACGTTTAACGCGGACATTGTAGAACCCATAACTACGGTATTGTCGACCTTAGCAAAAACGCCGCTCTGCTCAGTAACGCGGTTGATTGCAGCTACTTTCGCAATTGCACTGGCGGCGACAATAGAGGCTGAAGCAAGGGCGTTGGCGTTTGCTGTCGTACCTCTGAACGATAAGGTGTCATCTTCAGCGAACGACTGCCCTACAAGTACCCCATTAATGGTAAGAACACCCGAACTCAGACGTCCTACATCTGTAGCGTCCCCACCAAACGAGGTAAGCGCTGGGCGATCACCAGACCCAATGTCTTTTGTCTTTACCGAATCAAAGCCTATATTGATCGTCTCGAGCTGATTCGCGCCAGTTTGAATCTGGATCTTTCTTGCCGAACCATCCAGCAATTTAATCCCGTTAAACTGGGTGGTTTCGGAAACGTTAACAATCTCTGCTTTTAGTTCATCGACCTCCAACTGAATTGACGTGCGATCACTTGCGGTCAAAGAACCGGTAGAGGCTTGAACCGCGAGCTCACGCATGCGCTGCAGCATATTGGTAACCTGACCATAAGCACCGTCTGCTGTCTGCGCCATTGAGATGGCATCGTTAGAGTTCCTAATGGACATACTCAATCCACGTACCTGCGCCGTCATACGGTTACTAATCGCAAGCCCCGCAGCATCATCCTTGGCACTGTTAATCCGCAGGCCCGTAGACAAACGCTCCATGGCAGTCGAAAGCTTTAAGTTGTTCGACCGCATAGACTCCGTTGCTACTAGGGCCTTGAGGTTGGTGTTAATCACTGACATGTCTTTCTCCTTAGAAAGGGTGGCAATAATTCAGAACGACAACATGTCAGTTCTGATGGGCTAAAGATCGACCCTTTTTTTACAAACTTAAGCATCCGCATTAAAGTTCCTCATCAAACAGCAAGCCTTTGATGTCCTGGGGGTTCTGCAAGAGCTTTACAGCCACCTCGGTGGGAATCTGGCGCACCAATTCGCCGGTCTGCCTTTTCATTACCTTAATCACCAGTGAATCTGTCGCCTGGTCTACCTGAAACCCCACCTTGGTCTGGCTTTCTTGAAGCTGGTCGTTCAGACGGCTAATCGCCTCGTCTACCTTCTTGCGCAGCTCTTCGACATCGATTAGGGGTTCGGTCTTTGCGGCAGCCGCCTGCTGCGCCTGCAGTGCGATGGCCTGTCGGGTGGCCTGGCTGGCCTGAGCCGCCTGGGCGGCCACCTTGGTAGCAGCCTCTTTGGCATTGGGCATCGACAACGCAGGAGACTGGCTGGGCGAAGGCGTACCAGACCCACCGCCTTGACCTGCGGGGCCCGATACAGCAGCAGGGCTAGCTGGGGCTGATGGGACTGCCCGCGTGGGGGCAGAAACAATCGGTTTTACAGAAGGCGCAGGCGCAGCCGACCCCTGCAGGCTTGGCTGCAGGCCGGGCGCTGAAGAGGTTGAAATACTGGTCATGGCTGCGTCCTTTAACTCGGAAGCCCGAAAGGCGCAGTACCCAAAGAACGCGACCTTTTACCGGACTCGATTCAAACATCGGCAGGCCAATGGTGAACTTAAGGGGGATAAAACTGTAGCTTCTGTAAGTAGTGTAAGAATCGGCTAAGAGAGAAAAAACTTAAGCGGGGAGAAAGTCACTTCTTATAGGCATTCGCAAGGTTTTCAAACTGTCCTTTAAGGTTCTCGCGCATAGCATTCATCTGGCCCACTAGGCTTTCCATCGCGGCAAACTGCTTGGTGTAGCGTTCTAGAATTTTTTCCATACGTGCTTCGAGCGTTACCAGGTCGCGCTTGTGTCGCGCCACCTGGCTTTCGGCACTGGTGGTCTGGTTCATCACAATGCCACTGGGACCCATCAGCTCGCGCAGCCGAGCAGACATGGCCACCCCAATACCGCGCTTGGTAACCGTCTGGTCGTTTTGGGTCACCACCTGGCGACCCGCCAGCATTTGTACGACTTCTTCAAAGTTGTTGGAAACGGCGGTATCTAAGGTGGCCTCATTTAGGCTAAGAACGCCATTGCGGTCAATCGATACGCCCAGGTCGCGCATATTACGTACAGCGCTGCCTGCGGTTTCAGACTCACCAAAAATCACGGTACGAACCTGGGCAAGCACCGCGCGCACGGTTGAGTCGCCACGCAAAGATCCGCTAAAGACATCGTCGGGGTCATCAGAATTGGGCCCGGTAAGCACATTAAAGTCTGACACCATGTCGTTATAGGCATTGACAATGGCTTGGATCTTCTGCTTTACCCCACTGGGCTCGCGCACGACAGTAAGGCTTGCCGGAGCGCTGGTAGTGGCCTGCAGGTCGAGGGTCACACCGGGAATAACATCGCTAATGGTATTCGCCGACCGGGTGACCTGTATCCCGTTAATGGTGACAGACGCATCAGAGGCTGTCTGCCCTGCTACTGGGAGGGAGAATGACAGCTGGTTAGGGTCGGTTGCATCATTCGAGACGGAAAACTCTTTGGCAGCTCCCAATTGGCCAGTGAGTACCAGGCGGTAGCGGTCAGCAGCGCCTTGCACGCCGGTATCGAGTACCTGCGCAGTGACCCCTGCACCAGACAGGTTGATCTGGTTGGCGACGGCTGACAAATTGGCGTTGGCCTGACTGATTTCAACCTGCGTCGTGGTCTGATTGCCCGGAGGTCCCACTATAATCGTTAAGGTAAAGGCCTGACCGTCGTTAACCGGTGAGGTGACGTTACCAAAGCCATTGACCGAGTTGCTTCGCTGCGCCCGCGCCAGGGAATTCACCTCAATACTGTGACTACCCGGGGCGGCCAATGCCGAGGTGCTGGCCCCAAATGCCAGCGGGTTAGAGCTGCGCACACTGGTCTGGGCAAAGTCGGTGGTGCTGTCAATCTGGTCAATAGTGGCCTTAAACCCATCGAGCACGGCCATAACGGCCGAATAGCCCGAAATCTTGGCCTCAGACCGATCAATCTTGGCCTGAATGGCATTTTTGCGCGGGTTAATCTCGGCGTCGGTGAGGCCCTTGGCCAGGTCGCGGATATTAATGCCCGAGCCAGCCCCTAAGGCGGAGACGATTCCTGACGAATCTATCGCCATAGCCGGAGCCCCAGGCAAAACCGAGTAAAAACTTTCTTCATAAGCTTTGCATCGGCCCAAAAGCGGCAAACTTTAGCCGCTTTATGGCTTTTACACCGCTGCTCGGGGGCCTCGCTTCCCACCGCTGCGCCGTTAGTCGCACGGGGGGAGCACCAAAAGGGTTATAGGTTCTAAGCCGCATCTGTCTTACCTAATGTACTCAAACAGGTTTAGCCGCGAAATCTGGGCAAAGCTCGACTGGCTGGCCTGCAGGGCCATCATCTTTTTCTGCATCTCTGTGACGGCCTCGGTGTAGTCCAGGTCTTCGATCTGGCTTAACACGGTCTTGAGCTGCAGCCGGGTTTCTTCGAGCACGGCCTTTTGGTTGTCCACCACGTTCATGGCAGAGCCCACCTTGGCCATGCTTACGGCCACGCCCTGGTTAAGGGTCTCTAGCTCGCCTAAGCCACGATTCATGTTCTCGCGGTCTGAGCTGCGCACGGCATCCACCAGGTCTTGCATGGCCTGAAAAAAGCTGCGGCCTTCGCTGGTGCCATCGGGCTGCGGGCGAATCACCCGGCCAAAGACCTCGGTGCCGGTGCGGTTGAGCCACACCTGGCGCTGATCGCCGACATCCACCAGGTTAACGGTCTCGTCGCCCTGGTAGACAATGTCGCCCTGGGCATTAGCCCCAAAGGGCGGGGTAAACACCCGCGACCCGCTAAACAAATAGGCGCCGTTGACATCGCGGGTGTTGGCAAAGCTGAGTAAATCTTCCTGCAGGCCCTGCAGTTCCACCGCGATAATCTCGCGGTCTTTGGGGCCATAGGTATCGTTAAGGGCCTGAATGGTGAGTTCTT
>Ga0194128_10002850_pt1 | contig 27397 bp, 27 predicted proteins | sample TA2KigCa65mmetaG_FD_148650 | JGI IMG/M metagenome (GOLD analysis project Ga0194128, IMG submission 148650) | Freshwater microbial communities from Lake Tanganyika, Tanzania - TA2015037 Kigoma Deep Cast 65m | ecosystem: Environmental > Aquatic > Freshwater > Lake | place: Tanzania: Lake...
GGCCCCGGCCGGCGCCGGCGCCGCGACGCACTGAACCTGGCCGGTAGCCGGTAGCGAAACGAGCCCGCTGCCGCCTTCCGGCTACTCGCGACCGGCCGGCGCTTACAGCGCCCTGTTCACCTCCGCCCAGTTCACGACGTTCCACCACGCCCCGATGTAGTCGGGCCGGCGGTTCTGGTACTTCAGGTAGTAGGCGTGCTCCCAGACGTCGAGGCCGAGAATCGGCGTCTTCCCCTCCATCAGCGGGTTGTCCTGGTTCGGTGTGCTCGTGATGGAGAGCTTGGTGCCGTCCTTGACGATCCAGGCCCAGCCGCTGCCGAACCGGCCGGCGGCCGCCTTCGCGAACTGGTCCTTGAAGGCGTCGAAGCTGCCGAACGACGCGTTGATGGCGTCGGCGATCTTCCCGGTCGGGGCGCCGCCCGCGTTCGGACCCATCCACGTCCAGAACCGGCTGTGGTTCCAGTGGCCGCCGCCGTTGTTGCGCACGGCCGTCCGGATGTCCTCGGGCACGCTGTTGATGCCGCGGCAGAGATCCTCGACGCTCTTCGACTGCAGGTCGGGATGCTTTTCGAGCGCCGCGTTCAGATTGTTGACGTACGCCTGGTGGTGCTTCCCGTGATGAATCTGCATCGTCTGCGCGTCGATGTGCGGCTCGAGCGCGGCGAAGTCATACGGGAGCTTGGGGAGTTCGTGCGCCATGAATCCTCCTCGGAGGCTGGCGCTCCGCCGCGCGTCGCCGCGCGGCGGAGCCCCGGCTCGGATGGCGATCGTACTCGGTCGCTACTGGATAGACAACATGCGATCGAGCGCCACCCGCGTCCAGCGCTTCTGGCCGTCCGGGACGACGATCGCGTTGTGGACCCGCCCCTCGACCAGCTCTTCCAGAATCCAGAGCAGATGGTTGGGGGAGATGCGGAACATCGTGGAGCAGAGGCAGCCGAAGCGGTCGAGCGAGAGGACCGTGCGCTCGGGCGCGAGCGTCTGCGCGAGGCGGCTGACGAGGTGGACCTCGGTGCCGACCGCCCAGACCGAGCCGGCCGGGCTGTTCGTCACCGTGGTGATGATGTGCTCGGTGCTGCCCATCTCGTCGGCGGCCTGCGCCACGTCCCATGGGACTTCGGGGTGGACGATGACGCGGACGCCGGGATGCTGGCGCCGGACGGCCTCGATCTGCGCGACGGAGAAGCGGGTGTGGACCGAACAGTGGCCCTTCCAGAGGATCATCCGCGCGCGCGCCACCGCGTCTGGATCGAGCCCGCCGAAGATCTCCTCGGGATCCCACACCACCATCTCGTCGAGGCCGATGCCCATCCGGTACGCGGTGTTGCGGCCGAGGTGCTGATCCGGCAGGAAGAGCGCCTTCTCGCCGCGCGCGAACGCCCACCGCAGCGCGGCGGCGGCGTTCGACGAGGTGCACACCGTGCCCCCCCGCTCACCGACGAACGCCTTGATGGCGGCGGCCGAGTTGATGTACGTGACCGGCACGACGCCGCGCACGTCCATTTCGGTCAGCTCCTCCCAGCAGCGGTCGAGCTGGTCGGGCGCCGCCATGTCGGCCATCGAGCAGCCGGCGGCCAGGTCCGGCAGAATGACGCGCTGGTGCGGCGCCGCGAGCACGTCGGCGCTCTCGGCCATGAAGTGCACCCCGCAGAACACGATGAAGTCGGCGACGGGGTGCGCAGCGACGTGGCGGGCCAGGCGGTACGAATCGCCCGTGTAGTCGGCGAACGTGATGACCTCGTCACGCTGGTAGTGATGGCCCAGGATGACCAGACGGCCGCCGAGCCTCCGGCGTGCGGCCGCGATGCGGGCGTCCATGTCCACGTCCGACAGGCCGAGGTACCGCTCCGGGAGCGGCTGGCGCTCCGTGATGTGCGCTTTCTCGAATTCGGTGAGGACAGGAATCACTGACGCCATACGCCGACCCGGCCTTGTGAAACTTTTCGCAATCTCGGGACGTGAAAAAGGCCAAACCCCTCGCGGCTGTTGCCCTGGAGGCCTGGTCCTGCCTCAAGTATACGCAGCCAGGCGGCTGGCGTGCCAGGTGGCTACCCGGCCACCTCCTGTCGCACGTTGTAGAACGTGTCGCGCTCGAAGGGCTCGCGGCCCGCCGCCCGCACCAGCCGCGACAGCTGCGTCATCGACAGCCCTTCCGGCGTGGGCGATCCGGCCATGTGGTAGATCTTCTCTTCCTGCACGGTGCCGTCGAGGTCGTCCACCCCGAACCAGAGCGCCGCCTGCGCGACCTCCACGCCGGTCGCAATCCAGAACGCCTTGATGTGCGGAATGTTGTCGAGCATCAGCCGCGAGACCGCGTGCACCCGCAGCGTGTCGGCCGCGCTCGGCGCCGGGAGCTTCCGCATCTGGTTGTGGTCGGGGTGGAACGCCAGCGGGATGAACGCCTGGAACCCCTCGGTCTCGTCCTGCAGCGCCCGCGCGCGCAGCATGTGATCGACCCGCTCCTCGTACGTCTCGATGTGGCCGTAGAGCATCGTGACGTTGGTCTTCATCCCCATGCGGTGCGCGGCGCGGTGGATGGCGAGGTAGCGGTCGGCGTCGCACTTGTCGTGGCAGATCTTCCGGCGGACGCGCTCGGCGAAGATCTCCGCGCCGCCGCCCGGCAGCGAATCGAGGCCCGCCGCCACGAGCTCCTGCAGCACCTGCTCGTCCGTCATGCCGTACAGATCCGCGAAGAACGCGATCTCCACGGCCGTGAAGCACTTGAGGTGGATGCCCGGGCGGATCCGCTTGAAGCCGCGCAGCAGCTCCGTGTAGTAGCCGAAGGGCAGGTCGGGGTTCAGGCCGTTGACGACGTGGATCTCGGTGAGCGGCTGATGGGCGCGCTGGCGGAGCTTGTCCCACGCCTGCTCGAGCGACATCGTGTAGGCCGCCTCATCGGTCGGCTTCAGCCGCGCGAACGAGCAGAAGAGGCAGCTGGCGACGCAGACGTTGGTCGGCTCGAGCCGCAGGTTGTAGTTGAAGTAGGTGCGGCGGCCGTGGCGCTTCTCGCGCTCCCGGTTCGCGAGCCACCCGACGGCGAGCAGATCGGGGCACTCGAACAGGCGCACGCCGTCGGCCAGGTCGAGCCGTTCCCCCGACTCCAGCCTGCGCCCGATCTCGGCGAGCCCCGCCGCCGCGACACGTGCATGCACGCGAAGAGCCCCAGAAATTCTAGCGTGCTATACTCGCCCTCGACAAACGACACCGCCGGGTGATCAGGGGAAGTGGGTGCGAAGCCCACACGGTCCCGCCACTGTAAGCCACGCCGAAGCCCGTGAGGGCGGAGGCGGGCGAGTCAGGAAACCTGCCCCGGCGCATGTCCCCTTGGTCCGCACGTGAGATCCGGCTGAAGCCGGACATTACGGACGCGGGCTCCGGCGCGAGCGACGCCGGGAGGAGACGGATGGTCCTCCAGCTCCAGCAGGTTGCCTTCCGATACGGCGCGGAGAACGGCTTCGCGCTCCGTGACGTCTCTCTGACCATCGACCGCGGCTCGCTGACGGGCTTTCTCGGCCCGAACGGCTGCGGCAAGACGACGATCCTGAAGCTCGTCGCGGGCGTGCTCCGTCCCGAGCGGGGCACGATTACGTTCGACGGCCGCCCGATCGCCGATCTGCCCCGCCGCGCGCTGGCGCGGCACCTCGCGGTCGTGCCGCAGGAGACCCACCCCGCGTTCGACTACCGCGTGATCGAGATGGTGCTGATGGGACGGCACCCGCACCTCGGCGCCTTCGCGCTCGAGGGGCCGGACGACCTCGCGATCGCGCGCGACGCCCTCGCCGCCACCGGCACCGCGCACCTGGCCGGGCGGTCCTACATGTCGCTCAGCGGCGGCGAGAAGCAGCGCGTCGTCATTGCCAGCGCGCTCGCGCAGCAGCCCGACGTGCTGCTGCTGGACGAGCCGACCGCCTCGCTCGATCTCGCCTATCAGCTCGAGGTCGCCACGCTGCTCGCCCGGCTCAACCGCGAGCGCGGCGTCACGGTCGTCGTGGCGACGCACGATCTCAACCTGGCCGCGTCGATCTGCCGGACGCTCGTGTTCGTCCGCGATGGACGGGTGATCGCCCAGGGGGCCACCGACGCGGTGCTGACCGGCGAGACCATCCGGCAGCTGTACGACGTCGACGCCGACGTGCGCTTTCACGACCGGTCGGGGCGCCTGACGGTCGTGCCGATCGGACGGGTGCCATGACGGCAACGACGTCGCCAGCCGTGCCGCAGATCGACGGCGGGCTGCGGCCGATCCGGCTGCGGCTGGCGCTCACGCTGCTCGGGTACGGGGGGCTGGCGCTCGCCGTGTGTCTGCTGGCGCCGCTCGTCGGCAGCACCTCCATCAGCGTGGCCCGCGCCTTCGACCGGTCGATCCCGTTTGCCGACAATCTCGACGCGCAGATCTTCTTTCTGGCCCGGATGCCGCGCGTGCTCGCCGGCGCCGTGGTCGGTGCGGCGCTGGCCGCCGCGGGCGTCGTGCTGCAGGCGCTGCTGCGCAATCCGCTCGCAACGCCGTTCACCCTCGGCGTGTCGGCCGGCGCGGCGCTCGGCGCGATGCTGGCGATCTCGGCCGGCGCCGCCGCGGTCGGCTTCGGGCCGCTGTCGCCCGTCCCCCTGGCCAGCCTGGCCGGCGCCTTCGTCGCGGCGGCCATCGTCTACGCGCTGGCCACCAGGCCGGGCCGGCCGATGTCGACGGCGGTGCTGCTCCTCGCGGGCGTGACGCTCAACTCGTTCTTCTCGGCGCTGATCCTGTTCGTGCAGTACATGTCCGACTTCGCCGAGGCGTACCGTACCGTCCGCTGGCTGATGGGCGACCTCGACGTCGGCGGCTTCGGGCCGATTGCCGCCGTCCTGCCCCTCGTGCTGGTCGCCTTCGCGCTCTTCGCGACGCTCCCCGCCCCGCTCAACCTGCTGAGCGTCGGCGCCGACACGGCGGCCACGCGCGGCGTCGACGTCGCCCGCACGCAGCGCCTCGCCTTCGTGAGCGCGGCGCTTGCCACGAGCGGCGCCGTCGCGCTGGCCGGCCCGATCGGCTTCGTCGGCATCGTCGTGCCGCACCTGGTACGGCTGATGACCGGGGTCGATCACCGCGTGTCGCTGCCGGCGTCGGCGCTGTTTGGCGCCGCGTTTCTCGTGGCGTGCGACCTGGTCGCGCGCACGGTGCTGGCGCCGGTCGAAGTCCCGGTCGGCGTGGTCACGGCGATGATTGGAGGGCCCTTCTTCCTGTGGCTGCTCGTCCGAAAAGCCTGATCATCGCGGTGCTCGTGGCATGTGCGGCGAGCCTCTCGAGCTCGCCGCGCGAACCCGAAGGGCTCGCGCCACACGCACCGACGGCGAACGCTCAGACCGCGCCCGCCACGCGCATCGTGTCGCTCGTGCCGGCGCTGACCGAGATGCTCTTCGCGATCGGCGCGGGATCGCAGGTCGTCGCCGTCAGCAGCTACGACGACTATCCGCCCGAGGTGACGCGGCTCCCGCGGGTCGGCGCGCTGCTCGACCCCGACGTGGAGCGGATCCTCGCGCTGCGCCCGGATCTCGTCGCCACCTACGGGTCGCAGGACACGCTCGAGACGCAGCTCACCCGCGCCGGCATCCGCACGTTCAGCTATCGCCATGGCAGCCTCGAGGCCCTCTTTCAGACACTCGGCGGCCTCGGCGCCGCGACCGGCCGGACGGCCGACGCCGCGCGTGTGGTGAGCGACATCCGCCGGCAGATCGAGGCGATCCGCACGCGCGTCGACGGCCGCGCGCGTCCGCGCGTGCTCCTCGTCTTCGGCCGCGAGCCGCGATCGCTGCGCCAGATCTATGTCAGCGGCGGGGTCGGATTCCTGCACGAGATGCTCGAGATCGCCGGCGGAGCGAACGTCTTCGCCGACGTCCGCCGTGAGTCGGTGCAGCCCTCCTCGGAAACGCTCCTCGCGCGCGCCCCGGAGGTCATTCTCGAGATCCACGAGACGCGGACCATCGCGGGCGACGAGGCGGCGCGCGAGCGGGCGGCGTGGGCGGCGCTGACGGCGATTCCCGCCGTGCGGAACGGGCGGATTCATTTTCTGAACGGCAGCTACCTGGCGATCCCCGGCCCGCGCGTCGGCCTTGCCACGGAGGCGTTCGCCCGCGCGCTGCACGCCGACGCCTTTCAATGAAGATCCTGCTGTCGTGGAGCTCGGGCAAGGACAGCGCGTGGGCGCTCCACCTGCTCGACCGGATCCATCCAGGCGCGGTGGCCGCGCTCTTGACGACGGTCAACGAGGCGGTGGACCGGGTGGCGATGCACGCGGTCCGGCGCGCGGTCCTCGAGGCGCAGGCGGCGGCCGCCGGACTGCCCCTTCGCGTCGTGCCGATTCCGCATCCGTGTCCGAACGAGGTCTACGAGGCGCGGATGCGCGACGCGGTCGCGGCGGCGGTGGCCGACGGCTTCACGCACGTGGCGTTCGGCGACCTGTTTCTGGAGGACGTGCGGCGCTACCGCGAAGAGCGGCTCGCGGGCAGCGGCCTCGAACCCCTGTTTCCCGTGTGGGGGATCCCGACGGCCGCCCTCGCCGCGCAGATGCTCGAGGCCGGCCTGCGGGCGCGCGTGGCGTGCGTCGACACGCGCGTGCTCGACGCGTCGTTCGCCGGCCGCGAGTGGAACCAGGCGCTCGTCGACGAGCTGCCGGCGGGCGTCGACCCGTGCGGAGAGAACGGCGAGTTCCACACCTGCGTGTACGACGGGCCGATGTTCCGCACGCCGCTGGCGCTCGATTGCGGCGAACGCGTCAGCCGTGACCCGTTCGTCTGGTGTGACTTGATCCCGAACGAGCGGTTATGAGCCCCTACCCGTCCCGCATTGTCTGCCTCACCGAAGAGACGACGGAAACGCTGTACCTGCTCGGCGAGGGCGACCGCATCGTGGGCGTCTCCGGCTACACGATCCGGCCGCCCGAGGCGCGCCAGAAGCCGCGCGTGTCGGCCTTCCTCAACGCGCGCTTCAGCAAGATCGAAGCGCTCCGGCCCGACCTCGTGCTGGGCTTCTCCGACCTGCAGGCCGATATCGCCGCCGAGCTCATCCGCCGCGGGCACGCCGTCACGGTCTTCAATCAGCGAAGCGTCGCCGGCATCCTCCAGATGATTCGCATGCTGGGCGGCATGGTCGGGCGCGGCGACCGTGCCGAGGCGCTCGCCTCGCGCCTGATGCTCGAGATCGATGCCGTGCGCGCCGCGACCGCGGGGCGGCCCCGTCCGCGCGTCTTCTTCGAAGAGTGGGACAACCCGCTCATCTCCGGCATCCGGTGGGTGGAGGAGCTCGTCGAGATCGCCGGCGGCGAGCCGATCTTCCCCGAGCTCGCCCCGGCGGCGCTCGGACGCGACCGGATCGTCACGCCGGACGAGGTCGTCCGCCGGAACCCCGACGTGATCGTCGCGTCGTGGTGCGGCAAGGCCGTGCGCACCGAGCGGATTGCCGCGCGCGTCGGCTGGAGCGAGGTGGCGGCCGTCCGGAACGGCCACATTTACGAGATCAAGTCCGCCTACATCCTGCAGCCGGGCCCGGCGGCGCTGACCGAGGGCCTGCGGCAGCTGTACGACATCCTCGCGCGGGTGCGGGCCACCCTGCAGCCTCTGGAGACTGACGGCGCGACCCGATGCTGACTACAATGCCGCAGGCGAGCTGGAGGAGACGCCGGCCATGAAGCAGACCATCCCTTTCTCCGTCGCGTGGGCGCTTCTCGTGATCAGCATCTCGGCGCAGGCGCCGGGCGGGCAGACGCAGCCGGCTGCAGGCGTCGATCCGTACGCCGCCAATCCTGCCGCCGGCGCGACGGCCTTTCCGCTGGCCGCGCCCGCGGGGACCGACAGCAATGCGCGGACGGCGGCGCCGCCCGGAGCCGTGAATCAGGGGGCCTTCGACCCCGCCACGTGGCAATACGGGCCGGCGTTCAACCCGCCGGCCGGCGCCCGGATCTGGAATCCGGTGCGCCTCAAGCTGATGCAGGGCGGCAAGGTGACCGGGGGCACGCTCTTCAGCGCGACCGATCCGGCCGTCTACTGCGCCATGGCGAACGCCGGCTACGACTTCATCTGGACGGAGATGCAGCACAGCGAGCGCGACTGGCAGGCCGCGGCACGCATGTGGCGCACCTGTCCGCATGCCAGAGCCGTCCCGGGAGCGCGGGTCGCCTACGCGGACGAGCGCGAGATTCAGCACGCGCTCGACGCCGGCGCGCTCGTCATCGTGGTGCCGACCGTGGACACGGTCGAAGAAGCCACGGCAGCGCGCGACTGGACGTACTTCCCACCGCTCGGACGCCGGAGCGCCGGCGGCGGGCAGGCATTCGACCCCGGGATGTGGGGCCTGGTGCCCGGCGGCTATCGGGCCACGATCAACGACAACGTCGTGCTCATCGTGATGATCGAGACGCTCGAAGGATTGAAGAACGCCGAGGCGATCGCGCGCGTGCCCGGCGTCCACGCGCTCTTTGCTGCGAGCGGCGACCTCGGCAACTTCACGGGGTACCGCCAGGGGACGCCCGACTACGAGCGGGCGATCAACATCGTCCACGACGCGGCCGTCACGGCCGGCGTGCGGCTGTGCGGCCCGCTCGCCTGGCGCGACCGGCCCGACTTCACCTGCTTCCAGGCGGCGAGCGAGCTGGCGGCGATCACCCGCGGCGCGGCGGCCGAGCTCGGCCCGCTCGCCAACACGCAGGCCAAACCCGACGTCGGTCCGTTCGGGGGGCGCTGACTCATCAAGTCACAAGTCAGAAGTCACAAGTCAGAAGTCACAAGTCAGAAGTCAGAAGTCACAAGTTAGAAGCGAGCCTCGTTCAGCGCGAACGGTCGTGCGGCACCGTCACCAGCGCCGTCGCCGTGGCGCTGTTCCCGGCCGCGTCTCGACACTCGATCGTCAGCGTGTAGATCCGTCCGCTTCCTCCGCCGCTGCGCTCGGCGCGGAGAACCGCGGTAAGCGGCCCGGTGATCGTCCAGTCGACCGCGGTGCTGCCCGAGCCCTGTCTCCCCCGCGCCTCGTTGCTGGTCACCTCGCTGATCCGGCAGGTCGGCGCCGGATCCGCGCGGTCGGTCACGCTGACCGCGAGCGACACGGGCACCATGCCGTGATTCGGGGGCCAGAGGATATTCGGCGACGCGGTCACCTCGGCGATCACGGGCGCTTCGCCGTCGAGCACGGCCACGTACGTCGAGAAGTGGGTCACGCCGCTGAACGTTGCGGTGGCCCCGCTCGCATCAACGGTGCCTGCAATGCCGGTGTCGATCAGGGTGCCCGCCGCCGAATCGAACTGGAACAGGGCCAATGGCGTTCCCGACGCCTGCGGTGACACGAGCGGCAAGGTGATCGTTGCGCCCGGAGCTGGCAGCGGGCTGGGGTTGGGAATCAGCGTGAACGTCAGGTCGAATAGACCAACGCCGATCCCGCGGGATCGAGTTTGGTGACAAATGCGTTGACGTTGAGGGTCGATGTCTCTCGAACGGCTCCGGGCGTCGTCGGAAAGTCCGAGCCGCCCTGGCCCGTCACGTACGCATGGCCGGAGTCATCGACCGCGATGGCGCTGCCCCGATCGCCGGTGGAACCGGCGCCGCGCTGACCACCCAGATACGTGGAGTAGAGGAGCGCGGAGCCGGCTGGATTGAACTTCGTCACGAAGGCGTCGAGACAGCGGCCCGGACGGTCGAGATCCAGGGCACACGCCGGCTGGAACGCGGCTGCCGTCGTTGGAAGGTCGAACGACGCGGTCTGGCCGGTCACATAGGCGTGGCCCGCTGCGTCGACGGCGATGCTGGAGGTTCCACCGCTGAAGAACGTGGAGTACACGAGCGAAGAGCCGCTCGGATCGAGCTCGGTGACGAACTGCGTCGTCGTGAGACCGGAGCACGCGACGCACACGGTCTGAAACGCGCCGGGCGTCGTCGGGAAATCCGCCCCGGCCCGCCGGCCCGTCACGTAGGCGACTGCGCGGGATCGTTCCCGATCAAGTAGTGGCTCCTGCCCGGGAGCTCGCGCAGTCCGCTGATGCGCGCCGCCCGCGCGGCGCCGGCCAGCTTGAGCCGCACGGGCGCCCTGGCGGCGCCGGCAGGGGCCTGCAAGGCCACGACTGCTTCAGTGCTCGTGAGAAACAGGGTGTAGCCATTTCCGCGGGCGAAGAATTCGACGATGGCGTCGGTCTGACCGCGATTGACCTCGAAGCTCAACGGCAGCTTGCCGTAGCCCTCCATGACGCGTCCCGTCGCGGCAGGGGGAACGTGTGGTGTGGCGCTCGGCGACCGTGCGGCCGCTGCAGCGACAACGAGACACCCGACCAGTACCAGTCCGTTCAGCTGCGCCTTCATAGTCGACTCCTTCAGACGGAACGAGGCCTCACCAGGGAATACGGGCGGTACCCACGAAATGGAAGAACCGGAGAGGTGTGACGCGCGACGGCGGCGCCGGGCCTTGCGCGGCGGATGTTCGCGGGAGCTCTCGGCGGCGTTTGTTCTGTCAGGCGCGCCCACCGCCGTCGAACAGGCCTCCGGCGGCGCGCGCCTCATTAGGCGCTGCACGGCCGGAGCCGGGCCGGCCGTTATGTTGTGACTTGTGACTTCTGACTTCTGACTTCTGACTTGTGACTTGTGACTTGTGACTTGTGACTTGTGACTTAAAAAGCCCTGACCGGGTTCGTGAGCGTCCCGACGCCCTGGTAGGTGCACGCGGAGCGATCGCCCGCCTTGAAGTAGACGGGCGGCGTGCGGGCCGATCCGACGCCCGCCGGCGTGCCGGTGGCGATGACGTCGCCGGGCCGGAGCGTCATGATGTGCGACGCGTACGCCACCTGCTCGTACACGTTGTGAATCATGAACGACGTGTTCGCCTCCTGCATCACCTGCCCGTTGAGCGCGAACCGGATCGCGAGCTTCTGCGGATCCTTCACGAACTCCTTCGGCGTGATGAAGGGGCCGAGCGGCCCGAACGTGTCGTGATTCTTGGCGATCAGCCAGTCCGTGCCGTACCGCGTGTCGCCGCGGCCGCCGCGGTCGGACACGTCGTTCTGAATCGTGTAGCCGAAGATGTAGTCGGCGCTCTGCCCGAGCGGCACGCGGTTCGCCGGCCGCCCGATGACGACCCCCAGCTCGCACTCCCAGTCGACCTGCGTGCGCCCCGGGGGGAGCCGGATGGCCTCGCCCTCGGCAATGATCGTCGACGGCAGCTTGATGAACATGTACGGATTCCAGCGGGTGTCGGAGGCCGCGCGCTCCCAGATGCCGGGGGCGCTGCGCGTGCCCGGCAGCGCAGCGCCGAGGGTTACCGGCCCCCCGGTGGTGACCTGGTTGGTCAGGAGGGCAGCTTCCCGGTCGTGTTCCGCGTAGTTCACCGCCACGTTGAGCATCGTCGCCGGCATGACCGGCGGCAGGACCTTCACGGCTGAGAGGTCGAAGGCGTATCCGGGCCGGTTCGTCCCCGCGGACTCGACGCTCCGCACGATCTCCAGAATCCTCGCGCGAAGCCCCTGGTCGTAGCGGACGATCAGGTCCTTCATGTCGGCCGGCGGCGCCACGGTCGAGGCCGGTGCGACCGCCTTGTGTGCGGCGGCGAAGTCGATCACGACCGCTTCCCGCAGCACGATCCCGACGAACGTCCGGCCGGCCCGCTCGAACGTTCCGAGCTTGAAGGGCGTTGCCGCCTGCGCCTGGGCCATTGCCGCGGCCAGCACACCGGCCGCCAGGGACGCGAAAAGCACGCGTGCCATGACTCTCTCCTCGTGCACAGTCTATCCGATTGAACCGCCGTACCTGCGGCGATACACTGCTGCCCTCCGGGGCGGACACGCAGGCTCCCGAAGGTGCGCCGCGCCTGGGGCGGCCGCCGGTCGGCCTGCGTGCACATGACGAGGAGTCTCGGATGACGCTGCGAGGCCTGTGCTGTTGTGCGATCGTGCTCTCCCTCACCGGGGGGTTGGCCACGGCCCAGCGTGGGCCGGTGCAATCGGACCAGGACATCCTGATCGAGCTCGAGCGCGGCTGGAACGACGCGTTCTACAAGCGCGACGTGAAATTCATCGAGGCCCTCCTCGCCGACGAGTTCATCGCCACCTACGACGACGGGACGAGGGGCGACAGGCAGAAGGAGCTGGCGCTCGTCGCCGGGTTCAATCAGCGCGTCGAGTCCGCCGTCCAGGACGACTTCATCGTCAAGGTCTACCGCGACACGGCGGTCGTCTGGTTCACGCTGAACATCGTCGGCATCAAGCAGGGCGAGCGGTCGCCGCTCACGCTGCGCTACACCGACGTCTGGGTGTTCCGCGACGGCCGGTGGCAGTGCGTCTCGAGCCAGAGCACCCGCGTGCTGCAGCGCTGAGCAGCGCCTGCTGGTCCGCGGCGCGGCTCAGCATCGCGGCATCGGTCGTCCGCAGGACTGTTCGCGCGTCGGGGTCGGGCGGAGACCCTGTGAGAGGGGGGAGAGGCCCGCGCACGCGTCGGCACGGATTTCTAGGCGCCGTACCGGAGAGACATCAGCGCGGGATTTCATCGCGTCAGGAGGCTGACATGAGATCGTGTCACACGCTGTTCGGGCTGCTGCTGATGATCGGGACCACCGTCGCCGGCGGACACGCGTTCAGTCGCGCATCCGATGGCGCAGCGTCTGGGGCCGTAGCGGCGCCGTCACAGGGACCCGGAGGCATACTTCCACGCGACATCTATCCCGAAACGGGCAACCGCTTCCCGGCGATCAAGCGGGAGGAGTTGAACGAGGCGGGCAAGGCCCTCTACGACGCGAGGGGAGTGGCCGACGGGTTCGGACCTGGAGCCATACGACTCTACAGCCCGCCCGTCGCCGGAGCCATGACTGCCGTGAATGACTATCTTCGGCGCAGATCCGGTCTCGAGTCCCGCCTGGTGGAGCTCGCGATCCTCATCACGGCGCGGGAGATGGACTCCGAATACGTGTGGACCGCGCACGAACCTGCCGCTCGAAAGGCGGGGTTGACGCAGGAGATCATCGACACTGTCAAATACCGTCGACCGTTGACCACTCTGGGAGAGCGCGAGGCCGTGATCGTCCAACTGGGCCGCGACTCGATCTCGAACCACAAGGTGGATTCGGATACGTTCGCCCGCGCCGTGAAGCTGTTCGGGCACCAGGGCGTCGTCAATATTGTTGCCCTGATAGGCGACTACGCGGCGACCGCGATCCTGTTGAATGTGTCAGACCAGCACGTGCGTCCGCGGGACAAGTCGTTGCTGCCGATCCCATGACGTGGACGTCGGGTCCTCGACCCGATCGGGCAGGCCGACGTGGCGGCGCGATCGGGTCGGCGTATCCGTGAATCTCGTGCTACTATCCGCCGGTCACATCCCCCAGGTTGCTGGATGCCCTCTGCACTCGCGTCCCCGTAGACGAGGGCCGTCCAGGCCCAGCAGCCACGACAGAATCGAAGCTGACAACCCGAGGAGACGCCTATGCGTAGCTGGGTCCGATGGCTCGGAGTGGCCCTTGCCTGGTTGCTGTCGACTGCCGGGTTGGGTTCTCGCGCCGCAGAGGCCGCTCCGCCGATCGTCTTTACACACGGCGTAGCCAGTGGAGACGTCACGCCGTCCAGCGTCGTCCTCTGGACGCGGGTCATTCGTGAAGATCCGCGCCGCGATGATGATGGAGACGACGATGACCGCGACCAGGACGACGACGACTCGGACGATGGCGAGGGTCAGAACCGGCTGTCGGTCAGGGTCGAGGTGGCGCTCGATCCGGCCTTTCGCCGCGTGCACTTTCGGAGCCAGTTGACGGCACACGCCGAGAACGACTTCACGGTCAAGGTCGTGACGACTCCGCTCCTTCCGAGCCGGCAGTACTACTACCGCTGGCGGCACGGCTCCGTGAGCAGCCCGATTGGCACCTTCCGGACCGCGCCCCCTCCCGACCTGGCCGCGAGCTTTCGCTTCACCTGGACCGGCGATTCAGATGGCACCCGCGTCGACGGCGTGCCGGCCTGGAACAACTTCGAGGTGCTCGACGCCGTGCGCGCCGAAAACGCCGACTTCTTCCTCTATCTGGGCGACACGGTCTACATAGCGCGATTACAAATGTCGTGTTCCTCAGCACGGACGATCACCGCAACCTGATCCACGAGGTGTTCGTCGATCGGCTCTCCGAGCCTGGGTCGGTGGGCACCGAGTTCGTGACAGGACCGATCGCCCACTTCACCGATCAGGGGATCGTGCTCAGTTTCTTCGGGCTTCCACCCGGCACGGACTGCTCCCTCCCCCCAAGCTCGTCTCTGGCCGGATGCCTGGCCCTGGCAGCGGAGCAGGCCATTCTGAGCTTCGCCGGCGCGAGCTGCCGGCACTTGAACGCGTACTCGTACGGGGTTGTGACCGTCGATGCGGCCGCCGGGACGCTGGAGGTGGCGCTGAAGGACGACCAGGGCGGGGTCATCGCCGATCGGCTGAATCCGGCGATCGCCTGCCGGCGCATCATCGGTCCCTGATCCTGGGCCGCGGACGCCACGATCTACGACGAACTACGACGTGGCGCGCAGATAGGCGTCGATGATCTCGCTGCCGGTGGCGAACCAGACGCGCTCGTGCTTCTGCATGTGCGCGAGCGCGCGCGCCAGATACCGGATCCGCAGCGGCTGGCCGATGATCATCGGGTGCAGCGGGAGCCCCAGCACGCGCGGGTGCGCCGCGCTGTCGGCGTAGAGCGTGTCGAACTGATCGACGACCGACTGCAGATACTGGTCGCCCGTGTAGCCCTTCCGCATGAAGAGCGGAATGTCGTTGATCTCCATGCAGTACGGGATCGACAGCATCCGCCCCGCGCGGACCTTCATCGGATAGGGCTGGTCGTCGTTGTTCCAGTCGCCGCAGTAGATGACGCCCTCCTCGGCCAGCAGATCGAGCGTGTTGTGCGTCTCGACGAGACCGGGGCCGAGCCACCCGCGCGGCCGCCGGCCCGTGGCCTGCTCGATCGTCTTCAGCACGGTCTGGATGAGCGCGCGCTCCTTCTCGATCGGCAGGCCCGCGAGGTTCTCGCTGTTGGTGATGCCGTGGCCCATGAATTCCCAGCCGCGCCGCTTCATCTCGTCGACGGCCGTGGGGTGCGCGTCGACGACGGCCGAGTTCAGCGCGACGGTGGCTCGCACGCCGGCGGCGTCGAGCGCGTCCGCCATCCGCCACAGCCCGACGCGCATGCCGTACTCCCGCCACGCGAAGTTGATGACGTCGGGCACGATACCGCGGTCGTTGGGCGAGACGCCCTGTCCGACGGGCGAGTCGTAGCGCCAGACCTCCACGTTCGGGACGATCCAGACCGCCAGCGTCGCCCCGCCGGGCCACGTGAACGGCTTCCGCTCGAAGATGAACGAGTCGTCATAGCGACCTGAGCGCCGGACCGGCGGGGACGGCGCCTGGGCGAAGGCCGCGGGCGGTGCGAGACCTGAGACGCACGCGCCGGCCGCCCCCACCCGCGCCGCGCGGTGCAGAAAGTCGCGTCGGCTGACCATGTTCACCTCGCTGTTGCGGCGTGATTATGGGCCACCCTGCCCTGTGGCACAATCCCACCCCACGGCGCGGGCGCGCCGTCGCGGCGGGGGCCGGCTGCCCCGGCACCGGAGGAGATGGACATGCAGTGTCGACGCGGCGTGGTGGGTTTGGTGCTGGCGTGCTGGTGGACGGCTGGAGCCGGGTTGGCTGCTGCGCAGACGGCTCGCGCGGTCAAGGTCACGGTGCTCTCGACGATGCTCGCCGGCAACCGCGGCGCGGGCATCGGCGAATGGGGCTTTGCCGCGGTGCTGGAGGTCGACGGCCGGCGGCTGCTCGTCGACACGGGCGAGCGGCCCGACACCGTCCTCCGCAACGCCGCCGAGCTCGGCGTCGATCTATCCGACATCACCGACGTCGTGCTGACGCACAACCACGGCGACCACACGGCGGGGCTGCCTGCGCTTCGGCGGGAGCTGGCGAAGAAGAACCCGCGCGCCCTCTCGCGCGCGCACGTCGCGCGAGGCATCTTCTACCCGCGCCCGGGAGCCGGCGGTCGGGACGAGAATGGCCTGCTGCCGATGAAGGCGGCCTACGAGGCGTCGGGCGGCGTCTTCGTCGAACACGAGGGGCCGGTCCAGATTCTTCCGGGCGTCTGGTTCACGGGCCCCGTGCCGCGCGTGCATCCCGAACGCAACTGGACGCCCCGCGGCCAGGTGCGCACCCCGTCGGGACTCGTCGAGGACACCATCCCCGAAGACTCCTCCATCGTCGTCGATTCCGCGGAAGGCCTCATCCTGCTCAGCGGCTGCAGCCACGCCGGCATCGTCAACACGATCGAATACGCGCGCAAGGTCGTGCGAGCCGCGCCGCTGCACGCGGCCATCGGCGGGTTCCACCTGTTCGCGGCGAGCGACGCCGCGCTCGAGTGGACCGCCGGCAAGCTCCGTGAGTTCGGGCTGCAGCATCTGCTCGGCGCCCACTGCACCGGCATCGAGGCGGTCTACCGGATTCGAAGCCTTGCCGGCCTGACGCGCCGGACGGCGGTGGTGGGCGCCGTGGGCGCCAGCTTCACACTCGGCACGGGCATCAGCGCGCTCTCGATTGCCGGCTGAGGCCGGGCGCCACGTCTGAGACCGGGTTCGGCGGCACTGAGGCCGGACGCCACGCACGTCCGCTAGGCGCTGTACTCGACCTCGATCGGCGTGGGAATGAGGCGCTTCGCCCACGCCTGGTCGAACAGCCGCCGCACCGCCGCGCGGCCGCGATCGCCGTAGTCGAGCGTCAACTCGTTCACGTACATCCCGACGAAGCGATCCGCCTTGGCGCGGTCGAGGCCGCGGCCGAACTGCAGCGCATAGTCCAGCGCCTCCTGCCGGTGCGCCAGGGCGTAGGCGATGCTCTCCCGCAGCAGACGCGAGACCTTCGTAATGACCTCGGGCCCCAGATCGCGGCGGATCACGTTGCCGCCGAGCGGCAGCGGCAGCCCGCCCGTGAGGCCGGCCCACCACTCGCCGAGATCCACGATCTTCTTCAGCCCCTCGTCGGCGTACGTCAACTGCCCCTCGTGGATGAGCAGGCCGGCCTGCGCCTCGCCGGCGCGCACGGCGTCCTGAATCCGGTCGAACGGCATCACCACGTACGGCACGTCGGGGTCGTACAGCCGCAGCGCCAGGAACGACGTCGTGAGCGTCCCGGGCACCGCGACGGTCACGCCGGCGAGCGACGAGGGGCCGTCGGCGCGCGCGACGACGATCGGGCCGTAGTCGTCGCCCATGCTGGAGCCGTGCGGCAGCAGCAGGTACGTGTCCGTGAGATGCGCGTAGGCGTGGAACGAGACGGCGCTGACCTCGTACTTCCCCTCGAAGGCCGCGCGGTTGAGCGTTTCGATGTCGGCCAGCAGATGGTCGAACTCGAACCCGTCGGCCGGCACCCGGCCGCTCGCCAGGCCGTAATGCATGAACGCGTCGTCTGAATCGGGACTGTGGGCGACGGTAATCTTCATTGGGTCGCTAGGTTGCTGGGTCGCTCGGTAGCCGGGTAGCTGGGTGCCCCAACTACCTCTTGGCGCGCTCGGCCAGCCAGCGGACGAGCGCGCCGACGTCGGCGGCCGGGGCGCGGAACTCCTTCGGCGTGACGTGGTCCATCATCTCGCGGTGGGTCGGCGCCCCGTACGAGACGGGGCCGCTCTCGAGGTTGGCGCCCGGCGCGAAGAGCACGATCGGCGGCGCCTGCCCGTACACCTCGACGGTGTAGCGCAGATTGAGCCCCTCGCGCTCCTCGCGAACGGCCGACTCGCGCAGGCCGCGCTGGATCCGGTCGAGATCCACCGGCAGACGGCTGACGTCGAGGGCTTCCTGTCCCAGCGCCGGGCCCGCCAGCCAGACGGTCACCAGGAGCACGGCCGCAGCCTGCACGAGCATGATTCTCATTGCCGATTTCACGTCGCGTACCACTCGCTGCCTAGCGCGCGGCGGCCACCGTCTCGCCCTCGCGCTTACGATGATAATCGGCGATGGCGGCCTTGATCGCGTCCTCCGCGAGCACCGAGCAGTGGATTTTCACCGGCGGCAGCTCCAGCTCCGCCGCGATATCGCTGTTCGAGATGGCGAGCGCCTGATCGATCGTCCGCCCCCTGAGCCACTCGGTCACCAGGCTCGAGCTGGCAATGGCCGACCCGCAGCCGAACGTCTTGAACTTCGCCTCGTCGATCACCCCGGTCTGGGGGTTGATCCTGATCTGCAGCTTCATCACGTCGCCGCACTCGGGTGCGCCGACCAGACCGGTGCCGACGTGCGGGTCGTCCTTCGGCAGCGACCCGACGTTGCGCGGGTTCTGGAAGTGGTCGAGGACCTTGGGTGAGTAGGACATCTCGGAAATCTCTCGGCTGTGGGCTGTGGGCTGTGGGCTGTGGGGAAACCGCCCACGGCCCGAGGCCTAATGCCGAAGGCCCATGTCAGCCCCTTCCTTCATCAGCTCGTAGAGCGGCGACATCTCGCGCAGCCGCCGCACGACCGCCGCGACCTTGTCGGCCACGTAGTCGACCTCCTCGTCCGTCGTCCAGCGGCCGAGGCCGAAGCGGATGGACGAGTGCGCCAGGTCGTCGCCGGCGCCGAGCGCCTTGAGCACGTACGACGGCTCCAGACTGGCTGACGTGCACGCCGAGCCCGACGAGACGGCGACGTCGTTGATCCCCATCAGGAGCGACTCGCCTTCCACCCACGCAAAGCTGACGTTCAGGTTGTGCGGGAGCCGGTGCTCGAGCGATCCGTTGACGTAGACGCCGTCGAGACTGGCCTGGAGCTTCTCGCGCAGGCGGTCGCGCAGCCGCCGGAGCCGTCCGCTCTCCGCCGCCATCTCGAGCCGACACAGCTCCGCGGCCCTGCCAAGGCCGACGATCCCGGGGACGTTGAGCGTGCCCGACCGCATGCCGCGCTCGTGGCCGCCGCCGCTGATCTGTTCGGCGAGCAGCACGCGCGGGTTGCGGCGGCGGACGTAGAGCGCGCCCACGCCCTTCGGCCCGTAGATCTTGTGTCCGCTCAGCGAGACCAGGTCCGCCTCGACCTGGTTGACGTCGACGGGAATCTTCCCGACGGCCTGTACGGCGTCGGTGTGGAACAGAATCCCGTGCTCCCTGGCGATCGCGCCGACCTCTGCGACCGGCTGAATCACCCCGATCTCGTTGTTGGCCGTCATGATCGAGATCAGGATCGTTCTGGGAGTGATCGCGGCACGGAGCTCGGCGAGATCGATCAGCCCGTCCGGGCGGACGGGCAGGTAGGTGACCCGGAAGCCTTGCTTCTCGAGCTGATGGCACGGATCGAGCACCGCCTTGTGCTCGGTCGCGCACGTGACGATGTGATTGCCCTTTTCGGCGTACATCGCCGCGGCGCCCTTGAGCGCCAGGTTGTTCGCCTCGGTGGCGCAGCTCGTGAAGACGATCTCCTTCGGCGCGGCGCCGACGAGATCCGCCACCTGCTGGCGCGCCTGCTCGACCGCCTTCTCGGCGGTCCATCCGAATGCATGATTGCGGCTGGCGGGGTTGCCGAACGCCTCGGTGAAGTACGGCAGCATCGCCTCGAGCACCCGCGGGTCGACGGGCGTCGTGGCGTGGTGGTCCAGGTAGATCGGCAGCTTCATCGTCGTAGGACGGCAGCATGCGCGACCGGCCCCGGCCCCTGCGGCGCCGCGTCGGCGGCGGCCAGCTCGGCGATCGTGACGGTCTGGAGCGTGGCGGCGATGCGCTCGCGAATCTGCCAGAGCGGATCGCGGATGCTGCACTTGGTGAACTGATCGCAGCTGTGCTCGGTCGTGGAGCACGCGGTGATGGCGAACGGGCCGTCGATCGCCTGGATGACGTCCGCGACGCTGATGGCGGCCGCGGACCGTCCGAGCGCGTAGCCCCCGCGGGTCCCCTGCGTGGAGACGAGCAGCCCCACGCGCACGAGCCGCTGCAGCACCTTGGCCATCAGCTCCAGCGGGATGTCGTACTGCTCGGCAATCTCACGGGCGCTCGTCGACGGCGACGGCCGCACGGCCAGATGCTTGACCGCCATCAGCGCGTAGTCCGCCTTCTTCGAGAGCCGGAGCATGAACGATCCTTGAAGGCTTCCCTGGGGCCTGGGCCCTAGTATTTCGGCTGCGACGGATCGACCTTGTCGATCCACTCCAGGATGCCGCCTCGAAGGTTCTTCACTTTCGTGAACCCCACAGTCCGCAGGTAGTCTACCGCTTTCGCGCTGCGCCCGCCCACCTTGCACTGGGCGATGATCTCGCGATCGCGCGGCAGTTCCTGGTACCGGCGGGGCAGCTCTCCGAGCGGAATCAGCGTCGACCCCTGAATCCGGTTGATCTGGTACTCGTTCGGCTCCCGCACGTCCAGGATGAGCAGGTGCTCGCCCGCGTCGAGCCGCCGCTTCAGCTCGACCGGGGTGATCTCCCACTCGTTCACCGGCGCGCTGGCCTGCGCCGGCGGCTCGGGCCGGATGCCGCAGAACTGCTCGTAGTCGATCAGCTTCGTCACCGTCGGGTTCGTGCCGCACACCGGGCATTCCGGATCCTTGCGGAGCCGCAGCTCGCGGAAGCGCATCTTCAGCGCGTCGTAAATCAGGAAGCGGCCGACGAGCGGCTCGCCGATGCCGAGCATCAGCTTGATCGCCTCGGTGGCCTGGATGACGCCGACGATCCCGGGAAGCACGCCGAGCACCCCGCCCTCGGCGCAGCTCGGGACCAGGCCGGGCGGCGGCGGCTCCGGATAGAGGCAGCGATAGCACGGGCCCTCCTTCGTGGCGAAGACCGACGCCTGCCCCTCGAACCGGAAGATGCTGCCGTAGGCGTTCGGCTTGCCGCTCAGCACGCACGCGTCGTTGACGAGGTACCGCGTGGGGAAGTTGTCGGTGCCGTCGAGAATCACGTCGTACGGCTGGAACAGCTCCAGCGCGTTCTCGGAGGAGAGCGCCGCCTCGTACGTGTCGATCTGCACGTTCGGGTTGAGCGCATGGAGCCGCGTCTTCGCCGATTCGAGCTTCGAGCGGCCGACGTCGGGCGTGCCGTGCAGCAGCTGCCGCTGCAGGTTGCTGAAGTCGACGACGTCGAAATCGACGATGCCGATGCGGCCGACGCCCGCGGCGGCGAGGTACATCGCGGCGGGCGACCCGAGCCCGCCCGCGCCGATGCAGAGGACGCTCGACGCCTTCAGCCGCCGCTGCCCGTCCATGCCGACCTCGGGCATGATCAGATGCCGGCTGTAGCGCTGGATTTCGTCCTGCGAGAGATCCGCCGCCGGAACGGTCACGGTGGGCGCGCCGCCGGCCACCGACGGGACGATGCTCAGCGAGTCGCCCGGCTTGACGGGGGTCTGCTCCCGCTGCAGGTAGCGGATGTCCTCGTCGTTCAGGTACACGTTGACGAAGTTCCGCAGCCGGCCCTCGTCGGTATAGAGGTGCTTGCGGAGCCCTTCGTAGCGGCGCGTCAGATCGGCGAGCAGCTCGCCGACCGTGCCGCCGCTGACCTCAACCGACTCCTTCTTGTCGGTGAACGGCCGGAGCGGGGTGGGGATGTGAATCGTGTTCGCCATAAGTCAATTCTTCTTCGTCGAAGGCAGAGCGATCGTCGCGCAAGCGCCAGGAGGTCAGGTCCTGGGACACCCCGGCGCGGACGGAAACGATAACGTACGAGAAAAACGGCCAAGCATGATCGAGATCGTACTGCGAGGGCCGGGCCGGGTGGTCCGGATGGGAATGGTAGAACCCGAGCAGCTCCGCCCCCTGCTCCGCCGCCCCGCGCTCGGCCGCCCGGTAGTCGTCGGGCCGCACCCGAAACCGGCGCCGCGGCCCTTCCTCGGTCGTGTTGGGCAGCGGGTGCGTGCGCGAGACGACGCCGTCCCGGCCGATGAGCGCGCCGCAGCACTCGTTCGGATACGTCTCCGCGCCGTGACGCCGAATCGCCTCCGCGATGCCCGCCTGCAGCACGAGCGCCATCAGCCTTTCTCGTCCCAGAAGCGCTCGGACAGGTACTTCTCGCCGCCGTCGCAGAAGACCACCACGATGACCGCGTCGGCCGCCCGGCGCGCGACGTGCAGCGCGCCGGCAAGGTTGGCGCCGCTCGAAATGCCGACGAAGAGCCCCGCCTGCGCGAGCTGCCGCGTCAGCTCGTACGCCTCCTCGGTGCTCACGCCGATGTCCTCGTCCGCCACGGCCGGATCGTAGATGCCCGGCACGATCGCCGTGGCCATGTGCTTCAGCCCCTCGAGGCCGTGCAGCGGCGAATCGGGCTGCACCGAGATGAGCCGGATCGCGGGGTTCAGCTCGCGCAGCCGCCGTCCGGTGCCGACGAACGTCCCGCTCGTGCCGAGACCCGCCACGAAGTGCGTGGCGCGCCCTTCGGTCTGCTCGAAGATCTCGGGCGCCGTCGTGTCGTAGTGCGACAGCCAGTTGCCCGGGTTGTTGTACTGGTCCGGATAGAAATACAGGTCCGGGTCGGCCGCGTACATCGCCTTCGCCCGGAGAATGGCGCCGTCGGAGCCCTCCATCGGGTCGGTGAACACGACCTCGGCGCCGAAGGCGTGGAGGATCCGCTTTCGCTCCGGCGTCACGTTCGACGGGACGCACAGGCGGACGCGGTAGCCGCGCGCCGCGCCAATCATCGCGTAGGCGATGCCGGTGTTGCCGGAGGTGGCGTCGAGGATGACCTTGTCGCGCGTCAGCGCGCCGGAGCGCTCCCCGTCGAGAATCATCCGGGCGGCGGGGCGATCCTTGACCGACCCCCCGGGGTTGCGCCATTCGGCTTTGGCCCAGAGCTCGACGTTGCGAAGCCCGCGCTCGAAGCCCGCCAGCCGCACCAGGGGCGTGCGCCCGATCAGGTCGAGGACGGACTGCGAGTTGCGCACCATCCCGGGGGTGAGGGCAGGCATGTCCGACTGTTCCAGTCCGATTTTACCAACTGGCGTAAGGCTACGCCAAAACGCGGGACCCCCGCCCCGGCTCTGCGCGGCGGGGTGCGGGAGGTGGTAGACTCCCGCCACTTTCATTCCGTCGGCCGCCGGCTTCGTTTCCAGAGCTGAGTCCCGGACCCAACAGCCCGTCACCCCGGTTGATTGGAGGCACCATCATGGGACGTCCTTCCGGCTCGTCGCGGCGGCGTGGTCCCACCAAGGTTCGTGTTCTCTTCTGTACGTTGTTCCTGTTCGCGCCACTCCTGAGCCCGGCGTCCGTCGAGGCACAGGTCACCACCGGGGCGATCTCCGGCGTCGTGGCCGATGCGCAGAGCGCCGTCCTGCCCGGCGTCGCACTGACGCTCCGCAACGCGGAAACGGGATTCACGCGAACGGCCGTCTCCGACGGCGACGGCCGGTACCGGCTTGGGGGGCTGCCGCCAGGCCGCTATGTGCTGCGGGCCGAGGTGAGCGGCTTTGCGACGGTCGAGGTGACCGACATCACGCTGACCATCGGCCTGGAGGTGGAGCAGAACTTCACGCTGCAGATCGGGAGCCTCCAGGAGTCGCTGACCGTCACCGGCGCGGCGCCCGTCGTCGAGACGACGCGGACCGACGTCTCGGGCGTGATCACGCAGCAGCAGATCGAAACGCTCCCGCTGGCGGCCCGGCAGCCGGTGGGGCTCGCGCTGCTGATGCCCGGCACCAGCCAGGACGCGGTGCGGCCGCGCAAGTTCAACGTCAACGTCGGCGCGGGCGCGTTCACGCACGGCGCCGCGCTCCTCGTCGACGGGATGTGGAACAAGGAGGGGAACACCGGAGAGCCGCGCATGGAGCTCCCGCAGGCGGCCATCCGCGAGTTCAAGCTGCTCATCAGCCAGGCCCCGGCCGAGTACGGCTGGACCGCGGGCGGCGCCGTGACGTTCGAAACCAAGAGCGGGACCAATCTCTGGAGCGGCGAGGTCTTCGAGTACTTCCGCGACAAGAGCCTCAACCGGATGAACCGGTTCGAGCAGCAGCGGCACGACGCCGACGGGACGCCGAAGCCGGACTTCCGCCGGCATCAGTTCGGCGCGGCGCTCGGCGGCCCGGTCGTACGGGATCGCGTCCACTTCTTCGTGACGGGCGAACGCACCAAGACAGACCTCTACACCACGGTCACGACGGGGCGGCCGGAGTTCTACTCGGCGCTGGAGGGAACCTTCGCGGTTCCCGAATACAGCAACATGGTGTTCGCGCGGGGGGACGTCCAGATCAACCAGGAGCAGACGGCCTTCGGACGGTACGCGTGGCAGGACTCCGACTTCACGTGCGAGGGATGCGGGGGCCGGCTGGCGGTCTTCTCCGGCAACGGCATCCAGCAGAAGCGCTACTCGTGGGTGGGCGGGCACACCTGGGTCCTGTCGTCGCGCGTGGTGAACGAGCTGCGCGGCCAGCTGACCAACGTCCATTTCAGGGGGCACCCGCCGGGGGTCCGAGCCCAGGAGAAGCTGTACGACAACTCGCCGGCGCGGCGGACGCCGCTCACGCAGATCTACAACTTCCCGAGCCTGGTGTGGGGCTCGAACTTCAACGCGTACTCGCTGCAGACCCAGCGGCAGATCCGGAACGATCTGTCGATCGCGGCCGGCCGGCACACGTGGAAGATGGGCGGCGGTTATCTGGAGATCCCCATCCATGGCGACGTGCGAGAGAACATCGGCGTGTGGACCTTCACGTTCGATCAGCCGTTCGACCCGAACAACCCCGCGATCATGGCGAACCTGCAGGGCGCGAGGCTGTTCACCGCGGTGCTGCGACACATCCGGCGCTACAACCCGAACGAGTACTGGGACGTCTACGTCCAGGACGAGTGGAGACCCGTCTCCGCCGTGACGCTCAGCCTCGGGCTGCGCTACGAGTACCAGGCCGAGGCGTTCGGCCAGGGGCTCGACCTCAACGACAGGGAGATCTTTCCGACGACCGGCACGCCGCTGCAGATCCCGTTCGTGGACTTCAGCCGTCGCGGCGACACGAACAACATCGGCCCGCGCGTGGGGCTCGCCTGGGATGTCAACGAGGGCCGATCGGTCGTGCGGGCGGGCTACGGCATCTACTACAACCCGATGAATCTGGTCGTGACGCAGGGCGAGGTGTCGAACTTCCGCCAGCCCAACGTCACCATCACCAACCCGTCGTATCCGGATCCGTACCGGGGCCTGGATCCGGAGACGTTCGCGTCGACCGCGCCGCAGAACATCTCCATCGTGGAGAACGACCTCGAGAACCTGCAGTCGCAGACCACCACGGCGGGGTTCTCGCAGGAGCTGTCACCCACGCTGGGGATCCACGTGGACGGCGTCTACAACCGGATGACCAGGGTGCCGCTCACCGTGAACATCAACCCGCGCAGCGAGCTGACGACGGGGCCGCGGCCGCTGCAGCAGTTCGCCCGCATCGATCAGGCGCAGTCGATCGGCGACCTGACGTACCGAGCGCTGATGGTACGGCTCGACAAGCGCTTCGACGGACGGTACATGTACCTGGTGTCCTACACGCTGGCGAAGGGCGACGGCAACGTCGTGGCCACCGGACCCTTCACGTCGGTCGTCACCCACCCGGAAGACCCGGGGCTCGACGAAGGTCCGGCCGCGAACGACCGGCGCCACACGCTGGTGGCGAGCGGCTCCGTGCTGCTGCCCTACGACGTGACGCTCGGCGGCGTGTGGACCCTGCGATCGACGATGCCGTTCAGCGCCATCGCCGGCAGGGATCTGAATGGCGACGCGCTGGTCACCGATTACGTGCCCGGCACGACGCGGTCGATGGGGACCCGCGACAACGGGCGGATGATGGACGCGGTCAACGCCTGGCGCGCGGTGAACGGGCTTCGGCCGCTTCCCGCGTCGCAGATCGACGAAAACCACTTCAACAGCGTGGACGTGCGCGTCAGCAAGGCCTTCCCGCTCGGCGGGACCAGGCGGGTCGAGCTGATCGCCCAGGTGTTCAACCTGTTCGGCACCGACAACCTGCTGGCGGCGTGGACCACCAACGCCCTGTCCGATTCGTTCGGGCGCATCCTGCAGGCCTCCAACCGCCAGCAGGCGGAGCTGGCCCTGCGGATTGCGTTCTGACCGTCAGCTGACCGGGCGTCCCTCGGCGTCGCGGATCTCCACGGCGCCGAGGTTCAGCTTCCGCAGCTCGGGCTCGATCGTCGTCCGATCGCCCACCGCGATCACCACCAGCTGATCCGGCACGAGGTACTTCCGCGCGACCGCCAGGGCCTGTTCGGCCGTGACGGCGCGCACCTCCTGCGCGTGCCGGGTGTAGTAGTCGAGCCCGAGGTCGTAGATGAAGATGTTCGAGAAGCTGTTCACGGCGTTGAGGCTCGTCTCGAACGCCCCCGGCAGCGAGTTGGCGAGCGCCTCCTTCGCCTTCTGCAGCTCGTCGGCACCCATCGGCTTGGCGAGCATTCCCGTGATCTCGTTGAAGATCTCGGTCACGGCCGGGGCCGTGACGTCGGTGCGGATCCCGCCCGCCACGACGAAGGGGCCTGCGCTCCGGCGGAACAGGAACTGCGAGTAGGCGCCGTAGCTGTACCCGCGCCGCTCGCGCAGGTTCATGTTGATGCGGCCCGAGAACAGCCCGCCGAGGGCGTTGTTCATCACCTGCAAGGCGCGGAAGTCGGGCGAGGAGCGCGCCGCGCCGATGGAGGCGACGCGCAGCTGGGTCTGCGGCGTGCCCGGCTTGTCGACGATGACGAGCCGCGCGCGCGTGGTTTCGGGCGCGCCGAGCGCGGGCCGCGGCGGCGTCCCGCGCTGCCAGGCGCCAAACGCCTTGTCGGCGAGCGCCCGCAGTTCGCTCATCGAGATGTCGCCGGCCACCACGAGCGCGGCGTTGTTCGGCACGAAGTGCTGCGCCCAGAACGCCCGCATCTGGTCGCGCGTCATCGCCGTGTTGGACGCCTCGGTGCCCAGCTCCGTGGCGCCGTACGGATGCCGCGGCCCGTACAGCGCGGCCGCCATCACCTGACCAGCCACCTGCGCCGGACTGTCGCGCTGCTGGACGAGCTGCGCCAGACGGCTGGCGCGCTGCCGCTCGATCTCGTCCGAGGGAAACGAGGGCCGCAGCGTGATGTCGGCCATGAGGTCCAGGGTTGCAGCAAAATTCTTCGAGAGCGACCGGCCGCCGATCGTGGTCGCGTCGGTGCTGCTCCCCGTCGTCAGCGACGCGCCGAGGCGCGCAACCTCGTCGGCGATCTGCAGTGCGCTGCGCGAGGCCGTTCCCTCGTCGAGCATGGCGGCCACGAAATTGGCAAGCCCCGGCCGGTCGGCCGGATTGGCCTCGCTGCCGGTCTTCAGCACGAGACTGGCCGCCACGATCGGGAGCCCCCGCCGCTCGCTGAGGACGAGCGTCAGCCCGTTGGGCAGCACGGCCGAGGCCGGCGTGGCGACCTGCAGCGGGCGCGGCGGGCCCGGAGGCGGCACCTCGCTGCGCCACGGCTCGTCCGCATTGATCGACTGGCCGCCGCCGGCGGCGGCCGCCGCAGGC
>Ga0194128_10002851_pt1 | contig 27388 bp, 25 predicted proteins | sample TA2KigCa65mmetaG_FD_148650 | JGI IMG/M metagenome (GOLD analysis project Ga0194128, IMG submission 148650) | Freshwater microbial communities from Lake Tanganyika, Tanzania - TA2015037 Kigoma Deep Cast 65m | ecosystem: Environmental > Aquatic > Freshwater > Lake | place: Tanzania: Lake...
TCCGCCGGCTCCTCGTCCGCTGGGAGAAGCGCGAGCAGAACTACGAGGCAATGCTCCATCTCGCCTGTGCCTGGATCACGATGAAACTGGCTGGGGTTTTCGGATAGGCTCTAAGCTGGGCACCTTGGAGGCAGCATGCTGAAACTGTCGATCGCGATGTTCGTGTTGATCGCAGCGGCCGGATGTCAGTCGGCTGCCCGCCACGGTGCCGACGTGCAGGAAGCGCATGCGGGAAGCGGGAATCTCACCGTCGGTACGGTCCAGCGGGAGATTCGCGTCGGCATGACTGGCGCAGACGTCGCCCAAGTGCTCGGCTCTCCCAACATCGTCACGACGGATGAAGAGCGCCGCGAGGTGTGGGTCTACGATCGGATCTCGACCGACACTGCCTACTCAAGCAGCTCCGGGGGCGTCGGGATCTTGATACTCGGAGCCGGGCGATCCGCCGGCGCCTCCTCGACGACGCAGAAGACTCTCACGGTGATCGTAAAGTTCGACGCGGAGAAGCGCGTTCGGGATTTTGCGTACCACAGCTCGAAGTTCTGAGCGGATGAAGATGCGCAACGCGGGCCGCAGCATCGCGCTGACCCTCTCGCTTCTCTCCCTCTCAGGGTGTGGCGGTATCCCCAAAGACGCACTGCAGCTTGCCCCCGAGGCCCTCGCGGACCGCGAGATGCAGACGCGGCGGTTTGAGACGAGGGACGAGTCAGCACTCCTCCGGGCTTCCGCAGCGCTCCTGCAGGACCTTGGCTTCAATCTAGACGACAGCGAGACGGAGCTCGGCCTCTTGGTCGCGTCGAAGAATCGCAGCGCAGTAGAGGCTGGGCAGGTCGTTGGGTCGATTCTAGTTGCGGCACTCACGGGCGTTGCGATGCCGATCGACACGAAGCAGCTCATGCGCGCGTCCGTAGTCACGCGACCCATCGGCGAGCAGGATGAGCAGATCGCGGTCCGCGTGACCTTCCAGCGCGTGGTCACGGATTCGAAAAACAACGCGACGAAGCGCGAGGGAATGCGCGATCCGGCGGCTTACCAAGAGTTCTTCGAGAAACTTTCGAAGGCCGTGTTCCTGGAGGCGCAGGCGCTGTGAGGATCATCATCGTCCTGATCTTGTGCCTGGTTCCGCTCGGGTGTGCCACGTCGCAGCGTGAGTTACTAGCTACCGGCGAATCGCAGCTCGCACTGCGGAGCATGCAGACGCGCGCGTTCGACACGACGAATGTGAAGGGCACCGTCCGCATCGTGATGGCGACGCTGCAAGACCTCGGCTTCGTCTTGGACCAGGCGAACGTCGAGCTGGGGTCGGTCAGCGGAACGAAGCTCGATCGATACGCGTTGCGGATGACGGTGATCGTCTCAGCGCGTGGCGAGAAGCAGGTAAACGTTCGCGCCAACGCGCAGTACGAGCTCAAGGCCGTCGAAGACCCCGTGCCGTATCAACAGTTCTTTCAAGCCCTCGAGAAGGCGATGTTTCTCACCGCGCAGCAGGTCGAGTAGCCCCTCACACCCCGAAGTGATCCCGAATCAGCGCGAGCAGCGCGCGCTCGGGCAGTAGCCGCCGCCCGAGCGGCACGAGCTTCGAGTCGGGGCCGACCGGATATCGCACGCGCGGGCGCCGCGACTCGAGCGCGTGCGCGATCGCGCGCGCCACGACCTCGGGCCCCGGCGCCTTCGGCAGCGACTCGCGGATCACGCGCTCGGCGCTCGCGATCGGCGCGCCGTAATGGCTCGCCGCCGCGGTGGCGCCCCAGTCCGTCGCTTCGTTGAAGCCGGTGTTGATGTCGCCCGGCTCGATCAGCGCGACGTGGATGCCGAGCGCGCGCACCTCGTTGTGCAGCGCGAGCGCGAGCGCGTCGACGGCGCCCTTGGTCGCGGAGTAGTGCGCCTGAAACGGAATCGGCGCGCGGCCCGCGAGCGAGCCCACGATCGCGATGCGCCCGCGCCTGGCTTCCCGCATCGGCGGCAGCACGGCGCGCAGCGTGTGCAGCACGCCGAACACGTTCGTCTCGAACTGCGCGCGCGCGCGCTCCATCGGCGTTTCCTCGACGCTGCCGAAGATGCCGATGCCCGCGTTGCAGACGGCGCCGAAGAGCCCGCCCTCGGCGTCGAGCAGCTGCGCGACCGCGCGCTGCACCGAGGTCTCGTCGCGCACGTCGAGCGCGAGCCAGCGAACGCCGTCCGCTCCGGGGCGCGCGCTGCGACTCGTGCCGTACACGCGAAAGCCGCGCGCCACGAGCAGCTTTGCGGCGGCGGCGCCGATGCCGGAGGAGGCGCCGGTGACTAGAACCGGCCTTTCGTGGGCTCCGCTCGCGTGCCGCTCGCTGCGCGCGTCCTGCGCCGCTTCCGCGGCGCTCGGTCGCTTGCGGTTCGCGTCGGCCATTTGAGCGCTCGCAACCCCGGCGGCGAAGAGACGAGCGCGCCGCCTAGCGCAGCACGCCGAGCTGGCGTGCCACGCTCTCGAGCGCGTCGAGCGCGGTGTCGAGGTGCTCGCGCTTGTGCGTCGCCATGTACGAAGTGCGGATCATCGCGTGGCCCTCAGGCACGGCAGGCGACACGACGGGGTTCGCGAACACGCCCTCGTCTTGCAGGCGCACGGCCATCTCGTAGGCGATCTCGTCGGGGCCGATCTTGATCGGGATCACGGGCGACTGCGGCGTGCCGATGTCGAAGCCGAGGCTCGTCAGCGCGTCCTTCATGTACTCCGTGTTCTCCCAGAGCGCCTTCCGCCGCTCGGGCTCGCGCTCGAGGATCTCGAGCGCCTTCAGCACCGCGCCTACGACGTGCGGCGCGGGCGCTGCGGAGAAAATCGCGGAGCGCGCGGTGTGCTTGATGTAGTCGATCACGCGCGCGCTGCCGGCGATGAAGCCGCCGACGGACGCGAGGGACTTCGAGAACGTGCCCATCACGAGGTCGACCTGGTTCTCGACGCCGAAGTGCTCGCAGGCGCCGCGGCCGTGCGTGCCCATCACGCCCACGCCGTGCGCCTCGTCGACGAGGACGCGCGCGCCGAAGCGCTGCGCGAGCGCCACGATCGCGGGCAGGTCGCCGAGGTCGCCTTCCATCGAGTAGACGCCGTCGACCACGATCAGCTTGCCCGTGTCCTTGGGCGCCGCCGCGAGCTTCTTCTCGAGGTCCGCCATGTCGTTGTGGCGGAACTTGCGGTCCTTCGCGAAGCCGAGGCGGATGCCGTCGATCAACGAGGCGTGGTCGAGGTTGTCGAGGAACACTTCGTCGTGGCGGCCGAGGATCGTCGAGAGCGCGCCGACGTTGGCCTGATAACCCGTCGCGAACGTGATCACCGCTTCGCGGCGCATGAAGCGCGCGAGGCGCTCCTCGAGCTGCACGTGGATGTCGAGCGTTCCGTTCAGAAGCCGCGAGCCCGCGCAGCCGGTGCCGTACTTCTCGAGCGCCTCGGCGGCGGCGGCCTTCACTTCGGGGTGGCTCGAAAGACCGAGGTAGTTGTTCGAGCCGAGCATCACGACGCGGCGGCCGTTCATCGTGACGACGGGATCTTGGCCGGAAGAGATCACGCGGTAGTAGGGGTAGATCGCGTGATCGCGGAGCGTCTGGGCGCGGTCGTAGGCCGCGACTTTGTCGAAGAGATCCGTCACAGAAGTTTCTCCGGGTTCTCGACGCGCTCTTTGAACGCGCTCAGAGCGAAGCTCGTCGCCAGACCGTCCGCGACGCGTTCGTCCCAGGTGTAACTGCACTGCACGTAGCGGGAGCCGTCCGGGCGCGTGCGGATCTTCCCCATCACGCAAAAACCCGAGCAGGTCCCGTACTCCCACAGGTGGTGGTGGCCCGTCTCCATCCCGATCGAGCCCATGTTGGCCACGAACAGGGAGGTGAAGAGCGGGTCGCCGTCCATGACCGACCTGGGGAGGACGCCGAGCGCGTTGCCCCAATTCAGCACCCTCATCACGCAGCGGATCAGGAACGAGGGGAGGTAGAGCGCGAGGTCGATCTCTTTGTCGGCTTGGGTCTTCTTCCCGCTGCGGCGGCTCACGAGCGAGTCGAGCACTCGGTCGACCATGCCGTGGAGCGTCTCGCCCGCCGGGAACTCGCGCTTCACCGTGAGGAGGACGGAGCCCTTCTGGAGCTCCTTCATCGCGCTGAACGTCAGCGGCAGGCCGTTCCTCTGATAGATGCGCCCGCCCGCCACGAACCGGTTGATCTCGGGGTTCTCGTGCATCCCGAGCTGGATCGAGCGCAGGTAGAGGTGGAACAGGGTGATCGGCCGCTCGGGCGGCCGCGCCGCGTTCTGCTGCTCGAGGAACGCCAGCGCGGCGTCGACCTCGATCTCGTGCCCGTAGTAGAAGAGGGAGTCGTTCCGCCGCGGCGAGACGAAGGGCATGAAGCGGCGAAGCTTGGGCAGGTTTCGGACGAGGGTTCCGTCCGAACGGCGGCCAAACATGCGGGACTCCCGGCGAGGCCCGTCGCGGAGGGGGTGCCGCGGCGAAAGCCCGGACATCCTAGCCCCATTCGCTTTCGTGTCAGCGACGCAACTGCAAGAAAATGGTGATTCCGGTCACTACCCCCGAGGGCATCCAGGCGGCGATTTGCGGTGGGAGCGTGCGGCCGTAGCCGAGCGCGACCGAGACGCCGGTCAGCAGGATGAAGCCGACGCCGATGCCGATCGCCCAGAGCATGCAGGGTGCAGAGCGGCGCACGCCGAGCGCGACGAGTAGCCCGAGCCAGGGCAGCAGCAGGCACTGGAGCGGCTGCGCGATGCGCGCCTGCAGGTCGACGAGGAACGGCGTCGTGTCGTATCCGCCCGCCGCCGCCTCGCGCGCGTGCTCCCGCAAGCGCGCGATGTCGAGATGGGACGAATCGGTGAGCGACGACTCGATCTCCGGGATCGCGCGCGTCTCCCCGGCGGGCGCATCGAGCACGCCCGCGCGCGTGATGAGCGTGAGCTGCGCGTCGAACAGCCGCCATGTGCCGTGGCCGACATCGCGGGCGCGCGGCACATCGAGCCGGCGCTCAGGGAGCCCGCTCGCGCCCAGCTCATAGAGCGTCAGGTCCCGCGCCTCGCCCTTCGCCGAGTTGTGCGCGCCCACGTGCACCATGCGCGTCGCGGTGTGGGACCACACCTCCTCCCAGCCGCCTGGCGTCTTGTTCTTGATCTCCGTGTCCTTGAGCCGGTCCGCGGCTGCGGTCGTGCGCGGCAGCACGCGGTCCACCAGCACGTAGAACGCTGGCACCGCGAGCGCCGAGATCACGACCACCGGCGCGAGCGCACGCCCGAGCCGAATGCCGCACGCCTCCATGCCGCGCAGCTCGCCCTCCCCCGCCATCTGGCTCACGAGCAATGCCGCGCCGACGAGCAGGCCCATCGGCACGATGCGCGACGCGAGGAGCGGCAGGCGCAGCGCGTAGAAGCGCGCGACCTCGGAGAACGTGGCGCCGTACTCGGCGAACTGTTCGAGGCGCTCGAGCACGTCGACGAGCAGGTAGGCGAGCAGCAGCACCGAGAAGCCGACCAGCGCGAAGCCGACGAAGCGGCGCGCGATGTAGCGCGTGAGCGACCAGCGCGTGCCGCCCGCACGGCGCTGCGACTTCACGTCCCGCGCATCCGCTGCGGCGCGCGCGCGCGGCTGCTGCTCCCGCAGCAGCACGAAGCGGCGAATCATCAGCACGGCGCCGCCAGCGAGCGCGACCGCGTTGGGGAGCCATGCCGCGAGGGCGACAGGCACGTCGGGGAACTCCAGCAGGCCGTTCGAGGCCTGCAGAAGCCCGTAGTACGCGACCGTCACGCCGAGGCCCGCGACGCCGCCGCCTCCACGCGTCGCGCTGCCGAGCGTGAGCGCGAGCGGCACCGCGAGCCAGCACAGCGCGAGGGCTGCGAACGGGTTCGAGAAGCGGCGCGCGAGCTCGCTCTGGATGGCGCGCGCGTCGCGCGCGTCGTCGGATCGCAGGCCGCGCAGCTCGCGCGTCGTCATCGCCGCAAAGCGCCCCTCGTCGCCCTCGGGCTTCGCGACGTTCTCGTCGCCCTCGAGCACGCTGCGAAACAGCTTGAAGCGTACGAGCTGCCCGTCGCCGCCGGCGCGCGTCACGATCACGCCGTCGCGCAGCGTGACCTCGATCGTGCCGGGGTCGGGCACGCGCAGCGTCGCGGTCTCGGCGAAGAACGTTTCGCCGAGGTCGTCATCGTGCAGCATCACGGCGCGCAGGTCGTCGCCGCGCGTCGAGGCCTCGAGCGCGGAGAGATGCTTGTCGCCGAATTTCTGGACGATGCCGGCGCGCAGAACCGAGCCTGGCTGCTCGAGCGTGCTCTCGATCAGCAGCGACTGACGCGCGGCCAGCACGCGCGGCACCCCCTCGAGCGAGAGGCCGAGGCCCGCAAGCGTTGCCAGGCTGCCCACCGCGAGCATGGGGCCGACGAGGCGAACCGGCGAGACGCCGAGCGCTTCGAGCGCGAGCAGCTCCTTGTCCGCCGCCAGGCGCCCGAGCCCGATCAGCGCGCCCACCAGCACCGCGAAGGGCAAGATGCGCGCGGCGAGGACCACGATCTCGAAGCCGACGAACGCGGCCGTGTCGGCGCCGCTGAGCCCCTTGTTGAACAGCAGCACCGACAGGCCGAGCAGGCTCTTCGTGAGCGCCGCGAGCGAGAGCCCGCCGAGTGCGAGCAGCGTGGGCCCGAGCGCCTCGCGCGCGAGCGAGAGAAAGAGCGTCCAGCCGAGCGGGCGATGCCCGGTCGTCAGCGCCTTCACGGCGCGCGCCTCGCTCTCGGGTTTCGTTACCGCCGTCACGCGCCGCGCAGAGTAGGGCCGCTGCTGCGAAGGGAAATCGCGAACTCAGCGTCAGACGCGGGCCCCTCGATTCGGCGCAGCCGGGTGCCGCCACCTTGTTCATTCGCCGCGGTTCCCGACAATGCGCCGCGGGCGCGGGGTCTGCGCCTCAGGGGGACGAGCGGTGCGAGCGATCATTCTCAGCGCGGGGCAGGGGCGCCGGCTCTTCCCCGTCACGCGCGATATTCCGAAGTGCCTCGTCCCCGTGGACGGCGAGCGCAGCGTGCTCGAGGTGCAGCTGCGCACGCTCGCGGCGCACGGCGTGGACGAAGCGGTCGTGATGGGCGGCTACGGCATCGAGAAGGTCGAGCGCTTCGCCGCGACGCACGGCATCCCGCGGATGCGCGTGCGCGTCCGGTACAACCCCTTCTTCGATCAGGCCGACAACCTGATCACGGCTTGGCTCGCGAGCCGCGACTTCGAGGGCGACTGCATCCTGCTGAACGGCGACACGCTCTTCGAGCCCGGCGTCGCCGCTCGCCTGATCGCCACGCCACCGAGCCCGCTCACGATCGTGGTGAACGTGAAGCCCGCCTACGACGACGACGACATGAAGGTGGTCGTCGAGGGCGGCCTCGTGCGCGCGATCGGCAAGGATCTCGACGCGGGCAGCGCGCAGGGCGAAGCGATCGGCATGACGCTGCTGCGCGGCGAAGGCACGGGCGCGATTCGCGACGCCTTCGAGCAGCTCGTGCGCAGCTTCGGCCAGCAGCGCGCCTACTACACGACCGCGATCGGTGAGCTCGCGCGCCGCGGCATGGTGCGCGCGTGCTCGATGCAAGGCCTCTGGTGGGGCGAGATCGATTCGCTCGAGGATCTCGAGTCCGTGCGCAAGGCCTACGCGGGGCAAGTTCGCCGCTAGGCCGCGACGGCGCGCTTCTCCTGCCACATCTGTGCGAAGCGCACGGCGTGGAACGCGAGGCACACCACCTGCCACGCCACCACGAACACGATCGCTTCGTGACCGAAGCCGAGCGGCAGCGCGAGGGTGAACACGGGCAGGTTCACGTTCCGGCGCGAGATGAACGTGCGCATCTTCACGTCGATCGGCGCGTAGCCGTGGATCGACTTGCCCGCGATGCGCTTGAAGAAGGGCGCGATCAGCCGGTCGGCGATGTAGATCGCGAAGAACCACATCGCGAGCTCGAACGTCGGCCCGCTCGGCCCGCCCGCGAGGCCACACGCCCAGGCCGCGTACCAGAACGGCGGGTGAATCAGGTCCGTGCTGTGGTCGAGGATGTTTCCGAACAGCGAGGAGGTGTAGGTGAGCCGCGCGACCTTGCCGTCGACCGAGTCGAGCACCGCCATCAGGTAGGCCGCGATGAAGCCGAGCAGCCACTCGCCGCGCGCCCACAGCGGAATCGCGGCGATGCAAAGCAGAACGGCGAGCCCGGTGATCCAGTTCGGGTGGACGCGCCAGCGCGTCAGCGGGCGCACCGCGGCCCACACGAAGGGCGGAAACACCCAGCGCGTCAGAAAGTCCGTCGAGCCCTTGTAGTTCGACCAGAACAGCCAGCGCTCGGTCTCCGCGACTTCGCTCGCGCGGAGCCGGAAGGCGTAGGCCGCGAGATCGCGGCGCAAACTGAGCAGGTGCACGCCGATCGAGTCGAGCGCGAGCTCGCGCGCCGCGCCGCTCGCGAGCAGCGCGCTCGCGACGGCGATCGCGTCGTCTCCCGCAGCGGGCCGCTGCTGCGGCGCGAGGCGGATCAGCGCGGTGCGCTTCTCGCCCTCACCGCCGAGCGCCACCAGCGCACCGCTCCCGCGCAGCAGCGCGCCGAGCACGCGCGAATCGAGAATCGCGTCGCCCGGCAGCGCGAGCAGCGTTGCCTTCGCTTCGGCGGAAGCGCGTGCGAGGCGCTCCGCGTAGGAGCCGCTCGCCTCGCGGAACTCGACGCGCAGCGACGCGACGAGCGCCGGCGTCACGAACGGGCGCGCGCCCGCGCGGTGCTCGACCACGATGCGCGCGAAATCGCACTGATTGCGGCGCCCGTTCGCGAGCTGCTCGATGGCCGCGATCTGGCGCTCGGGCAGCGCCATGCCGAAAACGATCAGACTGCTCTCCGAGCTCGTGGCGTCGATCCAGATCTCGAAGCCGCCCATCTCTTTCGCCACGCACTTCTCCCGCGTCGCCGCATCTTATCCGCGATTTGCCTGACAACTCGCTCCGTCGCGAGCCGCGCAAGGTAAGGTACGCAGCTCGGAGGGTCCGCTTGTCGCTGCCCGCGTTCGCCCTGGCGTTTCCGAAGGACGCGGCGCTGAGGCTCGTCGACGCGGGCTCGGCGGGCGACCCGCGCGAGCGCGAGCCGAAGGGCGAGTCGCGCCGCGGCGACACGCGCAAGGATCCCGTGGCGCCCGCGGACAAGCCGGGCAGCGCGCAGATTCACATCACGCGCTACGAGCTGATGTCGTCGATGCTGCGGCCGAACCGCGAGCTGGTCGGCGTGTTCCGCAAGAAACTCGCGGGCACCGAGATCGCCTCGTCGCTGCGGCCCGTCGCCGCGGAAACGCTGCGCGGGCTCGCGGGGCGGCGGCTCGGTCTCCGGCGACTCCACGACATCGCGGATCGCGTCGCGCGGAAGCTCTGAGTGGCGCGCGCGAAACCGGTACCCGGCGAAGGTGTCCACGCGCTCGTGCTCGCGGGTCGGCGCCGCGGCGGCGACGACGCGGTCGCGCGGCAGCACGGCGTGTCGCACAAGGCGCTCGCACCACTGCACGGGAAGCCGCTGCTCGCGCACGTGCTGGCGGCGCTGCGCGCGGTGCCCGAGATCGCGCGCATCACGGTGAGCGTCGACGACGCGCGCGCGCTGGAGGCGCACCCCGAGTTCGGCCCGCAGCTCGCGCGCGGTGAGCTCGCGCTGCATCGCAGTGGAACCTCGCCCGCCGACAGCGTGCGCGACTTCGTCGAGACGACCGGCAGCGCGATCACGCTCGTCACGACCGCGGATCACCCGCTGCTTCGCGCGGAGGCGGTGCGCGCGTTTCTACGCGAGGCGCTCGCGAGCGATGCGGACCTGGCCGTCGCGCTCGTGCCCGATCACGCCGTGCTCGCCGCGGCGCCCGGCAGCCAGCGCACGTGGCTGAAGCTCGGCCGCGAGCGCTTCACCGGCGCGAACCTGTTCCTCGCGCGCACGCCCGGCGCCGCGAAGGTGGCCGCCTTCTGGCGCAAGGCGGAGGGCTTCCGCAAAGAGCCCTGGCGGCTCGCCGCGGTCTTCGGCGCCGTGACGCTGGCGCGTTTCGCCGCGGGCCGGCTTCCGCTCGAAGCCGCGATCGCGGCGATCTCGAAGGCAACCGATGCGCAGATCGCCGCCGTCAGGCTCGCCGACGGCCGCGCGGGCATCGATGTCGACAAGCCCGAGGACTTCGCGCTCGCGGAGCGCCTGTTAGGCCGCGAGGCCTGATCCAGCTCGTCTGGCGCAGTTGGACCCGAGTCACGGGAAAGTCAGCAAACAGACCGTTCCCTCCCGAGCCGCAACTGCTACTCCCCGAGAGGCGCGTTTGGGGACACCGTGCTGATCGATCTGAGAGCAGCGAGCGAGATCGCGGCGGAAGGGCTCCGGGCGGACGTGTGCATCGTCGGCGCCGGCGCCGCGGGCATCACGCTCGCGCGCGCCCTCGCGCGCAGCGGACACAGCGTGCTCGTGCTCGAAGCCGGCGGTCGCGACTACGAGCCCGAGATCGCGGGGCTCGGCGCAGGCGAGAACCTCGGCTTCCCGTACTACGAGCTCGAAGACTCGCGCCTGCGCTTCTTCGGCGGCTCGACCGCGGTGTTGGGCGGGCGCTGCGCGGAGCTCGACGAGATCGACTTCGAGACGCGCGAGTGGGTGCCGCACAGCGGCTGGCCGTTCGCGAAGCGTGCGATCGCGAGTTATTACGACGCCGCGCGCCGCGTCGTCGAGATCGAGGACAGCGCGCTCGACGGCAGGCTCTGGCGTCGCCTCGGCGTCGAGGCGCCGCGCATCGCCGACGGCTTCTTCGACACGCGCTTCTGGCAGTTCGACGACCGCTGGGATCGCTTCGGCTTCCGCGCGACCGCGGACTTGGTGGCACACGAGAACGTCACGGTCGTGCTGTACGCGACCGTCGCAGGCCTCGTGCCCGGCGAGAACGGCGCGATCGAGCGCGCGGACCTGCGTGCGCCGGGCGGCCGCCGCGCCAGCGCGCGCGCCCGCGTGTTCGTGCTCGCGGCGGGCGGGCTCGAGAACCCGCGCATCCTGCTCGCGTCGCAGGCGCGTTCGCCGCGCGGCATCGGCAACGAGCGCGATCTCGTGGGCCGCTTCTTCATGGAGCATCCCCACGCGCGCGGCGGGGAGCTCTCGCTGCGCGCGACGTGGGCGGCGCTGCGTGCGTTCAAGCAGTCGCACTTCGTGGGCGCGAGCCGCTTCGCCGCGACGCTCGTGCCGAGCGAGAAGATGCAGCGCGAGCACGCGCTGCTGAACTCGTCGTTCACGCCGAAGGTGCGCCTGCATCGCGGCAAGCGCGCGAACGTGGCTTCGCGCGTGTACGACACGGTGCATCGCAACGTGAACCCGACGCGCGCGGGCCGCACGCTCTGGCGCGCGGCGAAGCAAGCCGCACGCTCGCTCCAGGCAGCGACGGATCCGCTGTTGCCGTGGCTGCGCCTGCGCCTCGGCACGGCGGGCCTCTATCTCTCGGTCCGCGGCGAGCAGGCGCCGAACCCCGACAGCCGCGTGGTGCTCACGTGCGAGCGCGACGCGCTCGGCATCCACAAGCTCGCGCTCGACTGGCGCTTCAGCGAGCTCGACAAGCGCACGCTGCGCGTCGCGGCGCAGCAGCTCGACGCCGAGCTGCGCTTCGACGGCTCCGGCTCCGTGACGACGGAAGCGTGGTTCGACGACGCGAGCCGCCCGTGGGACATCGATCCGTTGATCGGCAACCACCCGATCGGCGGCTACCACCACATGGGCACGACGCGCATGCACGACGACCCCGCGCGCGGCGTCGTCGACGCGAATTGCCGCGTGCACGGCGCGCCAAACCTGTTCGTCGCGGGCAGCTCGGTGTTCCCCACCTCGGGCTGGGCGAATCCGACGCTCACGATCCTCGCGCTGACGTTGCGCCTCGCCGACCACCTGAGGCAGCGCGAGCTCGCCTAGGCGACTCGCTCGCCGACCGCAGGAACCACCGCGCCACTCGAGAGATCGAGCGCGCGCAGCTCGCACGTGATCGCGAAGCCTCGCGCGTGCGGCTCGATCGCGAAGATCTGCGACGCGCCCGGGCGCGACATCACCGCGGACGAGGTCGCGGGCACGCCGAACACCGGAATCGCGCCGCTCTCCGTAACAATTCGGTCGCGCGCTGCGCGATGGGCGTGGCCGTGAAGCACGAGCTCGGCGCCGGCGCGCGCGAGGATCTCGCACAGTGCGGGGCCGTCTTCGAGTCGGCGCCGCCACGAGACGTGGGTGCGCGTCGGCGGGTGGTGCACGAGCACGACGCGGAACAGCTTTCGTGCCGCGAGATCGCGCAGCATGTCCGCGAGCGGCGCGAGCTGCGCCTCGCCTGCGCGTCCCGTCGCGAGATGCACCGGAGTCGGCACCGCAGACGAGAGGCCGATCAGCGCGACCGGCCCGCGAACGCGCAGCGAGGGGAAGAGCGCGCCCCCCGCGTGGTCTGAATTCAGGTAGGGGAGCCAAGCGTCCACACACTCGTGCGCGACGTCGCCGCCATACGCATCGTGGTTGCCGGGTACGAGCGTGACGCGCTCGGGCGGGCCGATCCGCGCGAGCCACTCCCGCGCCTCGCTCACCTCCGACGCGAGGCCCATGTGCGTGAGATCGCCCGTGACCGCGACGTGGTCGGGCGCGAGCGCGGCGAGGTCGTCGAGCACGCGCGCCGCGATCTCGGGCCGGTACTTGTGGCGCCGCCGCGCCTGATAAGAGAGCCAGCCGAACGCGCGCTTCGCGTTCAGCTCGCCGGCGCGCGTGAAGCGCGCGGCAGTCGCGTGAAGGTCCGAGACGTGGGCGAGCTTGAACAGCGCGAGAGCCTCCGCGGAACGCGCGCCTATCATAGGCAGCGCAGTTCGCGCGGCGCGGCGGCTGCGAGGCGAGCGAGCGGCGGAGACCGAATGAGCGAAGAACAGAGTTCGCGGCGAGCGGCTGCGGTGGCGCCGGCGGCCAACGCCGCGCTGCTGTTCAGCGAGCGCAGCGATGCGCGGCTCGAGCGCGCGCTGGCTCGCGCCGGCGCAGAGGTCGTCGCGCCGCAGGCGCTGCGCTCGCGCGGCGAAGCGCTCGTGCTCGCGCTTCGCGGCGACGCCGTGCTCGACGAGCGGCTCGTGAAGGCGCTGCTCGAGAGCAAGGACGTGCTGCTCGTCGCGAACGACCTCGATCGCGCGGCGCCCGTGGCTGCCGTCGTCCCCTCGTCGCGCGCGGACGAAGCGCTCGCTTGGCTCGCTGGCGGCGCTGCGCCGAGCGCAGTCCCGCGCGCTCGCGCGAACGATCTCGTGCCCCCGTACACCTCCGAGCTGCGCAAGCTCGCGCCCGCGTTCCTGCGAATCGCGACGCCAGACGACGCGCCGCGAATCGAGCGCGCGCTGTTCGATGCGTCCTACAAGGGCGTGACCGATTTCGTGACGAAGTACGCGTGGCCGCCGCTCGCCTTCCGCGTCGTACGCGCGTGCGCGCGGCTCGGTATCTCGCCCAACGCGGTGACCGTCGCGAGCTGGCTGCTCGTGGTGCTCGCGATCGTCGCGTTCTGGCAGGGGCAGTTCGCGCTCGGGCTCGCAGGGGCGTGGGCGATGACGTTCCTCGACACGGTCGACGGCAAGCTCGCGCGCGTCACGCTCCAGTCCTCGCCGTTCGGGCACTGGCTCGATCACGGCCTCGACCTCACGCACCCGCCCGTTTGGTGGTCCGCGTGGGCCCTCGGCATCGGCATCTCGCTCGACTCTCCCGCTGCGCTCGTCGTGCTCGGCGGATACTTGTTAGGGCGCGCGCTCGAGGGCGTGTTCATGCTCGCCTGCGATTTCGAGATTCACTCGTGGCGCCGGATCGATTCGTTCTTCCGCGGCATCACGGCGCGCCGCAACCCCAACCTCGTGCTGCTGACGGCCGGCGTCCTCGCGGGATCACCGGCGGGTGGCTTCGAGGCCGTGGCTTGGTGGACGGCGCTCTCGATCGGCTTCCACGTCGTTCGCCTCGCACACGCGCTCGGTCTGCGCGCTGCCGGCCGCACGCTGCGGCCCTGGGAAGAGGAGCTCGCGCTCGCGAGCGGCGTGGGCCGAGGCTGACGCCACACAGGAACGCTCTCGCCCGGTCCTGGTTCGAAGCTCGAGGAGACCGTCATGCGCCGCATCGTCCTCACCGCCCTGATCATTCTCGCCGCGAGCGCCGCGCTCGCCGCGCCCACCGAATGGTGGCTGTTCGCCGCGCAGCTCGACTCGGGCGACCGCGTGCTGATCGAGGTCACGCTCACGGACGTCGGGCCCGGTGAGCGCAACGCCGCGGCGATCGGGCGCTGGGTGCAGAAGGACGGGACGCTCGTCGAGTTCTCGCGCGCGAAGCTCGGCGGCGAGTGGACGGAGAGCGCAGGCGGTCGCCGCATGGACCTGCAGAAGTTCGTGCTCGATCGCAGCGCCGCGCGTGCGCAGCTGCGCGTCGACAAGGGCAGCCTGAAGCTCGCGCTCGACTTCGCGCTCGCCGAGAAGCCGCTCGCGACGCGCAAGCTCGCGGGCAGGAAGTGGACCCACGAGCTGTGGGCCGGCGCGAACCCGGTGAACGCGTCGCTCTGGAAGAAGGGGATGAGCGCACCGATCGTGACGAAGGGCCGCATCGGTGTGTCGCACCGACTGATTACGGGGCCCGAGGGAAAGCTCGCCGCGCGCCGGCTCGAGTCGTTCGCGCTCGATCGCGAGCCGCTCTACGTCCTCGAGGTCGCGCGCGGCGCGCGGGCGGAGCGCTGGGTCGTCGCGCTCGACGCTCGCGGGCGTGTCGCGTCGCAGGATTTCGCGGAGGCGGCGAGCGCGGAGAAGCTGAGCGCGCCCTCGCCGAAGCTCGCGCTGCCGGGGCCCGCCGTGACGGGCGCGCTCTCTGCGGGCACGCGCCTCGCCGCGTACGACCCGCTCGCCGACTTGCCTGCGCCGATCCGCTTCGTGCTCGGGCTGCGCTTGCGATCGGCTTGGATGGCGTCACCGTTGGAAAGCGTCGTGGGCGGGAACTCGCGGAAGCGCACCGCGATCGCGAGCTACACGTTCTACGCGGGGTGAACGTTGCGCATCGGGCTGATCAACAACCTGCGAGCAGGCCGTAACAAGCGCCGCGTTCAGGACGTGCTGCGCGAGATCGAAGGCGCCCGCGACGTCGTGCAAGCGATGACGACCTCGGCGCAGAGGGTGCCCGAAGCGCTCTCTCAGATGGAGCGCGAGCGCGTCGAGCTGCTCGTGGTGAACGGCGGCGACGGCTCGCTCGAGCGCGTGCTCACGGGCCTGCTCGCGCGCGGTCGCCCGAGCTGGCTGCCGGTGATCGCGCCGCTGCGCAGCGGGCGCACGAACGCCGCGGCGGCCGATCTCGGGGCCGCGCGCAGCTCCGCAGCGGGCCTGCGTGCGTTGCTGGCCGACGCGCGCCGCGGGCGGCTCGAGTCGCGGGTGGTCGAGCGCGCGGTGATGCGCGTGACGCCGCGCCATGGCGGTGAAGCGCGCTGCGGCATGTTCGTCGGCGCCGGCTTGTTGGGCCGCGCGGTGACGTGGACTTCGCGCACTCTCCCGAAGGGCCGCGCCCAGGAGACGTTCGGCGTCGGCCTCGTGCTCGCGAAGCTGCTCGGCGACGTGGTGATGCGCCGCGACAACGAGCTCACGCGCGCCGAGAAGGTCCGCCTCGCGTTCGACGGATCCCCGCTGCCCGACGAGGAGCGGCTGATCACGCTCTTCACCACGCTCGATCGCCTGATCTTCGGCATCCGTCCGTTCTGGGGAACCGGCGCCGGCGCGATCAAGGCGACCGTCGTGCGCGGCGGCGCCCCGCGGCTCGCGACGACCGTGCCGCGCATCCTCGTGGGACGCGCGCCGGCGTTCGCGACGCCCGAGCACGGCTACCTGAGCGCGAACGTGATGCGCGCCGAGCTGCGCTGCGATTGCGAAGTCACGGTGGACGGCGAGCTGTTCCCCGTCGAGCCGGACGCGACTTATGCGATCGAGGCGGAGCCGCGCGTTCGCTTCGCGCGCGCGTAGCGCCGCGTGACGGGAGCCCAGCGCGCGCTCGAGGCGATCTTCCGCGCGGAGCTCGCGGCGCCCGTGCTCGAGGGCGCACTGCGCGTGGCGAACGAGATCCGCGCGCTCCACGGCGATGCGGTCGTCGCGCTGCTCTTCTACGGCTCGTGTCTGCGCCGCGGCACGACCGAGGGCGTGCTCGACTTCTACGCGATCACGCGCGACTACCGCAGCGCGTACGACTCCGCGTGGCCCGCGCTGCTCGGCCGCGCGCTGCCGCCCAACGTGCACTACGTCGAGTTGCCCGAGCAGGACCTGCGCGCGAAGTACGCGCTGATCTCGCTGGCGGACTTCGCGCGGCAAGCCTCGCCCGCGAGCCTCGATTGCCGCGTGTGGTCGCGCTTCTGCCAGCCCGCGCGCATCGCATGGGCGCGCGACGACGCGACCCGCGAGGCGGTCGCGACGGCGTGCGCGAACGCGGCGCTCACGATGGCGTCGCGCATGCTCGCGTGGGCGAGCGGCGACGCGCGCGAACGCGCGCTCGCACCGCGCGCGCTGTGGGCCGGCGCGTTCCAGGAGACCTATCGCGCCGAGCTGCGCAGCGAGCAGCCCGCCAGCATCGACGCGATCGCAGCGGCCGACCCTGCGCGCTACGACGCCGTGCTGCGCGCCGCGCTCGGCGTGCTCGCGCAGCGCGGTGAGTGCGAGGTGTTAGGCGAGACTGCCCAGGGCGAGCTGCGCATCTCGCAGGATCCCGCTGCGCTCGGACGCGCGCGTCGCGGCTGGCGCGCGCGCCGCGTGGTCGCGAAGGCGCTCGCGATCGCGGGCCTGCTCAAGACGGCTCTCACGTTCCAGGGCTGGCTGCCCTACGTCGTGTGGAAGCTCGAGCGCCACAGCGGGGTGCGCATCGAGCTGAGCGAGCGACAACGCCGCCGTCCCCTCGTGTACGCGTGGCCGGTGATCTTCCGCTTGTTACGGAGCGGCGTGCTGCGCTGAACGGGCGACTCGCGCCGCGAGATCGCGCAGCGCGCTCGCGAGCGCCGGCGCCTCGGTGCTGCGATAGCTCGCGTCCACCGGCAGCTCGCGCATCAGGCGGCGGTGCACGGCGCCGAGCGCGTGATACGGCAGCGTCGGGAACAGGTGGTGGAGCGCGTGGAAGCGCAGGCCGACCGGCGCCGCGAGCGCGGTGAACGGGCGCAGCCAAGCCGGCCCCCACAGATTCAGCGAGTCCGCGACCTGCGCATCGCGCGACATCACCGCGCCGTCGTTCTCGTAGCGGTGCGCGCCGAGCGTGCGCACGTGGTTGATCATCAGGATCGACGCGAGCAGCGCGTACCAGAGCGCGAGCGCGCGGAGCGGCAGTGTGCCGAGCGCGAGCGCGGCGCCGGCGCTCCATACCACGAGCGCGCAGGCGAGCTCCTCGTTGCGCCACCGCTTCGCGAGCTTGCCGAGCGGCGGCTTGCGCTCGTAGGCCGCGTTGATCACGAGCGTCGAGAGGCGCTCGCGGGCGAACGCGCGCACCGGAGGGATCACGAGCCCGAGCGGAACGAGCGCGCCCCAGCGCACGATCAGCGCAGCGGGCACCAATAACAACCCGAGCGTCGCGTCGAGGATGCGCGCGAAGCTCCAGTGCGCGATCGGCGCGTACTCCGGATCCTCGGCGGTGCCGAACAGGTGCGCCTTGTGGTGCTCGCCGTGCGAGCCCACGTACATGAGGCTCGGCGCGAGCAGCGGGAAGCCCGCGAGCAGATCCCAGCCGAGCGTGAAGCCGGGCACCGCGCGCGCGGAGAGGTGCGCCAGCTCGTGAATGAAGAGTGCGGCGCGGTAGAGCGCGAGCACGGCCACGGCGAACGCGATCCACGCGACGGGGCCCCAGCTCGCGACGGCGAGCGCGAACGCGCTCCAGCCGAGCGCGACGCAGACGAGCAGGTCGCCCCAATACACCGCGGGCCGCGGCTTGTGGGACGCGACGTACTCGCGCTCGAGCGCGTCGAGCGAGGTTTCGGAGCTTTGCTTCGCGGCAGCGGCCATGCAGCGCGCCAGCATAAGCAACCGACCCTGCGCGGGCAGCGTGCGCGCGTGAGGCGCGCCGCCGCGCGGCGCTTTCCCTCAGCGGGAATCGCGCGCGCGGCGGCTTGGCGCTGTTCTTCGCGGCGCGCGCCGAGGAGATCGCCGTGAACCCCCGCCAGCTCGTCTACATCGCGCTGCTCGCACCATTCCTCGCGCTCACGAGCTACGTGCTCGCAACCACCGGCCTCGTCGGCTTCTACGCCGAGATGTCGCGCAGCGCGTCGACCGTGCTCTCGATGGTCGACCTCACGATCTCGCTCTCGCTGATCCTCGCGTGTATGTTCGTCGACTCACGCGCGACGCGGACGCCCTTCGCGCCCTACGTGTGCGTGACGCTCGCGATCGGCGTCGCAGGGCCGCTCCTGTATCTGCTGCATCGCGAAGCGCTTTCGCGCGCGCACGCGGCGCAGCGCGCTTAGCTCTCCGCGAGTGCTCGCAGCACGGCTTCACTCGCTGCGTCGGCTGGCATCAGCGTCTCGATGTGCAGCTCGGAGGCGGTCACGTCCTGCGCGCCGCCGACCTGCGAGAGCATCGTGAACAGGCGCACCTCGAGCTCGCCGCGTTTCAGATGCAGCGGCATCACTGGCTCGATCGCTGCGGGGAAGCCGCTCGCGTCGGGCATGCCGGGCAGCGCGCGCAGCTCGCGCTCGAGTGCGGCGAGCTCGGGATCGCCGCCGGAAGAAGTCACGGCGCGCTCGAGGCGCGTCAGCATCGCGGCCGCGACTTCGTGAAAGTTCACGATGTGCGGCGCGAGCGCGTCCGGGTGCAGCGTGAGCTTCAAGATGTTGGGCGGCTGCTCGCGCCAGACGGGGGCCGCGCTCGCGAAGCCCGCGAGCGTCTTCGCCGCCGCCGCGTTGGCGCGCAGCATTCGAAAGCAGCGGTCCACGAGGAACGCGGGGAACGGCTCGAAGCGCGCGAGCGTGAAGTCGATCATGCGCGAGAGCGCGCTCATCGCCGGCGCGTCGAGCGCGCTCTCGCGATAGAGCGCCGCGAAGCCCGCGGCGGCGAGCAGCGCGTTGCGCTCGCGCAGCGGCACGTCGAGCGCGTTCGCGAGGCGCAGCACCATCTCGCGGCTCGGCTGCGCGCGCCCCGTCTCGAGGAACGAGAGGTGCCGCGTCGAAGTCGCGGCCTCCGTTGCGAGCGCGAGTTGGCTCATTCCGCGCGCGCCGCGCCAGCGCCGCAAGACTCGCCCGAACGGAGAAAGGCCGGCGTCGCTCATGTGGGGCTCCCGCGCGCGAGAGGAGGATGACGCGGGAGGGAAGGGCGGCAATTACGCGCGAGGGAAGAGCCGGCCGCGACGCAGCCAGCGGGGTTGCCGCGAAGCTCAGCGCGGCTCGTACCAGATCGGGCTCGTCCACGCGCGCTCCTGCACGGTCGGCTTCGCCAAGTCGCTGCAGCAGCCAACGAGGTTGGCGGGAACGAGGTGCGGCGCGCTGCAGTCGAGCTTCGCGTCGCGGCAGATGCGGTGGCTCCAGCGGCAGGTCGGGTTCTCGAGCACGCGCGCGTAGTAGAACGCGCCCTGCCTCGCGTCGAAGTCGGGGTCGCGCCACACGCTGCACAGCTGCTTCGCGCCCTCGCCGCGCGGCTCGCAGGTATCGAGGTCGACGCTCGCGCCGTTGTCGCCGCCCGCGACGTCGACCACGCGCTCGTGGACGGCGCCCTTCGCGTCGACCCAGCCCTTCACGATCTGCACGCGCTGCAGCGGCGTGCCCGGCTTGTTAGGGACGCCCGGGTCTTGCAGCGCGCTCACCACGAAAGTCGGCGACTTCGCTGCGCGCGGCTTCGCAGGGAGATCGCCGCCCATCGGCACGCCGCCCTGATAACCCTTCGCGACGAGCTCGGGGTCGCTGCACATCTCCGCGCGGTAGCCCCAGCCGCCGAAGAAGCGCACGACCGGCCGCGTGCCGCTCGTGCCGTACGCCTCGCGCCGCTGCATCGCCGCGAACAGCGCGTCGCGCGAGTTCTCCTCGGCCCACAGCACGGCGAGGCCGCCGGGGTGGTACTCGATGTCGTCGGGCAACCCGGTCGTCGCGCCCATCACGCCCGCGCCGCCATGGCCGCGCGGCTGATCCTCCTCGGTGAGTCCGGGCGTGCCGAGATGCGTGTCGGTGCTCGCGACGATCCCGTACTTCAGCGGGTTCACGCCGAGCTCGCGCTGCAGCGCGACGCCTTTCTTTAGCGCCTCGCGCACCATCCCGCTCCGGCTCGGCGTCTGGTCGCTCGGCGGATTCAGCGCCGCGAAGCGCGTCACGCCGGAGAAGCTGTTGTACGGGAGCTTCTCGTAGCCGCAGGCCTCGTCCGTCGTGTCGCCCCCTAACAAGCACTCGCTGTCGCCCTTGTGCTGCGAGATCTCGGCGAGCGGCGACCAGCGCTGGCGCAGCGAGGCCTCTTCGCGCGTCACGCTCGCGCCCGCCTCCTCGCGCTTTGCGATTCGCGCCGATTCGAAGATCAGACCCGGGCCCGACATGTTCGAGTTGTGCGGGATCGTGAGCGCGTCGCAGCCAGGCGTGCCTTCGATGCAGTCCTTCTGCAAGCGCGTGAACAGCTCGTAGAGCGAGGCGGTCTCCACGTAGCTGATCGGCAGCGCGGGCACGCTCGCGTTCCGGAAGATCACGTTGTGGTGCATGTTCGCGCCGAGCGAGAAGCTCGCGGTCCACTCGTAGCCGACGAAGCTCGTGAACGTGCAGGCGGGGCTGCGGTCGTAGGCCTCCTCCGCAGCGCTCTGGATGTCGCGCCACGCGAGCGCGGCGGCGTCGAGGCAGCGCTTGTCGCCCTCACCGCACATCTGCGGGTAGTGCTCGCGCTGCGTCATCACGCGCATCGCCACCGGTCCGAGCGCGCCGGCGCCCAGGTTCCGGTAGATCCAGCACACGTCCGAGTCGTGGCCGGGCACGCTCGGATCGCGGCAGATGCGCACCTCGCCGAGCGTCTCGCTGTGGTCCGTAACGACCGTCCAGTCGAGCGGGCGCGAGAGCTGCGCAGTACGCAGCGCCTTCCCGCTCGCGTCGTAGGGCTGCAGCCCGAGCGGCTCACCCTTCGCGAAGCGATACGCGTCGCGCGGCGTGTTCCGCGTGCCGCCGAGGTTCGCATCGAAGGAGTACGCCGTGTGAACGTGCGTGTCGCCGAAGAACGGCCGGCGCAGCGCGTCGTGCGCCGAGCACGCCGCGCGCTCTTCGGTGCGCGCGAAGGGCGGGTCCGCCGCGAACGCCGCGTGCGCGAGGCAGAGCAGCGCGAGAGAGAGCAGGGACGCGAGCCGAACGAGATGCATCGCGGTGGCCTCCGAGGAGGCGCACCGTATCGCGAGCGCACACACCGCGGCGCGCCCAGAACCGACTCAAAGTGCGCCACGTGCGCTGAGGGTCGCGGCGCCCGGATGGCAAGGAGCGGCCGGCGAAGGCGTATCGCGTCATCCGTCGAGCCGGCCGCGACGCAGCCAGCCGGGATGCCGCGGCCCTCAGCGCGGGGAGAACCAGATCGGGCTCGTCCACGCGCGCTCCTGCACGGTCGGCTGCAGCGAGCCGTCGCAGCAGGCGGCGAGGCCCGGCGGCACGCTCTTCGGGTCCGCGCAGTTCACCGCGTTGGCGTTGCACACGTGCTGGCTCCAGCGGCAGGTCGGGTTCTCGAGCACGCGCGCGTAGTAGAACGCGCGCTGCTTCGCGTCGAAGCTCGGGTCGCTCCACACGCTGCACAACTGCTTCGCCCCCTCGCCGCGCGGCTGGCAGGTTGTTAGGTCGACGCTGGCGCCGTTGTCGCCGCCCGCGACGTCCATCACGCGCTCGTGCACTTCGCCCTTGCGGTCCACCCAGCCCTTCACGATCTGCACGCGCTGCAGCGGTGTGCCTGCCTTCTGCGCCGTACCGGGGTCTTGCAGCGCGCTCACCACGAACGTCGGCGCCTTCGCGCCCCGCGGCTTCGCGGGAAGATCGCCGCCCATCGGCACGCCGCCCTGATAACCCTTCACGACGAGCTCCGGATCGCTGCACATCTCCGCGCCGTAACCCCAGCCGCCGAAGAAGCGCACCACCGGCCGCGTGCCGCTCGTGCCGTAGGCCTCGCGCCGCTGCATCGCCGCGAACAGCGAGTCGCGCGAGTTCTCCTCGGCCCACAGCACGGCGAGGCCGCCGGGATTGAACTCGGGGTCGTCGGGAAAGCCTGCGACTTCGCCCATGCGCCCCGCGCCGCCGTGGCCTTTGCTCGACGCTTCGTCCGTCATGCCGGGCGTGCCGAGGTGCGTGTCGGTGCTGCCGATGATCCCGTACTTCATCGGATTCACGCCGAGCTTGCCGTGCTCGGCGAGGCCCTTCTTCAGCGCGCGGCGCACCGTCGACTTCTGCGTGGGCGTGAGGTCGCTGGTCATGTCGAGCCCGCGGAAGCGCGACGCGCCGGAGAAGGAGTTGTACGAGAGCTTCTCGAAGCCGCACGCCTCGTCGGTCGTGTCGCCCCCTAACAAGCACTCGCTGTCGCCCTTGTGCTGCGCGATCTCGATCAGCGGCGTCCAGCGCTGGCGCCAGCGCGCCTCTTCGAGATCGATCGCGGTACCCACGCCTTCGGGGCCCGTGATGCGCGCCGACTCGAACATGTAACCGGGGCCCGAGAGGTTCGAGTTGTGCGGAATCGTCACCGCGTCGCAGCCGGGCTTGCCTTCGACGCACTGCTTCTGCAGCTCCTGCCAGAGCCGCATCGGGGAGCTCGTCTCGATGAAGCTGATCGGGAGCGCCGGCACCTTGTCGTTCCGGAACACCACGTTGTGGTGGAGATTGCCGCCCGCGCCGATCGTTCCCGTCCACTCATAGCCGACGAAGCTCGAGAACTTGCACGCGGGGCTGCGGTCGTAGGCCTCGTCCGCGGCGGCCTGAATCTCGCGCCACACCACGCCCGCCTGCTCGATGCAACGGGTGTCGCCCGCGCCGCACATGTCGTGAAAGCGCTCGCGGCCGGGTACGAGGCGAACCAGGAAGATCCCGGCCGCGAACGGGCGCACGTTCGGATTGTTGTAGATCCAGCAGGCGTCGGAGTCGTGGCCGGGCGCGCTCTCGTCCGTGCAGATGCGCACTTCTGCGAGCGTCTCGGCGTGATCCGACACGACGGTCCAGTCGAGCGGGCGGTCGATGCGCGCGCGGCGCAGCGCGTTCCCATTCGCATCGTACGGCTGCAGCCCGACCTCTTCGCCGCGCGCGAAGCGATACGCGTCGCGCGGCGTGTTGCGCGTGCCGCCGAGGTTCGCGTCGAGCGAGAAGCCCGTGTGCACGTGCGTGTCGCCGAAGAACGGCCGGCGCAGCGGATCGCTCGCCGCGCAGTCCGCACGCTCCTCGCTGCGCGTGAACGCGGGCTCCGCCGCGAGCGCGGGCGCTGCGAGCGCGAGCAGCGCGAGAGTGATGAGGGACTGCGCGAGTCGAGCGCTGTGCATGGGCGCCTCGGTAGAGGAGCGCAACGTATCGCATCGCGGCGGCCGATCATTCCGGCCGGGCCAATTTGATCGGCGGTCATTTTGGCCCGGCCGAAACGACCGCCTCAGCCCGCCAGGCGGTAGGCCACGCGCAGGCGCTTCACGCCGCCGATGAAGCTGCTGCGCATGCGCGCGGGCGGCGCCGCGAGCTCCAGCTGCGCGAAGCGGCGCGCCACCTCGGCGAAGATCACGCGCAGCTCGAGGCGCGCGAGGCTCGCGCCGAGGCAGAAGTGCTCGCCAATGCCGAAGCCGAGGTGCGGGTTCGGGTCGCGGTCGACGCGGAACTCGTGCGGCGCATCGAATACGTCCTCGTCGCGATTCGCGCTCGCGTAGAACAGGCACATCGACTCGCCCGCGCGGATCTTCTGGCCGCGCAGCTCGAAGTCGGCGACGGGCGTGCGGCAGAACTGCAGCACCGGGGTCGTCCAGCGCACGATCTCCTCCACCGCGGCGTTCACGAGCTGCGGGTTCGCGCGCAGCTTCGCGAGCTCGCGCGGGTTCTCGATCAGCGCGACGAGGCCGCCGCTCGCCGCGTTGCGCGTCGTCTCGTTGCCCGCGGCGACGAGCAGCTGGAAGTACGAGAGCAGGTCGTTCCCGGGTAGCGGCGCGCCCTCGATGCGCGCGGCCACGAGCACGCTCGCGAGGTCCGTGCCCGGGTGCTTCGCGCGCTCCTTGGCGAGCTCGCTGAAGTAGGCGAACAGCTCGCGGATCGCGCGCTCGTCGGAGAGCCGCGCGTCGCCGCCCTGGAACTCGGGGTCGGTCGAGCCGATCAGCCGGTTCGTCCAGTCGAACAGCCGCGGCCAGTCCTCGCGCGGCACGCCGAGCATGTCGGCGAGCACGGACAACGTGAGCGGCGCTGCGAAGTCGCCGACGAAGTCGAACTCGCCGACGCGCGGCAGCGCATCCAGCAGCTCGTTCGCGAGCTTCGCGATGCCCGGCCGGCGCGCCTCGATCGCACGCGGCGTGAACCACGCGCTCGCGAGCTTGCGGTACGCCGCGTGGTCCGGCGGATCCATCGTGAGCAGATGCCGCGACTGAATCGTGCGCTCACTCGACGGCACGCTCTCCGCGAAGATCGCAGTGCGCGGCGCGATCAGGAAGCGCTCGGGCTCCTTCGAGATCGCCACGATGTCGGCGCGCTTCGTGATCGCCCAGAAACCCGGCCGCTCGCTGCCCTCGAACGCGAACCACTTCACGGGCTGCTCGCGCCGAAGCGCCGCCCACGCCTCGTGCGGATAGCCGCGCGAGACGAATGCGTCGGGATCCATCAGGTCGGCAGTCGTTACGGAGGCGGCGGAGAGCATCGGCGCGTTCCTCTCTAGTCGAAGATCTTCTCGCCCTTCGCGAACGCGAGGAAGAACACGAGGCCGAAGACCTTCACCGCGGCGGCGACGTAGAAGACCATCGACCACGAGCCGGTCACGTCCACGATCCAGCCGCTCAGCACGACGCCGACGACGCCGGGGATCGTGCCCGCGGTGTTGCTGAGACCCATGAGTGCGCCGGCGTGGCGCGGCGCGATGTCGAGGTGGTTGCTGCCGAAGCCCGCGCTCGCGGCGCCGCCGAGCACGCTGCTGAGGCACATCACGACGACCGCGACCGGCGCGCTCTCGACCACGGTGAGCGTGAGCAGCGTGACCGCGGAGCCGCCGAAGCCGACGCCTTGCATCAGCTTGCGCACGCGCTGCGTCGTCATCCCGCTCGCGATCATGCGGTCGCCGAGCTGGCCCGCGAGATTGAGGCACACGAACGACACGAGCGACGGCAGCATCACGTAGTAGCCGACATCGTGAAGATCGACGCCGAGCCGCTCATGGAAGTACGTCGGCGACCACGAGAGCATCACGTAGCCGCCCCAGTTGTTACAGAAGTGGCCGACCACGATCGCCCACACCGCGGTGCTGCTCAGCAGCTTCCCCATCGGCGGCGCCGCAGGGGCGGCCGTCCCGCCCGCCTCCGCGCGCATCTCGCGCAGCTCCGCCTCGCTCACGCGCGGGTGCAGCTCGGGCCCCGAGGCGGTGAGCGGATGCCAGAACGCCCACCACAAGAGCCCGAGCGTCGAGAACGCATAGAAAGCCCATGGCCACCCATGCGCCGTCACGAGTATGGGCGTCGAGATCTGCGTGAACACCGTGCCGAGCGGAATCGCGCTGAACACGAGGCCCACCGCGCGCGAACGCCGCGCCGCCGGCACCCAGCGCGAGAAGAGCGCGTAGATCGCGGGGAACGTCACGCCTTCGCCCATGCCCATCACGATGCGCGCCGCGATCAGAACGCTGAAGCCGGCGAACGCCGCGGGCGGTGTGAGCGCGGTGAACAGCGACCAGAGCAGCACGCCGCCCGCGAGCACCCACTTGCCGCCGAACTTCCCAGCAAGCCAGCCGCCGGGCACTTGCGTGAGCAAGTATCCGATGAAGAACGACGACATCACCCAGCCGCTCGTCGTCTTGTCCCAGCCGAACTCCTGCGCCATCGCGCCGATCGCGAGCGAGATGTTCACGCGATCGACGTAACAGATGAACACCGCCGCGAAGCAGAGCGCGATCAGGAGCGTGCGCTGCAGCGTGCGCGGCGCTTCGGACGCGGTGGCGACGGTCATCGCGGGCGCTCCTTCGTGCGCGCGCACGAGCGCCCGCGAAGTGGAAGCGCCGAGTCTATGCCGGGTCTCGCTTGCTTCGCTCTGGTGCGCGCGCGTGAAACGCGGCGAACACCGTCCGCGGCCGGAGTCGCAAGTCCCGTTTCGGGCCGGATGCAGCCGTTAGTTAACGCTCGCTAACTTGGCCTCATGCCTCCCCGTCGCAAGCGCGCGCCGCCGCGTCCCGCCCGCATGCCCGCCGACGTGCGGCGCGCCGACATCCTCGCCATCGCGGCGCGCGTGTTCTCGACGCACGGCTTCGTCGGCGCGACCACGCGCGACATCGCGCGCGAGATCGGCATCACCGAGGCCGCGCTCTACCGCTACTTCCCGAGCAAGGAGGCGATCTACACGGCGATCCTCGAGGAGCGCCTCGCTTCCGAAGATCTCTTCTCGCGCTTCGAGGAATCTGCGCGCGCGGGCGACGACATCGCGGTGTTCGGCGGCCTCGCGCACGCGCTTCTCGAGATGGTCGAGCGCGATCCGACGTTCCTGCGCCTGATGCTCTTCTCCGCGCTCGAGGGTCACCAGCTCGCGCGGCCGTTTCAGGAGAAGCGCGTGCGCCCGCTGCGCGCGTTTCTCGCGAACTACATCGAGCAGCGCGCGAAGAGCGGCGCGTTTCGCGACGTCGATCCCGTGCTCGCCGCGCGCGCGTTCGTGGGCATGGTCGTCGATCACCTGATCGTGCGGGAGATCTTCGGGCAACACACCGAGTACCCGCAGACGAACTCCGAAGTGGCAGAGGCGTTCGTGACGATCTTCTTGCGCGGCATGCGCCGCGACGAGCGAGCGGGCAAGGCCGCGAAACGGCGGCGCGCTCTGCGGAGGATGCGCTGATGGCAGCGGAAGTGGTGGGCACCGAGAGCGAAGTGAAGGAGGCGGCCGTGCGCTGGAGCGCAGCGCGCATTGCGCGCATCGGGGTCGTGCTCGCCGCGCTCGCGGGCGCCGGTTACTACGGCCTGCACGAGCTGCGCGCGATCTGGGGCACCGAGTCGACCGACGACGCGTTCGTCGAGGGCCACCTCGTGTACGTCTCGCCGCGTGTCCCGGGGCAAGTCGTCGAGGTGCTCGTGGGGGAAAACCAGCTCGTGAGCGCGGGCGACGTGCTCGTGCGCATCGACCCCGCCGATCACGAAGCGCGCGTCGCGCTCGCCCAGGCGAACCTCGAGCTGGCGCGCAACTCGATCGCGCACACGGGTGCGGCATCCGAGGCCGCCGCGGCGCAGGTGCGCGGCGCGCAGGCGCGCCTCCAGCACGGCGAGCAGGAGCTGGTGCGCGCGCGCGAGCTC
>Ga0194128_10002854_pt1 | contig 27381 bp, 16 predicted proteins | sample TA2KigCa65mmetaG_FD_148650 | JGI IMG/M metagenome (GOLD analysis project Ga0194128, IMG submission 148650) | Freshwater microbial communities from Lake Tanganyika, Tanzania - TA2015037 Kigoma Deep Cast 65m | ecosystem: Environmental > Aquatic > Freshwater > Lake | place: Tanzania: Lake...
ACGCAGCCGACTGACACGGAGCCGATGGCGCCGATGCTACGTACGAGCGCTCGTCCGCCGCGAAAACGGCTTCGACACCACGCCAGCGCGATCTCGATTGTGAATCCGATTGGCACGAATACGCCGGCCAGCCAGGGGCTCCGCCGCAGCAACTCCGCCGCCCACTGAAACCACGGCGGCGGTTGCTGCGCATCCCCAGGCCACAGACCTCCGCGAAACTCCGGAGTCGACAGCACGGGAAACGGCGCCAGGCCGATGGCCAATCCTCCCCAGAACGTGAGCGAGGTCCGCCAACGCTCGCGGACGTCCGGAGTCGAGGAGCCGAGCATGGCGCGGCCCACCAGCACCGCGGCGATGGTGGCGAGGAACGGCAACCCGCTGCGGCCCCCTCCAAGGACAGCGGCCACCGACAGACCCAACGGTAATCCGAGCAGGTGCGTCCGCGGCCCGTCGAGAAACAACGCCGTGATGGCGGCGGCAGCCACCACGTAGCTGGCCACGAGCACTGCGAATTCCGAGACGTGCGTGGCAAAAAACGGCAGCGTCGGGATCACTAACAGCGCCAGTGGAATGACATGTGGCGCGGTGACCGTGCGGCCGGCTGCGGCCCGGAGCAGCGTGGCCGCGGCCGCCATGGCGGCCGCGAACAGCACCGCATTGGCGAGACGCACCAGCCAGATGGCGCGCGCCGCGGTGCCCCCTCCGGCCACCGGCGCCAGCCCCTTCCACCACCACCACGCGGTCACACTTCGCGTCTCGACGGCATGGGCGAACACCTCGTCATTCCACGCCACCGTCGCTGGACGGCCGATGTCGATCGGCCGGAAGCGCTCCTCAGGACGAAAGTGGATCCGATCGAAGTGGCTGCGCCTGGCGAGTGTGGCCAACGAGTCTGCCAGCTCGGGGCGGCCCGCCACCTGTGCAAACGCCAACACATGATCGGGTTCGTCCGGTGCCTGCAGCGGCGGCACCAGCACGGTGTAGAGCAACGCGACGCCGAGAGCGATCCAGCCCACCGAGAGGGCCGGTCGGAAAGGTCTGGCCGGTAAGACGGGTGAGATCAAGCATGCGCCGAGCGCGATTGCTCCGAGGGCCGTGGCAACGACGATCCAGATCCCGGATGACGTGGTGGCGTTCCACATGTAGCGGAGCAGATCGATCCGCCGCGGCAAATCGCCGCCGAGATGGTCCGCGTAACGCCCCCGCACAACCGGAATCGGGCGCGCGTCGGCGGCGTCTGGCGGAACCAGCAACATCCAATCCGGCTGGAGCGCGCCCGGCGCGATCGCCGACGTGACCAGCCCAACGCGACCGTCGCCCTCGAACGAAATCGTTAGTTGAAGTTCCTGCCAGCCATCCACCACCGGCGGACAGTGGCCGGCGCGCGTGAACGTCAGGTAGGTGCCATTGATGACGCGGGTTCGAGGCGCGGTTCGATACGCGCACTCGGTCCCGGCCACGCGCAACTCGCCCGACACGCGGACCGCCGAGGCCGTTGTCATCAGCAGCCGGACTTCGTCGTGAGCCAGCGGCCCGTGCGCAGGCTGGTGCCACAGGACCTTGCGCGCCGTGGACACACTGCGATCGTCGGTCGTGTGTCCGAGCCCGACGAACAGCTGCGCGCGATGCGTTTCGGCATCGACGATCTCGACGTCGTTGATATTCGGCACGCGCTGCAGCAGGGCGACGACCAGCGGCAGGCCCAGCACGGCGACGATCAGTCCTGGCCAGAGGAGGCGGTCGATTTTCACCAGCAGCAAGAGTCTATCCGAATCGCGCTATCATCCTTCAGTGATCACGCTGTCTCGCTGCCCGGTCTGCGACGGCGAGCGCAGCCGCCCGAAGTACCACAAGTTCGGCTTGCCGCTGGTGGCGTGCACCGACTGCGGGCTGGTGTTCGCCAATCCGCGGCTCACACCCGAACAGATTTGGGAACGCTACAACCCTGAGTACTTCCGGAAGGAATATCTCCCGTCACTCGGCGTGGTGGACGGCCGCGTCGATCTCGACTACTTCGATGCGCGCAACGGCGCCATGTTGCGGTTCATCGCGCGCCATCGGCGTCCGCCGGGCCGGCTGATCGAGGTCGGCGCCGGCGGCGGCTTCTTCCTGAAATCGGCTGAACGGGCCGGATGGTCTGTGGCCGGCATCGAGATCTCGACCGAGGGCGTGGCGTTCGCCACGTCGCGGCTCGGCCTCGATGTGCGCTGCGAATCCGCCGAGCAACTCGGCTTCCCGCCGGCATCGGCCGACGTGGCGGTGATGTTCGATGTCATCGAGCACCTGCTCGATCCGGTCGCGGCCCTGGAGCGGGTCAGGACGGTGCTCAAGCCGGGCGGCGTGCTGGTGGTGTCCACCCCCAACGTCGAGGCGCTGACGCACACCGCGCTCGGCTCCGAGTGGGCCGTGCTCAGCCCGGCCGAGCACCTCTACAATTTTTCGGCCTCGACGCTGGCGCACCTGTTGCGGCGGTGCGGCTTTCGAGACACGCGCCAGGAATGCCACTACGAGGGACTGGGCGTCTACGAAACCATGAACCCGCGCTACAGCCACGCGCCGTCCAGCGCGCGCAACAAGGCGTATGCCATGTTCGTGTCCACGATTGGGGCAGTCGTTCATCGACAAGTGCAGGCCATGGGCAAGGCCGATGTGCTGCTGATGACCGCCGTCACGCCGGCCGGCGCATGAACGTCCGCCAGTGGCTGGGCCGGCTGCAACGCATGCGCGGCTTTGCCGCCGACATCGATGTGCAGTACGTGCCCACCGAGGTCGAAATGACCCGCGCGCTGCCGTGCATTGTCGGACTCAGGAACACCGGGAGCGAGCCGTGGCGCGCCGGCGGCGCGTTCCCGGTGGCGCTGTCGTATCACTGGCGGCAGGGCGATGCGGCGATCGAAGGACGGCGCTTTCCATTGCCTGGCGATATCGCCCCGACCCAGGAGGCGGTAATCGACTGCGCGGTGTTCGCACCGGCGCAAGAGGGCGACTACACGCTCGAATTCGATCTGGTCAGGGAGCACGTGGGCTGGTTCCGCCACTTCGGGTCGTCACCCGCCTCCGTGACCCGCCGCGTCCACGACTACGACTACCTGGTGAGTTACGCCCACGCCGATCTGGCGACGGACTACTGGACCATCGTCGGTCCGACATCGCGCGAGCAGTACGAACACCTCGGGCGTCACAAGCGACAGCAACTGATCGAGCTGGGCCTGACGCCTCACAGCCGGATTCTCGACATCGGCTGCGGCACCGGCCAGCTGGCTGAAACGCTGGTCGACTATCTGCGTGACGATGGGCGGTATGTCGGGACCGATCTGGCGCCCCAGGCGATTGCGTTCTGTGTCGAGAAGTTCCGGCGCGCGAACTTCTCGTTCCGGGTGAACCCGATGACCGGTGTCGATGCCGGCGGGCAACAGTTCGACATCATCTATCTGTCCAGCGTCTTCACGCACATGTATCCGCCCGAGATCAAGGCGATGCTGATCGACCTGAAGCAGGCGATGGCCCCGGGGGGCCTGATCATGGCGGATGTGTTCGTGTCGCCGCACGCCAATCCGGTGATGGGCAGCCGTTCGAAAGTGGAGATCAACGAGTCGTACCTCATGTCGTTGATCGCGGACACGGGACTCCGTCACCAACAGCAAGGCTGCATCGTACAGCCGGCCGGCGGCAAGCGGCTGGGGCTGGTGTTCAGGAACCCTGCTGCTCCAGCCAAACAGCCGGCAACCCGCGGGTGATCTCGATGCCGCGGAACGGCTGGCTCTGTCGCGGCCCCGCGGCCCGCGCCCACGCCGCCATGCGCTGGAGACCTTCCGTCAATCCCGTCTGCGCCCTCATGTTGAAGACGCGGGTCGCCTTGTCGTGCGACGCGTGGGCGTGCAGCACCTCGTTGCGCGCCGGCAGGTGCCGCACGTCAGCGGTGGTGCCCATCGCCCGCCCCACTTCGGTGGCGAGGTGGTTGACCGAGTACGGCTCGTCGGCGCCGACGTTGAAAATCTCGCCGTAGGCGTCGGGCACGAACACGCTCCGCGCAATCACCGGCGCGACATCGCCAATGTAGCTGAAGGCGCGCGTCTGCTCGCCGTTGCCGAACACCGTCAGCGGCCGGCCCTGCATGATCTCGTTCATGAAGATGCCAATGACGTTGCGGTAGCGGTCGCCGATGTTCTGGCGCTCGCCGTAGACGTTGTGCGGGCGGAACACGATGTAGGGCAGTCCGAACATCTCATGGGTAATCGCCAGTTCGCGCTCGACCACCAGCTTGGCAATGCCGTAGGAGTCTTCCGGCGCCGGCGTCATGGCCTCGGTCATCGGCACCTGGTTGGCGCCGTAGACCGCGATTGAGGACGTGAACACGAAGCACTTGGCGTCGTAATTCACCGCCGCGTCGATCAGGTTCATGCTGCCGGTGACGTTGTTTTCGTAGTTGAAGCGCTTGATGAAGTGGCTGAGGCCCTCGGCGGCGTAGGCGCCGAGATGGAACACGTAGTCGAAGCGGTGCTGGTCGAACAGCCGGTTGATCAGCACGTGGTCGAGAATCGTGCCCTTGACGAACATCGCGCGCGGATCGACATTGTCTTCGAAGCCGCCGCTGAGATCGTCGAAGGCGACGACCTCGACGCCCTGCGCCAACAGCGCGTCCACCACGTGCGAGCCAATGAAGCCCGCGCCCCCGGTCACGATTGCCTTCATTCGGTCGGCTTTCTACACGCGCACGCGATAATCGCAGTGTTCGCGGGTCAGGTTGGGATTGTAGTACGGATCGCGCGCGTAGACATCCGCCCACGTCCGCAGCATGTACGACACTTCTTCGGGGTGCCACGGCCGTGCCCCCCAGGTCGCCATCTCCAGGTGATAGAGCTGCGAATACGGGGTGAACACGACCCGCAGTCCGGCCTGGCGGCACTTGAGGCAGTAATTGACGTCGTTGAAGTCGAACTGGAAACGATCGTCGAAGCCGCCGAATCGCTCGAACAGCGTCTTCTTGGTCATCAGGCAGGCGCCAGTGACCGACGAGTAGTTGCGGATAATCTGCGCGCTGAAGCCGTAACCGGGAATCGAGCCGGGGTGGCCATGGAAGGCGTGCGCCACCATGCCGTTGACGCCCACCACCATCCCGATGTGTTGCAGCCGGCCGTCCCCGAACCACAGCTTCGGGCCGACGGCGCCAATTTCCTCCTGCTGCGAGAACTCCAGCAGCGCCTCCATCCACTCGCCGGTGATCACTTCGGTGTCGTCGTTGAACAGGATGAAGTGCTCGCCCTTGCCGTGCTGGGCGATGAAATTGAGCTTGCGCCCGTAGTTGAAGCCGTCTTCCTTGGGAGGAAAGCTGACGCGCGTCACCGGCACCGGCAGTTGGTCGAGAAACGCCACAATATGATCCGGCAGCGCGCCATCGTCACCCAGGACAATCTCGTAGTTGTCGTAGGTGGTCTTCTCCGCGATCGATCCCAGACAGTTGGGCAGCAGATCGACGACCCGGTCGCCGAGGTCGCGGGTGCGCCCGGCGGTCGGCACGATGATCGACACCAGCGGGCGGTTCCTGATGCGGTAGCGCATGCGGAACAACCCCGGTGCCGGCCCGCGCACCACGGCCGCGTTCGTGCCGGTCCGCGCCACGTGGTCTTCGAGGGCGCGCTGGCCGGCGTCGGTCGCCCAGGTCTTGGCAAGTCCCGACGATGCCACCGACCCCGTACTCTTGCGCCAATGGTAGAGAATCTTCGGAATGTGATGAATGCGGTTGGTGCGCTCGATCACCCGCAGCACGATGTCGTAGTCCTGCGAGCCTTCGAAGCCGGCTCGGAAGCCGCCCAGCTCGCGCACCAAACTGGCGCGCAGCACCATCAGATGGCAGGTGTACATGCACGACAGGAAATGCTCGGGTGACCAGTCGGGCTTGAAATACGGATCGCAGCGCTCGCCGGCTTCCCCGAGTTTGTCCTCGTCGGAATAAACGAAGTCGAGATCCGGCTGCGCGGACAACGCGGCCGCCATTTCGAACAGCGCCTCTGGCGCCAGCGTATCGTCGTGATCCAGCAGGGCGAGGAAATCGCCGCTTGCGAGATCCAGCGCGGCGTTGGTCGCCAGCGAAATGCCGGTGTTGCCCGTCAGCCGGGCGATCTTGATCCGTGAGTCGCCCGCGTATTCCTGCAACACTGCCAGCGTGCCGCGATGCGTTGAGCCATCATCCGCCAGGCACAGCTCCCAGTGCGGATAGGCCTGGGCGAGCACCGAGTCAATGCAGGCGCGGAGCATCCCTGGGTCGGTGTTGTAGACCGGCGTCAGGATGCTGAAGCGAGGACGGACGGTCAGCTGCTCCGACTCCTCGCGCATCCGTCGCAGCGCGTCCTCACCGGGCGTGTGCTTCGCCATCCACTCCCGGTACAGGACGGCGTGCTCGTCGCCGGCCTGGACGCCGCGGATGTAGCGCAGCGTGTCCGACACACCGGTGTCCCTGAGCCGTCGCGCCAGCACGACGACCGATCGCCACATGTCCGCGTCGGAGCGGGCCCACTGCATGCGCGGCTCGCCCCACACGGCGAACGCGGCGTGAGGCGAGGCGCCGTGCGGCAGCGACGTCGCCAGCGTGATGAGGGCCTCGTCGCAGCCTGGCGGCGGGGTGATGCTGAGGGTGTGCCAGCGCCGCTCGACGAGGCGCTGTCCCGGATTGAGGTGCAGGGTGCGATGCTGCTCGACGCCGCTCGCCGTGCACGTGACGCGGAGATCGAAGGTGACGCCGGTGTGGTTCTCCGCCCATGCGCCCGGCAGCAGCGCGCAATCGGTCACCACGCGCGAGCGCGGCGGCAGCTTGACGCGGAAGGTGTTGGTCGAGGTGGGCTGCATCAACAGCGGATGGCGTGTCTCGCCGCTGATGCGAACCGGCGGCAGCCAGCGGACGGCGTCGCCCGGATGCGGCTGATCGGTACGCTGCGCCGCCGGCGCGACGAAGCGCAGACGCAGCTCATGCCAGCGGAGGCGGCGCCACGCCATCCGGATTCTGGTGGCGGCCGAACCGTTGGCCAGGAGTCGCCACGCTGCCCCCACGGCCCAGAGGGGATACGCGGCAAACTGCAGCCGCCGGCGCACGTCGCGCCACAGTCGCAGCGGCCGCGACAGCTGCAGATGGTGCAGCTCGTGATGGATCTGCCTCGCTTCGCGCTCGAGCCGGCCGACCTCCTCCCGTTCCCGCGACAGCCGTTCCGCCAACGGATCCGCGCCGTCGTGGCCGCTGGTGTTCAGGGTGGAGGGCGCCGGCATCTTCTCGGTGAGCGCCGGCGCCGGCCGGGGCGCCAGGCGGCGCACCATCTGGGTCAAGCGGTAGACGTGGCTGGCTTTGATGGCGGCCACGGTGGCGCGTGCGGCGGCGATGGATTCGCGGAGATACGTCTGCTGCCGGAGCACGCGATCGAGTTCGCCGGTCGGGGAGGGCGGTGTGGTCATCGGTGTCCCTTCACCGCAACCGCGCCGATGTCGCGGGTGGCGCCGTTGGCGTCGACGGCCTGAGCCAGGATGACGTGGTCGGCGTCGGTGGCCGCAAAGTCGATCTCGATGTTCCAGCCGTACAAGTCGCCGGGCCGGGCGTAGGCGGGGAACGCCTGGGCGACGTCCGGCCGCGGCACGAGGAGCGAGGTGCGCGCTACGTAGCGTCCGTCGAAGTAGATCCGAACTTCGACCACGCCGGTGTCATCCAGAGCCCAGCCGCCGACCAGCGTCGGCCCCGGTCTCAACACGGTCCCTGGCGCAGGGGTATCGATCACGCCGCGCGGCAACTCGTTCGCGGGATCGAGGCTGCGATCGACGGAGCGGCCGCATCCGGCCGCCAGACTCGCCGTGACGGCGACCAGCGCGAGCGTGCGCGACAGGTACGACCCCGTCATGTGCGAAGCGGGCCTCCGCCCACCAGCTGCTCGTAGTGCTCGAGGCCCCGGTCGACCGGTCCGTCGAACATCAGCCGGCCGTGTTCGAGCACCAGCACGCGATCACACACGGCGCGCACCGCGACGGCCGAATGCGACACGAACAGGATGGTCTTGCCGCGGGCGCGGAACTGGTTGATGGTGCGGATGCACTGTCCCTGGAACTCGGCGTCGCCGACCGCGAACACCTCGTCGAGCAGCAGGATGTCGGGATCGAGATGGGCGGCGATGGCGAAGCCGAGCCGCATGTGCATGCCGGACGAGTAGTTCTTGATCGGGACGTCCATGAAATGCGCCAGCCCCGAGTACTCGACGATCGCCGGGTAGATGGCCTCGGCCTGTTCGCGGCGCAGGCCGTGAATCGACGTGTTGAGCATGACGTTTTCCTGGCCGGTCAGCTCGCCGTGGAAGCCGACGCCGAGTTCGATCATGGTGCCGATGCGCGCGTCGCGGGCCATCAGCAGCCGGCCACCGGTCGGGCGATACAGCCCGGCCACCAGCTTCAGGAACGTGCTCTTGCCCGACCCGTTGCGCCCGACGACCGCCACCGCCTCGCCGTGCGCGATCGTGGCCGAGACGCCCTGGAGCGCCCAGAACTCCTCGCGCGTTTCGCGCTTGCGGCCATCGAACAACCCGAGAAACCTGACTTTCAATTCGCCGGCGCGGTTGTGGCGCAGCACGAAGCGCTTCGACAGATTCTCCGCGACGATGGCTGGCGTCATCACAGTTGCTCCGCCAGTTGATCCTCGACGGTCAGGAACACCCAGGTGCCGAGCAGAAACACCCCAATCGAGTAGGCCAGGCCGACCGCCCACACCGTCACCGCCGGCCATTGCTGGAAGAAGAAGATCTGCTGGTAGGCGACGATGAACGGCGACAGCGGGCTGAGCAGCAGCGGCAGGCGGAGTTTCTCGGGCACCTGCGACAGGGTGTAGACAATGGGCGTCATCCAGAACAGCGCCGACAGCCCGATGTCAAGCAGGTGCCTGACGTCGCGGAAGAACGCCGTGCCGGCGGCCAGCAGCAGCGCCACCCCGATCGTGAACAGCACCTGCAGCCCCAGGAACAGCGGGTAGAGCAGCATCGGCCACGACGGGGTGACGTCGTGGGTGATCATCATCACCGGCAGATAGACCGTCATGGTCAGCAGGTATTGCGTGAGGTTGAAGACGACGATGGCAATCGGCAGAATGGCGCGCGGAAACGACACGCTCTTCATCAGGCTGCCGCTGTCGATGATGGCGCCGGTCGACATGCTGGCCGACTGCGCGAAGAAGTTCCAGGACACCAGGCCCAGCAGCAGCAGAAACACGAAGCCGTCCGCCGCCGTGCGAATCACGTAGGTGAACGCGATGGTGAAGACCGTGATCATCACCATCGGGCTGAGCAGCGACCAGACGACGCCGAGCACCGAACCGCGGTATTTGAGCTTGAGGTCCTTGAGGACCAGGTTCTTGATCAGCTCGCGATGGCGGATCAGGGAGGCGATGGTGCCGCCCAGCGTCGGCCGCTCGGCGGCGCGATCGACCAGGTCGTGCGCCGGCGGTGGCTGGCCGCGGCGTTCCCGCCACAAGGTCACGCCAATGCGCCAGCCGGCCAGCGAGCTGGTGAGCAGCAGCCAGTTGGCCGAGAACGCGGCGCGCGACACGCCTTCGAGACCGTGAAGCTGCCAGACCAGCAGCGCGGCCAGCGCGCCTCCGGCCAGCGTGCCGATCACCAGCTGTCGCAGTGTGATCCGCAGCGTGGCGGGCCGATACACCCGGCAGGCCAGCAGCGCCAGGGCGTGCGCGATGACGACCGTGGGCAGCGTGGCGAGCGCGTACGGCAGGAATCGCTGAAACTCCGGCGCGGCGAATCGCAGCCGATACGCCAGCACGTAGCAGGCCGCGCCGATTGCGGTATCCAGAAGCAGTCCACGCAGTTGGACCGCTGAGACGTTCATGCAGGGCGGTAGATTAACATGAGCGGATCCGTCCCGAATGCGCATCCTTCACGTCACGCACGGCTACTTTCCGGCTCTGGGCGGCACCGAGCGGCTGATGCAGCGCGTCTCCGAGGAGCTGACCGCCGCTGGCGAGCGCGTGACGGTGTTCACCACCAACTGCTACAACGGCGACGGGTTCTATACGCCGTCCCTGCCGACCATGCCGGTGGGCGACAGCGAGGTCAATGGCGTGCCGGTGCGGCGCTTCGCCGTCCGGTCGCGCCTCAGCCGGGCGTTGCGCACGCCGCAGGCGATTGCCTACAAGCTGGGCCTGCCGCACAACGATCGGCTGCGCGCCTGGTCCCAGGGCCCGGTGGTGCCCGGCCTGCGCGACGCGATTCGGTCGGCGCCCGCGGACCTGGTCGTCGCCGCCGCGTTCCCGCTGCTGCATATGTTCGATGCGCTGGCGGCGGCGCGCGACAGCCGCCGGCCGTGCGTAATGGTTGGCTGCCTGCACCCGGACGATGCGTGGGGGTATCAGCGGCCGATGATCTACGAGGCGATTCGCGCGGCGGACGCCTATATTGCGCTCACCAGCTACGAGGCGGACTATGTCGTGGCGCGCGGCGCCGAACGATCCCGCGTGCACGCCATCGGTGGCGGCGTCGACGCCGACCGCTACGAGGGCATCGACACCGGCGAGGCGCGCTGGCGGCTCGGCTTCGATCGCGCTCCGGTGGTGGGCTTCATCGGTCAGCTGGCGCAGCACAAAGGCGTCGACACGCTGCTGCGCGCCATGCCCCTGGTCTGGCGGATCCGGCCGGACGTGAATCTGCTGGTCGCCGGCGGACGCACGCTCTTCGCCACCGAGGTCGAACGGACCATTGCCGGGTGGCCGGAACGATTTCGGAACCGCACGGTGCTCAGTCTCGGGTTTCGAGAGGAGCAAAAACCCTGGCTGTATGCCGCGCTCGACGTCCTGGCCTCGCCCTCCGCGTTCGAGTCGTTCGGCATTGCGTATTTCGAAGCGTGGGCGGCCGGCAAGCCGGTGATCGGCGCGCGTTCGGGGGCGGTGCAAAGCGTGATCGCCGAAGACGAGAATGGCCTGTTGATCGACTACCAGGATCACCAGGCGCTGGCGGCGGCCATCGAGCGGTTGCTGCGAGACCCGGCCGGCGCGGCGGCGATGGGCGCCGCCGGTCGCGAGCGGGTCCGGGCTCGTTACACCTGGCCGGCCATCGGCGCGCGGTTCCGCGAGGTCTACGCGGCTACGCTCGCCCGCTGATCCGCTGGAGCAGCATCCGCATTTTCCAGAACCAGCTGCGTTGCATGTGATGAATGGTGTCGCGCTGCTGCGCCGACTCCACCAACAGACGGTCGCGCTCGGCGCGCAGCGCGTCGCGCTCGGCGCGCAGCGCGTCGCGCTCGGTTTCGATTGCCGCGGTGGTCTGCTGCAGATCGGTGGCGTAGCGGCGCGCGTCGGTGGCGGCGTGCAGCAGTTCCCAGTAGCGCCGCTCGTAGTCGCGTACCAGCCGGTGCATCGGCTCCTGCCGTTTGCGGAACCGCGCCGCCCACGGCAGGATGTAGCCGGCGTCGTGATCGACGTCCCGGTAGAAGCCGTGGCGGGCGAACTGCTCGGCCCAGTATTCCGGCGGATGCACATTGACGTGCGTTGGTTCGCGATAGTCGATCGGCGACGACGAAAACAGCACGTCGGTGGTATGCGCGCAGATGTTGGCGATGGCGCGCTCGGCGTCGCGCTCGGGCATGTGCTCGGCGACTTCGATGGAGACGATCAGGTCGTAGTCGCGGCCGAAGTCGTCGGCAATCGAGCCGGCGCGGCAGAACGGCTTCACCGACGGGTCGACCTGGTCGATGGCGTAGGTCGACAGGTCGATGCCGTCGGCGGCGACGCCGCGGGCGCGCAGGCACTCGACCAGGAAGCCCATGGCGCACCCCGCGTCCAGCACCGTTGCCGGCCGGAGGTCGGCCACGATTCGGTCGGCAATTCCCCCGAAGAACCGCAGCCAGACGTCGTTGCGGACGTACGGCTGCCCGCAACAGTGGCGGTAGTAATATGCGTCGAACGGCTCGCTCGCCAAGGCGAGCTACGCTACCACAGGCGTTCCTGGCACGGCGGGCGGTTTTTGGGCGATACTGGGACGAGTGCCCGACGCGCCACTGCCGAAGCGAGTGCTGTTGATCACGCCGCCGTCCGTGTTTCTGCTCGACGAGCGCGTGTTCATCAACCTGGGCATTCTCAAGATCGGGGCTGCGCTCGAATCCCGGGGCGTGGCGGTCGAGCACCTCGACCTGTCCGGCACCGTCAACTACCTTGACGCGCTCGAGGCCCACCTGGCGATCAGCGACGCCACGGCCGCGGGCCTGACCGCCACCACGCCGCAGCTGCCGACGGTGGTGAAGATCATCGAGCGCATCCGCGCGGTGCGCCCCGAGCTGAAGATCGTCCTCGGCGGACCGCACGTGACGCTGACCGACTCGGCGGTCAAACTGGAACAACGCGCCGGCCGCGTGTCGCGCGCCCACACCGCGCTGCAGCGGCTGCAGGCGCTGGCCGACGTGCTGGTGAGCGGCGACGGCGAGCTGGCGGTGTTCCGCGCCCTGCAGCCCGACGCGCCGCGCCTGGTCGACGGTGACGATCCCAAGGGCGGCCTGTTCCTGACCAATGCCACCTACGAAGCCACCGCGTATCCGGCCCGGCACTTGGTGGACATGGGCAGCTATCACTACGAGATCGACGGCCATCGCAGCACCAGCCTGATCGCGCAGCTCGGCTGCCCGTTCGGCTGCGGATTCTGTGGCGGGCGCAATTCGAAGTCGCTGCGCATGATTCGGACCCGCTCGACCGAGTCGATCGTCGCCGAAGTCCGCATGCTGCACGAGGTCTACGGCTTTACCGGGTTCATGTTCTACGACGACGAATTGAACGTGAACAAGAACATGGTCGGCCTGATGCATGCGCTGGCCGACCTGCAGGACACGCTGGGCACCGAGTTCCGGTTCCGCGGCTTCGTCAAGGCGGAGCTGTTCACGCCCGAGCAGGCGTCGGCGATGTACCGCGCCGGCTTCCGGTGGCTGCTGTCCGGGTACGAGTCCGGCAGCCCGCGCATTCTCGAGAACATCGACAAACGCGCCGGCCTGGATGACAACACCCGCGCCGTCGACACCGCCAAGGCGGCCGGTCTCAAGGTCAAGGCGCTGATGTCGGTCGGCCACCCCGGCGAGTCCGAGCAGACGATGCGAGAGACGCAGGAGTGGCTGCTGCGCGTCCAGCCCGACGACTTCGACTGCACCGTCATCACCACCTATCCGGGAACGCCGTACTACGACGAGGCGATCGAGTCCCCCGCCGAGCCCGGCGTGTGGACCTACACGCACCGCAAGACCGGCGATCGGCTGCACGCCTACGAAATCGATTTCCTGGTGGTGGCCGACTACTACAAGGGCGATCCGAAGGGCGGCTACCAGGCGTTCGTCTACACCGACCACCTCAGTGCCGCCGAGATCGTGCAGCGCCGCAACTGGATCGAGGAGTCGGTGCGCGCCTCGCTCCGCCTGCCGTACCCGCAGGCGCGGGCGGCGATCCGCTACGAACATTCCATGGGGCAGGGATCCCACGAACTTCCCGGTTTCATTCTCCGGCGTAGCAACGGGCCGTCCGCATTGAACGTGGCTGCGGCGCGGACATGATCCGCGTTTCCGTCCTGATCCCCGCCTACAACGAAGAAGCCACCATCCTCGACATTCTCGCCAGGGTCCGCGCCCAGCAGGTCGAGGGTGTGCGATTCGAGGTGATTGTCGTCAACGACGCCTCGACGGACGGCACGCTGGGCAAGCTGCAGGCCCGTCCGGACCTGTACGACCGGCTGGTCGATCACCAGGTCAACGGCGGCAAGGGCGCCGCGGTGACGTCGGGCCTCGGTCACGCCACCGGCGATTACATCCTGTTCCAGGACGCCGACCTCGAATACGACCCGGCCGAGTATGCGAACCTGCTGCTGCCGGTGCTTCGCTTCGACGCCGACCTGGTGATGGGCAGCCGCTTTCTGGCGCCGCGCTACACGCGCGTGCACTACGTGTGGCACAAAGTCGGCAACAAGGTGATCACCGGGCTGTTCAACGTCATGAACAACATGACGTTCACCGACATCTACTCCTGTTACCTGATGTTCCGGCGCGAGTTGATCAGCGCCGATGAACTGCGCACGGCCGGCTGGCAGCAACAGGCCGAGATTCTGGGGTTGGCCGCGCGCCGCGCGCGGGCGATCTACGAAGTGCCGATTTCGTATCACGGCCGCACCTACGACGAGGGCAAGAAGATCCGCGCGTACCACACGCTGAGCGTGCTGTGGGCGATCGTCACGACCCGCTTCCGATGAGGACGTGCAACGCGAGCCTCATCGAGCGTGGCCATGACGTTCGGCGACTCGCTGGATCCGACCCATTCAGCACGAGCGTGGGTTGACGCGATCCGAACCGACAATCGCGCGGACACGGATCTAGAATACCGTCGTGGCTCTTCCCGCCTGGCCTCGCTTCACGCCGATGTGGCAACACACGCTGGCGCTCGGACTGTTTTGCGGACTAACCGCAGCGATGGTCACGCCGCTCGTGTTGCACCCCGCCTCGCTGACCGCCGGATGGGAAGGCGACAACATGTACTGCATTCGCCTGTTCTGGTGGGCGAAGTTCGTCGTCGATCGCGGGGCGTCACCGTTCTGGGATCCAACCTCGTTCTTCCCGCACGGGCACGAGGTGGCCAGCGGCGAGATGTCCCCGGCCAACGCCTATCTGATGATTCCCGTCACCATGTTGTGGGGACCGCTCGTCGCCTACAACGTGACGCTGCTGCTCAGCTTCGTGATGACAGGCTTCGGGACATACCTGTGGATTCGCTGGCTGACAGGCAGCTTTGCCGCGGGACTGGTCGCCGGTGTCATCGCGGCGTTTCTACCGTTCAGGTTCGCGCACCTGGTCGGGCACTTGATGATTGTCAGCACGCATTGGGTGCCGTTCGCGCTGTATTCGTTCGACCGCTTCCTCGACTCGAAGCGCACCCGGTGGGCGATGGCACTGGGCGCGACCACCGCCATGGTGGCGTTGTGCTCGTGGTACTTCGCGTATTCGATCGCGCTGATGCTGCCGCTCTACGCGTTGGTGCGCAGCCGGCCGTGGCGCCAGCAGTGGGACTCCGGGTGGTGGCGGGGCATTGGCGTGGCGGTCGCGGTCGCCGCGGCACTGGTGCTGCCGTTCATGGTGCCGTACATCATCGCCCGCTCCGAACACCGGCTGGTGCGCAGCATTGCGGAGATGGAGTTCTGGTCATTGAACTTCTACGATCTCTGGCTGCCCAACAGCTTCAACCCGGTCTTCAACCAGTTCATGCTGAACTGGTTTCCGCAGCAGGCCACGCAGTGGGTCGAGCGCGGCGTGACGGTGGGTGCCACGGCATTCCTGCTCGCCATGATCGCGGTGTTCGCGCGGCGACGGCATCCGGCGATCGCCGGGTTGATCGTCGTGTGGGTGGTGTCGTACCTGATCGCACTCGGACCGACGCTGCATTCCGGGGACCGGCCCATCCTGGTACCGATGCCGAAGCCGGCGGTGGCAGCGGCGGCGAAGTTGCTGTCGTTGACGCCGTCGCTCGATCGGGTGCGCACCGACATCCTCAATCATCAGGCGTTCGCCATCCCGATGCCGTCGTTGTTGCTGTTCGTGCTGGTGCCGATGACCGATGGCATGCGCGTCATGGCCAGGTTCGGGATGTGGACCGGCATCATGACCGCGGCGCTGGCCGGATGGGGCCTGGCGATCCTGTTCGAGTGCGCCGACGGCGGTTCGGCGAGAACCGCGCCTTCGTGCCCGCGGTGGTGGCGATGGTTTGCGCGCTGGTGCTGTTCGAGTTCCGCAGCGAGGTCATCACCATGCCGGTTGCGCCGCGGGCGGTCGACCAGTGGCTGGCGACGCAGCCCAAAGATGCGGCGGTCATCGACCTGCCGGTCGAGCAGACGTTTCGGTTGATCCAGAACTACTACAAGACCGTGCACGAAATGCCGACGCCGTTTGGCCGCGTCGGCGATGCGTTCGAACCCTACATCCTCAAGGAACGCCGGGAGGTGCTCAAAGAGTTCCCCTCGGACCGCAGCATTGCCGCCTTGCGCGACTGGCGGGTCCGACACGTGCTGTTTACGCCGGCGCTCATCCCCGACTGGCCCGCCTTCAAGGCCAGGGTCGACGGCTTTGCCGATCTCAAGCCGGATCGCGAAATCGACGGGGTGGTCGTGTATCGGCTCGCTGAATGACCATTTCGTGATCGGTCCCACCGATTTGTCATCATCGAGATCGGCCGTTGACGATCCTTCGCGCGAAACGCGGAGGTCGGTCGGCAACCGTTTTGCAACCTTTTAAACCAGTTGGCCCCCCTATGCGCACGAGACCATTGATTGTGCCCACAGCCGTCTGGTCGGTCGTTCTCTCGGCCGCTCCGGCCGTCGGCCAGACCGTGACGACCAACGTCCCATCGGTGGTCACGTCGGCGCAGGAATGGGCCGCTACGTCGATGAAGGATCCCATCGACATGAATCAGTGGACGGACGTCGGCTGGCAGAACTACTCGATCGATCAACCGTTCGTGAACCTGAGCGGCATTTCTCAAGGCATTTGCACGGCCAGCAGCGGCGCCTCGCCGTCAACGGAGAGCGGATCGTCGTGTTTCAAGGCGACCAAGTCGGCCGGTGACGGCAATCTCTTCATCCTCGACTCCCCCATCGCGACACTCTCGGCCGACCTGCACAAGAGCGGTACGCATTTCCCGATCGATGCCAGCACCTACACCACCATCGTGTTCCGGATGCGCGTCAGCGACTGCTCGAGTGGCTGCATTCAGGGCTTCATCTGGTGGCCGACGGGTCTGTACACGTCCAATTCAACGACCAGTCAGTCGGTGATTTACAACCAGGGCTGGGCCATCTACTTCGTCGATCTTCCGAGTCTCGGGATCGCAGTCGGCTCCACGACGTGGGCCAACATCATCCAGGCGTTGCGGATGAACCTTCCAGGTCCGGCCGGCGCGTCGGTGGAAATCGACTGGATTCGTTTGGTGCCGGCGACCAGCGCCCGCACGATCAGTTGGAGCGGATTCGCCGGCGCGGTCGACATCTACCTCGACAACAACACCACCACGACCGACGGCAATCTGGGGATCATCGCCAAGCAGGCCACCGATCGGAGCCTCAACCTCAGCAGCGGCAGCTTCCCGTTCGACCCAGCCGGTCTGGCGCCTGGAACCTATTACGCCAAAGCGTGTCCGACGGGCACCACCACCAACTGCAGCTACTCGTCGGCGTTCACGGTCAACGACATCCCGACGCTGACCTTCACCTCGCCATCGCCGGAGGGCAGCAGCGACGATTTTGCGACCACGGTGCTCGGCAACGCATGGGACATGACGTCCACGTCAGACCTCGACTACTACCTGAACCACGGGACGGGCGGCATCAACCAGGGCCTGTCGGTGGCGACGATTTTGGACGCGGTCTCCGAATCCGGCGCGGCGGTCCCAGCGTTCCAGGCGCTCTTTGCCAGTCAGTCCACCGTCGCCGACCCGCAGATCTATCCGCTCTGGTACAACAATACCCCCGCGCCGGGCCGGGGGCAGACGTTCAAGATCGACGCCAACAAGTACCACATTCTGACCATCGAGTCGGCCGTTCCCGACCGGGCGCGCGACGTCACCAACGGTTCGGTGGCGCGCGTTTTGTGGCAAGTCGAAGGCGAACGCGGCAGCGGCGGCAACTTCCCGCGCGAGAACATCAGCGCCGACATCATCGTGAATCATCGCGCCGGCTACAACGTGCTGAACACCATCACCGCGGACATGAAGACGCTGTCGCTCGAAACCGACGGATCGCCGTCGACCACCGGCTGGCGCGGCAACATCGAGAGTTTCCGCTACGACATCTACGAGCAGTTCGGCATCGGCGGATTTGCCAACAACGCCTATTACTTCAAACGCATCAAGCTGGCGGCCAAGGAGCAGATGACGGCCGGCACCACCTACAACATCGCCTGGGCCTACACCGACACCACGTCGTCCGGCGCCACGCTGACGCTGTCCTACGATACCGACACCAATCCGGCCAGCGGCCTGACGACCATCGTGTCGGGCCTCAACCCGGCTTTTGCCTCGAGCTACTCCTGGAACACCACCGGCGTGCCCAACGGCACTTATTACATCTACGCCAGCTACTCCGACGGCTACAACAGCAACGGCAGCTACTCGCGCTGGCCGATCGTCATCGGTCCGCTCACCGGCCTCAGCGCCACGCCGTCGCTGGTGAACATCATCGCGACCAAGTCGGGTTCGTCACTGATCCACAAGTCGCCGCCCCAGACGGTGACGCTCTCCATGACCGGCGCCAGTGTGGCATGGACGGCGAGCGCGAATCAGCCGTGGGTGGAAATTACCGGCGGTTCGGGCACCGGCAGCGGACAATTCACCGTCTCGGTGATCAACCCCAGCGACGTGATTGGCAGCTCGTCGAATCTGTCGGCCACCATCACCCTCGCGGCGCCGTCGATTGGCGCCACCTCCGCGGTGACCGTCACGCTGCGGATCAAGCCGGCCGGCACGAGCGACCTGCCGTTCGGCTCGTTCGACACCCCGGTGAGCGGCAGCACCGCGGTGTCGGGCTCCTTCGCGGTCACCGGGTGGGCGTTGGACGACATCGGCATCAACCGCGTCGAGATCTGGCGCGATCGCGCCGCCGGCGAAACCACGCCGGTGTTCACGGGACCAGGTCCCGCCAACGGCAGGATCTATATCGCCGACGGGTTCTTCGTCAGCGGCGCGCGCCCCGACGTCGCGGCCGCGCACAGCGACCATCCGTTCCACACGCGCGCCGGCTGGGGCTACCTGCTGTTGTCGTACGGTTTGCACAACCAGGGCAACGGGCCGTTCACGCTCTACGCGTTTGCCTACGACGTGGAAGGCAACATCGTCACGCTCGGCTCGAAGTCCATTACCGTCAGCAACAACACGGCCACCAGACCGTTCGGGAGCATCGACACGCCCACCTACGGACAGACGGTGTCGGGCAGCTTCTTCAACTTCGGCTGGGCATTGACGCCGAACGCCACGCCGAGCTGTACGATCACCAACGGCAACGTCTACATGTCGATTGATTCCGGCACCCTGGCGCCGGTGAGCTACGGCGACAACCGCACCGACATCGCCGCCGCGTTCCCGGGTTTCAGCAACGACGGCGGCGCCGGCGGCAATTTCCTGCTCAACACCAGCACGCTAACCAACGGCACTCACCAGATCGGCTGGTACGTGGTTGACAGCTGCAACCGAGCCGAAGGCGTGGGCAGCCGGTTCTTCAACGTGCTCAACAGCGGCAGCAGCACGGTGCCATTGACCGCGGCAGCGGGTCAGGCCGCCGTCGACAGCAGTCTTGCGAGGACCGTGGTCGACGCCGAGCCGGTGCGTGTTCGCCGCCTGAACGGCGACTGGACCGTCGTCGAGGCCAACTCACGCGGCGTCCGGGTGGTCGCGATCGACGAAGGCGACCGGGTCGAAATCGAGCTGCCGCGCATGGACAACGCGACCTACGCGGGCGCCGATCTCAGCGGCGGCGCGCGCGGTGGTCTGCCGATCGGCTCGTCGCTCGATGCCGCCACCGGCACGTTCTACTGGCAGCCGGCCGCGGGCTTCCTGGGCGGATTCGATCTCGAATTCGTGGCGACGACGGCCCGCGAGCGCCGCACTTCCTACGTCCGCGTCGTGGTCGGGCCGCCGATGCGGACCGCCATTGACGTGCCCTACGCCAGCCAGATCCTGCAGCAGCCGTTCTGGCTCAGCGGCTGGACCGCGGATCTGGCGGCGGCCGAGGGCACGGGCATCGATGCGGTGCACGTGTGGGCCTATTTCGCCAACGGACGCCCGCCGGTGTTCGTCGGCCACGCGCAGCTTGGAGACGCGCGTCCGGATGTGGCGGCGGTGTACGGTGAGCCGTTCCTCGGTTCCGCCTACAACCTGCTGGTTACTCGTCTGACACCGGGCGACTATCAGCTCGTCGTCTTTCCCCATCGCGCCAGCACCAATACTTTCGAGGGGGTGCAGGTGGTTGGGGTCAGGGTCAGGTAGGCGGGCGGTCGGGCTGACGGGCAGTCGGGCCGTCGGCGATCGTGCGGTCGGGCTGTCCGGCGCGATACTGTTGGTAACGAATGCTGCACGTCACTCGAATCCTGGTCGCGACCCTGGCCCTGTGGCTGTCGCAGGCGCCGGCGAGCGGGCAGCCGGGACCGCCGGCAGCGGTGGCAGACGAAGTCCGGGCGGCGATGGCCGAAGACGGATCGACACCGGTCCTCGTCCGCGTGCGGCAGTCATTTCAAGTCGAAGGCCGGCTGGATCGATCCGCCGCGGCCGCGCAGCGGGCGCGGCTCCGCGATCGCCAGTTGCGGGTCATCAACCGGTTGCCGCGCTCGGCGCGTGCCCGCCGGTTTGAACTGACGCCGTACTTCGCCGCTCGCGTCGACGCTGCCGCGCTGGCGCGCCTCCAAGCCGACCCTGACGTCGTCTCGATTGACCTGGACCGCCGCATGCGCGCCGATCTGGCGGACAGCGGCCCGCTGGTTGGCGCGCCCGCGACGTGGGCGCTCGGGTATACCGGCAGTGGCTGGACGATCGCGGTCCTCGATACCGGCATCGACGCCACGCATCCGTTTCTCAGCGGAAAGGTCGCATCCGAAGCGTGTCACTCCGACGCCGGCGGCACGTCAAGCGGCACCAGCCTGTGTCCGGGCGGGGCGCCGTCTTCGACGGCGAGCGGATCGGCGCGGCCGTGCTCGGTCGGTGGCTGCGATCACGGCACGCACGTCGCCGGCATTGCCGCCGGCATCGGCACCAACGTCTCGGGCATCGGCCGCGACGCCAGGCTGATTTCGATTCAGATCTTCACGCTTTTCAACACCACCAGCGACTGCGGCTTCGTGACGCCGTGCCTGCTGTCGTACACCTCGGACGTGATCCTCGCGCTCGAGCGGGTGTTCGCGCTGAAGGACACCTTCAAGATTGCCGCGGTCAACATGAGCTTCGGCGCCGGCCGTTATTTCAGCCAGGCGGCGTGCGACGCCGGCAACGAGCCCCTGAAGGCGGCGATCGATCAACTGCGCTCGGTGGGCATCGCCGCCGTGGCGTCGAGCGGCAACGAGGGCTATTTCAATTCGATGTCGACGCCGGCGTGCATTTCCTCCGCCGTCAGCGTGGGCGCCACCAACAAGAGCGATCTGGTGTCGGGATTCACCAACGCGGCGTCCTTCCTGCACCTGCTGGCTCCCGGATCGACCATCACCTCGTCGGTGCCGGGCGGTGGGGTAGGTGTTAAGAGCGGCACCTCGATGTCCGCGCCGCACGTCAGCGGCGCGTGGGCGCTGCTCAAGCAGCGCCGGCCGTCGGCGAACGTGTCGCAGGTGTTGGACGCGCTGCGCAGCACCGGATTGCCGGTGACCGACACGCTCAGTGGCCTGTCGTTTCCGAGGATTCGCATCGCGGCGGCATCGGCCGCATTGCTGCCGACGCAACTGATGGTGGATACGCCGGCGCCCGAGCAGACGCTGCCGCTGCCAGTGCAGTTGGGCGGATGGGCGCTGGACGCCACGTCCTCATCGGGCACGGGCGTGGACATGGTGCACGTGTGGGCGTACCCGGACAGCGGCGCGCCGATTTTCGTGGGGGCAGCGGAGTATGGCGCGGCCCGGCCGGACGTGGCGGCGATCTACGGCGCGCGGTTCACCAACTCGGGATTCAATCTGGCGATTACCGGACTGTCGCCCGGCCGCTATCGGTTGACCGCGTTCGCGCACAGCCGCGTGTCGGGCGCGTTCGACGCCGTTCAATCGGTCACCGTGACCGTCGCGGCGCGGGCCTCGCAACCTCTGGGCTCGATCGATTCGCCGGCAGCGGGCTCGTCTGTCACGTCGCCGGTGTCGATCAGCGGCTGGGCGCTGGATCGCGGCGCCACGGCCGGCAGCGGGGTCGCGGCGGTGCACGTCTACGCGTATCCGAGCGCCGGCGGTGCGCCGGTCTTTCTCGGCGCCGCCAATCACGGCCTGCCGCGACCGGATGTCGGCGCGGTATTTGGCCCGTCGTTCACCCAGACGGGATACTCGCTGTCGGCGCCGCTGGCGCCGGGCGCGTATCAGATTGTGGTCTACAGCCTGAGCGCGGTGTCGGGGACGTTCACCGCGTTCAGCAGGCAGGTGACGGTGCGCGCGCCCGGCGACGCGCAGATGCGAATCGATGCGCCGGCCACCGGCGCGTCACCGGGCGGCGCGTTCGCGATCGGCGGGTGGGCGCTCGATCGGGATGCCTCGTCCGGCACCGGCATCGACCAGGTTCACGTGTGGGCGTTTCCAGCCATCGGCGGCGCGCCAGTGTTCCTCGGCGTCGCGGCCTACGGCGGTTCACGGCCCGACGTGGCCGCCGTGTTCGGCACACGCTTTCTGTCGTCGGGCTTCCACCTGGTGAGCGCGGCTCTCCCTCCGGGCACGTACGACATCGTGACATACGCCCACAGCACGGTCTCCAACACCTTCGCCGCGCAAGCCTTAGTCCGTGTGCACGCCAGGTAACTTCTTGCGCCGTAATTGGTTAGGCAACACGCCTGGCCCGTGCCAGGCGGGTCATGCGCCGCGGCTCGCCCAGTCATAAAATGGTGGCCCGTGCCATGATCAGATTCGCTTGGGCCTGGGCCCTGCTGCTAGCCGCGTCGTGCGCCTCACCTGGACTGCATCCGGCTGCGGGCAATCTCGTTCAACCTTCGCCGGCCCAACGCGCGCTCACCGCGGCTACGGCCGACGTGGTGATCTCGCAATTCGGCGATCGTCGGCAGACCGTGCGGGTTGGCCAAACGATTGGCATCGCGCCGGCGCGGCCCGGCGCGCAGTGGCAGGTGGCCTACTCGTCCGATCACCTCGAGCTGCTGACACCGCAGGAGCAGCTCGAACAGCCGGGCGAGGCGGGATGGGTGTGGCGGGCGGTGGTGGCGGGGGAGACTGAGATCACGTTCACCATGATGCCGGACTGCCCCAAGCCTCCGTGCGCGCCGAACGTGATGCAGGTGACGGTGCCGCTCGAGGTGGTGAGATGACGGGCGGACGGGCGGACGGGCCGACGGGCGAACGGGCCAATAGGTACGCCTACATCAGGACGATCGTTACGCTCGCGAGCGTCGCCGCCGTTGCACTGCTGGCGATCCGCCTGTTCAACACATCGCCGTCGCAAGGGCCAATGGCGTTGCTCGGTGTGACGACGACGTCGATGCCGTTCGTCCAGGGCGCGCCAAGTCTCGCGACCGCATCACTGGGGCAGCCCTCTGCGGAACGCCGCAGCGAACGACGGCGTGAACGTCGTGACGAAGGACCCCGCTTCGACACTCCCGATGAAGCGGCACGTTTTCGCCGCTCGCGAATGGTTGACGAGAGTGGGCAGATCCCCGACAACGCGTTGATGAACGCCAAGGCTCACGTAGACCAGATGCGCGCGGCGCAGCCGTTCAATCCGGACGCGGCGGGTATCAGCAACGGTTCCTGGACGTGGCTCGGCCCCGGCAATATCGGCGGGCGCATTCGCGCCGTCGCGATTCACCCGACGACACCGTCAACCATCTTCATCGGCAGCGTCAGCGGCGGCATCTGGAAGACGACCAACAGCGGCACGAGCTGGAGTGCGGTGGACGATTTCATGGCGAACCTGGCGGTCAGCTCGATCGTCTTCACGCCCGGGAATCCCAGCGTCATGTACGCGGCGACGGGGGAAGGGTTCTACAATGTCGATCGCATTCGGGGTGCGGGAATCTTCAAATCCACCGACGGCGGCACGACCTGGACGCAGTTGTCGTCCACCTCGTCATCAGCCTTTTATTTCGTCAACCGGCTGGCGATTTCCGCTGATGGAAACACGATTTATGCCGCGGTTGGCCGAGTGTCCGAGCTCAGCGTGGCTGGCGGTCTGTACCGAAGCCAGGATGCCGGCGCCACGTGGACGAAGGTCCTGACGCCGTCGCCAAGCAGCGACACCCTTGACGTCAAGTTCTTGACCGGTAGCAGCACCGCCGCGGTGGCGTCCGGTTATTCCAAGAACGCCTACTACTCCTCAAACGCCAACGCCGCCACGCCAACCTGGACTCTCGCCACGGGGATGACTGCTGGTGGCACATTTCAGCGGGTCGAGATCGGCGTTGCTGGAGCAGCTACGCCCGGCACTGTCTATCTGTCAGTCGACATCGGAGCCACAGACGACACGGGCGAAATCTGGAAGAGCACGAATTCGGGCCAGTCGTACACGCTGATGGCAACACCGAGCCACCTCGGTGGTCAGGGTTGGTACGACAACGTGGTGTGGGTGGATCCGACCGATGCCAATCGCGTGGTGGTTGGCGGCACTACGCTGTCGCGATCGACCGACGGTGGCTCGACCTGGTCGACGCGCAGCTATGGTGCCGGCATTCACCCGGATCAGCACGCCATCGTTCACGATCCCGGCTACAACGGCACCACCAACAGGCGGGTCTACATCGGCAACGACGGCGGCATGTACGTGACCACCGATATCACAGCCGGGGCGGCGTTCTCGTCGGTATCGTTCACGGCCCTGAACAACAACCTCGGCATCACGCAGTTCTATGGCGCCGCCGGCAACATCACCTCGGGGAAGATCTTCGGCGGCACCCAGGACAACGGCACGCTGCTGTATACGCCGAGCGGCGGCACAACGTGGACCATGCGCGTCGGCGGTGACGGCGGCTACGCGGCAGCCGACCCCAACGACGTGAATTATCTCTACGGCGAATACCAGAACGGCCGGCTGCACCGAAATTCGAGCGGAGGTTCGACATTCTCCGAGGAGATCAGTGGATGGGTCGGCTCGAGTTGCAAGGCGGCACCGTATGTCATCACTGATGTGTGCAGCAGCACCGTCAGGACAAATTTCATTTCGCCGTTCGTACTCGACCCGAATAACTCGAACCGCCTGCTGTTCGGTGCCAGGCAGTTGTGGCGTAGCAACGACGTCAAGACCGCAAACTCCAGCACTGTCGGACCAAGTTGGGCGGTTATCAAGTCGGCGTTCAATACCAACAACATCAGCGCCGTCGCGGTGGCACCCGGCAATTCAGACATCATCTGGGTCGGCCACAATTCCGCCAGTGCTGTCTTCAAGACCACCGACGGCACCGTGACGGCGCCAACCTGGGTCAGGCAGGGGCAGAGCACGCTGCCGACGCGAACCGTCGGGAGCATCGCCGTCGATCCGAACAACACCGACACGGTGTATGTCTCCTTCACCGGCTTTTCGACCACGACGTCGAACTTGTGGAAGACAACCAATGGCGGCACGACGTGGGCGACGGCTGGGGGATCGGGCGCCACGGCGCTGCCGCTGGCGCCGATCTACAGCGTCGTAGTGCATCCCACCCAGGCCGGTTGGGTGTACGCGGGCACTGAAGTTGGCTTGTTTGCCAGCACTGATGGCGGCGCCACGTGGAAGCTGCCGCACGATGGTCCTGCGAACGTGTCGGTCGACGAGTTGTTCTGGATGGGCAACACGCTGGTGGCGGTGACGCACGGGCGAGGCGTCTTTACCAGTCCGACCGCGGCCACCGTGCCTGGCGCACCCACCGCGGTCAGCGGTGTGCGCGGCAATGGACAGGTGACGGTGAGCTTCACCGCGCCGGCCGACAACGGCGGCGCCGCCATCACCGGCTACACGGTGACGGCGTCGCCTGGCGGCGCCACCGGCACGGGATCGTCGAGCCCGATTACCGTGACTGGTCTCACCAATGGCACGGCCTATACCTTCACCGTGACGGCGACCAACAGCGTTGGCACCGGAGCCGCGAGTACTGCCTCTGCCGCTGTGACTCCCGCCACCGTTCCCGGAGCGCCGTCAGGAGTGAATGGCGCGGCGGGCAACACCCAGGTGACGGTCAGCTTCACGGCCCCGGCCAGCAACGGCGGCGATGCCATCACCGGCTACACCGTGACGGCGTCTCCCGGCGGCAGGACCGGGGCCGGCTCGGCCAGCCCGATTGTCGTGACCGGCCTGACCAACGGTACCGCGTACACCTTTACCGTCACGGCCACCAATAGCGTCGGCACCAGCGCCGCCAGCACTGCCTCGTCCGCGGTCACGCCGAGCACTGCGCCCGGCGCGCCGACCGGCGTCAGCGCCACCGCGGGCAATGCGCAGGCGACGGTCACCTTCACGCCGCCGTCGAGCAACGGCGGCTCTGCAATCACCTCCTATACCGCGACCGCGTCTCCTAACGGCGCGACCGGCACCAACTCGGTCAGTCCGATCGTGGTGACTGGCCTGACCAACGGCACCCCCTACACGTTTACCGTCACCGCCACCAACAGTGCCGGCACCGGTTCGGCCAGCGGCGCTTCATCGGCGGTGACGCCGTCGAATAGTCTCGGTCAGCAGTTTTCGGCGACCCTGACGGGCGGCCAGGAGGTACCGGCAGTGACCACCACTGGCGGTGGCAGCGGCGTGGTCGTGCTGAGCGCCGCGGAAGATCAGATCACCGTCACGTTGAACTACTCGGGGCTTTCGAGCGCAGCCAGCGCCGGCCACATTCATGGCCCTGCCGCGATTGGTGCAAGTGCGGGTGTCGTCTTCACTCTGAGCGGCATCTCAGGCACGTCGAGCAGTGTGGCTCCGCAGACGTTCGCGATCAACGCGACGCAGGTGTCGCAGTTGAAGGCTGGACAGCTCTATTTCAACATCCACACCGCCAACAACGGCGGCGGCGAGATTCGAGGACAGCTTGGGGTCACGGTGCCCGGCGCGCCGACCGGCGTGGCCGGCACCCGAGGCAACGGGCAGGTCGCGGTGGCGTTCACCGCGCCGTCCAGCAACGGCGGGTCGGCCGTTACCGGCTATACGGTCACCGCATCGCCCGGGGGCGCGACGGCCAGCGGCACGTCCAGTCCGATCACCGTCAGCGGTCTGACCAACGGCACGGCCTACACGTTTACGGTCACGGCCGCCAACATCATCGGCACCGGTCCGTTGAGTGCGGCCTCGTCCGCCGTGACTCCGGCCACGGTTCCCGATGCGCCGACCAGCGTCACCGCCACTGCCGGCAATGCGCAGGCGTCGGTGGCGTTCACCGCGCCGGCCGACAACGGCGGCGCCGCCATCACCGGCTACACGGTGACGGCGTCGCCTGGCGGCGCCACCGCGACCGGCACGTCGAGTCCGATCACCGTGACTGGGTTGACCAACGGCACGGCGTACACGTTCACGGTGACGGCGACCAATAGTGTGGGCACCGGTGCGGCCAGCAGCGCCTCGGCGGCGGTCACGCCGGTGGCGCCGACCATGTCGCTGGATCGTTCGACGCTGGCGTTCGGCGCGACGAATACCGGCAGCGCCTTGAGCCCCGCGACCGCCAGTCAGAGCGTGGCGGTGACCTATAGTGGCAGTTGGACCGCGGCGAGCAATGCCGCGTGGCT
>Ga0194128_10002856_pt1 | contig 27373 bp, 31 predicted proteins | sample TA2KigCa65mmetaG_FD_148650 | JGI IMG/M metagenome (GOLD analysis project Ga0194128, IMG submission 148650) | Freshwater microbial communities from Lake Tanganyika, Tanzania - TA2015037 Kigoma Deep Cast 65m | ecosystem: Environmental > Aquatic > Freshwater > Lake | place: Tanzania: Lake...
GGCTTTTTTATTGCGATGTTATCTGGACTGCTACTCTTGGTACTTTTTATGTCAAGGAACTTGACTAAAACTCCAGCTTTTAAGCTGGAGTTGTTCCTTGAGCATCCAAAAAACGAGCGCCTGCATCAAACTGCGGCTTTTAAGCCGCAGTGGCGCATCGTTTTTTTGATTTCAATTGTACCTTACCCTACAGGAAAAGTCATCGAAGATACTGGCAGAGCTGTTGCAGATGTCAAAGGCAACTATGTACAAGGAGAGCCTGTTACAGGAAAATTAAAATTGCAATTTACGGCCGGGGAGTTTGTACCAAGAGATTCACAGATTTTTGTTAAACTTGGAAGTCAAGAGAAAGTGTTTCTTCTTTCTGAAGTATTTGCTGAACCTGCTCAAGAGGGAGTGTTTTTTGCAGAAGGCGTGGAGCTTGTAGGGACAGGAAAAGGCTATGGCGTTGCAGGTGTTAAGACTATATATCCAGATGTGAGCTTTGAACTACATATAGGGAAAGAAGCAAAGCCTGTCGATGAATCCTCTTCTACTCCAACTAAAGAAGTCTCCAGGGGAGGCGGCGGAGGTGGTGAGAGGAAAGAAGACAAGAGAGCTGAAGAGAAGAAAGATGACAAAAATGAAAGTGACACTATCGTTTTTCGAATAAATAATCGATAGATTGTGTACCTGATTGTCAATTACGCAGTGTTTGTACTTTCCCAGTGACTCGGTATATAACCTTAATTGTTTCCAATCATATTAATCTGTAATTGTGATTTATATATAAAGAAAAGGCATCTCAATCATTTATGAACGCACAAACGACCTTGATGACTGCAATGGCCGTATCTTGCAAGAAGTGTGGAGAGCTGTTTGATCTCTCCTATGACCTTGAGCAAGGTGGCGACTCAGGCGATGTGATGAGCGTGTTGCGAAGCAAGCTGACGCGACGTGCAGCACTGTGCTGGAAGTGCAGGAACACCTAAAAACTTTTTTCTTTTTTCTTTTTTCGTTCCAGTGAAAAGAGAGGTGCATTTGAAAGATTTATAAATTCTTTATTACTTTCAGAATTATGACTTGGAGTTATACTGCTGTAGAAGTGATAGCAAGTCTGATTGTGATTTTAGGCCTTATAAAGCTAGTTATTGTGCTGTTCTCTAAAAAGACTTGGTATTCCAAGGTTGTTGTCCTTATATATAAGAATCCCAAGATTGCAGGATTCGTTTATGCAATCTTTACAGCAGTAGTTTTTTATTATCTGATACTTGAATTAACTTTGGTTCAAATAATGGCAGTAATGGGATTTGCAAGTCTTATGTTTGGGATGGCATTATTGCTCTATGCAAAGGATATTCTTCCAGCAATCACAAAAGGCGTTAATAAACCATTGAGCTTTTGGAGAATTGTATATATCTTGATATGGGTATTATTATTTGTTCTTACAGGGAAAGAGTTGCTTGGTGCTTTATAGAGTTCAATAATCTTTATTAATGCTGTTTTGCGGCTCATTTAATGATTTTCTTGGAGGTACTGGTTTATGCTTTGATACAAGGATTACTAGAATGGTTTCCTGTCTCTAGTTCTGGACATCTCACGATGGTCCAAATGTTCCTTAAATCCGAACCAGGGGTTTTATTCTTCGTTGCATTGCACTTTGGGACATTAATGGCTGTTTTTGTCTATTTTGGAAAAGATCTTGTAGATATAATGAGAGAGATGGTTTCGCTTAGGTTTAATACTGAAAATGGCAAATTGGGATTATATTTGTTAATTGGGGCTATACCAGCTGTAATAGCCGGAGGATTAATATATACATTCATGGAGAAAATTTCTGATACTTGGTTATTACTTGCCGTAGGATTTGGCATTACAAGCATATTACTTTTTATGGGATCTATGGCTCCAAAAAGAAATGTGAAGATAACCTGGAAAATAGCCTTATTTATAGGGATTGCACAAATACTTTCACTATTTAGAGGAGTATCAAGGAGCGGAAGCACAATAGCTACAGGCTTGTTACTTGGATTAAGAGAAAGAGAAGCAATAAAGTTTTCGTACCTTCTTTCAATTCCTCTAATTTTTGGAGCGAATCTTGTCCTTGCAGGAAATAAACCGTTGCCGTCTGAGCTTATATGGGCCACATTTGTGGCTTTTGGAGTAAGCCTGATAGTGATGCATTTCTCTTTCAATTATGTGCTAAACGATCGGAAAAACTTGAGATGGCTGGGATGGTATATGCTTCTGCTTTCTTGTGGTGTAGGAACATATGCTTTGCTCTGATTTGTTACTGCAGAGTTTAACCTTACCTATTTAAGAAGCTTCTTTCTTGACTTTGAATGAGAGGGAAACTTGAAAAGGAAATTGAGGCGTTGCTGGGAAGCGGGAAACATGATACAGCTCTTGTACCCCGCCATCGTCATGCAGATCCTCCTAAACAACTCGATCTTTTTGATCCGCATCTGGAAAAACACCGACGCAAAAAGCTACAGATGGACCTGAACTTTCATCGTTTTGTCTCACGGGGTGTAGAGCCAATCTATTTTGCCGACAGTTTTACGGTTTCGACTTTCTATGAGACATTGAGCGCTGCTTTTTATGGAGGATTTTTATGTCAAGGAACTTGGCTAAAACTCCAGCTTTTAAGTCGAGGCTAAAACACGAAGAGTTTTGTGACACCAAAGATTTTTTCTGAAGAAGCAACATACTATTGAGTGTTTGTCTTCAGGTTTTATCATTCAACGACTGCTTTAATCCTTCTTATTCCTGCAGCAGAAGCTTCTTCTTTTATTATCTTAAAATTTCCTAACTCGGAAGTGTTTGAGACATGAGGTCCAGTGCATATCTCTCTGCTGAACCATCCTTTTTTGTCTGATGGATCTTCTATAGTGTATACAGAGACAAGTTCAGGATATTTTGCTCCAAACTCTGCTTGCGCCCCAGATGAGAGGGCATCTTTCAATGGAATCTCAGACCTTGTGATTGCAAGAGCTGACTTTATTTTTTCGTTTACATAGTCTTCTATACTCTTAATTTCATCAGACGTAAGCTTTCTTGGGAAATTGAAGTCAAACCTTAGCCTTTCTTGAGTTATGTTGGATCCTTTTTGCTTTACTTCTTTTGATAGTATCCTTCTTAACGCTTCATTTAATAGGTGCGTAGCTGTATGTAGCATTCTTGTGGCTTCTGAATTGTCTGCTAGACCGGATTTGAACATTCCTGAGCTAGCTGTCCTGCTGAGATCTTGATGTTTTTGGAATTCCTGATTGTATTCTTCTAAGTCTACCTTGAGACCTTTCTCTTCCGCCAATTCTTGTGTCATCTCTATAGGGAATCCATAGCTTTGAAAAAGCAAGAAGGCTTCTTTGCCGGGAATAATAGTCTTCAAGTCTTCTGAAATCTCTTCGAATTTCTTAAGACCCTTTTCAAGCGTTTGATTGAAACGCATCTCCTCTTCATCAAGTTGTTGAGTGATGAACTTGTGGTTTCTGTGCAACTCCTGGTAATCAGGGAAGATAGGAAGAATTGTCTTTACTATCTTAGATGCGAATGGAGAAGGGATACTCAAGATACGGGCATATCTTATTGCTCTTCTTATCAACCTTCTTAAGACATATCCCTGTCCTAAGTTGCTTGGCTTTATCCCTCTTTCGTCTCCAAGGATAAAAGTTGCTGCACGAATATGGTCTGCAATAATTCTCATTGCTCTTGTCTCTTCTTCATTCTTGCCATACTTCTTATTAGAGAGAAGTTCTATCTCCTTGATTATTGGCTGGAAAATGGAAGTTTGATAGTTGTCTTCTAGACCATTTAGGACGGCGAGTGTACGCTCTACACCCATGCCCGTGTCTACGTTCTGCTGAGACAATGAGAAATATTTTCCAGATTTATCTTTATTGTATTGCATGAAGACATCATTCCATATCTCCACCCAGTTTTCATCTTCAGCATCGAATCTTCTTGGAGGCTTGGTCTTGGACTTCCAGTAAAACATCTCAGTGTCTGGACCGCAGGGACCGGTATTTCCTGCTGGTCCCCACCAATTATTCTTTTTTGGAAGAAATGCAATACGTTCTTTTGGAATGCCCAAGGAGAGCCAGATTTTCTCTGATTCTGTATCTTTTGGAGCATCAGAATCTCCTGCGAAGCAAGAGACTGCAAGCCTCTCTCTAGGTATATTTAATATCTCAGTTAGAAATTTAAAAGAGAACTTGATAGCATCTTCCTTGAAGTAGTCTCCTAGTGACCAGTTACCGAGCATCTCAAAAAAGGTGTGGTGTGTAGTATCTCCTACTTCTTCAATATCTTGAGTGCGGATACATTTCTGGACGCTTACTAAGAGTTTTCCTAGAGGATGCTTCTGGCCAGTGAGATAGGGGACCAGAGGATGCATGCCTGCAGTTGTAAAAAGAACTGTTGGGTCGTTCTCAGGTATAAGGGATGAAGAAGGAATATGCTTATGATGCTTGCTTTTGAAGAATTCAATGTACTCCTTTATCAAGTCTTGTCTTGTCTTTAACTTTATCATAAATGTAAAGGAAGAATAGGGTTAATAAAGATTTTTGCGTTGTTTAATTGACAACAGTTATTAAAGGCACACTGGCAAGGTCTTTATCAAATGTGGCTAGAACATTTGCAATATTTTTTCTTATCAAGGCGATGATGGTGCAATCTGTAAAGCTTAATCTTAATCTTTCTTGATTTTTGAATATTAACCATCCTTCCTCAAAGACTTCTTCATCTACTTTGATGATTGGGAATTCTTTTATTTTTCCGCAATGGGCTAAAGATTTCTCTTTATTCTTTATTCTAGCTGAAAGTACTGTCACACATTCATCAAAAATATAATCTGTGATGTGAGCGCTCCCATATTTGCCACTTTTAACCCTATCTAATAGTTCTGTCGCTTTTTGGTGATTTTGATCTTCAATATTATGATATGCAATTAGCACGCTTGAATCAATTATTATCATTCTCTTTTCCGTAAAGAATTTCATCAATTTTTTCACTAAGTCTTTCGTTTCCTGGCCCAAAATCGATGGGTCTGAAATCCAATGCTTTTTTAACTTTCTCAAGATTGTCTTGAAGAGATTTACTTTGTGTTTCTTCAAGGTATTTTTTCATGAGCATTGTCAAAAGATCCCCTATCTTCTTCCTTTCCGCTATAGCTCTCGCTCTTAGCTTTCTAAAAGTGTCTTCATCTACATCTCTTACTGCTATAAATGTCTTCCCCATATGTTAAACATGTTTAACATATATATAAATCTTACTAAATTTCTATTATCTTGCCTTCTCTCCCTACATTGATAACTCTTGTCCCACCTATCTTATTTTCCATGCCTCCAGCTTCGTGGATGTGGCCATGAAGAAGGATATCTGGCTTGAACTGCTTTATAGCCTTGGTGATTGCCTTGCTTCCGGGAATGCCTGAGAATTCTGATGCACTACCTTTGGGGTGCATATGAGTGACCATTATTTTTTTCTCAATGCCTTGCAATCCAGAGTTTGCTTTCTTCAATGTATTAAAAAGTTCATCTTCGGATAGCGCCCCTGGGAAAAACATGATATCTGAAGAGCCTCCGGCACCAAAGAAGCCTATATTCTCGTATTTTACTGAATAACCGTGGATGTTTTTAACCCCATAAAGCTCGGCCAAGAAATCTGCTGTGGCAAAAGATTCGTGATTACCCGGGATTATAAGGACTTTCCTCTTTTTCTGCCGGAAAGGCTTTATAAGGTCTTTCGTCTCAACATTGCCGACTATATCTCCGCATAAAACTACAAGGTCGACATTCTCTTTCTCTGCTCTTTTTGCAAGCTCTTTTGTTAGTCTTGCGTCTCCGTGAATGTCTGCAGCTGCAAGTATCTTGAATCTTTTATGCATAAATATGACTACAGTTTTATCATTATAAGTCTTGTGGAGAGGTTTAAAAATTAGTTAGCCTTCAATATTTCATGAACAAAAGAGGAACAAAGTGGCTTGGATTAGGAATATTGCTCACACTTTTGGTCTTGACAGGATTTTATATTTTCTCAGCGACAATTGGTCCTAGGTATGACCATTATTATGATAGTAAGATGGCTACAGGGGAACTTGCAAATCCCATATCTGGGATGAGTATTAGCGAAGCGCATGAGAGATTTAATGAAGATCATGTACATTATTTCTTGGCTTTGTTGAGAGTGTATAATCTTCATCCGGCTACTCCCGGGGGAGATTTTCCTCAATTTGAAATTATTGTAAATGAAGAGAGTTATAAGGTAGTTGTATTATCTGGATCTATAAGCGTCAAGAGAGGAAAACCTAACGAGAAGGACATTGTGATATATACTACACAATCGGAAATATTGAGCGCGTTACAAAATCCAGATTCAGTGTCAGAATCTTTCAATTCAGGTGCATTAAGAATAGAGTATATTGCCGATAGGAGCACCTTGCTTTACAAAGGTTATGATTCTGTCTTTTCTCAATATAAGAGAGGAATAACAGGAAATATTATAAGGTCATTTACATAGAAAGTAAAATATGGGTTTGGAAGACATAGATGTGACCAAAGTTATAGAAGAGTTGGAGAATATTTCAGGAGTAAGAGTGTTTGATGAGGATTTAAGAGCCGGAATCTTTTATATAGGGATGGAGTTGCCAGATGGAAAGAGCGAGCTGACTGCGCTGGTCGAGATATATGAAGATAGAGCCTATTTCTTAAAAGAAGGCGTACCTGAAACAACACCTCCTTCTTATGTCGGGAACCGATGAAAACCACACCTTTCAAGGTGTGGTGGTTCCCGAGCATCTCCAAAAACGAGCGCCTGCAACAAACCTCGGCTTTTAAGCCGAGGTGGCGCATCGTTTTTGTGATCTTAAAGTCAATCATGTATTGGCCAAGAACGATCTTCAGCCCATAAATGTCTTGAGTCAGTAAGATTCCTTGTATCTGCCTCTACTTTCAACAAGCTTAAATCTCTGCAAGACCAAAGAATAGTTTTTTGAAATCTTGTATCCTTGCATCACTGCCTTGAAGCACTTCTTAAAATCCCTATGATGCCTAGCTTCTAGAGCTTCTTTAATCAGATGCAGGTCAACTGCTTTGTCCTCTATACGACTTGATTCGAAACCTAGGCCGAAGTCAATGAAGTAAACGGAATTGTTTGGAGAGAGAATCATGTTACTTGTTGTCAAGTCTCCGTGAATTATGTTTGCATCGTGAAGTTTTGCAATCTGAGAGCCTATCTTTCTGCAAATCGCAATTTTATTCTTTAATTTATCTAAACAATCCGAAATCTTCTTGCCATTTATGTACTCCAATTCTATCAAAGACTTATCTTCAGAGAATGAAATCAACTCTGGGACAGGCACAATTGAAGATGCTTTCCTTATCAATCTAACTTCTTTTCTCGTCCTACTCTTTCTTATCTTTTCATCTAACTGAGATAATCTGTAACCTTTTTTGATCCTATTTTTGACAACTCTGTCTCTTTCTTTAAAAATTATGGCCTCTGCTCCTTGAGATATTACTTCAGAAATCATATTAGTCTTCTTGCAGATAGTTTCTTATCCCTTGTAAGGTATATCCTCCACAATCATCGTTAAAGAACAGCATCAACTCTTCATATCCTTTCTCATCCGTAGTATCTATCCTGGACAGACCAACTTCTTTCTGTCTGCAAAATTGAGATATCAAGGGCAGATTATTGATAAATTCCCCATAAATATTCGGAGCTAGGTCTCTTGTAAATAATATATCTGCAGTCTCGAATCTTAATTCCAACATCAGAATTTTACCTTCCTAGCAAATTTCTTTGCAAACTTCATCATTGTCTTCTGGTCTAACGCTCCTGACTCAAGGCCTTTCATTGCGGATCCTGAGTGCATCATTTCCTTGAGGAGCCTATATTGTTTGATGAGGGCGCGAATATCGGAAGTTGTTGTTCCTGAACCTTTTGCGATACGGGCAATGCGAGAGGTCTGCTTCTCTAATATCTCAGGGTTTTCTTTCTCTTCTCTTGTCATAGATTTAATTGCTGCTTTCCAGTGTTTCATCTGATTTTCCTGCTTACTGACTGCTTCAGTAGGCACTTTATCCTTGAGATGCCCTAATCCAGGAATATGTGAAAGCAATTTGTCAAAAGAACCCATCCCTGCCATTGACTCTAATTGTGATGCGAAGTCATCTAAAGAAAACTTGCCTTCTTCAAGCCTTTTTTGTTGGGCCTCAATAGCGCTTTTGTCCACTACTGAGTGTATCTTTTCAAGCAACGATTTAAGATCTCCCATGCCTAAAAGACGAGAGAGGAATGAGTCTGGGTCGAATGACTCAAGGTCCGATGGTTTTTCTCCAGTGCCTATAAATACTATAGGGGCTTTCACTTCTGCACATGCAGTAAGTGCACCTCCTGCTTTTGCCGTAGAATCCATTTTGGTAATTATCACACCCGTTATATCAAGGGCTTCTTTAAATGTCTGAGCTTGTTTTTTTGCCGTCTGGCCTACATCTGCAGACATTACAAGAAATGTCTCTGTTGGCTTTGCCAATTTTGCTATATCTTTTATCTCTTTTATTAGGTCTGAGGAGAGAGCGTCTCGGCCCGCAGTGTCAATAATGACTAGAGAGTATTTCTTTAATTCTGGCTCGAATTTTTTCCATATTTTCTTGGGGTCTTTTTCTTCTGGGGAAATGAAGGCTGGTATGTTTAACTTGTCGCAGAGTTGTTTCAACTGATCTGATGCGGCGGGTCGATGGACATCCAGTCCAATCGCGCAGACCTTGTTGCCTCTCTTGGCATAATATGACGCAAGCTTACTAATTGTAGTGGTCTTTCCTTGCCCATAAAGGCCGAGCATCATAAAAATGTTTCCCCTCTCTTTTAGCATGATATCTTTCTTTTCCCCTAAAAGACGTACCAGCTCTTCATGAAGGAGTTTAATGATATGTTCTTTTTTCTCAAGGCCTTTTATACGTTCATCCAAAGCAGCCTGCTTTATCTTCTTAGTAATTTCTAACACCAAGGAAATATTGACATCTGCTTCAATCAATGCCCTTTGAAGGTCTTTGATAATTTGGTCAACTAGTGCCTTGTCAAGAAAGATAGCATTCGCTATTTTATCTGTTGCTTTTTGCAGGACTGAAGAGAGTTTTTCTAACATGATAATGTGTCTAATGGACTCCTTATATTCTTTATGGAATGTTGAGATATGTGGGTATATATCTGAGTTGTTTTTATATCACTATGTCCCAAGAGCTTTTGAATTACTTTTAAATCTGTTCCTTGCTCGAGCAAGTGAGTGGCGAAACTGTGGCGCAGAAGATGAGGATAGACCTCTTTAGTAATCCTTGCCCTTATTGCCGCTTTCTCAACAATTGCCTGAATTGTAGCAGTAGTAAGTTTTCCACCTCTTTGAGATTGAAATAAGACTGTTCCCTGCGTTAAAACAGAATAGTTTTTCAACTTCTCTTTAATTGATTCCGGTATTTTTACAAACCTGTCTTTTTTTCCTTTTGCCATTCTTATATGAATCAGACCTTCTTCAAAATTCAAGTCGTTTTTGTTTAAAGAGACAATTTCTGAAACGCGGAGACCGCATCCATAAAGCACCTTAAGAATTAATTCATGCTTTACATTGAGAGGAGCATTAATTAATTTTCCAGCTTCTTCTTTTGTCAATATATCGGGTAAGATTTTATTTCTTTTCGGGCGCGGAATATTTATTTTGATATTAAGAACTTTTTCAAAGAAAAACTGAATTGCGAAAATTTCATGTGCAATCGTAGAAGGGGCTTGTGTCTTTATCTGAATTTGAATATAATCCTTAACTTCTTGTTCGCTAAACTGCTTGTTCTTTAAATAGTTTAAGAATTTATTTAGCGAGTTCGTATAACTTTTGAGAGTTTTGTGTGAAAAATTACGGATTTCAATCTCTTGCTGAAGTTTTTGCAGAGCTTCTTCTTTGTTCATTTCTGCATCATAGACTTTATCTTTTAAATATTTATGCTTATACCCTTTATTAGCATGGTATCATAAATGTAATTATGATGCCATAGTGTTATACGCAATAAAAACGAAGCCCCACCTCGCGCTATGCGCGAAGACAAAACACAAACTATTTAAACTAAAAGATTTTAAGTGAATGATATGAGAAAAGGAGAATCTTCATTTAACAATCTCAACAAAGTTCTTATAGGATTACTCATAATTGGATTAATCTCAAAATTATACAATCTCTATTTGAATAGAGCTACCTTCGAAAACTTTAATTTCATGTTTTCTTGGACACTAATTTTGGCTTTTGTTCTTCCTTTAATTTTCATTTACGGAGCAATCAAGCAATCAAAGTTTTGGTATATTGTTATGGGCATCTGGGTTTTTAGAGAGTTTGATAATATGTGGACAAATTATGTGATTGCTCCTTTAATGTTGGGAACAAAAGACCAATACTTCTTGTATAATTTTGCAATAACATTATTACTTCTTGGAATAGCAGTAATTGGAGTAATCCTATACTTAAAATCTTTTAAAACAATAAAAGAAGCAGTTGAATAGTAGGGGCTTCGTTTTTACTTTCTCGCTACGCTCGAACCACATTGCATTCTCACTTACGCTCGGGGCGTATAACAGCGATTTAACGGCTCGGAGGTTGCACCTCCTCAACCCATATTTTTTGCTTATTGATTATTTTTTTAGATAGTGCAAAAAACATCGTTAAATCGCGATGTTATATTCAATCGTCGTGTAGAATTATAGAAGGGGGAGCCGTCGCACGAGGTTCCTTCGGAACAGATAGTCTTCAGCTTCGCTTCAGAATTATTATCTATTTGGGCACTTATTTTTCCTTTAAAACACCGCTTCCTGCAATAATGCCTTTTTTATTCGCATAAGCTAATATTTTATCTCTATATTCCATCACATGGCTATAATTTACCCCAGAAAAATTATCTATATAAACTTGCGAAATTTCATTAGTATTTATAGGCCAATCTGAGTCATTGCCACCTGGAAATAAACCTACACGATACAATCTTTTTCCATACTCGTTATTTGGCAGAGGAAGAACAGGCTGGACTTCAAGATTATGGATTAATCCTTCATCAAGAGCTTTTCTTACACCTTGATATGTTTCTTCTAATGTCTTTTTGTCCTCTGCTTCAGAGCCCAAAACTAAAGAACCATAAACAAAAATTTCTGCATCTCTTAGCATTCTCAATGCTCCGAAATTTTTATCAACGCTGTCGTCTATACCTTTCATATGTTGCAGGGTTTTATCAGAAAAAGATTCTAACCCAACATTTACTCTAAAAACTCCAATTTCCTTGAAATATCTTATGATTTCTGGATTCCTGATTAATTCTCTGGCTTGTGCATAAACAAAAAATTGAGGTTCAAATCCCAAATTATTTGGGCGAGATTCAGCAACCCTTTCTAAAAATCTTGGAAAACTTGATAGGCTATCACAAACTTCATAGAAAATATTTGCTTGTACTTGTTCGTTGGCAGATTTTACTTCCTGCCAAAACATTTCTGGACTTGAACTAACTGGATCAAGATACATATCACAAAATTTGCATTTATCTTTTGCCCTTGAACATCCTCTGGCACGATTCATTGTAGTAACACCAGTTACCGGGACATTATGGATTGCTGAAAATTTACTTAGGTAATTTCTTAAATAAGTTTCCCAGTGTTCTTTTGGATAAAGTGTTCTATCAACAATTGGAAAAACATCAAGAGCAGTATCTCTCTTTCTTCCAGAATTTAATCTTGATTGCATAATTGATAAATTGCCTGCCATAGAACCATAATCAAACCCTCTCACGATTCCATCACTCCAAGTCAAGTGAGGAATAGACTCTAAAGCAATATTTTCTCCTAATAATTCTCTCTTAACAAGAAGTTCTAGTGATTCTTCTCCATATTCGCTTCCTATTACATAATCAACTACAGGACGATTTTTCAAAATCTTTCTAGATAATTGGGCTGCTTGATCATTTCCAAAGACTGTTGTGGCCCCAAAACACTTTGCGGTTTCAGCAATTTCTAAAGCATTTTGATATGATGTTCCCAAAACGCTAATACCAACAAGTGATGGAGCAAAATCATAGATGTCTTCGATAATTTTTTCATGGGAATGTACCCCGCCATCCCTAACTATAACCTCTAATTCAGGCATTCTTTTTTTAAGCCATGTTCCTAATGCTAATACACCAAGAGCTGGAAAACTATAATCGTTAGCTATTGCTGACATCCCAGTGTCATTCGCCGCATTTACAAGATAAACTATATTTTTATTTGTCATTATGCAGTAGTTAGTAATAATTCATACTTAAAATAAACTATTGGATATTTTGACAAAAAGAAAGATTTATATAGATATTATTACTATTGTCTTAATATGACTATAAAATTAGATTATTATGATAAGAAAATACTCTTTGAATTAGATAAAAATGCGAGAATCGCAACGTCTGATTTAGCTAAAGAAATCAGGAAATCCAAACAATTTGTAGATTACAGGATAAAGAAACTTGAGCAGGAAAGGATAATTTCGGGATACACGACTGTAATAGACTATTCAAAACTAGCATATACTAGCATTAGAGTCTATCTAAAATTCCACAATATAACCCCTGAACTGCAGAAAGAGTTAGAGAATGAGCTGATAAAAGATAAAGAGGTGTGGTGGTTAGTAACTTTAGAGGGTTTATGGGATGTTGGCTATGCTATGGCTGTAAAAAACGTTTTAGATTTTTATGATTATTGGGATAAAATAACAAAGAAGTATCGGCAGTTTATTTCAAAGAGATCTGTTGTTGTATATACCCATATTAAGCAATATCCAAAATCTTATATTATTGATAAGAAGAATATAGAACCTGGAACATTGGTCGGTGCTTCTAAAGAAATCATAAAAACAGATGATTTTGACAGAGAAATCTTAAAACTGATCTCTGACAAAGCCAGACTTCCTTTATTGGAAATAGCTACAAAATTGAAAACTAGTCCACAAGTAATAAGAAACCATATTAAAAAATTAGAGAAATCAGGAATAATCCAAGGATATCGAGCATTAATTGATGTTTCTTTTTTAGGATATAGGTACTATAAGTCATACATAAACCTAGTACATACAGAAAAGCTAAAAGAGCTTGAGGGTTTTTGTGCCCAGCACCCAAATATATTAAACGTAAATAGAACTATCGGAGGAAGAGATTATGAAATAGAACTTCAGGCAAAATCTTTTGATGAATTTGAAAAGATAATGAATGAGATAAGAACAAATTTTGCAGGAATGATTGATGATTATGAATTTGTAATAGCAAGAGAAGAAAAAAAGATGATTTACTTCCCTTTTGAATAAGTGCCCCAACTTTTTTCTTTTTTCAAAAAAAGAAACAAAAAATACGGCGACGGCTCCCCCACGACTAAACTATACACACGACGACTCTGATTTTTTGCCTTCGGCATCGTTGCACTAAAAATCAGGTCTTCCCTTTGGTCAGACGAATATAACAGGAATTTAACGGTTCCGCAAACTTGCAGTTTGCTCCACCCAAATTTATTTTTCGAGGGTCTCGGCTGTGGGTTGCCTCAGCCTCGCCCATCTCTGAAAAATAAACTTCGTTAAATCGCGATGTTCAACGCAATTTGAGAACCTGCTTAATCCCGCCCCCCACCCAGACGGAAGCGCGCCAGTGAAACGATATCATTATAAAACTTAAATTTGTTTAATAGTTATGAATACATTAAAATTGGGGAGATTATACAAAAAACACTTAATTGAATCTGTTGGAAATAAACCTTCAAAAAATGAATTAAGTGAGGTAGATGAAATTATGGAGAAATCTCACCAAAATTTAAATTTAAACTCTAACATAAAAAACCTCTATGACAAAAAGCTTGCCCAAATCTGGCCGAGAATAGTTGCTAATGAAAATTCGCCTGATGAATTAATAATCTTAAAAAAATTTGTACAGATTAGAAATAACTCAAATATTACAAGTATTGCATCAGGTTTAGGTGTTTTTGAGATGTTTTTGTCTAGATATTTCTGTCCAGAGGGAGAGATTTCTTGTATAGACTTTTCTAGGGAAATGAATAAAAAAGGTGCAGAAATTTCAAGAAAAATCAAATTGAAAAATCTCAAATTTATTACTGCCTCTGCAACGGAATTGCCTATCAGAGACAACACTCAAGATATTGTTCTTGCAAGAAGGACTGGCTTATCAATGAAAACAATTTGGAATAAGGTTTTAAGGGAAGTTAATCGGGTTCTTCTTAAAAATGATAAATCAAGATTTGTCTATACTGTTCAAGCAAATCTTATACCACAAAAAGAAAAGATAAAAATTCAGTTGAGGAAGAATAAACTTGATTTTGTTTCTAAAAAAGAATTCAAAGAAAGCGATGGCACTAAGATTGCCATTATCATTGCCAAACCTATTTTGAAAAAACGCGCGCTTCCGTCCCCCACCCTAAAATAGTGGAGGTTCTCAAACTCTCTCCGCTTCGCTACGAGCCTCGACTTGCAGTCTTTCACTTCGTTCGGGGCGTTGAACAGCGATTTAAAGGAAAATCCCTGCAGGATTTTGCCCAAATTTGCATTTTTTCAAGATAGTTCGCTTCGCTCAAAATACTATTGCAAACTTCGTTAAATCGCGATGTTAAGTCGAATTTTTTCTTCTGCTAGAAATTTAAATCTCTTATTTTCCAGACCCCCGCCCGAAGCCGACAAATTTAGAAAGTTATTTAAATCAGTAAAATAGTTAATCCTTATGGAAAAGAAATTTTTATTTATCACTTTATTGGCTTTTCTTTTTATTCCAAAATTAGTTTCAGCAGATATAATCATCCCGCTTTCCTTTATGACTGTTCCTTTAATCCCATTTATAATTTTAATTGAGGCATTTGTTTTCTGGCTTTTAGTCAATAAATGGATTAAAGTCCAAACAGGATTTTGGAAACTAATTTTGGTTGTTCTTGTTGCTAATTTAGTAACATCTTTGCTTGGAACATTTGTCCCACTCTATCGTTATACTGCTGAAAATTTAATGTGGATTGATGTTGCTTTTGTGTTCTCAATTTTCATAGAGTGGGGATTGTATATTCCATTTTTCAGAAAAGCCAATATTAAAATTTTTGATTTGCTAAAAATTTCTTTCATAGTCAATTTGGCTACATATATCTCTTTGGCTATTCTTATTGGGTTAACATAATTTGTCGCCTTCCCCCACCCTTAACATTACTCTAAAATTAATCTTGCTTGCCCCTCTGCGTTCTCGCCCTGCTGGGCTCGGGTCGTTGAACAGGGCTTAAACAGAAAATCCTTGCAGGATTTTCCCAAATTTTTCCTTCGGAAAAACTCTCGAGGTTCCGCTCGAGCCCTTCGGGTTGTTTAAGCCCGATGTTGCTTGGCTTCGCCCAAATTGAGATACCGCCCTGCGGGTTGCTCACCTTCCCCCCAATTTCCGCACTGCTTTTAATTTTCCCCTCTCCCTGTCCTTTTGGCTGTGAGCAATTCTCAGTCTACTGATTTTTCGCTCCGCTTAACCGCAGAGTGCGAACCTGCGGGTATCCCACAATCGCTTACTTAAACGAAATTGCCAAATATTGCAATGGTATTCTAACGAGTAGATTTCCTTGCAACACTTAATGCTGTTCCAGCAATCAATATTTCTAATACACTACCTGCAGTGATAAAAAGATTGAATTTCTTATCCCTTTCAATCTTTTCTACTTCAGTAGGATTGCTTGTCACTTTCAGTTCTTGCGCAGAGTTATAGGCCTGTGCACCAAAATAGCTTGCTCCAGCTATACCTAAAAGAATTCCTGCAATTGGACCATAAATCTGCGATTTATTCATAATACCCTATAACTCTGCCTATATTTAAATCTATCGTTTGTAACTACTATAAAGTTAATATCCAAAAAAGCCGAACCCCTAAAACCCCAACCATACTATCGAACCAGCCTTTATTTACTAACTTTATTTACTCAAGCCGAATTTGATTCGCTCAAAAACTTTTAGTTTTTGTCGCTCAGAAAATCTTTGATTTTCTTGGGTTTTGCCTTTGGCATCATTGCATAAAAAATAAATCTTTGCAAATTTCTGGGAGAGTTAAACAGAGATTAAGAGAAAAATCCTTGCAGGATTTTACCCAAATTGTTTGCTATTTCTGTTCATTCTCCCGCAAAATAGGAATAATTAAAAATCAGTCTCGACCTAGATAGAAAATGGTTAGAAGAAGCGCAGGAATTGTTTTATGGAAAAAAAGTCTTCAAGGCTTAAAGGTATTTTTAGTGCACCCAGGAGGTCCATTTTGGGCCGGTAAAGATGAGCGTGCGTGGGATTTTCCGAAAGGAGAGCCCGATGAAGGAGAGAATGATCTTCTTATGACTGCAATAAGAGAGCTGAATGAAGAAACAGGAATCGATATATCTGCTAGGAAAAAAGAAGAATTTGTTTCTCTTGAGAGCGTGAAGCGTAAAGATGGAAAAGAGATACATCTTTGGGCTGTAGAAGGAGATTGGTCGGGATTATTAGTGTGCAAGAGCTGGGTAAAGATACAGAAAAAAGACAAAAGCTGGATATCCTTTCCTGAAGTTGACAGAGGAGGATTTTTTACGATTGAAAAGGCGAGGAATAAAGTATTTTCATCATTGCTTCCCTTTTTCGATAAATTTGAGGAAAAATTCAAGCAGCTATAATTTTTTCTACAGGATTTATTAGCCATGATATGCCTTGCAAACCACCATTCTTCATTGTGAGGTATTTCCATCGGTCGTAATGAGGTATGCCTGTAGATTTACTGATGCTTTTCAATGTATGTCTGCTACCATTCCTTAAGATATTTGTCTTATCTATTGTAGGAATTCTTGAGAAAAAAGGGTGATCAAAAACAAACAAAGGCTTAAGTTGAGGGAACTTGTCTGGAAATTCAGATATTGTCCTACCCCTGACTGGAGGGCTGAAAATACCCTCTCCCGAATGGAATATTGAATTGCCCGCGAACAATTCATGGAGAGATTCGCACCAGGCATCTATCTTATCAACATAACTTATAGCGATGGTCTCTATAATGTCTTTTCTTGATGCATGCAGGAGAAGATCCTTATAAGAATAACCATTTATCTTTTTTGGCCAGTCTTTTGAGATAATATCTATTGCTTTTTCTTCTTCTTCTTTCATCTTTATAGTCTCTTCTCGAGACATTGTGTTTTTTATGCAATATAAGGTATCTCCCGTGATTATCTCTGGATCATCATGGATCTCTGCAATGATCCGACCCTTTTCAACGTCCATATCTGGGAAAACTTTTTCTAGATATGGGATTATATCCTCAAACATCCATCTAACCCTTTTTGTATGGATCAGAAGGTTTGTCCTGTAGAACATGGGGCTATATTTATTATAACGTATAACTTTTTGCAATCTCTCTTCCCTTCCATCAAAATCTGCCAAGTCTATATTACAGAGAATTTGCTTAAAGGATGTACTTTTCGCATCAAATTCTCTGTCTGGAGAATTCGAAAGGCAAGTAATCAAATCTGTCGAATTTTTCATAATCATATTCATATTAGAAAGTGCTGTTGTAAATTAATATATAATTGTGGTGAGATTGTTCACCTCAATCAAGCCATGTGAACAATTATGGCAGTAATTATCGCTATAAATGTTATCACTTTTTCTGTCTTTGACCAGATTGGGAGAAAGCCTTTAAACTCTTTTCTATAAGGGAAAAGATATTCTTTCTTGTCGATATCAGGCCAGTCAAGTAGAAGGTGAGAACCATACATCAAGGCAAATAATAGGGTGAATTCATTGCTCTGAGTAATAGCATAAAATAAGATAGTGAAAAATGCAAGACCAAGAAGAGAATGCATAAAAGGAGTCTTAAAATGAATGCCGTGCTTTTCTTCTTTTTTAAGTACTCTGATCGTCCTCTTCATTGGGAATATCTTATGCTTGAAAATAAGATAGAGGTGGTCAATGTCTGGAAGCATAGATGCTCCGATAAAAAATAGCGTATGGCTCCCATATAGGCCTCCCGCAATCAAACCAAGTATGAAATGAAGGAAAATCATTGCTCTAGCCCCAAGTTCTTCAGAACTGTTTTCTTAGTAAAGAGAGTGAGGTCTTGGTATTTTTGGCCTGTGCCGAGGAAATAAATGGGCTTGTGAGTGACGTGGGAGACAGAGAGGATTGTTCCTGCTTTCTCATCTATGTCTGCCTTGCTTAGGATCACTCCGTCAATTCCTATCGTATCATTGAAAGTCCTTGCTTGATCTATTGCATCATTTCCTGTAATACTCTCTCCAACAAAGAGTTTTAAATTAGGCTTAGATATCCTGACTATCTTTTCCATCTCTTTTAGAAGATTGTCTTTTGTATACATCCTGCCTGCAGTATCTATCAGGACAACCTGTGTCTTATTTTTTTTCGCATAGGATATAGATTCAAATGCTACTGAAGCTGGATCTGCACCGTAAGATGATGAGATCATTGGAACACCTATCTTTTCAGAGTGAGTCTTAAGCTGCTCAATAGAAGCTGCCCTAAATGTGTCTGCTGCCGCAAGGACTACTGAAATTCCTTGTTTCTTCAAAAAGTAAGCAAGTTTTGCTACCGAAGTAGTCTTGCCTGTACCATTGATTCCAAAAAACAGGATAATGTAAGGCTCATGACTTTTTATTTTATCAACAATGTTTGGAGGTTCAGTAAGCAGTGATAAAATGGCTTCTTTCAATGCTCCCATTATCCTTGCTGCGGCCTCTGTCTTTTTTATCTGCTGGTCAACAAGATCTTTTTTAAGAGATGTCCTGATTGCATCTACAGCTTCAAGGGCCACATTATTCTCCAGAAGAGTTATCTCAAGATCCTCAAAACACTCATCGAATTGCCCTTCAGTCAATTTTGCAGTAGATATCTTCTTTAGAAGTTTGGTGAAGAAGTTACCCTTTTCTTCATCTTTTTCTTTATTCTGAGCTGGTTCAGGGATCTGTTGCTCTAGAGAAGTTGATGCTTCCTGGATAATCTGTTCTGCTTCTGTTTCCTGGATTTTCTCTTCTTTAGTAAGTGGGACTCTTGAAGAACTCTTAATTTTCTTGTCTTCTTTTTCCTTCTTGGGTGTCTTTGTCTTTTTGACAGAGACCTTCTTAGGTTTTTCCTTATCCTTTCCAACCCAGGACATGAATTTCTTCTTCAATGCTTCAAACATGATAATCTCTATCTAATCAGGTTTATAAAACTGTTTTTATCTTGTATGTGAAGACTTGGTCATAAGGTATCGTCCAAGAGCAAGTTTCTTTGATTGAAGCTTTTTCTATTATCTTCCTGAAGAGCCGTATAGAATTCCCATGGGCTGAGATTGCTATATTTATTTTATCTTTTTTAATAATCTTAATAATATCTTTGATGAAGGAATGTACACGTTTTTCTACATCCGCAAAACTTTCTCCTTGTGGAGGGCGCGTTTTAAAATCCCTATGAATCTTATCAAATCGCTCATTACCGAATCTCTTGATGAATTGCTCATGAGATAAGCCATTAAGAGAGCCATAATTTCTTTCCCTAATTCTTTCATCAGTAATGACTTTCCTGCATTCAGGATGACATTTTATAACTTCTTTCAAGGTATCTTTTGATCTTTTAAGTGAGGACTGAAACGCAATTTCAAATCTTTTATTCTTAAGTTTTTTTGCGATGATTGATGCGTGCTTTTTTCCTAGTCTTGTCAAGGGAGGATCTTGCCAGCCAGTGAATTTTTTGTCTCTATTGTAAGTAGTCTGACCATGCCTAAATAGGTAGATATAATTGACCCCTTTCATAAATAAATCATGTCGCAATAGTATAAAAGACTTTTCTTAAGTGTTCCTACCATCCAGAGTACACTCTTTTTTATAAAGTCCAGATTTCTAAAAATTCTATGCTCACATACCAAGATTTGTTTGAGATAGTAAGAAAAGAGAAATACAGCGAGACGTTGCAACAGCTACCAAAGCAATTCCATCTCGAGTTTGTGGACTTTCTTCAGACAAAAAAAGAGGTTTCGCCCTCTGAGACTGACCTATTCATGGACTCTACCTTAAAGGCTAAGAAACAACTTGAAAACTCCCTGGCATTGTTCAAGGAGCTTATACTGAGGAGAAAGAAAAAGCTGCTAAATCTGGTCTTTGTTGCTGCAGAGACGGGAATTCTGAAGAGAGATTTTGAGAATATGCTTCCATTTGAGCAGAGTCTTTTTGAGAAACTTGTGAAAGCATTTGAAGAGGGAGAGAGGGAACTTGCACAGCTATTGCAAGGCAAGAGAGACAGACCGCAGAACAATTTTTCCATGATATTATTCACTCAAAATACAGAGCAATTCATAGATATGGCGGGGAATCCAGTCGGGCCTTTCAGCGTAGGACAGCTTGCCAATTTAGAGAAAGAAGTTTCACAGATTCTAGTGTCGAGTGGGAAGGCGAGCTATGTAGATGAATAAGAACCGCCAGCGCGATTCTTATTAATTCCAGCAACCAGAACTAACCCTCAATTACAGATACTTATTAACTCCAGCAAACCTCTATAGAATACTTTATTTAACTCTCTCAAGATAACTTTCTATATTTGTTTTTATAGACTGAACAATGCCCCTTATTTCTTCTTCACTATTTGTCTTACTATCTGGAATTTTCCAAATCAGAAGCTTTTTACCGTATTTTTTATTGTCTTCGAAGAGCGAAGGAGGCACATCGTCCGCTACAACAATTATGATCTCTTGCCATTTGAGGAGAGTTGTGCTCATCCCTTTAGGGTATCCTGAAATATTCAGACCTTCTTCTTTACACACTCTTACTTGAGTAGAATCGAGAGTAGATCCCCTGATAATGCCTGCACTTTTCGCTTTTATTTTAGGATTTTTATTTATCTTATTAAAGTAGGCTTCTGCAATCCTGCTTCTAAAGCGATTATATTTACAAATAAATAATATATTTAGACTCTTTTTCATGATATTTAAGCCTCCAGGGGGAATCGAACCCCCGACCCCAAGTTGTTTCGACTGCTTACGCGCCGTAAGCTCCTCAAGAACAAAGTTCTTGAGTTTACAAAACTTGTGCTCTAATCCAACTGAGCTATGGAGGCAGTAAAAATGGATGATTTGATGCCTTAAAAAGCTTATTCTCTTCTTTCTTGTTCGTTTTGGAAGTTGATCTTTTCTTGAATGTCGATGAACATTCTTTTGCCCAATTCTTGCGACTCTTTATTCATTTTTTCTTGTAGAAGTCTCATTTGTTGTTCAGTCATTGGAGTGAGGTAGATTGTGACATTATGACTATAAAGTTGCATAACTATTTGTTCCAAGGTATCTGGGGAAGGATTTCTTAATCTAAATCCTGTAAAACCTTTCCAAATGTAAAAAGTCTTGTCATGAGTAGAAATAGAAAAGAAAGGAGTAATTTGTAATTTTCCTTCTCTCATAGTTGTTTCCATGAATATACTAGCATTTTTTACTTCTTTCCAAGTATAATTATTTTCTTGGAAAGAGAGAAATGAGTTATAAGAAATTCCTTCTTCTGAAATGCGAGTATAATTGTCGAATGTTAGAACTAAGAGGAAACCCAATATAAACCATATCCAGAAAGACGCCGCATAGCAAGATCTCCATTCGTTGCTTGCAACTTTTTTCAGATCGTAAGAAGTTGTGTACTCTTGGAAAAAATCTTTTTGTTCTTTTTTATTTATCTTTTCTTGATATTTTATTCTAGGATTATATTTTTTCCAGCGCAAGGCATTATAGATTAAGGCAAACCTATACAATTGAGGGTACAAAGAACAAAGACCATATAAGGGAAGTGTACAAATAGCAAGAGTAATAAATAATAGGAAGAGCATAGATAGTCCTTGAGTATCTGCAGAGATGATTTGTAATGTTTGAGGAGAAGAGTATATTAATTTCTGTAGATCTTCTATTTTATTAGGGAGGTAAAGAGTGAGAAAAATCGGCAACACTAATGATGCTGCTATGTATAATCTATACAGTACTTTAACTCCTTTTGAAAATGTTTCTGAGGATTTTTTCCTAGGTAACAGAAGTTCTTCGCCAATATACTTTGGTGTTGACCTCCATTTATAGAGAAATGCTGCTCCAATAGCACCCCAGATAAGTATTGCAAAACCAATCGATATATAGGACATTAGGAAAGTTATGTTCATATCTTTATTAATTTAACCCAGAGATTCTGATGAGTCATCACCATAAAAGATAAAAAGCAGAAGGTTTTAGAATCTGTATGGAATTAAAGATGGTGGAAGCTATTGATGACGGCAAAATAGTCAAAGTCCCAGAAGAATATGCCATAAGGGAAGGTTTGATGATACTTAGGAGGAAAGTTATAGCTGCTGCACAGCCAGTTGCAGAACAGCCTGCAGATAGAAGGCCTTCAGGATTAGACGCATTCAGGAAACCACTTAGATACAGACAGAATGATATTGCGGGGAGTCTTGTAGAGCATTTTCATTGGATCGTCGGGCAGAGAAGAAAGGAGATGGGGATGACTAGGAAGCAAGTTGCATCTGCTATCCAATGCTCTGAACACGCTGTTAAGATGATAGAAAATGGAATATTGCCTGCTGAAAACTATATCATAATAAGTCGTCTTGAGAAGTATCTTGGAGTCATGCTTAGAAAAGATGGACAAAACTATCAGGCAAACATGAAAGAGTTGGCTCTTGGAACAAGTGCTACTGTACCAAACGCTGATAAAGAAAAACAAGCACAACCTCTTAAAACACTTGAAAAAACTCCAGAGAAAGAGATTGCTCCTGCAAAGAGATACGAAGGGCCTAAGCCTGCTCCTTCGAGATGGATGGAGAGAAGGCAGAGAAGGGAAGTCTATGAGAAAGAAAGAGCAAATGCAAGCACATTGATCCAAGATAAGATGACTGGAAGCGACATAGAGTTGTTCGATTAAGGATTTCTATTTATAGAATAGCAGACAGATTTTATTTGTTCCATTAAAAATGGAAATGCTTTGGCAATCATTGAACAATGATCTTCGATATAAGGGGCATTATAGAGATATTTGGGAGAGCAGGCTTCTTGTATATTTGATCTTGCATAAAAGACATAATCATCTGTCATTTTAAGAATTGGGAGCTGTTGTAAGTCTTGCTCTGTAAAAGAATCATCTGGAGTTCTTTCTTTTGTGAAAATAAGAATAGTCTTGTTTTTCTCTATGGCCTGTGTTACTGAATTGAATTCTAATGGGTATACATTATCCGTATAGTAGGTGACAGGCACCCAATGAGGGGAAAGTATCTCACAATCTTCTAAGTTAAGTTGCTTAATATCATCTGCTGCTTCTTGGAATGGCAAGGCATATTTGGTCTCATGCATAGTCGTAATAAATGCAGTAAGAAGTGTAATGGTGAACAATGTGCCTAAGACGACTCCAATTACATTCACCCATCTTTTCAGATTGGATATTGCAAAAATCAAGAATATAGATGAGAAGAATGCTATTGGAATTAAAAGGTTGAACAAATATCTTGGGAACTTTGTAGGGATTGTAGAATAATTCCATATCAATATGGCAGTGAATAGAGAGATTATAGTGATGGTGAACTTATATTCTTTTTTCGATGAAAAAATAAAGAAAAATGAGAGCAGGATGCCTAAAATGGCAGGGATAGTGTAGTAACTCGAGACTGCAAGGATGTCGTTGATGTTCAGAGGCATGATGGCTTGGCGAAGAGAGATATTCTGTGCGTATCCATCAATGAAACCTGTGAACCAATTTCCATAAAAGATAAAATTCCAGAGGAACCATGGGAAGACTACGATTGCAAATGATGCTATGTTTCTCAGGATTGCTTTTGGTTTATTATAAATAAACATCAAAGGAATAAAAATCAAGGAAGGGTATCTTGCCAAGAATGCAAGCCCGAAGAACCATCCAGAGTTCTTGCCAAGAATAATCTGTGCGACCGCCAGCTCAAGAAGAGATAGTGTGAGGAGCTCCGTCCCTTCTTTTTGGCCAAACAATAGTGTAAATATGCTGATGCTGAAGAATGCAAATATCCATCTAGCAACTTTCTTTTCCTCTTTACTATTTTGCTTGTTCAATGAAGCATCTGCAATCTTCAAGGTTGAATAGAAAAACAATGCTGAAATCCCTATTATGTATAGAAATTCCCCCAATTTGCCGAATACCAGGAAAGGTGCCAATATTAATGAGGCTAGTGGAGGCCTTTGAGTCTCGCAATATTGACCATCGAAGAAGAAACATCTCGCATTAAGGACATATGAGGAAAAATCCCATGTAATGGAGATTACATGTTGAAAAAGGTAAAAAATGGTTGTTGCGATAAAGAAGAAAGTGAGAATAGGGTTATTGAAAATGAATGTTTTGATGCTTGCCAGAGTTCTATGCATAGAAAAGATTGGGCTCGAAAGCTTTATAAATACTTTTGCAGGACTCATCTAGATGAACATTGAGATAGTTTCTTCCGAGAAGAATGAAGTAGAGCTGAAGATAGATAATCTAACTGTAGCTGAAATATTAAGGGCTTATCTTAATGAGCAGGATGTTGAGTTTGCAGCATGGAGGAGAGAGCATCCTTCAAAGCCACTAATCTTTAAGATAAAGAGCCCAAATGTTAAGAAAAGCGTTAGCGGAGCCATATCTGCCTTGAAGAAAGACTGCAACCAGCTTCTTGATGCGGTCAAGAAATAGACATTTTGTATTTTGTTGATGAGTATAGTTAAGTTTATTAATGCTGTTTGTTTTCATTTATCGTCGTTAGATTTATTAACTCTTTTTCATTACTCTTTTTGGAGGCGTATTATGTGTAAAAGCATTTGTGAGGCGATCCTTGCATTGGTCATTGTTGTAGTAGCTTTGGTTCAGATGCAGAGTCCTCAGCCATGGGCATTGTGGGTAATAGTTATTGCTGGACTAGTTTCTCTTGTCCACTCGTTTGCCTGCAAGACTTGCTTCGGCGGAAATTCATCGCCAAAAGCGTCAAAGAAGAGGTAAACTTACTCTTTTAATTATTTTTTTATCTATTTATATCTCTTGCTCGTGTTAAGTGGGAGATTTCTTCTAATTCTAGAATGTAGGCTCTCTTGAAGATTGCCGTTTTGATTTTTCGAGCTTCATCATTTACTTTAAATACTTCTCTCTTTCTTTTATTTTATGGCAAGAACTTTTTATGTCTGTGTTCAGTTCTTAATAATGATCAAGAATCCTATTCTTAAGGGAGATTTTTGACATGGCGAAAATCTCTGCTGGAAGCTACGACTTGAACAGGTGGTTACATGGAGGCTACGAGTGTGATGTCATATCTGTTTTATATGGGGGGGCAGGGACTGGAAAGACAAATTTCTGCATACTTGCAGCGGTCTCTCAAGCAAAAAAAGGCAATAAGGTATTGTATATCGATACTGAAGGTGGCTTCAGTTCAGATAGAGTCAAACAAATGGCTGGAGAGATGACTGGAGATATACTGAAAAATATTTTGTTGCTAAATCCCCTTGACTTCAGCGAGCAAAAAGAAGTATTTCGGAAACTCTCTCATTATCTTAAAGATGAGATAGGCCTAATAATTGTAGATGGAATGACTATGCTATACCGGCTTGACATGGCTACTGCAAGAGAGCAAGATGATAAGGTGCAATCGGTAAACAGTGAACTCGCTTCTCAGATGAGGACACTTGCAGAGATAGCTCGGAAAAGAGGGATTCCGATAATAGTCACGAACCAAGTATATAGGTGGGATGAAGAGCAGAAGATGGTAGGAGGAGATATCCTGAAGTATTGGGGCAAGTGTCTAATAGAACTAACAAATGAGAAAGGAAGAAGGAGCGCTATTTTGAGGAAACATAGAAGCCTGCCTGAAAGTACACTTGATTTTCAAATTGTATATGAAGGAATAAAGAAGAAGGGATGGCTTTGATTACTGATAGCTTATTGCCTTTAACTTGACTTTCATGTAATTACTAGTCTTCAATGATATTTAAAGATGATTTTTTTTAGGTTTACGCAAAAGTTTATATATCCTATATGATTGTATGTCTTGATGAAAAGAGGAGCAAGCGATAGAGTTACAAAAGTTGTGTTGACGGTTGCAATACTTGTTGTCGTTGCTTTGTTTGCGTATTCATATATGCCAAAGCCTGCAGGAAATGTGATATATGATTCTACACTTGTACTTGGATGGAGTTTTTCAGATGGATACAAGAATGACCTTTCCAAAGATGACGTATATACTGCTATCCCAGTTGGCGACACAAAAATAGTCAATGGAGGCAGCGATTCTAAGGTAGTAAGCTTTGATGGGAATGGAGACTATCTTAAGTTGCAGAAACTCAATTCTCCTCTTCAGTTTCCTACACAGTCTTTGACTGTCTCTGGAAGATTTAAGACTAATGATTTTTATACTATAACTCAGCAAGCAAGTGGAAGTATTCCTGAAAAGAAAAGCGAGATTACAGGAAGCTGGATTGCACAGAGAGAGGTATTTGTTCTTTCTCCTGATCCCGATGGTGCAGTGACATTCTGGGTCCATATCAACGGTAATTGGTATTCTGCCCCAAGTTCTTCAAATAAGATAATAAAAGGTGTGTGGGAACATTGGGCAGGTACTTATGATGGGAATGAATTGAGGCTATACAAGAATGGGGTTTTAATGGGCTCAAGGGCAGTCTCTGGAAAGGCAGGCACTGCAAGTTCAGGTGCAGTAGCTTCTGTTGGCGACTTGTATATTGGAGCAGATGGAGATATTTCTGATAGATATTTCAATGGGCAAGCTGATGAGATTAAGATATTTGATAGGGCCCTTAATGAGAATGAAGTAAAAGCTCTTTCTGTTTCATCCACGCAATCTTCTGTTGATGGAAGTGGAGGAAGTGTAGGCGCTCCTGTTTGTGGTAATGGTGTAGAAGAAGGTAATGAAGCCTGCGATTCTGGAGCAAGCAACGGAGCATGTCCAAAAGGTTGCAGCGCATCTTGCACATTGAATGCTTGTCCTTCTATTGATGGAAGTGGAGGAAGTGTAGGCGCTCCTGTTTGCGGAAACGGACAGATAGAAGCAGGGGAAACATGCGACCTCGGAACTGCAAATAATGGGGCATGTCCAAAAGGATGTAGCTCGGCTTGTAAACTAAATATCTGTCAGCAATCTGGGAGTGGAGAATCTGTTAGCAGTAAGACTTGCGGCAATGCTGTTGTTGATGCAGGAGAAACATGCGACCTTGGTACTGCGAATAATGGGGCATGTCCAAAAGGATGTAGCTCGGCTTGTAAACTAAATACTTGCCAAGCTACTGTAGCTACTAATACAGGGGGCGCGGGCAATACTAATACTGGGGGTGGGGGACAAGGCGATAGTGGTGCAGGAGGAGGTTCTTTCATAAGG
>Ga0194128_10002864_pt1 | contig 27348 bp, 27 predicted proteins | sample TA2KigCa65mmetaG_FD_148650 | JGI IMG/M metagenome (GOLD analysis project Ga0194128, IMG submission 148650) | Freshwater microbial communities from Lake Tanganyika, Tanzania - TA2015037 Kigoma Deep Cast 65m | ecosystem: Environmental > Aquatic > Freshwater > Lake | place: Tanzania: Lake...
CTGGCTGGCCGGTTGGAACGGAGCCCCGACCCCCTTCACATGGAAGGCCTCCGCAGACGTTATCCTCGACAAGGTGCGCCTTTGTAAAGAATTATCCAAGACAGGAGACTAGCGCAACAACAGCCAGGCTTTCTGGGTTACGAATCCGCGCGCGCTGGAATCGGCATCACCGCGTCCTACTGGGAGTCGGAAGAGGCAATCCGCAACTGGCAGGCCAACGCCGAACACCGACTCGCGCAACAACGCGGCTACAAAGAGTGGTACTCGGCGCTCCGGCTGCGCGTGGCGAAGGTCGAACGCGACGCGGCGCTTGAGAGGTGACCATGTGGATTCGAATGCTGGTAATTTCCTTGGCGCTCAACGCGCAGCAGAAGTTCCCGGTGCTCCGGATAGGCGCGACCGGACATACCAGGTTGCCGGAACAGGCCGTCGTCGCCGCATCCGGTTTGAAGCTCAAGGAGCTCGCCGAAGCGTCGACGTTCGCCAAGGCCTGCGAGCGCATCGTCAACTCGGGCTTCTATCGCAGTTGCAACTTCCAATATCAACCGCTCACGCAGGGCTCGGTCTCTGGATTCGATTTGAGGTTCGAGATTCAGGAAATGGCGGAGACGCAAGAGACGTTGCTTGAACTTCCCGGAGCCGACGAGGCCGCGGTGTGGGCCGCAATCACCAAAGCGGACCCACTCATTCAACGGTCGATTCCGACGACCAACGAAGCGTCGATCCGCTACATCGACGCGATCGAGGCTGAACTGAAACGCCGCGGAGTGGCGCGAAAAATCACGGCGAAGACAGAAGGCGATTTGAGCGGTAGCCGCCCGCGATTAGTTTTCCGGCCCGCCGACTTGGCCAAAGTGAAATCGGCGAGTTTTTCCGGCAACAAGGCGATCGACGCGAGCCGGTTGCAGACGGCGATTCTCCGTGCAGCCGCTGATACCGAGTTCACGGAAAGGTCGTTCAACGCGCTGCTGAACCTGAACATCCGCCCGATGTACGAGGAACTTGGCCACCTCGCCGTACAGTTCCCCAGCATCCGTGCAACGGAAGCCAATGGCGATGCCGCCGTCAGCGTTTCCGTTGAAGAAGGTCCGGTGTACAAACTCGGTGCGGTCAATTTTACCGGCGATGCGGAGAACCCGGCGGCGTTACTGAAGGCGGCGGGTTTCAGAATCGGCGCGACGGCAAATTGGACGCAAGTATCATCGGCGATCGACAAAGCGCGCGAGGATTTTTCTTCGCGCGGTTATCTGGCCACCGTTATGAAACAAAATCGCCAACTCAATGCCGACAACACGGTCGTGCTGACGATCGACATCGCAAAAGGCAAGCTATTCTACTTCGGCGACCTAATACTATCGGGCCTGGACGTGAACCAGGAGCGCGCCGCGCGGAGGCAATGGAAGCTGAAGCCGGGAGACCCTATGAATGGGTCGTACACCAATACGTTCTTGAAGTCGCTGCTACGCGGGCAGGAGTTTGAGAACTTGAAGAGTGTTTCGTCATCGATGAAACCCGCTGGCGACGATCGAGTCGATGTCGAGATCCGGTTTCGTTAATCGAAACAACATCTCCCCTGCCGCCGTTAATGCCCCTGCGCCAAGCACAATCAGCAGGCGTATACTCATCCCCATGTCCCGTGCTCTCCTCTTGATTGTATGCGGCTTACTGCTGGTCGTCGCGCAACTCCGCCGCGACGCCAACGTCGCCACGCTCTCGCTCGCCACCGAACCCAACGTGCCGGTCCGCGTGTATCTGTCCAAGAGCGACCGCCCCTTTCGCCTCCATCCGGTCGACGCCATTCTGCCGCTGAAAATCGACCTTTTCTACCGCGACACCATGTGGCGCGCGAAGCCTGATCCACGCACGATCGAACTCGTCAACAACGAGCAGTCGCACTTCTACCTGCTCGATGGCAGCGCGACTTTCACGCTGCCCGCCGGCGATTACAAGATCGAAGCGTTTCGCGGGACACTGTACGAACCCGCCTCCTCCACGTTTACGTTGAAAGCCGGCGAAACGCGTCGCGTCGTGTTACCGATGAAGCGCTGGGCCGCCGGCGATTGGATCTCCGCCGACGACCACATCCATCTCCCGCGCCAACCCGCCGACGACCGGGCGTTCTTGAAACTACTCGCCGCCGAAGATCTCTCCGTCGGGATGTTCCTGCAGTTGCAGCGCCAGATCGACGCCGCGCCGCAGTATGGCTTCGGGCCACAAGCGGAGGCGAAGATGCCGGGCTACTCAATCCGCTCCGGGCAGGAGTCGCGCGCCGAATACTACGGCCACATCAATCTGCTCGGTGGGCGCGAACTCGTGCGGCCCTTGAGCGTGGGCGCGATGTACGCGAACGAGCCAAACGCCTCGCCCTTTCCGGCGCTGTTGTTCGATCGCGGCAAGAAAGTTGGCGCGCTCCGCGGCTTCGCGCACTTCCACGGATCGATGACACACTCGACATTGCCGATGGACCTCGCGCTCGGCAATCTCGACTTTCTCGAAGTCTTCCAGTTCGGCAAACTGTGGACCACCGAGTGGTACGAACTCCTCAACGCCGGCTTTGTTGTCACCGGCATCGCGGGCAGCGATTTCCCGGTGCCGCTCGGCCGCTCCGTGCCGTGGCCGAAATGGCTGCCGTTGCTGGGCCCGGAGCGTGCGCTGGTGAAGGGACGCCCATCAGCATCGGCCTACGAATCGTGGGCCGAGGGTGTGCGGCGCGGTGAAGTGGTTGTGTCGAACGGCCCGCTCGTCGAACTGACGCGCAACGGCGAAACTCTGTCTGCGACAGCGTCGTTCTGGCGGCCGTTGGAGTCGATTGAAATCGTCCGCAATGGCGTGGTCGTCGCGACAATCAAGGGCGATGGCGCAAAGCGATCGCTGTCGGTCACCGCAACCGCGGGCGCGGAAAGCGCCTGGTTCGCCGCACGCACAAAAGCTCGCAAGGAAGAAGGCGAGCCCGACATACTCGGCCATACGAATCCACGGTACGTGCTGCGCGATGGCAAGCCGGCGATGGTTCGCGCCGCCCGCGAAGCCTACGCAAAGCGCTGGCGCGCCGAGGTCGAATACTACAAGAACGCGAATCTGCCGTTCGCAACTGCCGCGCAGCGCGATGAGTTCTTCGCGTACTGCGAGAGGGCGCGGAGCGCGCTAGAAGTCTATTGATTGCAAAATTTCGCTTGCACGCTTATCGAATGCCTTCGAGATCGCCAGCAGCGACTCTATCGACGGCAGATGTGTGCCGCGTTCGATCGCGCTGATCTGCGAAACGCTGAGCTTGGTCGACGCCGCCAAATCCTTCAGCGACCAATCGCGTTCAACACGCAACACCTTGATGCGATGGCCCAGCCGCTCGCGCAACCGGTCCTGCGGCGTCTTCCCCAAGTCCCTGGTTTCGACGGCGTTCTTCAGCACCTGCCGCAGTTGAGCCAGCGAAAACGGCTTGGTCATGTAATCGAAGACGTTGAGCTTAAACGTCGCGCGCATGTCTTCGAACGAAGGATATCCGGTAACAACGATCACGCAGATGCCGGGCCATCGTGTCTGCAACTGCTCAAGCACGATGTCGCCCTTGAACTCGCCCATCTTCATGTCGAGCAACACAATGTCGGGGACCTGCTGCCCGGCCGCGGCGAAGAGGTCGTCGGGATGCGCAAACGTACGAACCGCATAGACGCCCTCGTCCTTCAGCACGTCCTCCATGTAGTTGCGGAAGTCGAGGTCGTCGTCGAGAACCGCGATATCGACTTGCGCGTTCGATTGCGCCGCCTCGCCCGCCATCTATTGCTGCTTGCCGCCCCGCGGTGTCGTCGACTCTTTCGCCAAGCTCTTCTTGGCGCCTTCCAACTTCTTTTGCAGTTTGTTGATATCGAGGTTTTCGCGATCGGCGGCCGATGAAACCTGCCACGCCTTTACAGCGCGGTCCCAAGCGTTAATCGCCTCTTTCAACTTACCGGCCTTGAGATAGACATCGCCAAGGTGATCCTGAATCGTCGGGTCCTTTGGATGCTTTTGCGCCGCCGATTTCAACGACGCCTCCGCTTCGTCGAACTTACCGAGACGGAACTGCGCCCATCCAAGCGAATCGAGATACGCGCCGTTGCCGGGCTCGATCTCCAACGCCTTGGCGATTAATTTCTCAGCCTCGGCGAGTTTCACATTCCGATCGGTGAGCATGTAGCCCAGGTAATTCAGAGCGCCCGCGTTGTTTGGATTCTTCTCAATGACGCGCCGGAACTCGCGCTCGGCTTCCTCAAACTTCTTCTGCCGTTCGAGCATCGAACCACGTGAAAACCACACGGCTTCCCGTTCTTTATCGTTGGAGGAAAGTTTCTCGGCGGCCTCCAGTGATTTAGCAACCTCCGGATAGTTCTTCGCGCGGTCGTGCAACTGCGCGAGCTGGAAATGAACGTCGCGATCGTTCTTGCCGTCGAGCATCGACTTCACGTCGTCGACCGCTTCCTTGGCCCGGCCGACTTCGACCAGCGACGAAGCGCGCACCAGGCGGATCATCCGATCGTTCGGATATTTAATTAGCGCTTCATCAGCCTCGGCGATCGACTTGCCGAAGTCGCGCCCCTGGCGCCATGTCTCGATGATCTGTGCCGCCGAGCGCGCGCCGAACTCCTTGTTATCGATTTCGCCGACTTCCTTAAATGTCGCCACCGCTTCGGCGTATTGCTCGTTTGAGCGATAGAGCTGCGCGAGCCGCTCCAGCAATCGCGCACGGTTGCGCTTCGACTCGATATTGGTGGCCGAAGCGCGCGTGTTCGGATCCTGCAGCACTTCCTTCATCGTGGCGATCGCTTCGGCCAGCTTGCCTTGCGCTTCGTGAATATTCACGGCGTTGTAACGGACTTCGAGATTATTCGGCTCAAGATCCGCCGCCTTCTTGTGCGCGTCCAACGCCTTATCCGTGTGCCCGAGCTGCATGTGGAGTTGCGATAGCCGCAACCACGAAGCCGCGTCGCGAGGTTCATCGGCGACGATCTCCTCAAACGTCTTCAACGCGGCGTCGAATTCTTCGGCCTGTACCAGAAGATTTGCGTAAGCGCGGCGCAACTCCGTGTTGTCCGGCTGCATATCCACCGCGCGCTTCAGCGTTTGCCCCGCCAGCTTGAACTCGCGCATCTGTTCATAGGCTTCGGCAAGCTGCGTCAACGTCCGCAGGTTCGGGCTCTTATCGGCCACCTTCTTGAGCAGCTCGGCGGCTTTCACGGAATCGCCCACATCGGCATACACCATCGCAAGGCCGCTCAGCGCGTCGACGTTCTCCGGATCAATCTTCAGCGCCTTTTCATAGGCCGTTTTCGAATCGACCGAATTCCGGCTCATCTTGTGCAACCGGCCCAACATCAGATGCGCGTCGATATCGGCCGGTTCGAGTTCGGCGATCTTTTTATAGTGCTCCAGCGCCTGGTCGAGCATCTTCTGATTGAGCCCGCGCTGCTGCGGATCGCCGATCAGCCGCGCCGAAATGCGGCCCAACACGCGCCGCGCGGTCAGATCGTTCGGGTTCGTCTTGAGAATATCTTCCAATTCGCGGACCGCTTCACGCAGTCGGCCCGATTGGATGTACAGCTCGGAAAGCTCTTCGCCGATGAAGCCCGCGTTCGGGTCGTCCTTCAGCGCTTTTTTGTAGTGATCGATCGCCTTGTTGAGGAATTCCGCCTTGTTGCCACCACTTAGCCCGAGGTCGGCATACAAATGCCCCATCGCGTAGTTGTAGTAGGAGGACGACTTGTCCGCCTGCGCATACAACGGTAACAACGCCGTGCCGGCCATAAACAAGCCGGTCCCGAACCATCCGCATACGCGTGTCGAGTCCATTCTGAATTCCTTTTTACCCTCTCGGACGAGAAAGGCGATTTTGCCTCTTAGTATACGATTCCCCGCGCCCCCAATAGGTTCCCGATTCTACACTGGTGTCTGGGGATGGCGCCGAAACCACTGATTGCGATCGCGGGACCGACCGGTTCGGGGAAGTCCGCACTGGCTTTGGAAGTGGCGCGCCGCTTCGGCGGAGAGATCGTAAACTACGACTCCGTTCAGGTTTACAGGGGTTTCGACATCGGCTCGGCAAGGGCCTCCGCGGTCGAGCGCGCAGACGTACGGCATCATCTGATCGACATCCGCGACCCACTGGAGCCGTACACCGCCGGCGACTTCGCGCGCGATGTAACGGCGCTACTGCCTTCGATCCAATTCCCGATTCTCTGTGGCGGAACGGGTTTCTACCTGCGCGCTCTGTTGCGGGGCCTCTCGCCCAGCCCGCAACGCGACGACGCCTTGCGCGCCGATCTGGAACGCCGCGATGTGCGGCGATTGCTCGAACGCCTCGATCCGGAAGCCGCGCGCCGGATTCATCCGAATGACCGGAACAAGTCACTGCGCGCGCTGGAGATGAGGGTTCTCGCGCGGCGTTCGTCGACGGCGCTGTTCGCCGACCAGCCCGTAAAACCGCTCGAAGGCTACAACTGTTTGTTGCTCGGCGTCGATCCGCCGCGCGAAGCGCTTTACGCACGGCTCGACGCCCGTTGCGAAGCGATGTGGAATTGCGGCCTATTGGACGAAGTCCGCGCGCTGATGCCGTTCGCGGAATCGAAGCCGTTCGAATCGCTTGGATACCGCCAGGCTCTCGCGCACCTGCGAGGAAAACCCGCCGCCGAATGTTTCGAAGAGATGAAAGTAAAAACGCGGCAGTACGCCAAGCGTCAATGGACGTGGTTCCGCGCCGAACCCGGCATCGAATGGTTGCACGGCTTCGGCGATGACGCCGAGCTCCAACACGAAGCCTGCAAAAAAATCTCGGTCTTCGCGGAACATTTCGAGCCCTGATCCGTATAACCATTCAGACAGCGGCGCTAACGAGTCAGCGCCGCACCCCGCAAAAAACGCGGTGAGCCACAAAGGCAATCGAATCCCGCGTAAACCATCAGATAAAGAAAGTGGCGGATTGAATCCGTCAGCACAGGAGCCTGATTTCCATGAAGAAGTTATTCGTGTTGTTTGCCGCATCGGTGTCGTTTGTCTTCGCCGGCGCGATGTCTTCCAAAGTCACTCTGTTTCAACCGTCGCTGTTGAACGGCGTTGAGTTGAAGCCCGGCGAGTACAAGGTCGAAGTCGACGGCGAGAAGATGGTCCTTCGCAACGGCAAAACCAAGGCCGAAGCCGCGATCAAGACCGAACAGGGTGACTCCAAATTCGGATCGACCTCGATTCGATACCAGAACGGCGACGGCAAGTACCGCATCACCGAAATCCGCATCGGCGGCACCAACACCAAGCTGGTTGTGAATTAATTTCGACAAGACCGATCCTCCAATTGGCCCCTCTCGCCCCGGCGGGAGGGCGATTTTTTTGAGCGCGCGCTAAAATGGCAGTGTAATGCCCCGCAAGCTTTTTGCAGCGCTGCCGTTGCTTGTGTACATTCCCGCAACGTGGGGCCAGGCCACCGTCGTTCTGCCTTTTACCAATCTCTCCAATGACGCCAACTTGGAGTGGATCGGCGAGGCAGCGGCCGAGAACATTCTGGACGCCGTCCACGCCGAGGGCCTGCTGACGCTGGATCGAGCCGATCGCACACTCGCCATGCAGCGATTGGCGCTGCCCGCCAACGTCGTTTTATCGAGAGCCTCGATCCTGCGCATCGCCGACGAACTCGAAGCGGAGTTCGCCGTCTTCGGCGAATTCGAGGTCGACAAGCCCGCAGGCGAAAAAGCGTCGATCAAGCTGCGCGCCCGCGTGGTCGACCGGAAGCGGCTGTACCAGTCGCCGGAACTGCTGGAAGCGGGCGCGCTCGACGATCTAGCCCTCCTGCAAAACCGGCTCGCTTGGAAAGTGTTGTCGGCCATCGCGCCCCATAGCGCCGGAAAGATCGAAGAGTTCCTCGCGAGACGGAAAAACGTCCGTGCCGGCGCGATTGAAAGCTATGTGCGCGGATTGCTGGCAAAGGATCCGGCGGCACGGCACCGATACTTTACCCAGGCGGCACGGCTCGATCCGGAATACCCACAGCCCGCGTTTCAACTTGGCCTCCACTACTGGGACAAAGCGGACTACCAGCAGGCTTCGCAGTGGTTCGTAAAGGTGGCGCGTCACGATGCGCACTATATGGAGGCGACCTACTACTACGGCATCAGCCGCCACTATCTCGGCGACTATTCGGCGGCCGAGGCGGCTTTTCTAACCGTTGCCTCGGCCGTGCCGTTGAACGAGGTGTTTTCCAATCTCGGCGCCGCGCAGGTTCGGCAAGGCAAATACGATTCCGCCATTTCGAACTTCGAAAAAGCGCTGGAGGGCGATCCCGCCGATCCCGATTTTCATTTCAATCTGGCCTATGCCCTCTGGCGCACAAAGCGCTTCGACGATGCCGCGAATCAATTTCGCGCCGTGTTGCAACGCATCCCCGACGACGCCGACGCCACCGCGCTGCTCGGCCTCTGTCTGCGGAATCAGACACTGCGCGCGGGCGAATCGAAGTACGAAGGATTGGAACGAATCAAGCACGACTACGAAGAGACCGTGTTCCGGCAGCTCAAGTCTTTGGTGGAAAAGAAGTGAAATTGATCTTGTTTGGTCTCTTGGGGGCGCTGCACGCGCAGACACCCGCGCCCGCGCCCGACGCGGCGAAGCCACAGCGCATGGGCGCCAACGCGATGCGGAACGAAAACGTCGCCGTGTATTTGATCGACACGAATGCCGCAAAGGAGTTGTCGATCCGCGCGGGCAGCCAGGTGACGCTGGTATCCGAGGCCGCCGTTGAATCCCATCATTTCGCGGCCGATCAAGGCCGGGCCGCGCAAGGGAGTTTTGTGTTCAATCCGCCGGCGCGGCCAAGCGGCTGGCACGGAGAGTTATACGAGCGCCATCAGAACTCGGTGTTTAACGCACGGGCGTTCTTTCAAGTCGGCGGCGTAAAGCCCGCGCGGCAGAATGCGTACGGAGGACGCCTGGCCGGAGATCTTGGCAAGGCCGGCTTTCTGACCCTCAACGCGGGCCAGCGCAAAGTGCGCGGAATGGTGAACGGAAACATTTTGGTGCCGCGGCTGTCGGAACGCACGCCGACCGCAACCGACCCGCGCGTACGCGCCGTGGTGGAAAAATACTTCGCGGCCTATCCCACCGTCGCACCGAACCGGACCGACTTCGACCAGCGCGCCCTCAACCATAACGCGCCGCAGCGCATCGACGAGACCGATTTCAACGTGCGCTACGACAAGAGGCCAATGGCGTTCTACTACGCGGAAAACCGGCAACAGATCGACGCGTTCCAACTGGTGGCCGGACAAAATCCCGATACGACATTGAAAACTCACACCGCGCGCGTGACGTGGAATCGTGGCGGCCTGCAACTTGCAACACAGTTCCAACGCACGCATTCGTTGCTTGTCTCGGAGCCAAACGCGGTCGGCCCGCGCGTGCGGTTCGGTTTTCAAATCGAGGAGTTAGGTCCCGACTCGAACTTCCCCGTCGACCGCGCGCAGAACACCTTTCGCAACGGTTTCTCGTACACAAAGATTCTGGCCGGCGGCCGCCATCAGATCTATTTCGGCGGCGACCACTCGCGCATTCAAGTGAACGGGCTGGAGTCGAACAATCTCCGCGGCCTCATCCAGTTTCAAAACAACTTCGGCCGCACGTCGATCGAAAACCTGCGCGCGGGTACGCCAACGACTTACGAAATCGTCCTCGGCGATCTGACCCGCGGATTCCGCCAGACCAGCGGCAACGCCTACTTCGCCGACCGCATCAAGCTGCGTCCCGATCTACAGCTCTATATCGGCGTTCGATATAGCCCCGAAGGATCCCCCTTCGAAGTGACCGGGCGCGGCGAGATCCCTTACAAGTGCGACTGCAACAACATCGCGCCCCGCGCGGGCCTCGCGTGGAAGATCCGCGGCGCGTGGACGGCGCGCGCGCTTTACGCGGCAAGTTACTCGCCGATTCCGCCAGTCACTTATCAGCAGGTGCGGTCGAACCCGCCATTCGCAAACTACATCACGCTAAACAACCCCGACCTCCTCGACCCGCTCCGCAACTTAACCACCACGGATTCCCAGCCAGCGATCTCGGTCCTCCCCAACGATCTCCGCACACCCTACACCCATCTCTATTCGCTTGTGTTCGAGCGCCAATCCGCCTCGCGCGGCATGTTGCGCTTCGGCTACACCGGCAGCCGTTCGATGAAGCTTCTAACGGGCGTGGTGTTGAACCGCGCGGTTCCCAATCCGCAATACGAGTACTCGACCGCGACGATCAATCTACGCCGGCCGAATCCAGCGTTCGGCGAGTTCCGATCGGCGCAGAACCAAGGCATCGCTTATTACGACGGAGCGCAGGCAAGCTACGATCTTCCCTATCGAAAAGGCCTCTTCGCCGGTGTGACCTACACATTCGGCAAGGCGATCGACACGGGCGCGGACTTCACGGGCACCGCGGCCAATCGCGACATGCTGAACGGCCGCGCGCAGTATCAATACGATTCAATCGGCGATCGCAAAGGCCTATCGAACTTCGACACCACGCATGCACTGGGCCTGCGCTGGCTCTACGACATCCCCTGGCACGGCCTGCAATTGTCCGGCGTCTCAAACTTCCGCACGGGCACTCCCTTCACGCTGTTCATCGGCAGCGACGCGCCAAACTTCGGCAATGTCGACGGCAGCGGCGGCGACCGCCCGAACATCATCGATCCAGCGATACTCGGCCGGCGCATCGGCCATCCCGACGACGCGCCCCGCCTCCTCCGCCGCGAAAATTTTTCGCTGATTCCCATCGGCGGCGTGCGCGGCAACCTCGGCCGCAACGTCATGCGCAAGGGCGGAATCGCGAATTGGAACATGGCGCTGCAGAAATCCTGGCGCCTGCCGCTGCACCGCGAAACGTCGTTACAACTGCGCGGCGAGGCTTACAACACCTTTAATACCCCGCAATTCGACGAGCCCCAACGCAACGTCACCTCGCCCGCTTTTGGAAAGATTACAAATACTCTGAACGACGGGAGGGTTTTACAGGTCGGATTGCGCGTTATCCTGTAGGGCGGTGCTCTGTTCACATCGCACTATGCTCGGAGTTTCGTTCCTGACGTATAATCGGAAAGTTCATGCTGGAAGCCTACGGCCTATCTGACCCAGGATGTATTCGGCCCAACAACGAGGATTATTATCTCCTCGCGCCGTCCCTCGGTCTCTATCTTGTCGCTGACGGAATGGGCGGAGCCCAGGCCGGCGAATGCGCGTCGCAGCTGGCGGCGGAAACGGTTGGTGAAGTGGTCTGGCGCGCGGGCCAGTACGAGCCGCAACTGCTCATCAGAGCGCTGGAAGAAGCCAATCGCCGCGTGCTCAACGCGGCGTCCGCCGACACCAACCTCGAGGGCATGGGCACTACGCTAACCGCCGTCCTCGACACCGGCAAGGAAGCCTACATCGCCAGCGTGGGCGACAGCCGCGCCTATATCTACGATCAGGGCCAGTTGATCGTCATTACTGAAGATCAGACGTGGGTGCAGGAAGTCGGCAAGAAACTCGGTATCGAAGAAGTGCAGCTTAAGACGCACCCGATGCGCCACGTGTTGACAATGGCCATCGGCGTGAGCGATCAACTTCGCATTAACTCCTACGTAGTCGAGTTGTCGGAAGGCATGCAGTTCCTGTTGTGCAGCGACGGGTTGCATGGCGTCGTCGGCGACGATGGGATTGCATCCATCTTCGGCAACGACGATAATCTGGAGACAAAGGGCCGCAATCTCATCGATCGCGCCCGTGCAAACGGCGGTCCTGACAATATCACCGCCGTCCTCTTGCGGGTTGTCACACCCGTTGAAGAAACCGAAGCTCGCGAAGCCGCGGGCGAGGAACCGGTCGAACAACAGACGCAGTAATCGATGTACAACTGGCGAAGCGCCACCTCACTCGTGTTGACGTTTGTGACGGTGGCTCGGGCCGCCTATCCGGCTCCACCCGCCGAGGGGAGCGGAGGGCAAAGACAAGCTTCCGAAGCCGCACCGGCTCTGCTCCGCATCCGGATAGTGGAAGGGGATAGCGCTGTGCATACGGCCGGCACTCGATCCACGCAACCGCTTGTCGTGTTTCTCACCGACGAAACCGGCCAGCCTGTCGCCAATGCGTCCGTCAGCGTGCGGCTCCCCGAAGACGGGCCTTCCGGAATGTTCACATCCGGCCTGCGCTCCGAGGTCCTGCTCACAGGGGTCGATGGCCACGCCGCAATTCGCGGCATTCAATGGAATCGCGTCGCCGGCGCGGTGGCCGTCCGCATCACCGCCAGCAAAGGCGAAGCGCGCGCGGGCATCATCTGCACGCAATACCTGACCGAGCCTTCAAGCGCCCAGGCGCGTCGCGCCGGCGCCGAGTCCTCTTCTTCGCGTCCACAGCCGAGTGTGGACGGCGGCCCTCGTTCGAAATGGGTCGTTGTCGCCGCGCTCGTGGGCGCCGCCGCCGCTGGCGGTGTAGCCGCGGCAGCCCGGGGCGGACGCAGCGCAGCGCCCGCCCCGGGTCCTCCGCCAGCCGCGACAACGCAGCCGTCCGCGCCAACGGTCTCCATCGGCGCACCGGTTATCACGGTAGGGCGGCCATGAAAAAGTTCGCCTTCCTCATTGCCGTGGCCGTCTGCGCTCAGTCCCCGATCGAAGCGCCGCCACTCGCGCGCGTACTCGATCAAGGCCGCTTGATCCCGATTTACGGACTTGCCGGCAACTTCGTCCGCGGCGAAGGCGGAGCTGCGCTGCTTGCCTATTCCTTCGATGGCGACATCGAATGGCGCCTTGAGCCGGGGCGCGTTTCAGCCAACGGCGCCGTGCTCGCCGTAACCGAAATCGAAGCGGTGTTCCGAGGCGCCACGGTGACGTTCCCGCGCACCGGGGAAACTTGGCGTTACGACGGAGAGTCGATCGTGCCCGCGGACGCCGCCTCATCCGCCGTCGCCGGCCGCTTGATCGAGTGGCGCGACGGGCGCTTGTTCGTAACCCAGCCCGACGGGGAAATCGAAGTGATCGATTGTCCCGCCGAGCCGTCGTCGATCACCGCGGCGGGCGCCGGTTGGGCGCACTGGCCCGGACATCTATTGCGGCTGGCCAAGGGCCGCGTCGCGTTGTTCGTCCTGCCGGAGCGGAGGCGCGAATGAAGATCCTCGCCTTGCTGGCCGCCTCGATCCCCCTTGCGGCGCAGTTGCAGGTTGCCGTGGTTCGCGACAGCGGCGTCGAAGTCGCCGGCGCCAGCATCAACCTTGGCGCAACCGGAATCGGCGAAAGCGCCGACACAAAAATCCGCGCCACCAATCTGGGCTCGACGACCCTCAACATCTCGTCCCTCGCAATCAACGGCGCGGCATTCTCGCTAGCCCAACCGTTCCAGCCGTTTCCGCTAGGCCCCGGCACGGCCTATGAATTCGCAATCCGATTCGCCCCCGCCGCGCCCGGTTCCTATAGCGCCGTGCTCACCGTCGGCCCGTTCACATCAATCGTGCGCGCCACCGCTGTTTTGGCGGCCGACGTCTCGTTGTCGCGAGGCGGCCAGACGATCTTGCTGCCCGCGTCGGGACTGTCCGTCGACGCGGTAACGGGCGAAAACGTCAGGATCGATCTTGCCCTGTCAAACCCACACGCAGCGGCGCTCGCGATCGACCCGCTCACATTGAACGGCGCCGGTTTCCGCTTAACCAGCGGCGCGCCGGGCGTCCTCGCACCCGGCGAATCGTCCAACATCTCCATCGCGTTTTCCACCCAGACCGAAGGTACCTTCGCCGCGACGTTGACCGCCGGCGCGCGGCGCTTCGCCATTACCGCCTTCGTCACCAAGGCGCGCCTCAAGCCGCCTCGCATCGTCGCCGACACTCCAGTCGTCACCAATGGCAAACAAGTCAAGATCCGTCTTCGCTTCGAAGAAGCGATTCCAGTTGCGTCGGCCGGCACGCTTCGCGCGGCCTTTGCCGGCGCCTTCACCGACCCCGCGATACAGTTCCAAAACGGCGCTCGCGAGATCGGTTTCACCGTCGCGGCCGGCGCCACCGAAGCGCAGTTCGGGGCGTCGGCCGAGGCCGTGCTGCAAACCGGCACCACCAACGGCGTCATTCGCCTGGAGGCTACCACCGAAGGCGGTACAACCTCCGAGACATGGACACTGCCCCGCGCGCCGATCGCCGTCGATCAGGCCGAAGCGCGCCGCGATGGGCCGAACCTGGAAGTGACGCTGATCGGCTACGACAACACCCGTACCGCCGGCTCGGCCAACTTCCGGTTTTTCGATCGCGCCGGCAACCCCATCGGTGGAATCGTGACGGCACAATTCGCGGCGGCATTCGAAACGCACTTCGCGCAGAACGCCGTGGGCGGCGCATTCCGTTTGCGCGCCGTGTTCCCGGTCACCGGCGATGCGACAATAGTGGGTTCGGTGCTCGTCGAAATCGCCAACGCCGTTGGCCGGACCGACCTGCAACGCATCAACTTCCCATGACGCCGGTAGCGCTCACGATCGCCGGCTCGGACCCGAGCGGCGGCGCGGGCATCCAAGCCGATCTCAAAACATTTCATCAGCATCGCGTCTATGGCGAAGCGGTGATTACCTTGCTCACTGTGCAGAATACCCGCGGCGTAACACGCGTCGAATGTATGGACCCTTCGCTCGTCGCCGGGCAAATCGTAGCCGTGCTCTCCGACATTCCTCCCCACGCGGCCAAGACCGGCGCCCTGGGCAACGCCGGCGTCGTCGAAGCCGTAGCGGCATCCATCGGCACAACACCCCTTGTCCTCGACCCTGTGATGATCTCCAAACACGGCGCGCCGCTGATCGACGGTGACGCGGCCGCCGCGCTGAAGACGTTGCTGCTTCCGCGGGCTCTGTTGGTCACGCCGAATTTGCACGAAGCCGCCGCGCTCGCCGGAATCGAAGTCGAAACAAAGGAGCAAATGATCGAAGCGGGCCTGCGCCTGCTCGACCTCGGCCCAGTGGCCGTGCTCATAAAAGGCGGGCATCTCGAAGATCGTGCCGCCGACGTGTTAGTCACGCGCGAATCGATCAGCTGGTTCGACGGCGATCGCGTCTCCACGCCCCACACCCACGGCACCGGCTGCACCTACTCCGCCGCGATCGCAGCCCGCCTCGCGCAAGGCGAGGCGCTCATCGACGCCGTGCGCGGCGCGAAAGCCTTCATCGCCGAAGCCATCCGCACCAACCCCGGCCTCGGCCACGGCCAAGGCCCGGTCAACCATTTCGTGGCCCTTTCCCAAGCGTTACCTCGCTAAACAAGCCGGAGCGAGATTCCTCCGCTCACACCATGCTTGGAGACTTAACTATGAGCAACACAAATCGCCGCCGATGGGCGAGTATCGTTCTATTCTCCGCGTTCACGGCCGGCGCCGTGATGTCGCAACCCGCGCAACCCAAGATCCGCCGAGTGACCTTCTACACCGTCAAAGCAGATCGCGTCGGAGACTTTCTCGCGGCAACCAAAGAATACGCCGAGGCCGCAAAGAAGGCCGGTAGCGACCGCTATCTTTCAATTTGGTCATCGATCTCCGGCAATCGCGAATTTGCGCAAGTACGCTATTACCAGAATTTCGCCGAATTCGATCAGCGGCTGGACCCGAAGACGAAGGACATCGCGGGCCAGTTGACCTCGATCAGTGCGCGCATCATGGCGACGGTTGAATCGTCTCGCACGGTGATCTCTACGATCGACGCCGAGACCAGCCTGCCGATACAGAGCGGCCAACCGCAAGCCTACGCCCGCGTTCTGCAAACCTGGGTGCGGCCCGGCCAGATCGACAATTATCGCGCCTTGATCAAGGCCGAAATGCTGCCCGCCGCAAAAAAGGCCGGAATGAAACTCTACAGCCGCTCCCGCGTCCGCATGGGCGGTTCAACGAATGAATTCAACTCGGTAACTGGTTTCGACAAATGGGCCGAACTCGATGGCGAGGGGCCGATCGTCAAGGCCATCGGCGGCCAAGCCGCCTATGAAAAGTTCCTGGCCAAACTGAACCCGATGATCACACGCACGGAAGTGCAGGTCTACCGGTTCATGAAGGACCAGAGCTACTTGCCGCCAGGTTCCTAGGCGAGTAATGCGAAGCGGCGCGTGCTGCGCAACGCGCCGCTTCGTCGTTATTTCATCGAGTGCCGCGCGTCTTCCAACACCCGCCGCGCGCGCGCTGGATTGAACACCCCGCACGAACAAAACCGCGCCATATAAGTCACAGCCTGCTCCGGCGTCCGCCGGCCCTCTTTAACCCAATCGATCATCTTCTTGGCCAGCGAATGGCTGACCATTCCGTGACCGCACATCGTCGACAGCGTCAGAGTCTGCGTGTTCGGCAGCTTCTCCGTCTTGCCTTCGAAGCCGAGCGAATAACCCACCGAGTGCCGCGGAATGCCGACTTCGTCGCAGCACGCCTCCGCGTTATCGATCGACGTCGACACGTTGATGCTCAGCCCCAAATCGGCTTCTTTCACGGACTTGATAAACGCCACCGCCGCCTTGCGGTTGTCGAAAACCGCGGCCACCGTCGTCGGCGCATCAAGACCATTGGCGACCCGCTCCAGATCCGGCGTCATATCGCGGTTCCAGTGGTTCAGCGGGCTCAGCTCTTTCGACGGCCGCAGGCAGCCGCCGTTCCTCGCATCGCCGAGGTTGACCGGCTGGAACGGAATCGCCATGTGCAGAAATTTCTTCAGGCGCGGCAACGCGTCTTTCTCGTTCTTGCCGCGGCAGCAGATGGCGAAAACAATGTAGTCGTCGTTGAAACTCGGCGAAGGGCCGAAGCGGTGTAGCGTATTTGTCATGTCGCGGCTCCAGCGGGTTCTTGTGTCTGCACTTGTACCAGATCCGGATTCGTGATCTTGCCGAGCCCGATGTTGGTCTTGGCGCGATGCAGTTCGTAGCCCAGCTTTTCAAGAATCGGCGCGACAACCTTTTCATCGCCGTTCGAATCGCAGCGCACGCCGACGCCAAGCACGACAACCGTATCGATCTCTCTCTCGACTTCCTTCACCACACGCACAATCTCCTCGGTGCGGTCGACGGTCGTCTTCAGTTCCAAAATCGCCGACATCACTTTTTCGTTGAGTATGTCCTCGCGGATCTTGCCCGAAGGAATGTCGCTCATCAACGTAGTCACCGGATTCTTCTTCTCGAAGTCGACGCCGATCTTCGCCAACCGCATCGACATACGCTCGATCTCATGGAACCGCGCCCCCACGCCCGGCCGGCCGAACTCGATCGTGAAGCCGACCTCGCCCTCTTTCACGCGGCCGCTCACGTCGTTCGTCTTCACCTCTTCCGTGCCGCGGCCTTCAATGCCTGTCGATTCATGCGGCACCCGCGGATCGGAGAACGCCCGCCGCACCACGCGCGGCCATTCGAGTTTGTCCGGCTCGAACGCCGAAGTCGGGCAGACATCCGGCTCCGGCTCGAAGCGCACACGCATCATTTGGAACAGCTTCCGAATCGTGCGAACCATCGTCGGATTCAAACTTTCCTTGCTGAGGCCGTTAAAACACGCGTAGCACTCCACGCATTCGTCGCGGTCGATGGTCGCCCGTTTGATCGCCGGATCGATGTAGATCGCGCCCATCGGGCACACGTAGGTGCAGTTGCCGCACGCCACGCACTTGTCGGGATTAATTCTCATGGACTCTCTCTCCGCCGGCGAAAATGTGTTTCGAGGCGTCTATACCAAGATAAAGGATTGCGCCCAGCGCGCAAAAGATCGCGCCAACGTAAAACGGCACGTTCCACCCGTAATCCTTAACGACGAAGCCGAGCGCCGTCGTCGAGATCGCGCCGCCGATATTGCCAAACGTGTTCATCACCGCCGACACCGATCCGGCGAAATCGCCGCCGATGTCCAACGGAACCGCCCAGGACACGCCCACCGTCACCTCCAACCCGAAGAACGCAATGCAGGTGAACAACACACACATCTGCGGATCGGCCGTCATCGTCGCCGGAACAATGCCCAGCGCCGCCAGCGCAAAACCCAGAGAACCGACAGCCCGCCGCGCGAGTTTCAGATTCCCCGACCGTTCTGCCCACCGGTCCGTAATCCAGCCGCCAAGCAGGTCGCCCGCAACGCCGGCCAGCAGCGGCAGCGACGCATAGAAACCCATCTGCTTCAGGTCATATCCGCGAAATTCGCGCAGGTACGTCGGCAGCCAGTCGAGGTAGATCGCCAGGCACCACCCGTAGCAGAAATAAGCGGCCGACAACACCCACAACGTTCCACTGGACAGAATCGTGTTCCAAGGCACCTTGCCGCTCCGCGCCTTCTTCCCTCCGCCAAGCGAAGAACGAATCAACTCCCTCTCTTCTTCATTCGGGCTGGCATGCTCGTCCGGCGTATCGCGATACCAATAGAACCAGTAAGCCGCCCACAACAGGCCGATCGCGCCAAACACCCAGAACGGAGTCCGCCAGCCGAACGAAAGAATCATCCATGCGACGATCGGCGGCGTCGCCGCGGCGCCCAGGCGAGACCCCGCGTGCGTCACGCCCTGCGCCCAGCCGCGCTCGGACGGCAGCATCCACCTCGACAGGCTTCGCGTCGCGATCGGAAACGCGCCCGCCTCGGCCACGCCGAACAAAAACCGGACGACCATTAAACTCGTCGCTCCAACCATCATCGCCGTCAGCGACGTAAATGCGCTCCACGCCGCAACGATCATCGTCAACGCCCGTCGAGGCCCAAGCAGATCGCCCAGCCACGCCGCCGGAATCTGAAAGAACGAATAGCCCCATCGAAACGCGCCCAGCACTAGGCCCATCGTCGCGAGGTCAAGTCCAAGATCGGCGCGGATCGAAGGCGCGGCCGCTGAGATCACCACACGATCCATGTACGTGATCATGTAGGCGACGACAGTCAGCCACAGCACGGCGTGCCGGACTCGCGTGGGACGTTGGGACATCAGAAGAGTCTATAACAAGGCGAGGCACGTCGGAATCTCCCGTTCCCGGTTGAACCGGCCCCCTACCCGCGCCGAAAGACGAACCTCTCCCCCAACGCGAAGTTCAAAAGCGACGTCGCAACGATCGCAATTGTGTTCGCCGGCAACAGCGCCACCCCTAGCCACTGCGTCAAAACATGCATCCAGACCAGGTTTGACGCCATCGACAGCAACCCGTTGGCCACATGAAACCGCGCAAGCCGCGCCCACACACCCGGCGTTCCGCGCGTTCCCCACGTCCATGTTTCATGCCACAGAAAGTTATGCAGCACCGCCAACTCAACCGCCAGCGCTGTCGCCGGCAGCACGCCGATCCCTCGCGGTAAATACAGCGCGCCCAGTTGTACCCCCGCCCCGGCAATGCCGACCGCGTTGAAGCGCAACCACCGCGCGCCGAGGTTCAATCCAGCCGCTCCTCGTTGTACAACTGCACCGTATGCCGGATCGCCGTGATCGCAAAAATCAGCAGAATGCCGATCGCGCCGATCCCAAACCCGATGTCGTACAACTTCCACGACTCGCCCCACGCCTTTACCACCGGGTTCAAATAATACACCGCCAAATTGCCAACGATCAGCAATATCCGCAGCTCCGTCGGACTGAACTTGTAGAAGCTGATTTGAAATTTGTTCAAAGCATGCGTCGCCAAAAATACCTCGGCGCTCAGCAGCAGATAACCGACCAGAAACAGTCCCGCGATCAGCGGCCGCACATGCTCCGACAACGCCAGCCCGCCCATCAAAAACGAGATCGCAATCACATCGACCACATGATCGACGTAGTACCCATACCGCGGTCGCTGCCGGTTGCGTACGCGCACCACCGTGCCATCCAGCGAATCCCCGAACCAGTTCGAGACCAAGCAGAAATTGACGATCCAAAGACCGATCAGGTCGTACGCCGAATACCAATACGCCAGCCCCGCCGCCAGCATCGAAGAAATCCCCAGCAGCGTCAGGTGATCCGAGTTGATCGCCGCCGGCAATCGGTTCGCGATCCAAATCAGCGTGCGTTTTTCTAATGGGGCGAGCAGGCTCTCCTGCACGCGGACTGCGTTTGCGGCACTCACACTGAACCAGACGCCGGCCCGCGATTGCGCGTTTCACCTCTGTTACCGGACAATAGAGGATTCCATGGCCAGAAACTACGAACTCGTCCCACGCCCCGTCGCGAGAGTGGAAACCGCCCTCCGCCGCATTGTCACCGACTTCCCCGTTCCCGAGTCGCTCGACATCCTCCGCCAACTCCACGAATACGAGCCCGTCGCCATGCAAGGCCAGCCACCTGTCCTCTGGGATCGCGCCGAGAATTTCTCCGTCTGGGACAAATGGGGCAATCGCTGGATCGATTGGTCCAGCGGCGTGCTCATCACCAACGCCGGCCACGGCCGCAAGGAAGTCGTCGAAGCCATCCGCGCACAAGCCGCGCACGGCCTGCTGACCAACTACTGCTTTCCCAACGAAGTCCGCGCGCACTTCGTCAAACGCCTCGCCAATCTGCTCCCCGAGCCGCTGAAGAAAATCTTCCTCCTCACCACCGGCTCGGAAACCGTCGAGTGCGCCATCAAGCTCAGCCGCACCCACGGCGTCAAGGTCGGCGGCCGCCGCAAAGTCATCATCGTGAGTTTCGACAAAGCCTTCCACGGCCGCACTCTCGGCTCGCAGCAAGCCGGCGGTATCCCGTCGCTCAAGGAGTGGATCGTCAATCTCGACGGCGGCTTCGTGCAGATCGAATTCCCCGACGGCTTCCGCAGCACCGACACGTCGTTCGACTACTTCCAAAAGCAACTCCTCGACAAAGGCGTCGATCCCGCCAACGTCGCCGGCGTCATTCTCGAAACCTACCAGGGCGGCAGCGCTTCCTTCGCACCGCCCGAATATATGAAACAGCTTCGCGGCTGGTGCGACGCTCAGAAGGCGCTTCTCACCTGCGACGAAGTGCAAGCCGGCTTTGGCCGGACCGGCACAATGTGGGGCTTCGAACACTGCGGCATCGTGCCCGATCTGACGACTTTCGGTAAAGGCATCTCCAGTTCGCTGCCCGTCGCCGCCGTCGCCGGCCGCCCCGATATCATGGACCTCCATCCCACCGGCTCCATGACCTCCACGCACACCGGCAACCCCGTCTGCGTCGCCGCCGCCGCCGCGTCGCTCGAACTCATTGTCAACGAAAACCTCGCCGAAAACGCGCGCGTGCAAGGCGGGCGCATGCTCGATCGCTTCCACGCCATGCAGACCAAGTACCCGCAAATCGGCTGGGTCGACGGCAAGGGACTTGTCGCCGGCATCGCCTGCGTTAAGCCGGGCACCAAGGAGCCCGACCCCGATCTCGCCTGGAACGCCATCCGCGGCTCCATCGAACGCGGCGTGCTGATGTTCTCGCCCGTCGGTTTCGGCGGCGGCACCATCAAGGTCTGTCCGCCGCTGAACATCACTTCCGAAGCCGTGGACGAAAGCCTCGACGCCTTCGAAGACGCCTTCCAGGCGGCGGTGAGCGCATGAACAAGCCGGTGCTCATCGTCGGCGGCGGGATGATCACCCACGATCAGATCCTCCCCGCCATCTACAAAATGCAGCGCGCGGGCGCCGTCGGCGAGATCACCATCTGCGCCCAACATCACAAGACCATCAAGGCCCTCGCCGAAGCGCCGGCGATCCTGAATGCGTTCCCCGGCCAATCCTTCCGCGCTTTCCCCGAACACTTCGCCGGCGGCCCGCAGCCCGATCTTTACAAGACGCTCATCGAGGAACTCCCGCCGCGCTCCATCGTCATCGTCGCGTTGCCCGATCAGCTTCACTTCTCCGCCACGATGGAAGCGCTCCGCCACAACCAGCACGTCATCTGCGTGAAGCCGCTAGTCCTCACCGCGCGCGAGTCGCTGGAAATCGACCGCGAAGCCAGACAGCGCGGCCTCTTCGTCGGCGTCGAGTATCACAAACGCTTCGACGACCGCGCCCACAAAGCCCGCCAGTTCTACCGCGACGGCCGCCTCGGCGAGTTCCGCCTCGGCACGGCGCGTTTGATGGAGAAGTGGTACTACCGCGAGTCGAACTTTCAAAACTGGTGTACGTGTGACAACACCGACTGCTTCACCTACATCGGCTGCCACTACGTGGATCTCGTGCACTTCATCACCGGACTCCGCCCGGTGGCCGTGTCCAACTACGGCATCGTCGACACCTACCCGAACGGGAATAAGGGTTACTTGTGGTGCGATACACGAGTGCGATGGTCCAACGATGCGGTGCTGAACCTGCAGACGACGCTCTGCTATCCGAACGAAGGCCCGGGCCCGAACACGCAGGGGATGACCCTCTACTGCGGCGGCGGGACTGGCGCGATGCTGGACCACTCCGACCAGTACCGTGGGCTTGGGTATACCTTTTCGAAGAAATCCGATGCGCCGGGGGCGACCTACTACTCCGAGCCGAGCCCGGATTACTTCCAGTACAACGATCTCGGCGGTCCGGGCCTTGAGCCCGTCGGCTACGGCGTCCGCAGCGTCGAGTTCCTGGTCAACACAATCTACAGGCTCGACGCCGGCGAAACGACGCTCGCCGACATTGATGCGAAGGCGGTAATCGCAACGCCCACCAATAGTCTCTACAACGAACTCGTCGTCGAAGCCGGCCGCGTGTCGATCCTGAACGGCGGCCGCGAAGTGACAATCGCCTACGAGCCCGAACCCAAAGTCACACTCACATGACCGAAGAAGAGATCGTCGCGTTTCTCGAGGATAGCGGCTACCCCGCCCACATCGTCGTCGCCGGCAGCGACGGCCTCGTGCGCAGGTGGGAAGAGTTCACCGCCGAAGTCGAACGCGGCTATCCCTATCGATTGATCGACTACCGCCACGATCTGGACCTCCGCGGCGCCATCGCCGTTCTCGGCCTCGAAGACCGCGTCCAGGAAGCCGACGAACGCTTCGCCGCCATGCTAGATCACCGCGAATTCCGCGTTTGGCAAAGCGCCGGCGAAGACCCCTGGTGGGACTACGGCTACCCCCGCAACGCGGGGAAAGCGCTGCTGCGCGATCTCGGGGATTAGCGCGGTCTACACAGCGAGTCGCCTTCGATCGCCGCGCCCTCGACAATTCGCGCCCCCAAACGTGCAGGCCGATGGGGTCGAAGGCGCACCGTTTACTCCGAACCGTCGAGCCTGTCCGGGCGTTGATAAACTGCCAAGTATGGACAGCCAGATCGAGATCGATCCGAGACGCTGCAACGGCAAACCGGTCGTCGCCGGCACGCGAATACCGGTAACGGTGATCCTCGATCAATTGGCCGAGACAGGCGCAGTCGATGCGGTGTTAATCAAATACCCTGAACTCCGTCGCGAATCGATCACGGCGGCCCTGCGTTATTGTCATTCGATGATCGACCGGACGGAACTCGAACCGGAACATGCATGAAGCGGCTCCCGCCGCTGCTCGACCAAATGTTGGATGAAGCGGTAGCCGGCGCGCTCCACGAGATTGGGCATGACGTAGTGAGAGTGAGCGAGATAGGTTTGGCCTGCGCCAGCGACGCCGAGATTCTCAAGCGCGCAGTCGCCGACGGCCTCCTCATCATCACCTTGGACGAGCATTTTGGCGACTGGGCGGTCCTTGAGCTATCCTCACATCCCGGCGTCATTCGAGTCAAAGCCGATCCCACCACTACGAACTGCGTGCTCGCGGCACTTCTGCCGTTTCTCCTCAAATCGGCGGACAGAGACTCTCGCGACCAGCTCGTAATCGTGCGTGCGAGTGGCGTCAGGTGGGTCCAAACACACACGGCGGCTGAACAAATCGCTGAACCCAACGGACCCACCCACCGAAAAGCGCACTGGTCACGAAGGCACGGCCCCAAGCGGGTGAGAAGAACTCACCCGATAGCCGGGCCAAAGCGAGTCCGTTGTGCGCGAGTTCCTTAGACGAACGGCGGCACCATCGGCTTCGAAGCCAAATTCTGGTAGGCCGCCGTCGGCGCCGCGCCGAAGACATCTTCAGCCTATACGATGCACGGCCCCCTTTGTTCCAGCGTGCTGAAAAAGACCTGGGCTCGCGCAACGACCGGAGATTGGAACTGGACGGCGCGGTGAATCAGCGACGACGCGGTCACCGTATCTCGTCATGCCAGTCCGCGTGGCCGGTGCCCGGCCGGTGGAACGGCTTCAAGGCGGGTCTTTCGGGGCTGGGTCGATTGGGATCAATTCGATCGGATGCGGACCGCGCGAAGTTTGAATATGCCCCAGAGTGTGGCCAGAATCAAGGTGATGGCGATCAACAGGGCCCAACCGGTGCTGAGAAAGCGCAGACTGGGCCGGCCATACTGCCACTCCAAGGTCGTCATAATCAGGTCGTATCCGAAATGACCGGTCATGCAGGGCAAGACGGATCGGGTCACTAAGGCGACAACTCCAAACACCATCGACACCAAGATGTAAAACGGCGCCAATGCAAGACTGAGGTGCGTCGCCGCGAACAGCAAACTGCAAAGCAGGATCGCTACAAACGGCCCGAATGCCGCCTCGAGTTGCGATTGCATGTAGCCTCGATATCCGGCTTCTTCGGCCACCCCGGCAACGATCGACAGCATACCGATGTAGCTCGCGATCACGTACCATGGCACACCTCCGGTGTCTGGAAAACCCTGCCCTTGGATGGGGACGAAGCGAACATAGACTCCGAGCAGAAGCACGAGGGCCGCGGAAAACCCGCAGACCATCGTGAAGACCGACCAACCCCACGCAGGGCCATTCAATGGAATGGCCCGGAGATGGAACTTGCGGAACTCCCGGGTGCGACTCGGCCAGCCGCTTCCACCGATGTAGAACCAGTAGGCAACCATCAGCGGGGCCATTAACAGCACCGACCACGGCACGGCGGGATTGGTCCGCAGATTGGCGCTCACGAAAACCTGCCAAGGAAAATTCGCAGCGGCAGTCACCATCAGCCCGGTCACGAGGGCGCGAATCAGGACATGCAGACGTCCGGCTGGCTTCGGCGTGTACGGGATGGACATTCTAAACCTTGTCATGCCGGCCTCGATGAACGATGAAATCGCAAGCGCGGCCGAGCAGACTCACTTGATCTTTCCACATCCGGCGGGAACGGCGTGGCCCTGCTGGTGAGCGTTACCGCCGCCATGGTTGCAGAAGAGTGTACACCGGAACCGCCGTTACGCTCTCCCGTTCGATGGAGATGAGCTTCCGCTTCGCCAGCCACGCGATCGCGCTTTGCACCGACCGTTTGGCCAATCCGGTCCCCTCCGCAATGTCCACTTGGGCAATCTGAATTCGCCGCCGCCGCTCGGCCTGGCGACAGAGAAACAAGTAGACGAGGAACGACGAAGGCTGCCTATCGTGGCCACACAAATCCGGCATGAGCGTATCGATTACGTAGTCGTCGAGTAGCAATCATTGCTATAGTATCCGATTCGTGCCTTGCGGACGGAACGGGTTTGCCACCATAATTTATTCAAGCATGATCAAAGGCGTCAAATTCGCAAGCGTGCCCGTCACCGATCAAGATCGGGCGCTTGAGTTTTATACTAAAAAACTCGGCTTTCGGGTCATCACCGATTCCCCGTTCGACGGCGCCCAACGCTGGATCGAGCTCGGCATCCCTCGCGCCGAAACAAAGATCGTCCTGTTCACGGCGCCGGGCCAAGAGAGACTAATCGGCGGTTTCATGAATGTGACGTTCATGAGCGACGACGTTGAGACCACGGCCCGCGTGATGAAGGAGAAGGGCGTGGAGTTCGTGCAGGATCCACGGAAAGCCGACTGGGGAACGTCCGCCATTTTCAAGGACCCTGACGGCAATCAGTTCGTGCTCTCCACACCTTGAGGTGTTCTATGTATCCATGCATCAGGCGCCCGATTCTGTCACTGGGGTGTGCTCTCTTGGCCGTTGTCGGCGCCGGCGCTCAATCACCGGGCGGGTCTGAGGAACTCGGGGCCCCGGGGCCCGAGCACCGAACTCTGGAGGGATTGGACATTGGGAATGGGCGCTCGCGAACAAATTCAAACCGGTACACGACGCGGAGGGGTTTCCGAAGCGGGAAGAGTACTTGTCGCGCACTCCGCCCGAGAAGGGGCTTCGGCATTCCCATGTGATTCGCAGGGGGTTTGGGTACGTCAGTTCGTACGGTAATTTTCGAGCCTCAATCTGTCATGGAAGAGTTAGGAACTTCCGGAATCGGTGTTAAACTCTCCAAGAGTCGCGATGGTTCGCAGCGCGTCGATGCGCGGAGGACCACGCAACAACTTGTATGACAGCTTCGACCACCTACTTCAAGCACGAAACTGCGATTGTGGAAAGCCCCTCGATCGGGGCTGGCACGCGGGTATGGGCTTTCGCGCACATCCTGCCGGGCGCGGTGATTGGCTCCGAGTGCAATCTCTGCGATCACACGTTTATTGAGAACGACGTCCGCATCGGCGACCGGGTAACAATCAAGTGCGGCGTCCAGATTTGGGACGGCGTGTGGCTCGAAGATGATGTTTTCGTTGGCCCGAATGTCACCTTTTCCAACGACTCCCATCCGCGGAGCAGACAGAGACCGGCGGCGTTTGAACGCACGCTGGTCAAGCGGGGCGCTTCGATCGGCGCCAACGCCACGATTCTCCCTGGAACAACCATCGGCGAGCGCGCCATGATCGGCGCGGGCGCGGTGGTAACCCGAGACGCCCCCCCCCCCGCTGGCAATTGTCACGGGCAATCCGGCCCGGATTGTGGGATACGAAGGAACCGGCGTTCAGGACGGCGGGCAGGCCAGCGCGGCGCCAAGCCGTGCGGGCGCGATGGCGACCCGGGTGCGGGGCGTCACGCTCCACCGGCTCCCGGAGGTCATCGACCTTCGAGGCAGCCTGACCTTCGGTGAAGCGGAGAAACAGGTTCCGTTTCCGATCCGGCGTTACTTCGTGGTCTACAATGTGCCCAGTAAGGAAGTCCGCGGCGAGCATGCGCACAAGACGCTGCACCAGTTCCTGGTTTGTTTGCACGGCCGGTGTCATGTCGTGGCCGACGACGGAGCGGACCGCGAGGAGTTCGCCCTCGACCATCCGACGCTTGGCTTCTATCTTCCGCCGATGACGTGGGGTATTCAGTACAAATACACCGAAGACGCCGTGCTCGCGGTATTCGCGTCGGACTGGTACGATGCCAAGAGTTACATTCGCGATTACAGCGAATTCCTAGCACTGGTGGCGGAGCGATGAACTCGCTGATTATTCCGACGGATCTTAGTCTCGGCTCCAAACAGAAATCGGCCTCTAAGTTGGTGGTAAAGAGGGGGTTAGAGGTTTTGTAAGCGGAATTTTGCCTGACTACGATTCAGCGGTCGGGCAGGGAGACGCCAAGGGCGTCGAGAATGGAGCGCTGGCGGTCGTCGGGCTTAGGTAGGCGAGTCAC